>OBXX01000445.1_pt1 | contig 19676 bp, 20 predicted proteins | sample 1495441 | NCBI WGS metagenome assembly OBXX01 (sample SAMEA2580168, study PRJEB22360) | human gut metagenome | biome: human gut; feature: human-associated habitat; material: faeces | place: Denmark | collected 2008/2010 | reverse complement strand
AACTTAGAGAGAAATCGAGACATTATCAAAAATTGTTTAGCTGAAGCGGATGAACAAACGCGCGTGATTATTGAAGAACTATATATGAAAAAACGGCCCTCTTTAACATTAATTGGACTTGCCCAGCAATTATTTATTAGTAAAAGCCAAGCCTATAAATTAAGAAATCATTTCTTTGAAGCGGTGGCGGATGAACTAGGGATGTAAACATGGAAAAAGCGTGGAATTTTTTCAGGTGTCAACATGGTAAATTAATAGTGTCGAAAGAGATAGATAAACGTGAGGCAACCAAAAAAATGAAGACACGGAATTCTATGATTTTGACTGCTTTCTTGTGTCAGCTATGAAGGAGCAGAAAATGCCGGCTACTTTCAAGATCCTTCATTTTGACTAGAAGAGAGCCAATTTGTTAACCAATCCTGAATTATTTGAATGGAAAGGTGGCGCTAAAAATGAATGAAGCGGAACAAGAGTTATATGAAGCCCTTGTTGCAATCTGCCAGACGTCAGGATTTTTGTTGCTAGAGGAACTGCCGACAGATTTACCAGATCAGCCATTTGTTTACTTAGGTGATAGTAAAGAATTACCTAAGCCAACTAAATCAGCTATTTTGGGTGAAATTGAATTAATAATGCATGTTTATGGTGCGTTATCTGAACGACAACAAATTTCTACAATTAAAGGAACGATTTTACGGCAGGCAACCAGTAACTTAAAACGAACGGCTCATTTTAATTGGGGTATCAAACATCAAGAAGTCAAAGCACAAATGGTAAAAGATACCAAACAAATGAAAAAAACAATTTGGCATGCTGTACTACCATTACACATGCAATTTTACTAGGAGGAATTATCAATGGGAGAAGTTATGCAAGGAAAAGACCGTATTTTATTAGTTCGTCGCTTGGATGAAGCAGCGACAAAGAAAGCAATGAAACCCTTATTTCAAATTGAACATGAATGGGAATTCTCACGTGAATCGAGCGGTACGCAAACAAAAGATGGCGTTGCGAATGCTGTTTCTGGTTTAGAAGTTACGTTATCGTTAAGCGGTTTAGCCTCTCGAGATGATGAAAATTTATACATGAAAGACGCAGTTGAAGATGGCATCTTAATGGAATTTTGGGATGTTGATTTAAAAGGTGAAAAAAATGCGGAAGGTAAATATCCAGCAATTTATGCCCAAGGTTATGTAAATTCATGGAGTTTACCAGCCAATGTAGAAGAATTAGTAGAAATCGAAACAGAAGCCTCTATTAATGGCAAACCACAAGATGGTTTTGCAACAGTAGAAGCAGATATTATTGCAGAAGCACAATATGCGTTCCAAGATACCGTTCCAGATAAAGCACCACAACCTGGCGCATAATCAAAAAGTGTTGAATTTTAGGAGGATAAAAAATGAATTTAGAGATTAACGGAAAAACAATTGAAGTGAAATTTACGATTGGCGCGATTCGTGAATTAGATAAACGTTACCAAATTGAAAATGGCGCTGCCAAATTCGGCATGGGCATCAGTTCAGCAATGATTTATTTACGCCAATACAATCCAGTAATCTTAGTTGACATCATGGAAGCTTTACAAAGTGGGCAATTAAAAATAGGTAAGTCGGAAATTGAAGCATGGTTAATGACCCAAGATGTCAAAAAACTTTCAGATGATTTGCTTAAAGAAATGGGAAAGCAACCTCTTACAAAACCAATGATCGATCAGTTCAGCAAAGAAGCGAAGAAAGCAGAAGCGCAAGCGACCAACTAATTAAAACGAGCGATGACGTGTATCACGACATCGCTCTTTCTGCTTTTCGCTACTTAGGCTGTCATTCATTTGAAGAAGTGGATCGGATGACCATGTCTGAATTTGAATTACGAATGATTGCTTTTAATTTAGCAGAAGTAGATGAAGAGCGGAAAAGGCACGAGCTTGCCTACTTAAATGTTAAAGCGCAAGCGACAAACAAAAAAGGAAAACCCGTTTTTGAAAGCTTTAAAAGTTTTTATGATTATGAAAAACGAGTTGCTGAAGTTCTGGCAGCTAACCAGCCACAACGAACGAAATTAAATGAGTGGAAAAAAACGCAACTTGCCACTGTGGCAGAGCGTCTACGCCGCTATCGAGAAGGGAGGAGAGTAGATGGAGAATGACAAAGAAAAAACGCCGTTATCGGAGGCAAAGAAAAGCCTTGCAGGCGTCCAACAAGCATTAAAAAGTATGAGCGGTGAGTATGCCTTATTAAGTGGATATTTAGGGAAAATTAGTGCGGGTGTCAATCAGTCAGCCACGGTCATGAACACATTTAAAACCGTCATGCAACAATCTGGAGAAACAGTGAAAAAAACAGGAGACGAAACAGCAAAGGCAGCAGATCAAATGAACACAGCGTTAACAGATTCTGCTGAACAAGCCGGTGAAGCAGCTAAAAAAGCGGGGAAAGAAACCTCTGATGGCTTTACTAATGCACAAAATAATATGCTGAGCTTTGGGACGGCCATGACTAGTGCCGTTTCCTTACCTATGCTGAACGTTTTAAAAACAGCTATGGGCGTCGGTGCTGGGGTCAGTGGCGAATTTCAAGGAATGCAAGGACTGATTATGGCCAGTGCAGGAGGGATTTCTGATTCATTGCAGGGCGAGTTGCAAGGGGCATTGACTCAGATGAATCAATCATTTGAAGCGGCGGCACAAGTGATTCAAAGCGTGATGGCTCCAGGAATGGAAATTTTGGTTCAAGTGGTTATCACAGTCGTCAAAGGCATTACAGCTTTGGTGAATTTATTTATCAAATTACCAAAACCCGTCCAAGTTTTTATTGTTGCCATTATGGGCATTTTAGCCGCCATTGGGCCCATGTTGATTATGGTAACGATGGCTCAGCAAAAATTTCAACAGTTTAGTGATGGTTTGGTTCTTGTAAAAGGAAACATTGGGAAGTTAGGTGGTGGCTTATCAAAACTAAGTGCTAGTTATAGTGCCTTAAGTGGAGGACCATTAATTTTAATTGTAGCAGCCGTTTTAGCAGCGGTAGCAGCGTTTATTTATTTCTATAAAACCAATGAAACATTTAGAAATAGTATCAATAGCTTAGCTAGTGCCATTCAAGGAGCTGTTTCAGCGGCGTTTGGTAAATTGGTAGGACTGCTACAACAGATCCAGCCGGCCTTTCAGCAAGTAATGGCAGTTTTTAAACAATTTTTTGCAGTAGGCTTAGAGAAAATGGCGACTATTTTTTCAACAATTGGTCGTGTGCTAGCAGGCGTTTTTGCCAGCGGTTTGCAATTAGGTAGTAACTTATTAGGGCAATTTGGTGGCACCTTTGACAAAGCTGGTTTAGCGGTTGGTCTTTTGGTAAAAGTTCTGACAAAGGTTGCACTGGCTGCATTAGGAATTTCTGGGCCGTTTGGTCTAATTATTTCCTTGATTGTTTCATTCGTGACGGCCTGGATGAAAACCGGTGATTTGAGTGCGGGTGGTATTACCCAAGTCTTTGATAATTTAGGTAACACGATTACATCGGTTACAACAATGCTTGCGGCTAATCTACCGAAAGTTATACAACTTTTTACAACCGTCTTAACCAGTATTCTCGGGAAAATAACAGAAGCTATTCCAAGCATCGTCACCGCGTTATCTAGTTTAATTACGTTAATTGTTGGTGCGATCGTTGCCAATTTGCCAGTCTTAATTGAAGCGGCAACACAAATTATTACTACGTTGATTCAGGGGATTACAACAGTCTTACCAATGTTGATAGAAGTTGGTTTGAGCTTATTAATGACTTTAGTTAATGCGATTGTCACCGCCTTGCCAACAATTACAACTGCAGCGATTAATATCATCACTACATTAGTGACAGCTTTTGTCACAGCGTTACCAATGCTAGTTACAGCAGGTGTTTCAATTATCACGGCCTTAGTTAATGCATTTGTTACGATGTTACCGTTGATTTTGACTGCTGGTTTACAAATTTTGATGGCATTAATTACTGGGATTATGACGATTTTACCTCAGTTAATTCAATCAGCGCTGACGATTATTCTAGCGTTAGTGACTGCGTTGGTAGGTGCCTTACCACAGATTATCAGCGCAGGTGTCAAATTGTTAATGGCGTTAATTCAAGGAATTATTTCGATTTTACCAACCTTAGTTGCGGCAGCTATTACCTTAATTTTGACATTGGTAAATGCCTTAATTGGTGCCTTGCCACAAATCATCAGCGCAGGCGTCAAATTGCTAATGGCTTTGATCCAAGGGATTATTTCAATTTTACCGCAACTGGTTACTGCAGCAATTACGCTAATTACCGCTTTAATGGGTGCGTTAATCAATGCGTTGCCACAGTTGTTAAGTGCTGGGATTCAACTGATTCAAGCCTTAATTAATGGTGTACTCAGTCTATTGGGTACCTTGCTGTCCGCAGCAGGAACATTAATCTCACAAATGATCACGAAGATTGGTTCTTATTTTGGTCAACTGTTAGCTTCGGGCGGACAGTTAGTTGAAAATATCAAAAATGGGGTTACCAATGCAGCCGATCAGGTAAAAAATGCCATTGGTTCTGTAATTGAAGGTGCTTGGCAAGCAATCCAAGGTTGGTTTTCAAAATTTACCGATGCTGGTGCGAATATTGTCGGCATGATTGCTGATGGAATTACAGGCGCAATTGGAAAAGCCAAAGAAGCAATCGATGGGGTCGTCAGTAAAATTCGTAACTTTTTACCATTTTCACCAGCAAAAGAAGGTCCCTTATCTGATTTGCATAAATTGAATTTCGGCGGCACGATTGCCACGGGGATTTATGCAGGCGAAACAGCCGTTAGTAGAGCAATGGCTTCTATTTTAGACTTACCGCTGTTAAATGATTTTGCCTTGGACTTAGCTGGTCGAGGAAACTTCACAGCAACGATTGACCATCGTTTAGAAAATGATGCATACAATCGACCATTATTTGTGACAGTAGAGTCAACGTTAGATGGGAAAGTTGTCGCAGCAACTACGGCGCCTTATTTAGCAACAGAGTTACAACGACAACAAGTGAAACAAAATAACCGCTTAGGAAGGAGAGGATAACATGTATAAATTTGTTGATACCAATCAAGCAACTCATTCAACGCCTCTTCCTTCAGAAGCGTTGAATTTTAACGGCCAATTTTTAGAAAAAGTCATCCCTGGCTATCAAACATTATCAGTTTCAGGACGAGAATTAGTTCCAAGCGAAATTGAAAGCTATCAATTAGGGATTCGTGATGGTAAACGTCACGTTTATGCGCGAATTCCAGAACGAGAATTAACAGTCAAATATCGCCTTTCAGCTGTGAATAATGAAGCGTTTCGAGATGCATTTAATCATTTAAACGTTGCTTTGTTTACGGAAAAAGACGTTTCTATTTGGTTTAACGATGAACCGGAAATGCTGTGGTTTGGCAGTAAGTCTTCAGTGAGTGATGTACCCGAAGGTGTTAACCAAGTAACAGGCACCTTTACTTTATTGCTTTCTGATCCGTATAAATACACACGGAGTGATGCGACTAGTGTGATGTGGGGTTCGCCAACCATTACATTTCAAGCGAATTACTTAATGGGGAATACAGGCTCAGGTGCAGTTGATTTTCCAATTTTAATTGAAGGCGGGGCTTATTGGGGATCAACCATGATTACCTTTCAAAATCGGGCTTACACGATGGGGGATTTAGGCAAAGAAGTTCGGCCAATTGAAATTTATCCTACGGTTGAAGGATTAAAAGTCAAACCGACCATTATTTTAACAGGAACCGGACGTGGTGTTTGGATTAAAACACGGAACGATACAATTAACTTAGGAGACTTTGATCGTTCGGAAATTATTATCGATACTGAAAATTTTTATCTGACAAAAAATGGTGCACCGATGATTCGACCAATGAACGATTTTTATCTATATCCCAATGAACCGCTGTATATTCAAGCCAAAGATAGCGACTTCCGCTTGACGATTCGCTATCCTAACCGATTTGTGTAGGAGGGTGATTAAATGTTAATGGCGCTGGATTTGAAAAGAACATATACGGCAATCTTGGACAATGCCTATCAAGTCAGTTATGAAAAAATAGAGAACAAAATTGGGAGTTTAGATTTTACCATGCCACTAGATGATCCTAAAAATGAATTTATTGCAGAAATGCAATGGGTGGAACTGACCGACAATGAGAATGAATATATTGGTTTATATCGCGTGATGCCAACCACAATTAAGAAAGATGCGAACAATAATCAAATTCACTACTCTGCCACAGAAGCACTATGTACCTTAGGCGATACTGTCCTATTTGGTTGTCACGAAATTAAAAACAAAACAACGAAAGAGGCCATTCAATTTCTATTGAATAAACAAAAAACAAAGCATTGGGTCCTAAAAAAATGTGATTTTTCAAGGAAATTAACCTATAAATGGGAGAATGAAAATGGGCTAGTCGAGCCTTTATTTAGCATCCCAGCCGATTTCGAAGAGGAATATCTTTGGCAATGGAATACAGAGGTCTATCCTTTTGAACTTTCATTAGTCAAACCACCAACAGAAGCAGTTGCGCGAATTCAAGAAGGTTACAACATGCAAGGATTTGAAATAGAACGTAATCCCAAGATGCTAATCAATCGGATTTATCCATTAGGTTCAGGCGAAGGTGTTAACAAAGTCAATATTCGCTCGGTCAATCAAGGGGTTCCGTATTTAGAGAACAAGGCCGCAATTGACCGCTATGGTTTATTAGAGTCAATTTGGGTGGAACAGCGTTTTTCTGATCCCAAGGCATTAAAGGAAAATGCTTTGCGAATGTTAGAAGAATGGACCAAGCCACAAGTTTCTTGGGTAGTGACTGCAGCTGATTTAATTAAATTAACAGATCAACCTTTAGCAATCGATCGTTTGCGGTTGGGCACGGTTATCATGATTAATACGAATGAGTTTGGGAGTGTCAACCTTCGTATCAAAAAAGAAAGTAAAAAAGATGTCTTTGGTGCCCCCCAAGACATTCAGCTAGAGTTGGGAAATCTGCAAGAAACAATTCATAGTACCATGACAGCTTTCAGTCGGAAACAAGAGATTAGCGAAACTTACGCACAAGGGGCGACGACACTTTTAAATCGTTCAATACAAGGAGAACTTAACAAGACACAGCCAGTGGAGCTAAATTTATACTTTGACGAGGACATTCTTTATGTAAACACCGCAGAATTAACGTTCAAGGCAACTGCTAAAGGACCTTCGCATTCTGTAACGAACATTGATTTGGTAGTGGATGGCAAAAAATTACCCCAACTATCATTGCAACAACAACGGCTAAACATTTTGAGTTATTTACGAAAAACAACAGATGGAAAAATCGAACGCGGCAATCACACGCTTCAATTTTTCTCTCATCAGCCACTATGGTTGGATGCTTCGGTCATCTGTCGTGTGTATATTCAATCCCAATTGGGTGGCCAGTTTTAATAAAATAATGAAAACTAGAGGAGTGTGACGAAATGTCAGTAGAACATATTGAAGAATTAGATACCCTGAATCAAGGTCGCCTTAAAATCAATGCAATCTTGGATCAGTCGAATGCATCAGCTGAGAAAGTAGATGCTTATCAAGTCCAGTTAACGAATGGAATTTCTGAAGCGAAAAACATCGCAGATGAAGCTGGGAAAGAAGCCGTACAAATTGCCACTGATGCAGGCAATCAAGCAAATGAAACAGCCAACCAAGCGATGAACAATGCCAAAACAGCCATCACGATTGCAGGAAATGCAGTTTCAACGGCAAATAATAATAAACAAGAATTTGATACTTTACGAAATGATTTCGATCAATTAGTAGCAGAAGCGGGTGATAGTAATCCAGAAATTGTCCAAGCACGCACAGATACACAAGGCATCAAACAAGCTACCTTAGCGAATCGTCTTCAAATTGATTTGAATGACCGTATGACAAAAGCAGACGGTATTTCTTTATTGGCTAAGCCAACCACACTGTCAAATTGAAGTTAGACTTTAACGGTAAAACGGCCGGCAATACAGCCACCAATGCAAACAGTTATTCCACTGATTTTACGGCTAAAATTCTTAAGAAGCCAACAGACGTTTGGGAGGAAGTTTCCCAAGCGGACTACAATAAAATGGCCAGCCGTGATGATGAGGGTGTGAAAACAGGTTCCACCCAAAGCGGTGTGATTCCGCAACAATTAGCGGCCTTCAATCTCGTTGAAGCCGCAAAAAAATTAATTCCACAAATGTTTGAAACATTCACAACTGACGAGGCGGTGGCATTTATTCGCCAGAACGTTCAATTTTTTACGATTAATCAACGTGTGAAAGCCGCTGCGCCCAATAATCAAACGATTAAAATCGCTGCGTATTTACCAACTACGGATAATTGGGTAACTCAAATCCAAGAATCAGCAAAAGAGTTCGGCGATTTTTCAATTCAAATCAATGATCAGAATTTTATCACAGATGAAGGTTTCATTTATTTAATGAGCTATACAGATTCATCGAATGGGGTAACGCCAGCTAGCTTAGAAGTTGATTACATGGGGCTTCATATTGGTCTGTCTGTTGATGCCCAAGCGGTTTTAGCGAAGAGTGGTTTTGTTCAAGCAGAGCAACTCAAGACCCATGTGGAAAATCAGGATAATCCGCATCAAGTAACCGCTGAACAAGTGGGGCTGGGCAATGTAGAAAATTATGGCTTCGCATCAGACAGCGAAGCAGTCGCGGGAACTTTAACGAGTAAATATATGCACCCGAAAAACGTTGCGGAAGCGATTAAAGGTCAAGCTGTGACACAAACAGGTGATCAAGAGATTGCTGGGGTGAAGAATTTTGTAACTATGCCAACCGTCAATGGTTTGCCTTTGGAATCCTCTAGAATGGCCATTTATGAAGCTAGTGGAGTCGGTGAAGTCGAGGCAAAATATCAGGCGGCCTTTAATAAGGATAATATGAAATTTGTATTAATTAGGGTAGGAAATCGTGTCGATGCATTTGTAAGATGTAATTTGAGTGATCCAACGAAATTGAATAATAATGTGGTTAAAGTGTTTACTGTTCCAACAGGATATACATTATCGACGAAGATTACAAAGGGAATATGGAATTTGGCGTTAACTGCTATGCAATATACATTCCCTCAACCGAATTGTGCAGGTTTATATGAGATGGGAAATCAAGGAATTCTTTTTGGTGCTAACCGTGCTGGAAATATTTACCTCCAAGGAAGTTGGTACACGGACGATCCGTTTCCGACAAAATAACAAGCTAGTTTAGGAGACTTTTTATGGAACGTTATCTCAACACAATAACAATGCTTTTAAGCATTTTCGGTGGGATTGTCGTACGTTTATTAGGTGGATTAGATCAATTGTTGGATGTCTTCCTCTTTTTAATTATTGTCGATTTCATCACAGGTTGGATTAAGGCAATCGCCACAAAAGAATTGTCCAGTCGGATTGGTATGCTCGGAATTGCGAAAAAAGTGACGATGTTATTTGTGGTTGCCGTAGCGGTTCGTGTTGAAAAAGTTGTGGGGAACAATTTGCCAATTCGGGAAATGGTTCTGATTTTTTACATTGCGAACGAAGGACTTTCTTTTTTTGAAAACATTGCGACCTTTATTCCTATGCCGAAAAAGTTAAAAGAGTTATTTATTCAGTTAAAAAATAAAGATGATTAAGTAGAAGTGGTCGGGACAAACGTAGAACTTTCGGCTGATTGCCGAAGAAATTACTTCTGTCCCGCCATTTATCTGCAGGTTTAAGCCATGAAAGGGAAGTTATTTTGACTTTCCTTTCATGGCTTTTTTTAGAAAGGAGTATGCTATGTTTAAAAAATTAATGATTCAACTTGCTTTAGTGATTGGCTTAAGTTTAACGATTCCGATGACGGCTTGCGCTTACATCATCGAAGCGGATCCGATCAACTTTACTTATTTTCCAGGCTCTGCAAGCAATGAATTAATTGTTTTACATGAATCTGGAAACGAGCGGAACCTAGGACCACACAGTTTAGACAATGAAGTAGCCTATATGAAACGAAATTGGTCAAATGCTTATGTCTCATATTTTGTCGGATCTGGTGGACGAGTGAAACAATTAGCTCCTGCTGGCCAAATTCAATATGGCGCAGGTTCTTTAGCTAACCAAAAAGCCTATGCGCAAATCGAATTGGCTCGCACGAATAATGCGGCGACGTTTAAAAAAGATTATGCTGCCTATGTTAATTTGGCCCGTGATTTGGCTCAGAACATTGGTGCTGATTTTTCGCTGGACGATGGAACAGGTTATGGAATAGTCACTCATGATTGGATTACAAAAAATTGGTGGGGAGATCATACAGATCCTTATGGTTATTTAGCGCGTTGGGGGATTAGTAAAGCGCAGTTGGCACAAGATTTACAAACGGGCGTTTCTGAAACAGGTGAGACTGTCATTGTTCAGCCGGGTAAACCTAATGCACCAAAATATCAAGTAGGACAAGCAATTCGTTTCACTTCAATCTATCCAACACCAGATGCTTTAATCAATGAACATCTATTAGCAGAGGCACTTTGGACACAGGTAGGAACAATTACAGCGAAATTACCAGACCGACAAAACCTTTACCGTATTGAAAATAGCGGACACTTGTTAGGTTATGTGAACGACGGCGACATTGCTGAACTTTGGCACCCGCAAACGAAGAAATCATTTTTAATTGGTGTGGACGAAGGCATTGTTTTAAGAGCAGGACAACCTAGTTTGTCAGCACCCATTTATGGTATTTGGCCCAAAAATACTCGCTTTTATTACGATGCGTTTTATATTGCAGATGGGTATGTTTTTATTGGTGGGACAGATACGTCAGGCGCGAGAATTTATTTGCCAATCGGACCAAACGATGGCAACGCACAGAATACATGGGGATCATTTACTAGCTAAAAAAAGCCACAAACTCTGCTTTTATCAGAGTTTGTGGCTTTTTTGCATTTAGCAGAGATTTTGCCAAAGGGAATAAGCAACGGAGACTGCGAAGCTAGGTACTTTTATGCTATAATGACAAAGTTAGTATTATCGGAACTGGAGGAACTATAATGGACGGCATTTTACCGTTATGGAAAGAACGTGGCATGACAAGTCATGACTGCGTATTTAAATTGAGAAAAATTTTACATACCAAAAAAATTGGTCATGGTGGTACGCTAGATCCAGATGTCGAAGGGGTCTTACCCATCTGCGTTGGCAAAGGAACGAAAGTGATCGAATACATGGTAGATTCTGGCAAAACCTATGAAGGTGAAATTACACTTGGATTTGCTACGACAACCGAAGATGTTAGTGGCGAAATTGTTGAAAAAAAACCAGTTACAACACCTCTGTCAACTGAACAAATTGATCAAGCAATGGCCGAAATGACAGGTGAAATCACACAAATACCACCGATGTTTTCTGCGGTGAAAGTCAATGGTAAACGTTTATATGAATATGCCCGGAACGGGGAAGAAGTTGAACGGCCCCAACGAAAAGCTATGATTTATTCATTTGAACGTACTAGTGAACCAATTTTTAATGAATCTGCTCAAACACAAAGTTGGCGGTTTAAAGTGGTCTGTGGCAAAGGAACCTATGTGCGGACATTATCCGTGGATACTGGCAAAAAATTAGGCTATCCTGCCCATATGTCGGATTTAACGAGAACGGCAAGTGGCGGTTTGCAAGCTGCGCAATGCTTAACGTTAGAAGAAGTAGCCAAACAAATGGCTGCTGAAACAATTGATCAATGCCTGTTGCCTATTGAGACAGCAGTAGAACAATTCCCACGAATTGATTTATCAGATGAATTGTATCAAAAAGTAAAAAATGGCATGCGTTTGCACAAAAAAGAACTAGGAATAAAGGCAATGCCAGAATCCTTAGTTGCCTTATTTTACCAAAATCAAGTGGTTAGTTTATACATGCCACACCCAACGCATGATAAATTATTGAAACCAAGTAAAGTTCTACGGAACAATTAAATAAAAAAGAAGGAAGTTTTTGCACATGCAAGTTATTCAACTACATCATCCCTATGAACCCAATCAAATTCCTAATGAAGAAGTCGTGATGGTCCTAGGCTTTTTTGACGGTGTTCACAAAGGCCACCAAAAAGTAATTGAAACAGGCAAAAAGATTGCAGAGGAAAAAGGCTTGAAGTTAGCTGTGATGACCTTCAACCAACACCCATCAATCGTTTTTCAAAAAGTTTTACCAGAAAATATGAAATATTTAACTAGCTTGGAACAAAAAGAACGCCTAATGGCCAACTTGGGCGTTGATATTTTATATATTGTCGAATTTACTTCAGCGTTTGCTCAATTAAAACCGCAAGATTTTGTCGATCAGTATATCGTTAATTTAAATAGTGCAGTGGCAGTCTCTGGGTTTGATTATACGTATGGTCCTAAAGAAATCGCTGGAGTCAAACAGTTACCAACTTATGCGCAAGGCCGTTTTGAAGTGGTGACAGTACCAAAAGAAGAAATGACTGGTGCCAAAATTAGCTCAACAAGAATTCGCGAAAAAATGGAAGCCGGCGAAATGGAGGAGGTCACGGAGTTGTTAGGATATATTTATGAAACAGAAGGAACAGTTGTCCATGGCGATGCTCGTGGCCGTTTATTGGGTTTCCCGACCGCTAATGTCAAAGTGAAAAGCACCGTGCGCTTACCAAGAATTGGCGTCTATGCTGTGCAAATCGAAGTTGGTGGCAAATGGTATGTCGGCATGGGCTCAATTGGTCATAATGACACCTTTGGAGAAGGACGCGATTTAACCGTGGAAGTCTATATTTTGGACTTCCATCAAGACATCTATGGTGAGCAAGTGGTGGTTCGTTGGAATCATTATTTACGTGACCAAGTGAAATTCAATGGGGCTGAAGCCTTGATCGACCAATTAAAACAAGATGAACGAGATACGGCTGACTATTTCCAACAATCTGAGGACAAATAATGAAGATTCGTCAAGAAAAACCTGCAGAGTATCAAGCTGTAGAGCGTTTAACGTATCAAGCGTTCAAGGAATTAAACTTGACCGAAAACTGGCGTCCCACAGAGCATTTTATCGTGCATTTATTAAGAGAAAGTGCCGACTTTATTCCGGAGTTGTCCTTAGTTTCAGAAACTGATCAAGGAAAATTAACGGGTCATATTATGTCTTCAAAAGCCAAACTACGATTACCTGATCATACAGAAAAGGCTGTTTTGACCGTTGGGCCGCTAAGTGTCCATCCAGAAGCACAGAACACGGGCGTAGGCTCAGCGTTAATTAAGCATTCTGTTCAGAAGGCCAAAGAATTAGGCATCGGCGGATTGATTATCCTGGGCCATCCAACTTACTATACGAAGTTCGGTTTTGTTCCAGCGACTACTTTTCAGATTACGTTACCGGAAAAAGAAACATCAGAAGCATTATTGGCTTTGGAATTACTGCCAGGTTATTTTGGCACAAGTGGTGGGGAGTGGCATTTTTCAACATGCTTTGCTTATCCAGAAACACACCCTGCAGAATTAGAAGCCTTTGAAGCAGAACTCGGAATAAATGAATAAAGAATAATAAGACGCGACAACTACTAGTTAAGTACTGGTGGTTGTCGCGTCTTTACTACTTTTTATTACAAAGTAGTTGACAGAACCGGTACTCAGTATTATTATGTAGTGGTACATAGTACTAAAGAGTAGTTTAGGGAGGAAAAGCAGTGAAGCAGACAGAGTTGCTAAAAGGCATTTTAGAAGGTTTAGTTTTAGCCATCATCCAAAGGAAAGAAACATATGGTTATGAAATTACAAAAATTTTAAATGACCAAGGGTTTACTGAAATTGTTGAAGGAACCGTTTATACGATTTTACTGCGTTTAGAAAAAAATCAATGGGTTATAGCTGAAAAAAAGCCTTCAGAAAAAGGACCAATGCGGAAGTTCTATCGCTTAACCTCATCAGGAGAAGCAGAACTCGCTGATTTTTGGCAGCGGTGGACGTTGCTTTCAAAACAAGTAAACAAGATGAAAAAAATGGAGGGATAGAGCATGTCAGATTTTAAAGCGTTGATCAAAAAAGTTGTGGGGGATAAAAAAGAGTACAAAGAATATAAACGACGGATTGCAGCATTACCAGCAGAGTATCGACAAGTATTTCAAGAAATTGAAAAATATGCATGGCATTTTTCAGATCATAGCGGAGCCAATATGTTCAATGCGTTGACTGATTTACTTGATTTGTTTGAAGAAGGAGCTGCTAACGGAACACCTATCAAAAATATTACGGGAGAAAAAGTAGGCGATTTTGCTGAAACAATTGTCAATGAAGTCGCTGGCAAATGGACTGATAAACAGAAAGAAAAACTGAATCATCAATTTTCTAAACAATAGTCAAAACAAAAAAGGAGAATGAACATGGTTGAAAATTTTTTTAAAGAAGGAAAGTTGCTGGTTATTCCCAAGAAAAATGCGAAAAAAGTCCAAGTGTTTCAACGTGTGGCCAACCAATTTGAATTTGGGAAAGAATATACGGAAAAAGAAGTCAATCAGCGACTTAGAGAAATCTATGAAGATTATGCACTTTTGAGACGGTATTTAGTAGATTATCAGTATTTAGAAAGAGATAAGTTTGGAAAAATTTATCAGAAATGTGAGCAACACACAAAAATTATATAAATGGCTTTTTTTAAAAGTAGCGAAACTAGGTGAAATGAACCAAGTCTAGCTACTTTTTGTTATGTAAGCTTAGTAATAGTTCTATAAAAAACTCTCTATTTGTTTTCTAACTCAGACTGGTAAGATTGATTTAATTAGAAAAAGATAGAGGTGAGAGAATGAATCTACGTACTTTAGGTCTAACAAAAATTCTTTTGACCTTTATTATATTAAGTATTATTGGCGCGTTAATGATTTATAGCGCCAGTAGCTATGACTTGCTGATGCAAGGCGTGAAGCCCACTGCTGTGTTTATTAAACAAGGTATTATTATGTGTCTCAGCTGGGTGCTAATGTTCGTGATCTACAAAGTTCGATTAGAAGTGTTATTTAATAAGAAAATTGCGATTGGACTGCTTTTAGTTTCGGTACTATTACTGCTAATGGTTCGACTACCTTTTTTTGGTGTAGCAGCGAATGGCGCACAACGTTGGATTTCTCTCTTTGGAATCCAATTTCAGCCATCAGAACTTTGTAATTTTGCGATTATTTATTACTTGAGCTGTTATTTAGGTGAAAAAGAAAATGGCTTGACAACGAAGCAGTTAAGGAAACAATGGCTGTTTGTTTTGGTCGTTGCATTTTTAGTTTTGATTCAACCCAAAGTTGGCGGGGCCATTCTTATTTTAGTTATTGGCAGTGTCTTAATTTTCTCAGCAAGTATTCATGCAAAATTTAGTGTAATTGCTGCGGGGATTGTCGTTGCTAGCGCGGCGCTTCTTTCTAAAATAATTATTTTTCTAGGCGATCACCGCTACTTACCACATTTTTTTGCGCATGTGTATGACCGCTTAGTTGTTTTGAAAAATCCGTTTTTATCCTTTCATGATCGCGGATTTCAGCCTTCAATGGCCTATTTAGCGATGTATAACGGTGGGTTTGGGGGCACTGGTTTAGCCAATGGTATGGTAAAAAAAGGTGGCTTGCCAGAAGGTCAAACCGATTTTATCTTTGCGGTGATTGTGGAAGAACTTGGTTTGATTGGCGGCTTACTATTGCTATTTCTTTTGTTATTTTTAGCGGCCTCGATTTTGCGGAGTAGTTGTGTAATAAAAAATCATTGTTACGGCTTGTTTTTGTTAGGGGTCGGGACCTTGATTTTAGCTCAAACGGCGATTAACATTGGTGGCGTTTTGGGTTTGATTCCAATGACGGGAATTCCTTTACCGTTTGTTAGTTACGGTGGGACAAGTTATTTAATCTTTTCAGTGGCATTAGGAATCGTCATTAAAATTATTGCAAACGAAAGGCGGCAGTTAAATGGTCAATACAAAAAAATTCAACTTACATCTTAATTATGATTTATTATTGCCCATTTTTTTACTCACACTTTTATCTTCTGGTGTGCAATATTGGATTGCCGTTAATGAAGGAAAAGATGGAACTGTGCCAGCATTAAAACAACTTTTCTTTATTTTTGTTGGCTATGCAGGCATGTTTTTAGCTAGTCGGCTGTCACAGAAATTTATTTGGAAAGTAGCTCCTTTTTTCTATGGGTTTTCATTAATCTTAATGAGTGCTTTGTATTTTTCCTATGACAAAGGAATGTATTTATTGACGGGCACAAAGCGCTGGTTAGATTTAGGGTTTATTAAATTTCAGCCATCAGAAATTGCGAAAATTGCGTTTATTTTAATGTTGGCAAAAATTATTGTCCAACATGAGCAACAAGACTGGTCTGATAAATGGCGTTCAGACAAGCAACTTCTAAAAAAAATCGTTGCGGTTAGTGTCCCTGTTTTTTTCTTGATGGCGGTACAAAAAGATTTTGGGACATCCCTTGTTTTCGTAACGATTATTCTATCTCTTTTAGTTATTTCGGGAATTGATCGCAAAATTTTAATCATTATTTTCAGTGCTTTAGCAACGTTAGGCGTGGTCTTGATTCTGTTAGTCTTTACAGAGTGGGGGCACAAAGTACTCTTCTTTTTACATTTTAAACAATATCAATTGGATCGAATTTTAGCATGGATTCATCCCTATGATTATGTCGATAAAATCTCCTATCAACAAGTACAAGGCTTATTGGCAATTGGTTCGGGTGGTTTATTTGGCAAGGGTGTGCATGGGATTGAAGTGTATGTTCCTGTTCGTGAGTCTGATATGGTTTTTACTTTTATCGGGGAAGCCTGGGGCTTTGTGGGCAGTGCCACTGTTGTTTTTCTCTATTTTTACTTGTTTTATCAAGTTTTAGTAGCTGGCTTGCGGAGCAATTCGCGTTTCTGTATGTACATCTGTGTCGCCCTCATTTTTTCGCTGGTCTTTCAAACGGTGGAGAATATCGGTGCGGTGATTGGACTGTTGCCGTTAAAAGGTATTCCGCTTCCGTTTTTAAGTCAAGGAGGCACTTCGTTAGTGATGGCTATCACTTCTTTAGGATTTGTCAAAGGAAGAGAAGCCGCTACCTGAAAACACAAATAAAAACCAAGACTGGAACTCGCTTGCCGACAAGCTCTAGTCTTGGTTTTTACTATTGAAATTGTTTTTGGCATTCAGCCAAAAGTTGTTGAAGTTGTCGACTCATGTAACGTTCTTTTAAATAATAAACTGCCATGTTTCGTTTAGGTAGTTCTTGGTAAGTTAGTGTATGAATCGAATTGTCTAAAAGTTGAATATTTGTGTATTCGGGGACAATAGCGAAACTATCGGAATGAGACACCAAGTGAGTAATAAGTGAAAGAGTATCCACTTGAATGACTTTCTCTGGAGAAAAATTAGAAAACGTAGTATCTAGCCAATTGGTTAATTTGTTTTGCTCGGAAAATTCGGTATTTAAACGGACGAAGGGGTACATTGTTAGTTCTTTTAAAATTTCTTCCGTCGTAGCTTTGGCCAAAGCTGGATGATCGTTTCTTAAAATGAATTGATAATTTGCTGTAAATAAATCAATTTTACCAATATGTTCAGGTAATGGTAAGTCAGCAAAGGAAATACCAAAATCTGCATCCATTGTTTCCAAGGATTGAAGAATATTTTCTGTAATAATAGTGTGGACTTGTAAGTTGGATGAACGATCCGTTAATGTTGTCATTAGTAAGTCATTCAATTTATATTCTAAATCACAGAGATAAGTGGCTACATAAATATGGTTGGAAGAATGATTAATTTCTTTTAGCTCTTCTTCAATTGAGACCAACTCATTGGTGATGCGCCAACAATATTTTTCTAAAATTAATCCAGCTGGCGTTAAGGTGGTAGTTTGACCTTGGCGATTAAAAAGTTCCGCGCCTAACGTTGCTTCAAGAATTTTTATTTGCTTACTTAGGGCAGCTTGAGAAATTGCTAAATTTTCGGCTGCTTTAGTAAATTGTTTCACTTTGCATAACTCTAAAAAATAATGTAAACGAAATAGTTCCATGGGAATTCCTCCTTTTTCTATTCCTAGAATAAATAACGTAATTGTTCGAATAAATAACGGTGTGCTTCACAATGTCCGTGATGATTATTCTGAACTAAATAGATGGCTCGTTCTGGACTATCTTCCAGAGGAATACCAACTAAGTTACGTCTGTTTAGTTCATCAGTGAGTGAATAGGGAAGGATGCTACAGGCTTTTTCTCGTTGGACCATGTCTAAGACTAAATGAAGAGAAGGGAGTTCGATGACGATTTGCCGATTTTCCCAATTGATTTTACGTTCCCAACGTTTAAACACTTTTTTTTCATATACTTGATCGGAATATGCAGCAAAAGGTAAAGAACGAATTTCGTCAATCGTTACGCTATCGGCATGGGCTAAAGGATGATTTTTATTGACACAAAGGAGATAGCTTTCTGTATAAATTAATTCTTTCTCTAATGGAATCGAGGTATCCAAAAATATCCCAATCCCAATGTCAATTAAATCTGTTTCCAAAGCTGTTTCAAGATCGTAATAATACTTAAAATCAATACTTACATACGGATAGGATTGATTAAATAACAACAAGACTTCTCCAAATGCTTTATCTATATCAATTAAGTTTGTTCCAATCCGAATGGTCGTTGTCGATCCTTGGGTCACTAATTCATTAATCTCTTCTTGCGCTTCCTTAATGAGTGCAAAAATCATTTCTGTTCGCTTGGCGACGACTTCGCCTGCTGGAGAAAGCCGACAATGTTTCTTGTCTCTTAAAATTAATGAAGCACCTAATTCACGTTCCAACTCCTTGAGCTGGGTACTTAAATAAGGTTGACTCGTATGGAGCTTTTGAGAAGCTAAAGTAAAACTCGCATACTTTGAAACTGCCATAAAATATTCTAGTTGTTGTAATTTCATTTTCCTCACCGCCGTTTCTTTAACTATACAAAAAATAGCAGAAGAAAAGCTTCTCGACAAGGCTATCTGACGGTCTTTAGATTAATTTAACCAGTTATGATTCTATGAATAAATACGAATCATACCAGAAAACCATAGTAAATAAGCGGATTATTTTTCTTTTTGTTACTGAATGGACAAAAAGTTATCTGCTAAAAACTTTTTCTATATCGTTATTTTTTCAAGGAAGAATTATACTTGTTGTTGTAATTAAATAAGATTTGTTAGGTGAGGCTCCTATACAAACATAGGCTACTGCCCAAAAATGTCGAGAGACGCCAATGGGTAGAACAGGAACTGTCGAATGAAGGCTTTTCTTAAGGTAGCTAAAAGCAATCGCTTTTTACGTTGTATAGTGCTAAAGCTCAACGATAAGAACGATTATTCTTTGACACGTTGAGTTTTCAGCGTGTCTTTTTTTGTGGAAAGGGTGAGGAAAATGGAAGATGAACCGATCGTCAATTCAAGTCAACAACAGATAAATGAGGTGAAAGAAAATGGAAAAGAAAATGCGTCACTTGGGCCATGACTATAGTTACAAAAAGTTTGCCCATTCAGAAGTAGAAAAAGTTTTACAACGTTTCGGCTCAACTTGGGATGGCATTAAACACCAAGATATTGAAGAATTACAAGAACGTTATGGCCGCAACAAAATTAT
>OBXX01000444.1_pt1 | contig 19819 bp, 27 predicted proteins | sample 1495441 | NCBI WGS metagenome assembly OBXX01 (sample SAMEA2580168, study PRJEB22360) | human gut metagenome | biome: human gut; feature: human-associated habitat; material: faeces | place: Denmark | collected 2008/2010 | reverse complement strand
GGGTGTGTCCGAAGTGCCCAATTTTTTCCCAACATATATATATACGCGTATTTGCGTTTTTTACGCTTATATATATACACCCAATTATTCATATATTTATTTTTTTATTTTTATATAAATAATTGGACACACTAGATACACTTTACTATTTAGATTAGCAGTTATCTGCGTTTTAGCCGTGTCCGATTAGTGTGTCCAAGCGTGTTTAGTGTGTCCAATTATTGCACTATATCAAAATTCATCGATGTATAGGCTTGAATATTTATTTTTACGAACATTCATGCCTATAAAATAATTGGACACACCTCAAATAATTGGACACACCTACTTACCATGATTTCGTTTATAGATAGATAGGAGGTCTGTGCCTTCCTTTATAAACGCTCTTTGCGGGCCGTAAAGCCTGCCAAAACGTGCCTTTCCTGTCCCTTTTGTATATGGGTTCCAGCCTGGCGTTGATTGTAAGATATCGATAATCTCTCTAGCCTTTGCGTTCTGCAGGTTCTTCCTGTCCCCGCCAAGCACTTCACACCATATCTCAAGGGCACACACCCGTTCCCGCTGCACTGAACCACAATGATCGTCATCGCCATAATTAGCAACGTAATCTCGTCTATCGTAGATATCCATTGTCTCCCAATCTTCAGGAAGTAGCATGTCGAGGTACTCTTCAATAAGACCTACGAGTTCACCGCCTTCTGTGTGGGATAATTGAATTCTAAGGGCTTCTTCTTCAAGTGCTCCTTCAAGAACTAATGGCTCACCTTCAGACCAATATACGAACGCTTCTGCCCATATTTGGTCAATATCATCTTTCGATAACTCCCAGGAGTGCTTTGTCTTCCGGTCCTTATCGCCGGTAATTGGCCAAAATCGGCGGTTACCGGTACGGTCTTTAAGGAACATAAGATTATTAGTAGAACCGGCGAATACACACTGGCGAGGGTACTCTTCGGTGCGCCGTCCATAAGGAGAACGGAACCGGTCAGAGGTACGGCTGATAAAGGCTTTAACGATTTCATTATCGTTCTTATAGGTCGGTGCCAGTTCGGCAAGTTCGACTATCCAAGATCCTTGAATTTGTTCTAGTGCGTCTTTGGTTTTGATGTCAACGAGTGAGTTATTAAACCATTTACGGCCTAAGCGTTCTAGGATTAAGGATTTGCCAAGACCTTGAGAACCGTATAGTACAATCGCCGTATCAAACTTAACGCCTGGATCCATAACACGAGCTACCGCGCCACACATCCATTTACGAGTAACAGCTCGAATGTATTCGGTATCTTCTGCACCTATGTAATCGATGAAGAGAGTATCTAGTCTACATTCGCCGTCCCAAGTAATCCCTCTTAAGTACTCACGCACAGGGTGGAACTTATTATCTTGCGTTACCTCCTGGAGCGCATCGTCGATGATGCCTTTACCCTTGATGAGGTATTTCGTAGCGAAGTAGTTACGTAAGCACGCATCGTCAGTATCCGTCCAGTAAGGGGTTTCGTCCTTACCACGCCAAGGAAGGTCGTCAATCACGACTAAGCGGTGTGCGAATTCATCAAGTCGAATTTTACCTTTAAGTGCAGGGTCCTGCTTAAGAACGACTAAGCAGTTGTACACATCAGATTCAGGGGTACCGTTCTTATCACGCTTTAGCTTCGATAAGAAGTCCTCGTCATCGTCCGTGATATCCTCAAACTCCATATCCGCCATACGTTCTTTGTCGAGCAGGATGGGTGCTGCGCCGTCTTCGTTCACAAAGTCAATCATGTCTTTGTAACTTGGAAGTTTGGTGACGCTAGTCTCATCGGATGGGTCCTTATCTCCGAATAAGTGGATCCGGACAAGGTCAAACGCATTCACGAGCTTACCACTAATCGGGTCAGTTGCATGGTTGGAGTAAGCAAAAGTATCGTTGTCGTAAATTACTAAACCACCTACCGAGCTACCGGCTACGTAGGTGTACCGGTCTTCTACGGCTGTCGGTTCATAGACTTCAGGGAGAAACTTATGGATAGCTTCCGTGATACTGTAACTCCGGCAAAAAGCACCGATAAGGCCTTTTTTCTCTAATGGGTTACCTTGCTTCTTAGCCGCATCAAGGCGAATTTGTGATTCCTTCTCTGATGTTGGCCAAAGGCTCGTATCACGCCAGTCTCTGTAGGTACTCAAATAGGTATCTACTGAAACGAGTGCGCCTTCGCTGTGCTGGTAAACGTACTCCACATCCTTAGGATGGCTTGGCCAATACATAAGACGTTCAGCCTGGTGCGTGGATGGGTCAAAGAACTCAATGCCGATGTTATCAGCAATCCGTCTCGAGACTGCTTGATACTCATCCGGTGTCATCGGTCTATCTACTGGGATAATGACACGGTAACGAGGATTGTCAGCAGTGTGGCTGTGCGTACTATACAGTACGTACTCCATACCGCCTAATTCCATATCTAGGTCTACGATGAAATCTTCGCCAGGGTTATCCGCATCAAGAGTAATAAGGTATCTCTCTTTAACAGAGCCTCTTACCCGTCTACCCTTATTAGGAATATAGCCACCTACAAAACCACCGACGTCTTTCTTTTGACCTTGATCAGCCTTAGACATCTTGACGTATTCAGCAGCCGTTTCATTCGTTACAGTAGGCTCGGCCAATTTACTAGCCAAAGCACTCCAAGTCATTTTGTCAGACTTCCAGCAACGGGCGGAGCGACTTTTGCCCGTAGCTATGATGATAGTAGTATCCATATTACATCGCTCCTCCCTTCGCAAACTGGATATCTCTTACATACGCCGGAACGCATAAGCCGTGAGATGTTACCCACTGCGTTACAGCTCCATTAATATCGTGGTCTTCATATACGCCACGATTGTTTTTAAGTTTAGCCTGGTGTATCTCTACAAAGTCGTCCGCATCATTCCTCGGATTAACTTCGATACACGCTACTGGCTCGTTACATTTATAGACACCTACGATAGCACACGTTTCGGCTTTCACTTTCTTGATATAAGAACTTACACAGTTATTAAGCTGTATACCCATATCAATGATGCCGTGAGTAGAACCGATGGCCATGAAGCGGTAGCCGTTAACCATATCAGCTAGCACACGATGTTCTTTACGTTGTTGCACGATTTCATCTTCCACTTTATCGAACTTTTGCATTCTCGAGATTGTGTCATGTAGGTTACGCACCTGGATGCGACTGCTCCAAACCTCTTTACGGCGACTTCTCGATAACTCAAAATACATACTAGCTGTATCTCTAATATCGTGATAGGAAGGTGCATTTCTAATGAATAAGAACGCCTGGCGCTCGCCGTATTGATGGCTAAGGATATTAACAAACTTACGGATAACAGATAAATCGCGGTCATCACGCCACAATGGCCAAGACTGAATATAACTTGTATTATCAGCGTTGTCCTTGACGACATCGACCATAGCCTTTTGATAGTCCTTGTTCTTAAATAACGTAGCCATAACCTTGATGATCTTAGTGTAGAAGAAAGGTCTATCGTGTAGTAACCGGCGAACCCATCGAGCATCAGGCAAGTTATGAGCCTTGATTAAGGCCTTTACAAAGGAATCACCTTTTATCGTTAACTCTAATACGTTATCCATACCAAGTGCCTCGTTAGGGAATTTCCGATTATAGAAGTCATCATAGTCTCGTTTAAGACTATCATTGATAGCTGGTGCATCGGGAGCTTGTAATTTCCATACTAAGTTATGAAGCAGGTTATCGAAGGCTCCGTAATAGTTAGACACCTGTACGCCTTGTCTAATGCGTTTGACTTTATACCCTACCGCCTTTGATAGCTTTTTGAAGAATACTTCCTTTAACACCTTAGCGAAACGTTTTAGCTCATCTTGATGGTTATGCAGTCTGCAGTCAGGTGTGGCTACAAACCAAGATAATGATAAAGGACTGTTACTTAAACGTGCAGGAGAAACCGTCGATTCTTCGACGACATCGCTGCGTGAGCGCTTCTTGAGTATGGTAAAGGTTTTTCTTTGCTTGAAATCAAACCGTACTACATCAATGACATGACATTTATAGCCTTTGTAAATCATCCCATTATCTCCGTCGGCGTATACCGTGTCGTACTCAAATTGCACGTCCAGTTTATCGCCCCTGTCTATAATTGATAGGTCCGAGGATAAAGGAACTGTGGCGCTATACCCAACTTCTGCAGTAAACCCTTTAGCGTTGATCCGCTCACCGCATTTTGGGCAATAGAACTCATCTGATTCCCGGCAAGGCACTATCCCGAACCCATTAGATTCCATTGGCCAAAGATTAGCGAAGGAGTGTTCGCAAGGTACATGGTAATAACTTGCAGGGTTAAAAGGTGATACTTGATTGCGCCGTACCAGGTCGTACAGCCTTTGTACTTGTAGATTGAATAAGACCTTCATAAGGCGCTATCCTTTCTCTTATAACAAATCGTCTAAATCATCTTCTTCAGGAGATTCCTCAACTACTGGAGCTTCTTTCTTTTTAGTAGTGCGTTTACGTTTTGGCTTCTCTTCAGGTTTCTCTTCTACTACTGTTGGAGTAGCTTCAGGTTCTTCCACCTTAGGAGCTTCTGCTTTCTTGCCGTTTAATATCTTAAGCGCGAGGTCGCAAGCAGCAATACATCCTTCGCAGTACGCCATAGCTGTATCTTTACGTTCGCTAGCTGGTGCATCTTTTACGAGTTCATATAAGCCGTCGATTGCTTCGCGTTGTTGTTGAATTTGTTGTTTTGAGAGTTTCATAAGAATTGTCCTCCTAATCCTTCATGTAGTAAGGGTTCTCAAACCCTGCTGCGTTTAATATGAGCCCTTCGTTCCAGGGTTCAGGTTCACACATAATATCTATAACTTCTTCTAAACTGCCTTCGCCTATTGGCGCTTCGATAACCACTTCGTCGTGGATATGGGCTACAATGTTGTATCCTGCTTTTGAAAGCCGTAGCATTGATGCGGCTAGGCAATCTCTTGCCACTGCCTGTACAATGTTTTCGACGAGCTTTCCGCCGTAGGTTTCAACTCTGCCCCATGTATTCTTAACCTGATCCATACCGTCATACTCAATCGATTCACTACCGAACCGGTTAAGCCCGAGCCGAGGTCTTGCGTAGGCAAGTCTTCGTCCGGACGGTAATTCGATGAACAGGAAGCCTTTCGATTTAAAGAATTTAATATTGCCTTGTCTGATTCGTACGGGTTCTCCTGTTTTCACTACTTGCTTTGCTGCGCTGTCTGCATCTTTCCAAAATCTCGTAATTCGTGGACTAGCTTGTCGCCATGCCTCGATGATACCTGGTAGCTCCTTCTCAGGAATTTCTCCTTTTGAATCCATCGCTTTCATAGCTCCTACACCGCCACCATACCCTAGCGCTAATTCTGCTACCTTACCTTTTTGCCGTAGGTGCCCATTTACACCGTGCTTCTCAACTGGTACGTGGAACATGCTGGATGCGGAAGCGCAATAGATATCTCCGCCTTGAGCGAATACATCTTGGCGCCACTGCTCGTGAGCAAGCCAGGCAATAACACGGGCTTCAATAGCACTAAAGTCAGCTACAATAAATCGGTGCCCATCCTCTGCTACAAGAGCAGTACGGATAAGTTGCTTAATCACATCACCAGGGTTTCCGTAGAGTAGGTCTAGCATTTCTACATCTCTACTTTTTAGAACTTCCCTGGCTGTGTCTAAATCTTCTAAGTAGTTACGAGGGAGGTTCTGTAGTTGTACTACACGACCCGCCCATCGTCCACTTCGCATCGCCCCATAAAACTGAAGCATGCCGTGGATGCGACCATCTGAACATACAGCGTTTTTCATGGCCAAGTATTTTTTGATGGAGGAGTTACCGAGCACCTGCCTATTTTGCAGTACCTTGCGTACATCAGAGGGGATATCCTGTTCCAAGAGGCTTGATACATCGTCTTTTCTCATTGTTTCTAGATCATATCCTAGTCTTGCAGTTAGCCACTCTTTAAGTTGCATGGTACTGTTCGGATTTTCTAATCCCGTTAATATCTTAGATGACTCGGTAGCTTCTTCCACGATTTCGTCGTTGCAGGCAAGCGCTGCATCGACGAGTTCCATATCTACTTTCACGCCTCGCCAGTTGATATCTTGGTCGAGTAACCAGTACTCGTGCTCGATAGCAGGTGGCTTCAGCGAAAGTAAGCGTTTACGAATTGCCTTCTCTACCACTACGTCCTGGCGGTTATATTCGATATATTCCGCCCATTTCTCAGGTGCATCCTCTGGCATATTACGTGTCTTAGGATTTGACTTAGTTGGTTTTCGTGGTACAGAGAAGAACTGAATTAAGCGTTTACCTCTTGCGTCTTTGGCTTCACCTAATCGTAAAGCCTTAGACACATTATCGAGGCTTGCAGGTAAACTGCAGTATAACGCTAGTACAGAAGTACATTCCCAGTTCGTGTAATCCGCATCAGGGAAGTACTTTTTTAGACAAAGCATTTCGAATGCTGCGTTAAATGCGGTCTTTGTAATTTCTTTGTTATACAAAGCGTCCACCACCCTTTCGGGCAGTGGATCCTTTGTCATGTCAATTACTTCGACCGGTTCGTCATCGAAGCTGTAGGCAAAGAGCAGTATTTCAAATGTTGTATCATCAACGTATCGCTGAGCCCCATATTTAATAGGGCAGTCAGAATACGTTTCCACATCAATACTGAGCTCCATATATGCCTCCTTAGATTAAATCGTCATCGTCTAGGTCGCCTAAATCGTCGTCGCCGAAGTCATTAGCAGATACGTGAACGCCACCGAGGCGGTCACCATCTTTAACTTTACGAACACCATTTAGACCAAAGCCTACGCCTTTCTTACCGTTGAAGTTGTAAGCGAACACAGAAAGCGCTACCTGAGCGTACACACCGGAGTAGATTTCTTCTTCAATGTCGAATTGGTCCATTTTAATTTTGTCGCGAGTGAATACGATAGGTTGTTTATCGCTATTCGCATTAATGAAGAATTTACCAGCGTATGTTTCAGGTTGGTCAGCTACTGCTTCATCTGTATCACCATCACGTAAGTTCAATTTAAGGTATGCTGCTTTACCTTCTACCTTAGCTACTGCTTTTGGATCAGCCTTAAGTTCTTCAATCGCCCGTTCAAATGCTTTGATTGTTTTCTTATCTGTTTTGTCGATGATGATTTGAGAGCTATATTTTGCTTTGCCGTCGTCGTTTTTACGAGGTTGAGCGATGTTTGCATAGGAAAGTCTTACGATACCAGTTGTTAATTTAGCCATTGTTACGGTCTCCTTCTTTAAATGAATTATTTGTTAGCTTCAGACATTAATTTGTTTACGAGTGCTTCAAGTTTAGAAATACGGCTTTGTGCATCTTTAGCTTCAGCAATGTAATCAGAACCTTTACCAGTTTTGAACGCAAGGTTTACTGTGTATTGGTTCTCACCGCCTAACGTAGCACCAAAGCCAAGCATAATACGTTCATTAGGTCTTGCGAATACGCCGAGCGCTACTGCATTACTGTTACGGTAATGGCCGTAACTTACAGCGTAGCTGACCTTGTCATTTCTGTTGAAATCGAGTGGATGCAAGCCAGCAAGTGCTGCGGAACTTGCGCCTAACTTATTAACGCGTTGGCCAAGATTGTTGACCTTATTGTTAATGTCATTAGCTAAGCCCAAAGAACGATTTTCTAAAGTCGTGATACGCTCTTCGTGATTATCTGCCACATGTTCAAGGGCTCTGATATCGGCTGTATTAGCAGTTACCTTTTGGCCAAGGGAATTGATAGCAGATGTATTACCATTGATGCGGGTAGTATTACCTGCGATAGCTTTATCATGATCATTCACCACGTCGCCTAACATTTGAACACCTACGGCCAAGTCTTTTAGATTGTTTTGTGTTTTAATAATAGCCGTTTTATTGTTGTTAATCGCCTTTGCATTGGTTTCGATTTCATCAATCGCAGCGAACAACTGGGAGCCGTTCACAGCGTCTAATGAATCAGCGGAGATTTGACCCGCGCTAACATTCGTGAGTTGGCGGTTGTACTGAGTTACTCCGCCTGCACCAGCGCGGGCTTTAGCGCCAAAACTTACTACGCTTGCCGGTTGTTCTCCGGCAAAGATATGGCGAGTTCCGTTGATGGTAATTCCATCAACACCAACGGCGCTATCTGTAACGCTGTTAGTACCGATTGCCACCGCATTCGCTTGGTCAGCAATCGTGTTGTTACCAAATGCAACGGCATCAGTGGCTAAGGATTTGGCATGTGTACCAAATGTAAGAGCACCCTGACCATTAGACTCGGAGTTAGAGCCAAACACTAATTGTTCCTTTTGGGAACCAATTTTGTTGTTGTAGCCTATTACGGCGCTTTGGCCACCTGCCACAGTACCATTGTTAGCACCGACAACCACAGTGTCAGCGCCTGTAACATTATTAGTTCTGCCTAATACTACAGAAGATTCTCCAGATACAAATGCGCCATTGCCGATAGCTACGCTGTCATAACTAGACACACGGGCTTGATTGCCGATTGCCACGGTGTATTCCACCAGGCTTTCGGCGTGGGAACCAAAAGCGAAGCTATTACGTCCTGCTGCAGTAGCATTATTGCCACCAGCGAAGCCATTTTCACCAGTTACAGTATTATTTGTACCGAACGCTAACGCATTATTAGCGTCGATGTTGTTTTGGAAACCCCATACTGCGGAGCTTGTAGACGTTGCGGAGATAGTATTGTCTGTACCGCCTACTGTGTTATTACTAGTTGCGCCAACTACGTTTACTGCTAACGCGGAAATTGCTAATGCTGTTGTTAATGTTTTATTCATCTCTTATACCTCATCTTCAAATTCATTCATCATTGTTTCAACTGTATTAATTGCTGGGCGTTTATCGCTTTCCGGTACAAGTGTAGGCTTGCCCTCCGGTTTATCGATATAGGATTCTAAGTATTCGGCAACGCCCTTTTTACCGAGCACCTTTTGTAAGTTAGTGATACCTTCGAGTTCTCGAGGCTTGAAGATTTCCTCTTCTTTGTAGCCGTTATCGAGTAATGTTTTAGCTGCTGCATCCGGATCCGTTATGGTACGTCGTGATGTACCCTCGACTAATTTATATCCAGGCCATTGCTTTTCACCCGATAATGCCTTCTCGTACGCGAAATCGTAAACACCTTTAATCCACTTTGTGATTAAATCCTTCATCGCTAGGATGTCAGATACTTCACTATCAGTAAGTAATTGATTGAGCTTACCGCCATTCTTATAGAATGTATCAAGGCAAGTATCTGCTAATGCTCGGCAGGTGTGCCGTGCTTTACAGAAGTTACAGTAATCGCAAGGTGTACATTCGCCGATACCTTCCCAGGCGCGTTGTGCGATTGGTTTGATATCTTCGCCCCAATCAAGAAGTTCTTCAAGTGACATTTCGTCGGTAGACACACTATCAAGTCTTGGTTGAACGATCGTCATACGAACTGTTTTAATATCGTACAAGTACTCGTTAACGTCATAAGCACCTAATGCGTAGAGTCGCATTTGTGTGTTTTCAACGGCACTAACAGGAACGCCTTTACCATACTTCAGGTCAATCACTTCCAGGATGCCGTCGGCTACGATTACCATGTCACCAGTACCGAAGCCTTCAGGTACCCAACGAGAGAAGTCGAGTCGTGCTTCAATCATGGCTTCCGCATCAGAGGAACGAGCACGAGCTTCGTTTACCTTCTCTTCGCAAATATCGACATATCGATTAACCGCTTCTATCATTTCAGCAGAGTAATCATCAAGCTTAGGGGCTTTTTTGTTCTCAAGCTTATGCCGTAGAATTGCTTCAGCCAGGTCATGTGCTACTGTACCTTCCGCAGCATACGGCGATTGTTCATCAGGGAACATCGCTTCGAGTCTTGCTGAAGGAGTACACACTAGCCACCTGGCGCTACTTGATGCACCTAGTAAGGCGTGTTTCTTAGCCACGGCTATTCACCCATTCCATAATTTGAATACGTTGTTCATCGGTAGCAGATGTTACCTTTTCAGCACCGATGCTATCTAAGAAGGCTTTGAATTCGCCTTTAGCTTTTGTTTTATCAGAGGCTTTTGCCATTACGTCTTTCACTGCTTCACGAGTTGCTTCAAGGCTAGGAACTTCAACTTTAGCTGGTTCTTCAGTTTTAGGTTCTTCCTTAACTGGTTCAGCTTTAGGAGCTGGAGCTTCTACTTCTTCCTTCTTAGCTGGCTTAACGTCATTAGTTGTCCAGTTCGCTGGTTCTACGTCTTTAACAGGTACACCTACGATAGATTGGTATAGGTCTTTCACTTCTTGTTCTAATTCAACTGCTTTATCTACTGTGATTTTTAACTCGATCATTGTTCTATTCCCTTTCGGCTTAACGATGTGATATACTTTAAATGGATATTTTTCTATGTGCCCTTTACGCATTGCCGTGCGTGAGGGCATTTTTTTGCACCCAGGCACTCATCAGGAATGCAGTAATCTTTGTCAGGGCACGTTGTACAGTCTCGCAATGTCCTCACCTCCTTTCACTAGGCACGTTTGGATAAACGTGTTATTCTATTTACACACGGATGTATGTCTTTACAGTTATCGCACACTATACGAGGCTTGCCGGTTAGGTAAGACCAATTTGTGTAAGGACTTTTAATTCTTTTATTACAGAAGGAGCATCGTTTATCGTTCATACTCTTTTAGCTCCTCAATCCAGTATCCAGTGAGTAACCAAAGAGTGATACCTAGTAACCCCTGGCACATACCTGTCCATAAATCAATGCGGTCTATTTCGATAGAACCGACAGTTCCTACTACTAATATGGCTGCAATAATGCGAAGCGCATAAACTACTTTTATCATGTCTACTCTCCTATTCGTGCCTGGCATCGTTTAGCAAGCCAAGCATTAAACGAATCAACGTGGATAAGGCGTTTGCCTCCTCGTTTACCGATTTTCATGGACGGAAAGTCAAAATCTTGCGCCCATTCTCGGATAACGGCTTGCGGTACGCTAGCAAGCTCCGCAGCTTCCGCTACTGTGATACACATCTTATTCATGGCGACCTCCTAGAATGCTAGAAGCACCAGGGATAACATCACGAATAAACTAATTCCAGCGGATAAGCCCAAGGCCAAAATCCATAAACAACAACTAGCTAGTTCTAATAATTGTTTTTTATTCATAGCTACCTCCTATCTAATTTCGGGTTGTAGTAATCGGTTTCCCAAAAATCATGACTTTCGGAATCATCGACACACAACGCATAGCAGATACCAACGACTGTCGACATTTGTACTGACCGTCCTTTGATAGCTCGATTTAATGTATCCATCGAGATTTCAGCTTGTTTGATCAGTGCCGTCTTAGTCATGCCTAACTCGTTCATGCGTTCCGTAATGGCTTCGCCGAACATTCTGATTACGAATTCTTTCATAACCTATCCTCCGTAACGGTTTAACCGTAATCAACTATAAAAAAATAATGTCGTCATACGTTACGCCAAATACTTCTTGTATCTTTTTTATGTGAGGAACATCCGGGTAAGAGCGTTTGCGCTCCCAATTTCCCCAAGTATCAACAGACACTCCAATCGCTTTAGATGCCGTAAGTTGAGACCAGTTTTTTGAAGCCCTTAACATCTTTAATGTATACTTCATAAGCTACCTCCTTTCTCGATACTCACATCTTGTTTACAGTCATCATTCTACTACGGTTTATCCGTAATGTCCATAAACTAAACATAAACTATCGTAAAATTTCCGTAAAATATTGATTTTATTACGAAAATATCGTAATATATAGTTATATTAATTAATATATTCCGTATTTGAGAGGTTCTTATGAGTGATTTAGGCAACAAGGCTATTATGGCCGAGAATATTCAACGACTAATGGATAGTCGCGGAATTGATCGCAATAAAATATGCGCTGATTTAGGGCTAAAGTATACTACGTTTACCGATTGGGTAAAGGGAAATACATATCCTAGAATCGATAAAATTGAACTATTGGCAAACTATTTTGGCGTTCCTAAATCTGAACTAGTAGAGAAATATACAGACGGCTATTACACCGACCGTGAAGCAGCCGAATTTGCTGAATACCTACGCACACGTCCAGGGGCTCGTATGCTCTTCTCTGCCGCTAAAGATATAAGTAAGGAGGATTTAGAAAAAGCTGTTGAATATATTGAGCTTTTAAAATTAAAAAACAAATAATACACAAGGGAGAGTGTTATATTGGTTGTAAATTTGATTTACTGCGACTTGCCACATGCCAATGCCGTGTCAGAGGAATGTGAAGATGTAGATACTCATAATATCTATATAAATAAAAACCTCCCTCATGATCGTATGAGGGAAGAAATTAAGCACGAATTAATGCATATTATTAATGACGACTTCTATTTAGACCATCACGTTAATCTAGTAGAGCAAATGGTCCGTCGAACATGTATTGATGATACCGAACTGGAGAATATAGATTTCTACCACCATTATGTATCAGTATTATAAGGGATTATATATAGGGAGATATTAACATGAAAAAGACTTTATTAATTACTACTATGCTTGCCTTAGTTACGGTTACAGGGTTCGCTAGAACTGAGGTATCTCACGATGAATTTAAGGCCTTAGACGGCCCTAAGGTACTAGTACATTACGATGACGGGAGTACTGAATTACTAGACGAACAGGAGTATCTTGAACGCACTATTAGTATGACACAAAAAGAAATGGACGACTTACACAAAGTCGACGAAGGTACTAAAAACGCACTGGCAAAATGGCAATCCGATCATGAGATACACCAGGCGCCATCTGAAGAAGTGCAACAGCCTAAAAAGAAAAAGCACTGGTATGATGACGTACTAGATTCTGTATTTTAGATAAAAAAATAAGCCCTCACCGCAGTGAGGGCTACTAAAAACTACATACCTTAGAGGTATTTCATTTTTACTCCAATACTATTATATCACATAAAACCTCTAAGGCTTATTTCTTATACTCAAATTTAAGCCTAGGAGGTTATTTTTATGGCTAAAAAACGAGTCGATGGGCGCTACCAAGTATCGAAGATGATAAACGGTAAGCGTAAATACTTTTATGGCACTACCAAGAAAGCTGCTATTGCTGAACGTGATGCCTACGTTGAATCACTAGCACAATGTGCTAATTACGATAATACAATTACGATTGAGAGATGGTGCGGCTATTGGATCCGGCTTAAGAAGGACACGATTTCACAAAACACCCTCTCCTCTTATCAATATATTATTAAAACCTATATTGTACCTTTCATAGGCTCGATACGATTAGTTGAGCTATCAGCATTAAACGTAAGAGCCCTTATGGATAACATGGGCCACTTGTCAGCACGGACCATCAGTTACACGCTAACCGTTCTTAGGGCAATCCTAAAACAGGCGGTCATGGATGAGATAATCTCTAAAAACGTGGCCACATTAGTCAAGAAGCCTAAACAAGAGCGTAAGCGAGAGATGGTAACACTATCCAAGGAAGAAGTAGAAACCTTCCTTGCGCAAATCGATGATGTCGAATGGCACGCCCTATTTAAGCTAGCATTTACTACAGGTTTGCGCCGTAGCGAGATACTCGGTTTAACCTGGGATGATGTCAACTTAAAACAAAAAACACTAACCGTCAATCAGACTGTTTTACGTATCAACGAAGCCACAACTATCTCAAAAACAACTAAAAACAGCTCGTCAAGGCGTTCTATCTCACTCGACGATAAAACTATCACAGAGCTTCTAAAACTTCGTGTATGCATCGATAAACGAAGACTCAAAGCAACAAACTGGAGAAATAATAATCTCGTGTTCCCTGGTAAGTATGGAAATCCTCGTGATCCAGCCAAGGTATCACTAAAGTGTAAAAAGTTTGCCACTGCAATCGGTAGGCCGGATTTTACTATGCACGATACTCGTCATACACACGCCACCTTATTATTGGAAGCAGGTGTAAACTTTAAAGTCGTACAAATGAGACTAGGCCACTCCTCATATCAACAAACGATGGATACCTACTCTCACGTAACTCCTATTATGGAAGCCGATGTGGTAGAAAAGATTTCAAACATATTCTAATTGATGTCAAAATGATGTCAAAAGGTACCCTGATAAAAATGATGTCAAAAGAAAAACCCGCACAGTAGTGCGGGTTTATTTGGTGGACCACCAGGGGTTCGAACCCTGGACACCCTGATTAAGAGTTAATTTTCACACTATAGATAAAGTCAGTAAATACAGTGTTTAACTGTATTTCATAGCATAACATTTGTCTATATTTCTATATATTTTTTAATAAATTGATGTCAAAATGATGTCAAACACAAAAAGCCCCAGGTAGTATTTACCTGGGGCTTGCCTTACGTCCACCCTCGCAAGGCTAGGGAGATAATTGGATCACCTCTTTACCGATGAATCACTACTCCGATTACTGCTCCCGCTCCCACCATCTGAGATAGGTTGCGCTGCATCCGTAGTCGTTTGATTGTTCTCTTGTCGTTGTCGATTTGCCCTTTCAATTCGGTCAATGAGTTCTGCATTTCGGACAAGGTAACTTCTTGCTTCATGGATAGCATTTTTGCTTTCATCAATTCTGTTTCCAATGTCGATATTGTATTGTGTGCTTCGGTCAATTCGTTCTTTTGCTTCATGACTAAGGTCTGAGCTTCGGTCAAGGGAACGTTGGATGCTTCGATTAAGTTCAAGGCTTTCTCGTTGTTGCTTTTCAATTCGTTCCACTGTGTTAAGGGAATCGTTATTGTTGTACCCCCCAAATCGTCCGTGGAAGATGTACCAGCAGCAAAAGACGGAGAGGAGCACAATACCAGCGATAATAATATAGCGGTAAGTAGGGTTATCAAATAATACTTTGATTTTGTCATACATTATATCCCTCCTGTGTAGTCAGTAATCCCCCTAGCGATGGCACGTACGATAGTATCAAGGTCATTAGATAGCATAGCGTGATCTTCTTCATTATCGATAAATGCCATTTCGACTAATACTGCAGTTGCGTCCGTACCATTAAGTACCCAAAGGTCATCACGTTTCTTAACGCCACGGTCTATAGTATTAATGCTGCGAATAATTTGGCTTTGAATGTCGTTTGCTAATCGTTGACCATTGAAGGACTTATACAGCGTTTCAGTTCCTCGAGCTTCCGTGTTAAACGCATTACAGTGTAGAGACACAAAGATATCTGCACCCCAAGAATCAGATTCAGAACATACTAGGCCTAAATCATCATCTTGTAGTGTACGAACTTCACATCCTGCTGTTTCCAAATAGCGAGCTAACATTTTGCCCGCATCACGTGCCACTTCACATTCACGAGTACCATATACAGGATTGACTGCGCCACTATCTAAGTTGATATCGTGGCCAGGATTAATAAATACTTTCATCGTTTATCCTCCTCTTCCAATCTATCGGGAATACCATTATTATTTCTGTCTACCCAAAGTCCTAAGAATCCTACGATGGCTGTTAAGACACTAGGTATGAATATGTGGTCAATAATATTAATGCCTACATTAATCAGCTTATTCGCTTCATCTGACACGTACCCGCTAATAAAGGACATAACATATTGAGTGACCACCAATAGAATAGGCACTAGCATAATAAATACTAGTGCCCTTGTAGCTAATATTCCTGTAGGGTGGAAGTTGGCCACCCTTACAGATTGATATGATTTTTTAATTGTATTGATGAGCTTTGGTGGAATGTTCATGTAACGCCTCCTTGATATCATCAACACGCACTTCTAAGGCTTCAACTTTTGCTGACAACAATACTTGCTTGCTCTCAGCTTTTATTCGTTCTGCGCGTGATAATTTAATCTCGTCTTTCAAATCTTTTAGCGTATCAGTTAGCACTCCCCATTTTTCTTGAAAAATAAGATTATCTTGCATCCGTTGTGAGTCTAATTGTTGTAACAATGGAATAATCAATAATCTATATCCTGCACCTGCAACAACACCCACTATTGTGAGTGTTGTTAAGATGTCATTCAACTCAAATTGCCAAGTCCACATCTATTACACCTTTCTCCAATAACCAATAATATCAATAATATAACGTGTGTTCGCTGGTACACCCCAACCCTTAACAATACGGCTGTTTCGTTCAACATAAATACTATTGTTATTTACATCAACACTTCTTTCAATTAGCCTTACTGCAACTGGCGCATTCGGTGGGAGCGATGCGACCATATTGCCATTACCGGAAGGGGTTTTTAATTTGAAATCAAAATGCAAGTATCCCCAACCTGTTAATGGGTCAAATGCTAAGTAACCTCTATCAGCACCCGGATTACTAGCTATAGCATTGCCCCATACGACTTCATATATTTCGACTGGTTGCGAAGTTACTTGTCCTCCACCGCCTGTTCCAGGGTCGCCCTTAGGTCCTTTTAATGCTAATAATTGTTCCGCCGTAAAATCAGAATACTTGAACGGTTCGCCTTTATCGCCCTTAGGCCCTTTAAGTGCATTAAGTTGGTCTTGCGTGAAGTCGGAATATTTAAACGGCTCACCTTTAGGCCCTGGTGGCCCTTGTGTACTTGATGCGTACTGATTGATTTCCGCTTTCTTAACATAATCACTTAATTCAGATTTTTGAGCGAAGGACTGCCCCTCTAGTTTATTAACATAACGAGTACTAGCATCACCTGGCGTTAACGCATATTGAGCAATCTCGTTTTTCTTAATAAAAGTACCTAAATCGTTCTTATAGGCGAATGTTTGAGAAGCCCAACCTTTTTGAGCATAATTGTTATTGGCATCTGTTTTAGATAAATAATCGTTTAACTCTGTCTTTAATGCATATTTAGGGTCTCCTAGCATAGTAAGGTAGTTTCTTATATCAACTTTTTTTAGATACAGATTATCGGCATCTTGTTTAGTTGTATAGGCTGATAAATCTACATTAGCACCAGTGCCAGGAGGACCTGGCGGTCCTTGTTCACCTCTAGGGCCTTTTAAATTCTCTAATTGTTCTTGTGTAAAATCTGAATACTTAAACGGTTCACCTTTAAGGCCATTAACTCCATCCTTACCAGGAGCACCTGGAGGGCCAGGTGGTCCTTGGATCCCCTGTAAACCCTGTTCGCCGTCAATACCATTTCGACCAGGTTCGCCTGGAGGTCCAGGAGGACCAGGAGGCCCTTGCTCTCCTGGTTCACCCTTCGGCCCTTGTAGTTTAACGATTTGAGTATTGTCTTTAACTTTGATTACTTCCTTGTCTTCGTGAATGTGTAGTTCGTCCATTATTTCCCCCTATTACTAATACCATCAACTATATTGATCTGTCCTTTTACAAGACATTTAATAGGGTGGTCGCCACTCCAAAGAAATAAATCCCATTGGTATTTACCGACTTCTAAAGCGCTTGTATCAAGCGAAAGGGTGATTTTAGATGCCTCGTCGCTTTCTAGCTCCTCAGTAGATACACCAATATCAAACTTTGCTTTATAGTCTTCGTCCGGCGAATATTTACGAACACAGGCGAACAGACTTTCACTTGCAACAACATTGTTATAACCAATGTTAAGAGAAATCACTTCCCCTTTGATTGCATTAAAGTTGTGTAGGACTGGCAGTTTCATCTTCGTGTACCTCGTCCATTAAATCATTATGGACACAGCCCTCCGTTGGGCATGTTCCGTCTTCGTTAAGCACTTCCCAGCAGTACTCACAGAATTCCATAACAGGTACTTTACTTTCTCCGATATATTTAGGCATGTTATTGTACCTCCTTAATACGAGTTACCATTTCGGTATTTAATTTGATATATTGTGCGCTAATAGCCGCAGTAGGTTTGCCCATTAATAACAATCTGCGCTGAGCCTCTTCTAAGGATTTGAAGCGTGGCTCGTATTCAGATTTAATCGCGTTAATCTTATCTTCCTTTGTAGGAACATACGGAGCAGGTTCGACAAACTTGCCGTTTATATAGAATTTACCTTTCATAAATTCATCAAGCACACTGTCGCCATCTGCAGAGTAAATATAATCCGCTGCGTCTGGCCATTCTTGTTTCGCAGTTGCTAACAACTGCTCTTGCGTTACTGTATTATCAACATAGGACGTAATTCGTTCGCCCATTTCGTTTAACACAAATACATATTGATTCATAGTCGTATCCTTTCGGAGGTGAAATTATGCGCCGTTACGCTGTTATGCTAAAACGTAGACAACGCAATACCATTACATTAAGGCAACTATTTAACGAGTGGCTGCCTATTCACTCTAATTCTATTTCTAATAGCGCTGTTAAGTCTTATCATATTGCTTTTAAACACATATCCAACATAGCGGATATGCCTATCACGGATATTCATTTTCAGCACCTTCAAAATGTGATTAATTCCATGCACGTAAAAGGACTTTCCTACTCATCTTGTAAGAAAGTCCGCACGTTACTTAATCAATTATTTAATTACGCAATCATTAAAGATTACCCTATCACTAATTACGCCTTACACTTAAATCTAGGCCCCAATATACCAACGATTCAGAGGAGAGTATTCACTCGCCAACAAATCAACAAATTATGGGCAATAGATACTTCTTATTCTCGCATGATTTTAATACTGCTCTACACAGGTCTCCGCATAGGTGAGCTACTTAATTTACGCAGGCAAGATATCAATAGGCGATCATCATACCTCATCGTGAGACACGCTAAAACAAAAGCCGGTGAAGGTCGTATCATTCCCATTCATCACCGCATCATGCCTATAATAGAGCAACTACATACTAGCGATTACCTATTCTCTGTCAGCTACACATCATTCCGTAAGCATTTCCAGGATATTATGAAGTATCTTAACTGCAAGCACACTATCCACGATACCAGGCACACATTCGCAAGTCTACTTGATGCGGTTGCACCGCCTAACGCGTTACGTTCCTTGCTAGGCCATAAACAAGGCGATATCACTACCAGGGTGTATACACACAAAACCATTCGTGAATTACGTAAAACGATAGAATTATTAAAGTAACTCCCCAGTGGGGGCTAGCTTGGTTCTTAACTCAAAATACATATTGTGATGTAACATTGCCTATCAGGTGTAATGTTTTAGTCGCAATATGTACCGACGACTCGGCGAGCATATCTACAAGAGGCGATGAGTTCTATGTGTCTTGGAACAGTGGCTTCTCAAATAATAATAGAACTTCTATACGTTTTTTAACTAACCGAGGGAATGCCGGTAACTTTACCTGGCTGTGCGTTGGACTCAGCTAATTACCTATCTCCAGTGGGGAACTGGCGGACAAGATAATGTCACAAAAACGGAAGTAACATTCCCTATTAGATTTACAAGATTATTCATGGCAAATGCGATTGATGCATATTGGAGTGGTTCTGATACACCTAGATATTTTGCAAACTCTGTAAGCGAAAGCAACAATACAAAAGCTGTATTTGTTGCTAGTGATAGATATGCTGCATCCTATTACTGGTTCGCACTAGGAACTGTCTAATTACCTACCGCGATATATCTGCCCCAAGCACTAGTTTTATTTAATCCATCTCTTGCCGCCTGAGAATATACTTTAACCCCTGTTCTAGTATGCTCTCTAAATGAATGGACCTGGTTATCAGTATTGTTGCCATTCACATCATTACCAACTGCTGCGAAGCAGGTAGTATCAAATGAAACAGGAAATGAAATCGTGCCTCCTATTGGTACGTTATTAAACGCTCCCCACTGGAGATAGGTAATTAGCTGAGTCCAACGCACAGCCAGGTAAAGTTAC
>OBXX01000443.1_pt1 | contig 19870 bp, 13 predicted proteins | sample 1495441 | NCBI WGS metagenome assembly OBXX01 (sample SAMEA2580168, study PRJEB22360) | human gut metagenome | biome: human gut; feature: human-associated habitat; material: faeces | place: Denmark | collected 2008/2010 | reverse complement strand
CCCCCCGCCAGTAAAGCGCCCGCTTCCTTTAATTTTAAACTGCCACCCAAGAGCATTTGTTCCAACCATTCTTTTGACATCTTTTGTGGAAAACAAACAAGATTTAGCGCATAAAGGACTGTTCCGCCCATGGCATAAACATCACTTAAAGCATTAGCGACCGCAATTTTTCCAAATGATAACGGATCATTGACCATTGGTGAAAAAAAATCTACCGTTGAAATCAAAGCTTTTTCAGGCGTTATTTGGTAAACCGCGGCGTCGTCGGCATGTTCAAATCCGACGAGTAGCCGCTCATTTGCCGGTGTTTCGGGTAAGTGTTGCAACAATTGGTTCAGTACACGGGATTCAATTTTTGCCCCGCGGCCACCTGATGTACATTGTGATAAAAAATCCATGCTGTCCGCTCCTTCTCAAATTAGTAGTTCTTGTAAAGCGTGAATTGTCCAAGTAATTTCTTCAGGCGTTGTCTGCCAACCAAAGCTAAAACGTAAAGTGCCAGTTGCTAAAGTCCCAGCTGTTTCATGGGCTAATGGTGCACAATGCAAACCTGCGCGCGTCATAATGCCATATTGTTCTGCTAGTTGCTGTGCCACCACTGTTTCTTCCTGATTCCACAGTGTGATAGAAACAACAGGGACAGTTTGTGCCACGTCCTTGGTTCCCAAAATTGTGACAGGTAACCCTGATAAACCATCTAAAAAATTCTGCATTAAGGTTCGTTCGTGCTTTTGAATCGCTGCTAAACCAATTTTATTCAACTCTTTAATAGAACTATTTAAGCTTAAAATACCTAAACTGTTTAACGTACCAGCTTCAAATTTATCTGGTAAAAAAGAGGGTTGATCAAAGGAATTAGAATGGCTACCAGTGCCGCCCGTTATCAGTGGCTTAACCGCTTCAGCCCCTCGCTCACTAAAAGCTAACCCACCAATACCTGCTAATCCATATAAGCTTTTATGTCCAGTAAAGGCTAACACATCAATGGCCATCTGGGTCATTTTTATTGGTAAAAATCCCGCCGTTTGAGCCGCATCCAAAACAGTTAGTAAGCCTTTCTGTTGAGCCCATTGAAAACATTCTTCAATGGGTAAAATTGTGCCTAAGACATTGGATGCGTGTGTCATCACCAAGGCTTTTGTATTCGTGCGCCAGGCTCGCTGAATATCTTCTACATCTAACAGGCCAGTTTTTTGACAAGCAACATACGTCACTGAAATGCCTCGTTCTTTCTCAAGCAAGTGAAGAGGTCTAGCTACTGCATGATGTTCTAACATAGTCGTAATCACATGGTCGCCAGGTTGTAAAATCCCCGCTAATGCAAGATTTAAGGAAGTTGTTGCGTTATTCGTAAACGTAAACTGAGCCGCACTGGGTGCCTGAAAAAAGTCTGCTAACAATTGACGTGTCTCTAAAAGAGGAAGCCCCTCTCTAAGCAAAGGGGCATTTCTTCCGTAATTCATGAACTGATTTTCTGCTAAATAGGCAGTCAAAGCCTCAATGGTTGCTGGAAATTTTTTATAGGAAGTCGCTGCATAATTTAAATAAACCAAGTCCTTCATACGTTTTTCCTCTCTAACTATTGGTTTCTTGAATTAATTTTTGGTACTCTTCTGGCGTGTCGATATCTTTTAAACGGCCAGGAGTCGCTATTCTCAACATCTGAACTGCTTCTGGAAAGCGTTCATAAATCATGCGTCCGCCTGTTTCACCAGTCAATGTTAATAGTTCTTGTCGAAATTGATTACCGAATAATACTGGACTACTAGGACAACCATCTTTTTGTAATGGCACTATAATTTTATTTCTCTGACATTTATCTAACACGGGTTGTAGCATTTTAGGTGTTAACAATGGTTGATCACTAGGTAAGTATAAATAGCCAGCTCCCCGAGCTTGTTCAGTTCCTAAACGAATACTGCTACTTTGCCCTTCTTGCCATTGATGATTGAGAATCAACTGAATGTTCTTAGGTAAAGGAAACGCTGGCTGATTCTCAGGCGAAACAACTAAAATCCGTTCTAATACGTCTAATTGATTCACTAAGGTTAACGTGTGCTCTAAAAATGTTTTTCCTTGATATTTTAAGAACAATTTATTTTGGCCCATCCGTTGTGAATTGCCCGATGCTAGAATAATGACACTAACGAGTGACATGAGTTGTCTCCTTTTATCTTTTTTTCTTTTGATAAGGGGTATTTTCTAAAGGCAGACTTGGTCGGAGCTGACCATCCAAGGCAAAATATGCGCCTGCTAAAGCTGGTGCGGTAGGGATCGTTGCTAACTCACCTACGCCTTTAATTCCATAAGCTAAACCTTCGTGAAGATTGTCAGCATGAACCAAAATTGTTTCAATTGGTGGTACTTGAGTGGCGTTCACTAATCCTAGCGTTGCATATTTTGCTTTAACATAGCCTTCTTCTAAGGCAAATTTTTCAGTTAAAGCATACCCCATGCCCATCGCAATCCCACCTTCAATTTGACCTTCAGCAGCTCGTGGATTCACCACTTGCCCCATATCATACGCAGCCACAAATTTAGCTACTTTTCCTTTGTCATCTAGAATAGCTACTTCAGCAGCATAACCATAACCAGCATGACTAACTGGACTTTTTTTATCATTGATTAATGGATCCGTTTTCGCTGAATATTCCCCATAAAATTCTTCGCCTTCCAAATCACTTAAAGCACGTCCCATATCAAGCTCATACCGTAATTGCATTGCCTGGTGAATCCTAGCTTCTCCTGTGAAGAGTGACTGCCTCGAAGCCGTTGTTGTTCCTGAATTCGGCGTTCTTCTCGTATCAGGTGCTTCCGCAACAATCATTTCTGGTGGTAAATTTAATGTTTCACAGGCAATTTGCGTCGTAACGGTTGCCATCCCTTGACCGATACAAGCAGCACTTGTGCGGACATGTATTTTTCCTTCTTCAACAGAAATAATACAACGCCCTGTATCAGGTAGCCCCACACCCACGCCACTATTTTTAAAGAAACTAGAAATTCCAGCAACTTCCGCTTGTTCATAGACGTCTTTAACCGCTAACAAGGCTTCTTTTAACGCCGCATTTTTCGAGACCAATTGTCCATTCGGTAAAGTATCTCCTGGGGCGACGGCATTTTTAAAGCGTATTTCCCATGGTGATAGTCCGACTTTTTCTGCTAACAAGTTTAAATTACTTTCAATTGCAAAAGCCGTTTGGCAAACACCAAATCCGCGAAATGCACCTGCTGGCGGATTATTAGTATATACAGCAAACCCTTCCACATCAATCGTTTGATACTTGTAGGGACCTGCCGCATGTGTACAAGCCCGTTGCAATACTGGTCCTCCTAAAGAAGCATAGGCCCCAGTATCCGCATAAATCACTGCTTTCATTGCAGTTAAATTGCCTTCTTCATCACAGCCGGTCGTAAAGTCCATTTCCATGCCATGGCGTTTGGGATGAACCATCAAACTTTCTTCACGGCTTAGCAGTACTTTTACTGGTTTCTTCAATAACCAAGCGGCTAAGGATGCATGATGCTGAACACTCATGTCTTCTTTTCCACCAAAACCACCACCAACAAGTTTTGATTGAACATGAATTTTTTCCTTGTCTAGTCCTAACATCCGAGCCACTTCCCGTTGTTCATCATAGATACTTTGACCCGCACTAAAGAGTAAAATGCCCTCACCTTCAGGCTGTGCAATCGCACACTCGGGTTCCATGAAGGCATGTTCGTTAATTGGTACGGAATAATGTTCTGTCACTACAAACGCAGAATTTGCTAATACTTCATCTGTGTTGCCACGTACCAAGTGTTCATGAGACAAGATATTGCCCTTTTCATGAATAGCTGGTGCACCTTCTGCTAAAGCAGCTTCACAAGAAGTAAGCGGTATCATTTCTTCGTAATCAACTTCCACTAAATTTTTTATCTCTGGTAAGGTTTCTTTTCTTTTTGAAACAACGAGTGCCACTGCATCCCCAACATACCGTGTTATTTCACCTTCTGGAATCATTACATCCCAATCGGAAATAAATTCTAAATGACCAATTTTATTATTTCCTGGAACGTCTTTAGCTGTGAACACAGCCACACAGTCAGGATGCGCCAATGCTTGGGTACTATCGATTGATAGAACTTTTGCGCGAGGATAGGCACTCCGCAAAGCAGATGCATGAAGCATTCCTTCTATGTCAATGTCATCTACATAAATCCCAGTTCCTAAGGTTTTCTCCACTGAATCGACCCGTTGGAAGTCTTCCCCTAATTTACCATTTGAATGTTCTTCTGGAATGCTCGTTTCTTCACAAAACATTTTAGCAGCTAACTGAATGGCTTCTATTATTTTCACATATCCTGTACAACGACAAATGTTTCCTCGTATAGCTTTCTGAATGTCTTCTTTTGTGGGTTCGGGTTTCTTGTTCAATAATCCTTGTGCCGAAATAACCATCCCAGGGATGCAATACCCGCACTGAACTGCACCCGTTTTTGCAAACGCATAGGCATAAACATCTTTTTGCCGTTGGCTTAAACCTTCGATTGTCGTGACTTCTTTACCAGCTAATTTTTCTAGAGTAAACAAACATGCTTTGGAAGCCTTTCCATTTACTAACACCGTACATGCACCGCAAGAGCCTTGGTTACAGCCATCTTTTGTTCCAGTTAGGCCCAGATCCTCCCGCAAAAAGTCCATTAATTTTTTGTTTGTTTCACAGGTTTCACTTTGACCATTTACAATAATTGAATACATTTCTTGCACCTCGATTTCTGATATAGTTTAGTGTTCAATCACCTAGATTATACCACAAATCTCCGTTCTAAAAATTATTTTTTAGCAAAAAAAGTTTTTTATTTAATTTAAAGGTTCGCATTATTGATAGCGCTGTTGAATTAATTCTCCCGCGATGCTAATCGCTAACTCTTCTGGTGTTTCGGCTGCAATGTCTAAGCCAATTGGCATGAAAATTCTTTCAATTTCAGTCATTGTATAACCGACCTCTTTTAACCGTCGAACTTGTGAAGCAATTTTGTGTTTGCTCCCCATCACACCAATATATTTGGCTGGTGTTTCCAATAACTGTTTGGCAACGATGAAATCAAAATTGTGTCCTCTGGTAATTACTATACCATAATCGTCCGCCGTTATTTCAATAAACGCAGCTAAATTTTCTAAAGGAATCACCCGTAGTTCTTCAGCTTGTGGAAAAGCTTGTGCCGTCAAAAATTCTGGACGATCGTCCACTACAACGCAATAAAACGATAAATAGTTTAAAATAGGTACCAATGCGCGTGCAACATGACCACTTCCAAAAATATACACTTTCCCTACTTGGAGGATCGCTTCTGTTAAAAAAATTATGTCCTCTTTTTGCTCACAATGGATACCTTTAGGTAGCAAACTTAATTCCCCCTCCCAAGAAGTGGAACCAATCAATTCGCCTGTTTCACTATAAAAGGATACTTTTCCTAAATTGTTTTGATCTAGTTCAGTCACTAACCAACCTTGTTGGTTATTTTGAAAATGCGTTTCTATGGATTCACACAACTCCTTTAAAAATGGCGTTTCCCATGAAAGATAATGGAAAAAAATCGTGACATTCCCGCCACAGACCATACCTAAATCAGCAATATTATTCGGGGCTAAAATAAATTGACGTTGTGCATTTTCTTTCTCAAGAACTAGCTTTTTTGCCACTTGTTCAGCCTGAAATTCAACCGCCCCACCACCAACAGTTCCGGCTATTCTACCTTCGGCGGAAACCAGCATTCTAGCCCCTTGACTTCGTGGTGTGGATCCTGAACTTGTACCAATCGTTAATAACATCGTGTCTTGCTTTTCCAATATTGCCTGTTTCAAACGCTGAAATACTTCTCTCATTTCAGTTCCTCCGATACTACATCCTGTTCTTTAAATATTTCTTCAAAGCATGCCTCTACCTGTTGATACACTTTTTTCTCAAATAAAAGATATTGATCAATCAACTCTTTTCCTTGATCCGTAACAATTGACCCGCCACCATTACAACCGCCAACGCTTTTGATAATTAATGGAAAAGATAGCTCTTCTTCAGCTACCCGCACAATCCGCCATGCCTTATTATAAGACATTTTCATCTCTTTTGCCGCTAAGTTTAGTGAACCAGTTTGCTGAATTTTTTGTAAAACTTCGACAACGCCAGGACCAAAAAAGTTCCGATCTGTTTTTAATTTTAAGTTTAGGGAATACGTAAACATCTTCTCCTCCTTTATTCGTTCATTTTTTTATAGATAACGTAAGGGAAAAAGGATACGAAAGCTTACTCACTTTCGTATCAAAAAAAGCAATCTTCACTCAAGTGCTACACGCTTTTTTGGTTTTAAAATGACATTTAAAAGGACTGCTACCAAAGTGGTTAAGATAACTTCCGAATTACCGAAAATCGTTGTTACCCAAGTTGGAAAACCAGCTAAGCTTCCAGTAGACAATGTGACACCAATTCCAAATGCTAGAGCTGTTCCGACAACCCCAGTATTTCGAGGAGTCATTTCCTGCGAAGCAATCATCCGAATACCTGTCATAGAAATAGAAGCAAAAACTGAAATCGTTGCACCACCAATTACCGCGTAAGGAATCGTAGTTAATAACGCAGCTACTTTCGGAACAAAACCAGCAATTAATAATATAACTGAAGCGAAAACCAGAACATACTTATTAATCACTTTTGTTACCGTAACCAGGCCAACATTTTGTCCAAAAGTTGCCACTGGGATTGATCCAAATAAACTGCCAATAAAGTTAGTGAAACCACTCCCCATAATTCCGCCAGATAATTCTTCATCCGTTGCATCCCGATCCATTGCCCCAACCGTTGTTGCTGTAAATTGACCGATGGCTTGAACAGCATCAACAATAAACATCACCACAAGCGTAAAGATTGGTACCAATTGAAAATCCAGTCCAAAGTGAAACGGGGTAATTACCTGAACGATTTTAGCATTTTGAACTGGCTCAAAACTAACCATCCCTAAAGCTAAAGAAATCAAATAGCCAATAACCATTCCGTTTAAAATTGCTGATAACTTCAAAAATCCTTTTGCAAAATAATTGAAGTAAAAGACAATCGCAAAGGTTAATAATGCAACTAACCAATTCCGGGCTGAACCAAAATCAGCACTACCAGCTCCTCCTGCCATATACTTAATCGCAACAGGAAACAAGGATAGTCCAATGCTTAAAATAACCGTTCCTGTTACTAAAGGCGGAAACAACACACGGATTTTTTTAATGAACAAACCAACAATAATAACAAGAATACTGCCAACTAATTGGGAACCAAAAATTGCTGCAATCCCAAAATCAGCTCCGATGGCCATCAAAATCGGTACATACGCAAAACTTGCCCCCATCATAACTGGTAACCGTGAACCCACTTTTCCAAAAATAGGGAAAAGTTGAATTAACGTTGCAACTGCTGAAAAAATCAATGATGTTTGAATCAAAATAGTCGTATCACTAGGACTTAATTGGCAAACTTTGGCAATCATGATTCCCGGTGTGACAATCCCTACTACTGCTGCGACAACGTGTTGCAATCCCATCGGAATTGCTTCAGAAATTGATAGTTTCGCATCATATTCAAATAATGCTTGCTCTTTTTTTTCATTCATAGGATCGTTTCCTTCTTCTTTTTATTCTAAAAGGATTGTTCCCCTTAATCAGTAAAGAATGCAATCCTTTTTCCCTCAGAAACATCTTAAAAATTATCCTTTGACAGCAACTGCTTCAATTTCAAATAAACCATCTTTTGGCAACTTGGCTACTTCTACACAAGAACGTGCAGGCAAAACTTCTGAAAAGTAATTCCCATAGATTTCGTTAATTTTGCTAAAATCAGACATATGTTGTAAAAACACCGTTGTTTTCACAACATTATCATAGGTCATCTCGACCTCTTTTAAAATCGAACCTAAATTGATAAAAGCTTGTTTTGCTTGTTCTTCCACTGTAGTCTTCATTTCGCCCGATTGCGGATCTAATCCTAGTTGTCCAGAAATGTACAACGTATTTCCCGCTAAGACAGAATGTGAATAAGACCCTACAGCAGCTGGTGCCTGTGCAGAATTAATCATTTTGTTTGTCATCGTTTTCCTCCATTCTATGATTCTTTATTTTCAATTAAAGTCCCTGTTTTTCCAGATAATCCTTCTTTGGCTTTTTCTAATAACGTAATCAATGTTTTTCGACCTGGCTTAGATTCAGCAAACTTAATCGCTGCTTCAACTTTTGGTAACATTGAACCTGGAGCAAACTGACCTTCTTGCGCATATTGTTTCATTTTTTCTGTTGAAACATTCCCTAAGGCTTCTTGATTTTCTTTACCAAAATTAATACAAACTTTTTCAACTGCTGTTAAAATCACGAGCAGATCAGCATCCACTTGTTCAGCCAGTCGTTCACTACAAAAATCTTTGTCGATGACTGCATTGACACCTTTTAGTCGGTTCCCTTCTTGAATGACTGGGATGCCACCACCGCCGCCAGCAATGACTGTTTGGCCAGCATCAACCAATGTTTGAATCGTGAGAAGTTCGACAATATTTTTTGGTTTAGGAGAAGCGACGACTTGGCGATAACCACGGCCAGCATCTTCCATCACTTGTATATTTTTTTCTTTGACTAATTGTTCTGCTTCTTCTTTTGTCATGAAGCGGCCAATTGGTTTCGTTGGTTTTTTGAACGCCGGATCATTTTCATCCACGACCACTTGAGTGACTATGGTGGTGACGGCTTTACTTATATTTCGTTGACGCAACTCTTCTTGTAGCGCATTCTCTAAATCATAGCCAATGTAACTTTGACTCATGGCTACGCACATGGATAACGGAACAACTGGATATTGTGGATTATTAAAGGAAAATTCTTCCATAGCTAATTGAATCATCCCCACTTGAGGACCATTGCCATGAGATAAAATAACTTCATATCCTGCTTCAATCAAATCTGCAATCGCTTTGGAGGTCTGTTTTACGGCAGTCATCTGCTCCGTCAAATTATTTCCTAAAGCATTGCCACCTAAAGCTACTACGACGCGTTTGCCCATTGCTTCACCTCATTTTCTGTTTTATAAAAAGGACGATGCTTTTTCTTTTTCACAACGAGTTTTCGTATTAACTGTCTGTTGTCGTTGCATGAAGTCAACGCACATGACTAAGCGTTCTTGACTCGAGACAATCACACATTCATGAATAGACTTGGGAAGGTCTTATTTGTTCATGTTGAAGAGGCAACTTCTAATGATTCATTGTGTAAAGAAAAAGCATCTGTCTTCATGCCAAATTCATTATTTTACTTCTCTTGGTGTCGCTTTATCCGCTAAGTCTGTTAAGGTTTTTTGCGGATTTTTTACTTTACTTAAGAAAATCATAGCCGCAATAACATACGGTTTGTAGCTAGCTTCTTTGTAAAGTTCGACCCGATAACGATCGAAAACAGAAGCTTCCACTTCGCCTTCTTCACAACTAACGCCAGTAATATCAGCTGGTAGACAATGCATATACAAAGCTTTGCCGTCTTTTGTTGTTTTCATCAATTCTTCTGTACATTCCCAATCTTTGTGCTTTTTATTTTGAGAAAGTAATTCTTGTTCTAATTGATCAATTCCTGCTTGGTCACCATTGCCATATAATTCAGTTCGCTTTTCCATTGCCGCAAAAGGTGCCCAGCTTTTCGGATAAACAACATCCGCATCTTTGAATGCTTCTGCCATACTATTCGTTTTAGTAAAGTTTCCACCAAATTCTGCCGCATTTTTCTTCGCAACTTCTTCTACTTCTGGCATAATTTCATAACCTTCTGGATGTGCTAAGACGACATCCATTCCTAAACGGGTCATTAGACCAACAATTCCTTGAGGAACAGATAATGGTTTTCCATAAGATGGTGAATACGCCCAAGTCATGGCAACTTTTTTCCCTTTCAGGTTTTCAATGCCACCAAATTCATGAATTAAATGCAACGCATCCGCCATTGCTTGCGTCGGATGGTCAATATCACATTGTAAATTCACTAACGTTGGGCGTTGTTCTAATACCCCATCTTTATATCCTTCTTGGACAGATTCTGATACTTCGTGCATGTAAGCATTGCCTTTACCAATGTACATGTCATCACGAATACCAATGATATCAGCCATAAAAGAAATCATGTTTGCTGTCTCACGAACAGTTTCTCCGTGAGAAATTTGACTTTTTCCTTCGTCTAAATCTTGAACTTCTAAGCCCAAAAGATTACACGCTGAAGCGAAACTAAAACGTGTTCTTGTAGAGTTGTCGCGGAATAAAGAAATCCCCAAAGCCACTATCAAAGATTTTAGTTGAAATATTATTTTCTCTTAAATAGCGTAATGTATCGGCAACTGTGAAAACAGCTTCTAATTCATCTCTTGTTTTTTCCCAAGTTAGGAAAAAGTCATTTTCGTACATTTTTTCAAATTCTAATTTATCTAATTTCTCAATATATTCTTTAAACGTTTCCATTCCATCTGCTCCTTTTTGCTTATCTAATAATCCTTTACTTAACCACAATAGACCGTTGGTAATGCCGCATAAACGGCTGCACAACGAACCAAATCATCTTTCCAAGTTTTTTCATTTGGTGCATGTGCTTGTGCTTCCGCCCCTGGCCCGAAACCAATACAAGGAATACCATTACGTCCCATAATTGAAACGCCATTTGTTGAGAAGGTCCACTTATCTAACAATGGGCGTTCTTCACGCATTTCCACTGTTTCTACAGAGCCTTTCCGTGTTTCTCCATAGAGATTTTTATGCGTTTCCATCAAGGCTTTTGTTACATCATGATTTTCTGGAATTACCCACGTTGGGAAATAACATTCAATTTCATAAGTTAAATCAGTATAAGAAGGACGATCATAGTTGTACATTGAAACCGTCACATCATCTCCATATTTTTTAACAGCTGGTAAATTGCGAATTTCTTCCAAACAACTTTCCCAAGTTTCTCCAGCAGTCATTCGACGGTCTAGTGAAACGGTACAGCCATCCGCAACAGCACACCGACTTGGTGAAGAATGGAAAATTTGCGAAACAGTCACCGTACCACGACCTAAGAAACGGGCTTCTTGCCACTCTGGATTGTACTTAGGATCTAACATACGAACTAAACCACGAATCGCTGTGCTTTCTGTATCTCCATTGTTGTTTAAGGCACGAACATCTTGTAAGATATCCGCCATTTTGTAAATGGCATTATCTCCACGTTCTGGAGCTGAGCCATGACACGAAACGCCTTTGACATCAACTTTAATTTCCATTCGGCCTCGTTGACCACGATAAATCCCCCCATCTGTTGGCTCTGTTGAAACAACAAATTCTGGACGGATACCGTCTTCTTTGATAATGTACTGCCAGCATAAACCGTCACAGTCTTCTTCTTGGACAGTAACTGTTACCAAAGCAGTGTATTTTTCTGATAATAGACCTAAATCTTTCATGATTTTAGCGCCATAAATAGCCGAAACAATCCCGCCCTCTTGGTCAGACGTACCGCGACCACCGATCTCATTTTCTGTTTCATAGCCATCGTAAGGATCAAATTTCCAGTTACTCATTTCACCAATTCCGACAGTATCCATGTGCCCATCAAAAGCAATTAATTTTTCACCAGACCCCATATAACCAAGTAAATTCCCTTGAGGATCAATGTCAATTTTATCGAAACCTAATTTTTCCATTTCGGCTTTTGCTCGCGCAATTTTGTTGCCTTCTTCTGCACTTTCTCCTGGAATTTTGACAAGGTCTCTTAAAAATTTGACCATATCTTCTCTGTAACCTTCTGCTGCTGCATTTACTGCATTAAAATCCATTCCTTTTACCTCCATAAAATTTTTTTATAATTGTCTGGATCAGTGTCCCCTTCGGTAGAAAACATTAAAACGTTTGACGTCTCATCCAGTTGCAATGCCTCACGTAATTCTTGATAGTCGGGATCTTGCATCACTGTAGCTACTAAGCCCATTGCTACTGCCCCAGATTCGCCTGATACAACTTGCGGATCCCCTTTTAATGGCGCGCCCAACATACGCATTCCTTTTTCAGAAACCCAATCTGGTGCTGAAACAAAGAAGGATGTATGATTTTTTAGAATATCAAAAGAAATCGTATTAGGTTCTCCACATGCTAGGCCAGCCATAATTGTCTGTAAATCACCATCGACAAAGCGAATTTCTCCGTCTTTTTTAATTGCTGATTGATATAAACAGTCAGCCGCCTGTGCCTCAACTACGACCATAAGCGGTGGGTTTTCTGGAAAAGCATTAGCAAAATAACCAATCACCGCCCCAGCTAAACTGCCGACACCAGCTTGAACAAAAACATGACTAGGTCGTTCAGAGCCAAATTTTCTTAATTGTTGAGAGGCTTCTAACGCCATCGTTCCATATCCTTGCATAATCCAAGTCGGAATTTTTTCATATCCGTCCCAAGCGGTGTCTTGAACCATGACACCGTTTTCAGTTTCTTCGGCCATTTTATTAGCCATTCGCACACATTCATCGTAATTAACTTCTTCAATTGTGACGATTGCGCCTTCTTTTTCAATATTTTCTTTTCTCGTCTGTGTTGAACCCTTCGGCATGAGTACAACTGATTTTTGACCTAATTTATTCGCAGCCCAAGCGACTCCTCGTCCATGGTTGCCATCAGTTGCTGTAAAAAACGTAGCTTGTCCAAAAGCTGATCGTAATTGATCAGAAGTTAATTCATCATATGTTAGTTCCGAAACATCTTTCTTTAATTTTTCGGCAATATAGTTAGCCATGGCAAACGAACCACCTAAGACTTTAAAAGCATTTAAACCAAAGCGATAAGATTCATCTTTAACAAAGAAATCATTTAACCCCAGATACGCGGCCATATGATTCAATTCTGCTAATGGTGTTTCTGAATACTGTGGAAAACTTTTGTGAAAAGCCAAAGCTTTCTCAATTTTTTCTTTAGACATCAGAGGTAAGTACTTATCCTCCGTCTTCGGCATTTCATTTGCTGTCCATTTAATTTTTTCCAAAAATACTTCTCCTCCTTCTATTTTTAAGTTGCTTTACGAAAAACAAATTTTCCTTGATTTGCCAAGATGACTTGCCCAGCTTCAGCAACTTTTTGACCTCTTAAATAAACCATTCGAGCCTGTCCTTGTGTTTCAAATCCTTCATACGGCGTATAATCGACATTTTGTAACTGCGTTCTCGCAGCAATCACGCCGGTTGTTCTAGGATCCCAAACAACTAAATCGGCATCACTGCCTTCTTGCACCACACCTTTTTGTGGATACATCGAGAATTGTTTAGCAATATTTTCAGAAAGCAGAGCAACCATTTTTTCCAAGGTGATTCGGCCCTTCGCCACGCCTTCCGTGTAAATTAATTCTGGTCTCGTTTCAACACCTGGCATCCCATTGGGAATTTTACTAAAATCATCTTTGCCAACTGTTTTTTGTCCGTGAAAATTAAAACTACAGTGATCTGTCGATATTGTATTGATTGCCCCCTCTTTAATCCCTTGCCACAAAGCCTGTTGATCCTCTCGTTTGCGTAGTGGCGGTGAGCAGACATATTTTGCTGCTTCAAAATTAGGCGCATCATACAAGTGATCATCTAGTAAAAGATATTGAGGGCAAGTTTCTACATAGACTGATTGTCCTCTTTGACGAGCCCGTTCCACCGCTTCTAATGATCGTTTTGTGCTTAAATGCACAATATTAACCGGCAAATCAGCCATTTCCGCTATCATCAAATATCTTGCTACCGCTTCTGCTTCAACAGCCGCCGGTCTTGATAACGGATGGTAGTGCGGGGCTAACTTTCCTTGAGAAACATATGATTGGATTAATTCATCTACTAAATCACCATTTTCACAATGAACGCCTAACATTCCATTAACTTTTTTATTTCCTTCATCGCTTCAAAAATTTCCGCATCTGTGGTCCGTAAGTTATCATAAGCCATATACATTTTGAAGGAAGTAATACCTGCAGCAATTATTTCCTGAATTTCAGCAGCTATCGTTGGTTTCCATTCAATCATGGACATATGGTAAGTATAATCACATGAACTCTTGCCTTCAGCCAATTGATTCCAAGTAGCTAAACAGTCTTTCAATGAGCCGCCTTTATTAGGTGTAGCCATATCAATAACCGTAGTCGTACCTTTGGCCACCGCCGCTTGGCTTCCAGTGGTAAAGTTATCCGCCGTACTTAACGAACCTTTGCCATTATTTAATTCCAGATGCGTATGCGCATCAATAAAGCCTGGTAATACATAACACCCCGTAACATCCTCAATCTGAGAATTTTCTACTGGTAAATTTGCCCCCATCTCTACAATTTGCTCGCCGTCAATTCGAATATCCAATTGACGACGATTATATGCAGATACGACGGTTCCACCTTTGAGCAGAATAGACATTTATTTATCCCCCAGTCGTAAATTTCCTTTTATGCTTGCATACAATAAGCATATTCTTCAATCATAGTTACCATTAATGCAATTAAATCTTCTGGTACATCTAATCCTTGATCTGTTAATTGAATCGTTGATACCGTTCCCCATAGACGCAGTAAACAAATTTTATCCACAGGATTTTGAACATAGAAACCTGAATTAGTACTGTCATAAAAATCAGATTCACTATTAAATAAGGTAAATTTGTCTTTGTAAGGGGCACTTGCATAAGGGCAAAATGTTTCACAGTTACCACATTCGTTACACATCCGATCAACATGGACAATTTGTGGTTTTCCTTCGACGTACACAACAATATTTGCTCGGTTTGGACAGACATCCATACAAGATTCACAAATTGTGGAGCATTCTAAGCAACGACTAGCTTGACTACAAGACATCTCGTCTGTCACAAGGATACCCCGTTTGTTTCTAACAAATGCGACATCACTATTTAAATTATCTTTTTCATAGTGATGATTGTGGACAAGACAAATATTATTGGCCGCTTTGGTTGCATCAGCGATTGCTTCAACAATTGTAGCTGGTCCTAAATTAGCGTCACCAATGACATAGACGCCTGGTATATTTGTTTCCAATGTTTCTTTATTTGAAACGACTTTCCCATAGTTGTCCGTGTGAATGCCTAATGCTTGGTAAAACTCTGTATCTACTTTTTCACCAACAGCGGCAATCACTGTATCAGCAGGAATATCAATCATTTCTCCTGTACCAATTGGACGACGGCGTCCAGAAGCATCTCGTTCACCTAGGACCATTTTTTCACAAGTTAATTGTTGATTTTCATGTTTAATTGGCGAAAGTAATTCTAAAAAGTCAACGCCATCTTCTAAGGCTAAATAAAGTTCTTCTTCATCTGCTGGCATATTGCGTTTATTCCGACGATAAACCACTGAGACTTTTTTAACACCAGGCAATGTTGTGGCTGCACGAGCACAGTCCATAGCTGTATTTCCGCCACCAACGACGACAATCTGTTCTCCGTAAGGATTAATCGTTGGATTTTCTCGATTTGCTTTTAAAAATTCTAACGAGTTCAATGCCCGACCAGATTCTAAACGAAGGACCCCATGTTTCCATGCACCAATGGCATAAATAACATTCGTATAGCCTTGGTTTTTCAATTCCGCCAATGATGGCGCCTCTTGTCCTGTACGGAATTCGGCTCCCATAAATTCCGCTAACTGAACGTCTTTTTGAACAGATTCCATAGAAATTCGAAATTCTGGTACAATCTGGCTACAAACGCCCCCAATTGTCTCGGATTTTTCAAATACAGTAACAGGCATGCCTTCACGTGCTAATAAATACCCAGCAGAGATCCCTGCAGGGCCTCCACCCACAACAGCTGTTTTAGGTGCATTTTCTTTTGGCTGTGGCTTTTCTAGTGTCGTCAATAATTCATCATAAGCATGTTCAGCTGCTTCTAACTTCACTTCCCGAATATGAATAGATTCTTCATAAAATTGACGTGTACATTTAGTCATACAAGGATGTGCACAAATGGTTCCAGTAATAAAAGGCAACGGATTTTTATCGACAATTACTTGCAAGGCCTTTAAATAATTACCTTCACTGACATAACGAAGGTAAGCAGGAATATCCTGATTGATTGGACAACCACCGTCACTTCGACAAGGAGCAATATAACAATCTGTTAACGGAACTGTTTTTCTTAGTTTGGTACTTTCTGGTAATTTAATTGATTTTTGGTAACGTGCTTGTGTTTTAGCTTTCTCAACAACTTGGGCTAATTTATCCAAGTTGACATGAACCATCTGAGGATATTCTGCTGCGCTTAATACATTAGCAACTTGATTCATTCGTTGATAGCCACCGGGTTTCAACAGCGTCGTTGCCATAGTGATTGGCCAAATACCAGCATCAAATATTTCTTTACTATTGAAAATATCTGCACCGCCAGAATAAGAAATTTGTAGTTTCCCATCAAATGCTTCTGATAATTTTTGTGCCAATGAAATACTAAGAGGAAATAGCGAACGTCCTGACATGTACATTTCATCACCAGGTAATTCATTTGCTGCAATCGTTACCGGGAAAGTGTTCGTAATTTTAACTCCGAAGCTTAGATTTTTACTATTGGCTAATAATTGCAGACGTTGTAACATCGGTACTGCTTCTTCAAATTGTAAATCTTCTTTAAAATGGTGATCGTCAAAAACCATATAATCAAACCCTAGCTCATCCATCGTTTGACGCGCATATTCATAACCTAACATGGTTGGATTACATTTAATAAAGGAATGGAGCCCTTTTTCACTTAATAAATAGGCCGCAATTCGTTCAATTTCATCTGATGGACAGCCGTGTAAAGTCGACAGCGTAATAGAATGACAGACTTTAGGACTAATTGCTTCGATATATGAGTCATCTACTTTTTTTAAATAAGATAGATATTTTTTAGCAGCTACTTGGCATTCCGCCCAAATCGGCGTTCCTTCTGCGTTCTGCATTTCGTTAATATAACGATCAATTTTTGGCGATTGAATCCCTGCCAAATCATAGCCAACACTCATATTAAAAATGAAACCATTCGGGTCACCTAGCTCGAACTCTTTACTAAGTAACTTCAAAACGAACCATGCTTTGACGTATTCATCATAAGCTTGGGGGACGCGCAATTCTGTGGACCACTCAACGTTGTAACATTCATCCGCTGCTGCGATACATGGTTTACTAACTGGTAAATCTTCTCCATCCAGTATCTGGACTGTCTTAACTTCAAAAAAACGAGAACCTGTTAAATAGGCCGCAATAATATTTTGTGCTAATTGTGTATGAGGACCTGCTGCTGGACCACAAGGGGTTTCCATTTTTTCTCCAAATAACGAAATCGTTTTTGTAGGATCCGCATGATAAAATTTACGAATGCCAAAAATTGTGCCATCTTGTTGATACTCACTAAAAATCCAATTTAATAAAGCCTCAATTGAGATGGGATGCATAATATCACTCATTAACGTCACTCCTTTTATTTATAATGAAAGCTATTGATTTACTCGTTTCCAGAAAGATTGTGCTTGCGTTTGCGTATCATGCCAAACTTTCTCTTCATCAATTCCTTGAACTTCACGATTACGCATCCGAATTTCTCCATTAATCACCGTGTCAGTGACCATCCCACCATTCATGCCGAATAAAATGTGCATGTTATAATTCTCTTTTGTCATTGGTGTCGGGCCATGATAATCAACAATAATGACGTCTGCTGCTGCATTAGGTTTTAAAACGCCTAGCTTTGTTTTAAAATAGCGATTAGCCATTTGCGGATTATTATCAAACAGCATTGTGGGAATTTCTGCCCAAGCCGCATTTGGATCAGCTAAATGATGTTTGTGGATAACATTTCCTACCTTATAAGATTCCGTCACATCATTCGTATAACCATCTGTGCCAAGACCCATCAAAATACCATACTCATTAAACATACGCATCGCAGGTGGGCAGCCGACCGCATTCCCCATATTCGACTCTGGATTCGTGACCACCATTGTGTCTGTTTCTCTTAGTAATTCCATCTCATGAGGGCCAATATGGATGCAATGGCCTGCCATTGTCTGTTTTCCTAAAATTCCTAAATCAAATAATCGGTTCACAATCGGCTTCCCATATTTTTTCAAAGAATCATGAACATCGGCTAAATCCTCTGCAATATGAATATGATAACCAATCCCATCTGGCGTATTGGCTGCACATAATTCTAAAGAAGCATCTGATAAAGTAAATGCTGCATGCATCCCCATCATCGCTTTTTGCATATCATCATTTCTTAAGGAACTGGCTTTAATAAAGGCGGCATTTTCTTGAACTGCTTCCCGCATTTTCTGCTCACCATCGCGATCAGAAACTTCATAACAAAGGCAGGTCCGAATCCCTAACTCGTCCGCTGCATTAGATAATTGGGTTAAACTCCCTGTAATTTCTCCGTAACTAGCATGATGATCAAAGACAGTTGTAACACCGTTGCGAATACTATCTAAATAAGCAACCTTACCACTTTGATAAGTGTCTTCTAATGTCAAGGCACGATCAATTCGCCACCATTGATCTACCAAAATATCCATGAAATTTTTAGGATGATAATTCGTTAAACTTAACCCACGTGCAAAGGTACTATAAATATGATTGTGCATGTTAATAAAGCCTGGCATAATCACTCCACCTTTAGCATCAATAAATGTCGCTTCTGGATAAGCTTGTTTTAAATCTTCTGTCGTTCCGACTTGTTTCACAACTTGACCATCAATCGCCACACACCCATTTTCAAAAAAATGATTCTGCGCATCCCGAGTGATTAAACGCCCATTTCCAATTAATAACATGTATTCTCCTCCTATTTTTCAACCTATTTCCCACAAGCGGCAAACGCTTACAAATCTATCGCTCAATCATTCACGAATATAGCTTGACTAGCTTGGCTAATCTATATCCCTACGAAAAGCATTTGAAGCGCTTGCATTTTTTACTAACGAACTCATTAACTTGATTAAAGTATATCACCTTACCTTAAAAAAAACAATGCTACCTAAAAAATATTTTTTAGAATTTTGACAGCCGTTATCTTGTATTATTATTTTTATCATGCTATCATTATTTTTCAGAACAGGTAGTACGCGACATTAAAGGATTTAGCCCTGCCTATTCCATTTAAAAATATTATGTTAAATTTGACACAATCTTATAAAAACTGTTTGTGCCAGGCACATTAGAAAGGAGCTTATTTATGTTATCCGACGAAAAACTTACTTTTTTAACACAAATTGCTAAAGGTTTAGCTGGTCAATTTGGGGAAAACTGCGAAGTCGTTATCCACCAAATCAATGAAGACAATATTAACAATTCTATTGTTTCCATTGAAAATGGTCATGTCTCTTCTCGTCATCTGGGCGATGGACCTTCTCAAGTAGTCTTAGAAGCCTTAAAAAAAGACCCTAGTGAGTTGAATGATCATATTAACTATCTGACCCGCACCCATGATGGTCGTATTTTAAAATCTAGTACAATGTATTTTAAAGATGAGAATGGTCAACTCGATGGTATTTTTGCTATTAACTACGACATCACTACATTGATTGCTGCAGAGTCAAACTTAAAATCTTTGATTTCCACTGCAGAACCTGAAGAAGATAAAGACCCTGATTACATTCCTCAGGATGTTAATGAGTTGTTAGACGATTTAATTCATGAATCAGTCAAATTAGTTGGCAAGCCGGTCCCATTAATGACGAAGGACGATAAAATCAAGTGTATTCAATTTTTAAACAATAAAGGCGCCTTCTTAGTCACTAAATCTGGAGACAAAGTTTCTAACTTCTTCAATATTTCTAAATATACGCTAT
>OBXX01000424.1_pt1 | contig 20711 bp, 26 predicted proteins | sample 1495441 | NCBI WGS metagenome assembly OBXX01 (sample SAMEA2580168, study PRJEB22360) | human gut metagenome | biome: human gut; feature: human-associated habitat; material: faeces | place: Denmark | collected 2008/2010 | reverse complement strand
AGCACTTGCCGGAAACAGCATCTGTGTACCTGTTATGGAAGCAATATTTAAGCAGCTTCCGATGATTCAGGGATATTTGTGAGAATATAGAAAGTAGGTTATGTCTGGGTCTATGACTTTGAGGTTATCAGCAAATCGGAAGCAATGAAGGAGAGTGAATATAAATGTCAGAAGAAAAACAGCTAATCGAGCATCGCAGCGAAGTAATACGCGAAGTAATGAATGAATATATCGGAAGCATTGAGGCCGTAGGAGAAACCCATACAGATGGTAGACGTTTTAGTAATTTAAAGGTTTTAGAGGATGTTTTATATCATATCGTTGTGGACATTGGAGAAGAAGCTCTTAATATAAAACGTTGTGAATGGAGCATGAAACACAGCGGAGAATACGCTGTTTCCGTTTTAAAAGAAATCCGGGCAACTATCGACGATATGCTGGAGGAGAGTGAAGAAGAATGACAATCAAGAATTACACTACGACCAAAACAGCTGCACAAACAGTAGCAGATATACAGGCTATTCTTGCAAAGCATGGAGCAAGGCAAATTATGTTTGATTATTCGGATGATGGTCACATTTCCTGTGTCTGTTTTACGATTGTAACATCACAGGGGATACAGGGCGTTAAGTTACCAGGAAACACAGATAAGATGCTGGAGGTACTTCGCCGACAAAAAATCAAAGCCGATTATCAAAAAGCAGAAAATGTGGCATGGCGTAATATAAAAGATTGGTTAGACGCACAACTTGCAATTTTGGAAACAGAAATGGTTACAATAGATCAAATCATGCTGCCTTACTTTGTAAATAAAAACGGGGATACAGCATATGAGCTGTATCAGAACAAACAACTTCTGTTAGGGATTGGAGGCTGAAATATGATTAACAAAGTGGTATTAGCTGGCAGGCTTGTAAAAGACCCAGTACTGCGTAAGACTGCAAATGGTGCATCTGTTGTTTCCTTTACTGTAGCATGTACCCGTCGTTTCAAGCAGGAGGGACAACCGGATGCTGATTTTATCAACACGGTTGCCTGGAATAAAACAGCGGATATCGTATCACAGTATACACATAAAGGTTCTCTGGTCGGTGTGGAAGGAAGAATCCAGACGCGCAGTTATGATGATCAGAGCGGTAAACGCGTTTATGTAACAGAGATTGTCGCAGACAGCGTACAGTTTCTGGAAAGTAAAAGTGCTGCTGCAAGTAATGCGAACAGTGCATATGTACCAGATGCAAACAATCAGGGCTATCAGAGTGACAACAGCAGCTCCCAGTCCTGCTCTAATGACTTTACAAGCAGCGATACACTCGATATCGCAAGCGATGATTTACCATTTTAAGGATAACTAATATGACAAACAGAGAATATCTGATAGAGCAGTTAAAAGATGAATGTTTTATTGATGATGGCGGAGCAAGTTATGAAGCAGCTATATTTTATAATATTGCTTGTCCACATGAAAGATTATGTATATCTCTCGATGTTTGCGTCATACCGCCGAGAGAGATGTGCTTTGAATGTAAAAATAACTGGTTAAACAGAAATGTTGATGAATGATGAGAAAATAACAAGGAGAAATCAAAATGAATATCTATCAAGCAATTATTATCGTTATATGGAGCATGTCACTTGGCATTAGGAATAGATAACAATGAAAAAATACAATAGCATAGACGGCCGTATACATACAAACAGTCGGTTGTGGTACTTTATCCTGATGGCAATAAAAAATTGGAGAAACGCAGAAAAGGAGCTGAAAAGGAAATATGGTTGATCTATCACTATGTATCCTGCTATATCTATCATTTATGTTTATCTACATTTTGGATGAAAGGGGTGATTGAATGAAGTTTAAAGATATCGGAAAAGACGATTATTTTGAAATTGTCGGACTTGAAGGCTATTACAGGGTTGATCACAACAAGAGAGAGGCTAAAGCGTATCGCAAACTAAGCACCGGCAGAATGATGTATGACGGAACGGTAAGAGGATTGTATGACAATCTGGAAGCGGGCAGGTGGAAAATCAAATGATATGGGAAGAGGAAGCATTTGAATTTGATAAAGAGAAACATATGAAAAAATACATAAAGGGAGAGCTCATGAGTTACTACCTTTTAAAATCAAGGTGGTATGAATTACTTGATAAAAAATATTTCCTATACCATAAGTCGCCTGGCGGCAGCATTGTACGAGCTCCAGAAGGGCAGTGCAGCAAAGATGGTATCCAACATCAAGCAGCCATGAACGAAAGTGCCATCGCTATGGAGCAGGAGCCATTGTATCAACGTATGGAAAAAATCAGAAATTGGATGGATTGCTTAACTGAATCGCAATGCAAAGTGATTTCGGTATATGTGATGAAGTATCAATGTGACAACTTACGTGAAGCGGCGCGTGAAACCGGATTCTCAATAGATACAGTGAACAAATATACAAAGCGAGCTATCAACCGTATATACACAAGAAATAGCAATATTTTGTAAAAGTGTACCGTCTTAGGATAGGCTTGACATGATATAATGATAACGTGGAAGTACGGGGGATGAGGCGTGATCCTCTTCCTTGTGCTTCACTTTCTCCCTTATGGTCTACGCGGCATCTTCGGATGCCTGCCGTAATCTACAGGTGATCCCCCACCCATATATCGCCTGTAGATTAGGGTAGGGAGGCACAAAAAAGCGCTATAAATTGATATCGGAACAGGGAAGGACCTCATACTAATGAGAAAACCTGTTAGATATATTGGTTGCCCCGGGTGGCAGAATAACTAAAAGAAATAGCGGTAAGGAATCCTAAGCGGACTTACCAGCGTAAAGCGTCTGAAAAGGGCGCTTTTAATTTAGTTTTGTTACATAGATAATGTAATAATATAGTTTATAATTCAAAAGTGAAAGGATGTGTGATAAAATGTACTTAAGAAAAAGCAAATTTAAAGGGGATTTTATCATGATATCTGAAAAACTTGTTATGCGGTTTGGTGGGGAGAATGATATTGATTTAGAAACATTGTCTGTATCGTTAAACGCCACAGTTGATACATTGAAGAATTTATCTAACAATCTCATAAGCGAGAATGATTTTTGCAAGTTTAAAGTTTTGAATATACAAAAAGGGAGCTTTGTAATAGACATTGAACAAATAATGGAAATTGCTCCAACAATTATGCCTATGGTGCCGACTGTCATAAAAGCGTTTAAAGAAGTGTTAGAGATAAGAAAGTTTCTAAAAGGCAATCCTCCTAAAGAAATCGTCAAGAGTGATGATGTAACTAAAATAGAAAATAAATACGGCGATATTTATTATGCTAATACAATGACCGTAAATATTTACAATAACGATATTGAAAAAGGAATGGCTACTACAGCAAAAACAGTTTTAAACGATAATGATAGAACGGGCCTTTCTTATGAATTTGTTGATGAAAAAGGAAAGAAAGATTGTTTGGATTTAAATAGAGAAAATCTATCTTATTTATCAATACCTCAAGATGTTGATAAATTTAATAAAGGGATAGAGGAAAATGAAGTTATAACATGGGTTAAAGTGAATAAACCAGATTTAAACGGTAAGTCGCAATGGGGGCTGACTCTAAATGGCAAGAGGATATCTTGTATCATTAGTGATCAGGAGTTCCTTGATAAGGTACATGATGACGAAATCCCCTTTTTGAGTAATACAAAATTATATGTGAAAATGGTAGTGAGATATAAAATCAGAAGCTTTGAAAGTGGTGAATCTTCTGAGATAATCAGTAGAAATATTATCAAGGTATTTGAAATACAGAATGATTAGCACCCAATGAGGTGCTTTTCTTTTACCCAGAAAGGAATGATAACGTGATATACATGAATAAAAAAACAGGAGAGAAAGTCATAGCGGAGCAGTTTTCACCGCAAAACATCATTGCCAGATATGCCAGTGTCAAAGTAGAGAGCAAAGAGGGCGCTATCATTAACATGGAGGCAGGAGATTGGATTGTACAATGCGGCTCTAAGGTTTTTGTCGTACGTAAAGAGACATTTAACAAGCTGTATGTACGTGCTGCACCACGGCAGAGGTTAAAGTACGCAGATGCTGATACAGTAATTGACTGGACAGGAGCTGTACTTATGCCAGCAACGTAAGAAAGAAAGGAGGTTAATCTATGCCAAGACAAAGAAGTCCCAGCAGAGACGAAGCTAAGCGGATGTATCTTGATAGCAAAGGTAAGATGCTGCTAAAGGATATTGCTAAAGCTGTAGGTAAGCAAGATACACAGATTCGTAGGTGGAAATCATTAGATCACTGGGACGAGGAATTGAAAGGTAACGTTACTATTCCGAAAGATAACGTTACTAAACAGAACAATGGTATAGAGAAGCCGCCTAAAACAGAGCTACTGCCGGAGGAAATAGAAACACTGAACAATGAGGAGCTGACCGAGAAACAGCGCCTTTTTTGTTTGTATTATGTAAGATGGTTCAATGCGACTAAGGCATATCAAAAAGCATATAGCTGCGACTACTTCACGGCAGCTGCTAACGGTCCACGATTGCTAGGGAATGCTAGAATAAAAGAAGAGATACAAAGAATCAAAGATGCAAAGATCAAACAGACCATGTATTCCACAGAAGATTACTTCCAGAAAATGATTGACATCGCTTATTCGGATATAACCGATTATCTATCATTCGGGCAGGAAGAAGTGCAGGATAAAAACGGAAACGCATTCATGATAAACGTCATAAACCTAAAAGAATCATGCGATGTTGACGGCACTCTAATCCAAGAGGTCAAACAAGGCAAAGACGGCTGCACTGTAAAGCTTGTCAGCAAAGAGTTTGCATTAAAGTGGCTGGATAAGCATTATAGTGAGGCGACAGAGCTGCAGAAAGCACAACTTGAACAACTTAGAGCACAGACGGATAAGCTTAATAAAGAAACTGATAGCGGAAAAGCTGCTGAAAAGGTGACGATTATAAATGACCTCCCAAGATAAAGTGGTGAAGCTCAGTGACATTGTTATCCCAAAGTTTCAACCGCTGGTAAATGATCGTGAGCATATGCATCAGGTTATTAGTTCAGGACGTGCAGGCACAAAGTCTTCTTTTATGGGGATTATCTCCGATTTTCTTTTGGTGTCAGAGCCTGATTCAGCGGCTATTATCATGCGTAAGCATCACAATAAACTCCGTAAAACAGTTTATAAAGAGTGCATACGTGCTATTGGACGATTGGGATTAAGCAAAAAACAATTTACCATTACTAAAAGCCCGATGCAGATAACATATAAGGGCAATGGTAACACTCTGTATTTCACAGGATCGGATAGTATAGACGACACAAAAGGTATGATTGATGAGGAACGTCAAATTAGATTAGTTGTGCTGGATGAGCTGACAGAATTTTTTGATAAAGGCGAGGGAGCTGAAGAACTGGCAAATATCGAGGCGACATTCGTTCGTGGCAATGATGATTTCTTTCGCATGATGTACCTATTCAATCCACCCAAAAATGAACAGGCTCCGATAATGAAATGGTTGAGGAACATGAAAAAACGCTCTGATACCATCCACATACATGTCACTTATAAAGATGTACCCGTAGCGTGGCTGGGAAAGAAATTGATACAATCAGCTGAGGCTATGCTGCAGGTGGACCCAGAAATGTATAAATGGGTATGGCTCGGGATGTGTACCGGTCTGGCAGAAGTTGTCTATTACATGTTTAAAAAAGAACACGAAATAGAAAAGGCATCCTACAAAGATTTGATACACATAGGAATTGGTGTGGATTATGGCCAATTGAATGCTACTACATATCAAGCGTTTGGATTGAATCAAAGTAAGATGCGAATAGAAGGATTACCTGAGTATTATCATTCAGGGCGTGAGAGTGGACGCCAGAAGCCACCAAGCGAATACGCAAAAGACTTCAAAGAATACTATGAAGAAATCGAACGTCTGACTGGAAAAAGGATAGAGGCTGTTTTTATAGATCCATCCGCAAGAGGACTTGCTGAGGAGATAAAACGTATACTTCCAAGAGTCAAAATAAAGCCAGCAGAAAACTCTGTTAAACTCGGAATCGAGCGAACGCAGAAGTTTTTTTCCTTCATGAAGCTATTTATATGTAATGAACAGGTACATTTAAAAGAAGAGCTCGGATTGTATAAATACAACAAAGATTTGCTGGATAAAGGCAAAGAGGAAGTTGTAAAAACAAACGACCATTGCTGCGATGCCATGAGGTATTACATCATGGGTATGTGGCGGTATCTTAGATTGTTGTTACCAGCGACGGAAAGAGGTGATAAATAATGGATTTAAACTCTGACGGAATAAAAGAGAAATTAGGAATCAATATTGCCGTAACGCCTAAAATGAAGCAAGCTATCAGGAAGTGGCAGAAAGCTTATACCAACGAATCAGACTGGTTAAACAAGGATGTTAAAACATTGAATATAGCTGCATCGGTTGCCAGCGAGATCGCACGACTTGTTACAATCGAAAACACAATCGAGATAAGCGGTTCTGAACGAGCTGATTTTATAAGTGAGCAGCTTAATGGATTTAAAAGCAATAAAAAGAATATTGTTGAAATCGCCTGTTCCGTAGGAGGCATGGTATTTAAGCCATATGTAAACAATGGTAAGATACTCCTTGATTTTACATACCAGGATGAGATGCTTCCGTTCCGATTCGATGATAATGGTGAAATCACCGGCATTATATTCCCGTCGTATAAATTCCAAGGGAACAGAAAATTTACCAGGTTAGAGATACACGATTACAAGAACAATGAAAACTACAGGATCCAGAATAAATGCTTTATGTCGAAAGACGTATCTATCGATACAAATGATATACGCAACCTTGGGACAGAAGTCCCGCTTAATAGTATAGAGGAATGGTCAGAAATTGAACCGGATATAAATATCTCTGGAGTAGACAGGCCTTTCTTTTCCTTCTTTAAAATCCCGATTGCAAATAACATAGAGCGTAAAAGTCCGTTAGGTGTGTCTGTGTACGCAAGAGCTATCGAAAATATCAAAGAAGCTGATGTTCAGGCTTCACGTATGGATTGGGAATTCGAAAGCAAAGAAACCGCAATCGAGCTAGACGGCACGATGATAGAGGAAGATATCTACGGCACAAAAAAACTTCCCAAAGGAAAAGAAAGATTGTTTAGGACGTATGACGGAGAAACATATACTGACACAGGAGGTAAATTATTCAAGCATTTTAGTCCGGAAATACGAGATGAATCATTTTCACGAGGATTGGATAAGATACTCAAAAGGATAGAGTTTAATTCCGGACTTGCATATGGTACACTGAGTGATCCACAAAATGTTGATAAGACAGCGGAAGAAATTAAAAGCAGCAAACAACGGTCTTATCAGTTGGTAAAGGACATACAGGAATCTCTGGAGTCGGCGATAAGCTGCCTGATTCGGGTAATGGATGATATCTGTACAGTTTATGGGCTTACTCCGGAAGGCGCTATACAGGAGATTTACAGTTGGGATGATAGTATTATCATTGATGCTGAAAAAGAGCAGGAGAACGACCGCAAGGATGTTGCGATGGGCGTTATGAGCTTACTAGAATACAGAATGAAGTGGAAAGGCGAGGATGAGAAAACGGCATTGAAGAATCTTCCTCAGCAGGCTGATGTGATGCCATGACACCGGATGACATCGAGCGATTCGGATATGGCAATGAAGCTTTTTTTCTAGACCTTGAACAACGCATCATGCTGGATGTCGTAAGACGCCTGAAAGATGCAAAAGTTATTACACGTACAGCAGACTTCCAGCTAAACCGGTTATCCGATTTAGGATACAGTGATCAAGAAATTAAAGACATGCTGCAGGAAACACTTAATGCATCGGATGCGTATATAGATTCTATCTATGATAAAGCGTTGAAAACAGAGTATATAGACAACGAGGCTCTGTATAAAGCTGCAGGAAAGTCATTCATACCGTACGAAAAGAATGCGTTTGTAAGGCAGCTTGTAAAGGCGGCTAGAAAGCAGACAAAAAATGAAATGAGGAACATCACGAAAACAATGGGATTCGTGGTGAACGATAGAAATGGCCAGGTGTTCAAGGAGCTATCTAAATTCTATAAAGATACACTGGATGAAGCTATGACGGATATAACGACAGGGGCATTTGATTACAATACAACACTCAAAAAAACTGTAAGACAAATGACAAACAGCGGCATCCGCTGGGTTGATTACGAATCCGGCCACCACAACAGGATAGTGGTGGCAAGCCGCAGGAGTGTTTTCACCGGCCTCGGGAACCTTGCGGGACAGATGGCTGAATACAATGCAGAACAACTTGACACCAACGATTACGAGGTAGCGTGGCATGCAAATGCAAGACCGACACATAAAGTGTGGCATGGACAGGTATGGAGCCGGGAAGAACTCGTTACCGTGTGTGGCCTTGGTACTGCAGACGGTCTTTTGGGTAATAACTGCTATCATCTATATTATCCATTTATCAAAGGTATATCAAAACGTAATTGGTCCGATTCTTGGTTGAGACAGCAAAATGAAAAAGAAGACAAGATACGCACCTTCGGCGATAAAGAATATACAGCGTATACGGCCACACAGCGGCAGCGAGTGCTGGAAACACGTATGCGAGCACAGCGTGAATCCATAAAGCTGCTGCAGGATGGAGAAGGCGATGCTTTTGATATCCTAACAATGCAAGCACGGTATCGTGCCACAATGGACGAATATGTGCAATTCTCGGATGCAATGGGGCTGCGGCAGCAAAAGGAACGCATCTATACGGATTCGTTAGGGACAAAAGGAAGCTATAAAAAGAAAGGTGTATTGACCAAGCAGGAGCACGGAGCACTCAATCGCTATATTAGCAGCGATTCGTATAAAATCAATGAAAAGCTGAGAAATAAACAGCAGCTTTCTCCGGAACAAGATAGCTTTGTAAGGTATCTTGACGCAGCGCTGAGTAAAACAAAGACTTACAAAGGAGAAGTGAATAGATCTCTTTCCTTTATGCATGATGATGATATAAAAGACTATGTGAATATGCACAAGCCAGGCTTTCCGGTAAAATACAATCAATATATATCAGCCAGTACAGATTTGATGTATAATGAAGATGGACAAGTGCAAATGCACATTTTATCAAAAAGTGGAAAAGACATCAGATCATACAATGAAAGAGAAAAAGAAATACTCTTTGACCGTGATGCAGACTTTATGGTGAAGCACCTATCAAATGACGAAGGTAAATGGGTGATATGGTTAGAGGAGATGAAAAAGAATGGAAAGTAAGCAAGAAAAGAAGTTTTCTCATCCACGATGGACGGAACCGCTGAAACCACAAAGGCTGTTCAAAAGCGATTTAACGCCCGAACAGTTCGAAGAAATACATAAAGGTCTTTTAAAAGGCTTGAAGGATGGAACTGTGAAACAAGAAGATTACGACGAATTCATGAATAATTAAGCACTCATAAACTGGGTGCTTTTTTAGTGGCAACCCCACAAGGAGATAAATATGGACAGCTATATCGGAACAAAACTTATTAGTGCTGAGGCTATGAATTTGGGTGATTACAACAAATACAGAGGATGGCAGATCCCTGCGAATGAAAATCCAGAAAAAGAGGGTTATTTAGTGCGATACTCAGATGACTATTATTCTTGGTCTCCCAAGGAAGTGTTTGAAAAAGCATATCTGATGGTTGATGATAACCCTGATTTGCCAAGTGGTGTTTCCATTGGACCTAAAATGGTAGATAGCTTTATCAAAGAAACACACGTAAGTACATTGGGGGACAGAACGACACTGGTAAGGTGCGTACTCGTGAATGGGTTTGAAATCATCGAATCCTCTGCATGCGTTGACCCGTTGAACTACAATGAGTATATGGGCGCAGAAATTTGCATGGAAAAAATCAAGGATAAAATCTGGTATTTGTTAGGATTTTTATTGCAAACAGCGTGGCAGGGGATAAAGTGATGTGTGCCAACACGCTTATGTGACAGTAAGTCACTGTTATCATGATACTAAATTAAATTGCAGGGTTGTTAAATATCACGATACCTGCATTTTTTGTGGGATAAAAACAAAAGAAAGGACCTGCTACATGAATGATCCGCCCAAACGTAAGCTACCGTATTTCGGACCACATTTATGAGGCGACACCTCTTTAAAAACAGGCAAATCAATATCGTGCGACACACGTAAAACAGGTAATAGGGCGACACCCTTAAACAGGAGGATTTATGACAGATTTATTAAGATTCAAACTTAACATCCAGTTATTTGCTGATGACCCTACAGACCCACCGCAGGATCCACCAACGGACCCAACCGGTAAGGCTCCGGAACTTGATTATGACAAACTTGCCGAGGCTATCGAAAAGCGCAAATCAAGAACGGAGGAAGGAGCACTAAAGGGGATTCTAAAGGAAAAAGGAATCACCGGAAGTGAGATGGATGAAGCGTTAAAAGCGTACAAAGAGGCTAAGCAGAATAAAGTGAAAGCCGAGCAGGAACGTATCGACAATATCATCAAAGAAAATAATGAGTTTAAAAAAGCTCAGTTGATGCAGAACGTTACCAACGAAGCGAAGACGATTGCGAAAGAGCTCGGAGTGCGTGATGATAGATTTGAGAAACTGATTGCTCTATGTGATCGCAGCAAATTCGCTGACGAAAAAGGAGTCATTGACAAAGAAGCAATCAAGAAGGAAATGGAAAGTCAGTTAAAAGATGTTCCAGAATTCAAATCGCAGAAAAACATTGTCATTACTAAAGGCAAAGGTGCAGATGTACCGCCTGCGATGACAGACGACGAAGAATACCGCCGCAGAAAATACGGCAAGAATAAATATTTTCGAGGATAAAGGAGGCATATTAAATGCAATACGGAAATTTAAACGTAGACGAGAAATACAGCTCTCTGGTAGAGCCTAATCTCTATTCAGACAACATCCTGGAGCCAGGTGTTACATATAACGAGGACTTCCAGGGGGATGCGGACAGTGGACTGGTCAAGGTCTACAAACAGAAATCAGATGGTGCAACAGATGCAACGACGCCAGCTGGCGATTTCGAGGATACGAAAGCTGAGAATGAGCTGATTGACATCCGCCTGAACAATTCATTCCGAAAATCAAAGAAAATCTACAAAGTGCAGGCTGGAGCAGTGGCGTATCCGCTCGCAGACACTACATTCTCCACGGCGTTGAGCGATGTTAAAGAAGGGTATCAGGCAGCAGGTGTGGCTTGTTTAACCGCGGAAGGTGTACATTTAACAGATACTACCGCTATTACTTCAAAGAATGTGAAATCAGCGATTCTGAATGCACGTAAAGCCGTTCGTAAAAACAAGGCTAAAGCTGATATTGTATTAGCGTCTGTCGATACGTTTACCGCTATGCTGGAGGCTGCCGGTGACCAGTTTACACCTGCTAAAAACGACGAAATGATTGCTACTGGACAGGTAGGATACTGGCTGGGGATGAAATGGTATGAGGCGAATGCAATGGAAAACACTGCAGCTGTCTATTATGACCACGCAGGAGCAAAGCACACAGTAGACCTGACGGGCGTTGATTTTGTTATGTACGATCACCGATTCTTCTCCATTGTTGATAATCTGGAGGAGATGCGTATTATCGATTCCGAGAAATTCGTCGGTTCTCTTGCACAGGTAGAAATCAATGCAGGTTATCGTGTTACGACTGCTGAGGGCGTTGTCGTAAAAACAAATAAGGCAATCGAAACAGACACACTAGCATAATAAGAACGGAGGTGGCTAAATGCCATATACCACTTATGAATACTACGCAAAGGACTTTTACGGTGACATTATTCCGCAAGAGTCCTTTTCTAAATATGAATTAAAAGCCAGATTTGAACTGGACCGTTATACGTTCGGAAGAATCAAAGGGCTTTCGATAACATCCAGCATCGAACAATGTATGTGTGAGCTTATGGAGTATCTATTTACAAACGACCACAGAGTTAAGGGGAATGGCATATCAAGCGAATCAACAGACGGACACAGTGTCACATTCAGGGAAGAGAAAACAGCATCAGCTATAAACAAAGAGCTGCGTCAGATTGTATCAAAGCATCTGGCAGGAACAGGGCTTATGTATAAGGGGGTTTATTGATGCTGGGGTGCAATGAGACGATTACGTTATATCACGCTGTATTTGATAAAGAAAATCGGCGTGACATATGGACTGAACAGGTCATTTGTGGCTGCTCGTGGTACTCGAAATTGCAAATAGCGCCAACGGAAAAAGGTGTAAAATCAGCTAATGAGTTTCGTGTCCGCATACCGCTCGAAAATGCCCCTGCAGAGCTTATTATGTCAAAAGGGGATTATATTGTTAAAGGCAATAAACAGCTCTCTGATATAACGCCAGCCTGCATCATGGAGCAATACGATGAATATTTCATGATTTTATCGTACACGGTGAATAAAGAATGCGGAGATTACTCCAAACATATCCGTATTCAAGGAGCTTCTTAACGTTGGAAACTCCAAGAGATAAACTGATTACTGCCAAAAGTAAAGGTGGTACAGTCAAAGGTATAGTGCATTGGAGCTCTGATTTTGGACCAAGAAAAACAAATGCATTTTTGTTAGCGCAAAAGTTTGTTGACAGTGAAGTATTGCGACGTTCAGACCCACTTACCCCTCGTATGAATGGCGATTTAATCAAGGCAGGTGCAAGGACCACAAGAATCGGAGAAGGACTTGTTCAATACGCTGATCCGAAAGCCCGGTATCTGTATTACGGCAAGGTGATGGTTGGGAGAGCACCTAAGACGGTGACAGACAAGCCGTTAGTTTACGATGGAGCGCCTACGCGTGGTGCATTTTGGTTTGAGCGGATGAAAGCTAAAGACAAAAAAACTATCCTGAAAGGAGCTGGTAAAATTGCAGGAAAATAAAAGCATGATTGAATCCGTTAGGGATTATTTTCTTGAATGCCCGATTCTCAAAGATGGCCATTTGTATATCGATTATCTCAATGAAAAACCTACAGATTACTCCATTGACCCGCTTGTGTGCAGCCCAATCGTAAAAAAGTATAGTGACGGCGGTTCGCTGCGCCGATATCAATTCGCTTTTATGTCCAGCGAGGTATATTCGCAAAGCGAAATCGAAAACATGCAGAACAGTGGATTTTATGAAAGGCTGGCTGAATGGATAGAAACACAGAACAAAATCAATAACCTTCCTGCGTTCCAGGATGTGGAAGTTCAGAGCATCGAGGTATTATCGCCCGGATGCTTATTTGATGCAGAAGGGACCGTGGCAAGGTATCAGATTCAAATGGAAATACAATATTTAAAGGAGGCTTAAAATGAGCAAATTAGTAACAAGGGAAAAAAAGGTCGCCTTCATGGGATGCGTAGCGGAAAGTAAAATCACGTATAATCGTATGCGCCATTTTACTTCCCTAAGCCGCTCCAGCAACCCAAACGAGTATTCACGCAAATATGTCGATGAAGCAGGCGAGAATACAGACGTTACAGGATATGCACCGTCTATCGCTTATGCGTTTGACCAGTATATCGATGATCCAGTACATGATGAGATCATTGCGATTTCTGACGGTGAAAAGGTCGGAGACGATGCAATCCGCACCGTTATCAATGTGGACTTCACAAAACCCGGAAAGACGGAGGGGAATTTCTTCGCAACCAAACGCGATTATGCAATTATTCCAGATTCAGACGGTGACGACGAGAACACATATACGTATTCCGGTAACTTCAAATCAAAATCTGATAAAGAGGAGATTGAGGTTACTACAAAAGATGGATGGGCTACATGCGAAATTGTAGAACCAACACCAGAAAATAAAGGTTCCGACATTTAAGCCGGAGCCTTTTCCAAAAGGAGTGAGCTTATGAGTCAAAAATATAATGTTCCAAAATGGGAGATAAACGGTGAGAGATTCCCTTTTGATTATGATGACATGGAGACAATCGAGCGATACAAAAGAGCATTGGCGCAAATGGGAGAAGATTCTAATACCGTTATTGTAACAGGCGATCGTTCAGATATCATAAAATCGCATTATGAGATTTTCAGCAAGGTATTTGATACGGCTTTTGGTCCCGGAACATCAGAAAAAATATTTAAAGGCAAAGTAAATTTGCGTATGTGTTTTGATGCATTTGACAGTATGGTTGGATTCGTAAATTCATGTAAACGCCGTTCAGAAGCAAATTATAATCAGCGACTACAGAAATACATGCCTGCAAATAAAGCACACAAAAGAAATCGAAAATGATAAACGCATTACTCGAAAGTTATCCGGATACTGTAATTGTACACGGAAAGCGTTATAAGATAAAAACTGATTTTAGGCATTGGATCGGGTTGAATGAAGCGATGCTCGATAAAGAATTATCAGATGAAGAAAAAGGGTATATTGCTTTGTCTTTGTTTGTGGATGATGTTCCAAACGACTCCATATGTGCAATCAATGCTCTGGCTGTATTTATGCAAGGAAACATATGCGAAAAGGAAACGGGTGCCGTCAGCAGGAAATCAAGGTATGTATTCTCATTTACGTATGATCAGGACTATATCATAGGAGCATTCCAAGAGTGTTATAAGCTGGATATTTTAAATATAAGGCATATGCATTGGTGGCATTTTAATGCATTACTCAATGCTTTGAATACTACGTGTGAGCTTAAGCAGCGCATTATGTACAGGTCTATAAAGTTGTCTGATATATCCGACAAAAAGGAAAGGAATCGTATCCGTAAAATCCAAAGACAAATTGCGATTCCTGCTCCAGAAATGAATGAATATGAAATCGCATCTGTATTTTAGGAAAGAGGTGGTAATGTGGCTGTAGATGGTTCTTTAAAGTTTGATACTAAAATAGATTCTTCTGGTTTTGAATCGGGCGTCAAAAAAATGAGCGGGTTAGCAGCAAAAGGTTTGGCGGCCATCGGTACAACGCTGGCGGGAGCCAGTGCCTACGCTATAAAAGTAGGAGCGGATTTCGAGGAAGGAATGTCGAAGGTTGCAGCTATCTCCGGGACATCGGGAAAAGAACTGGAAGCTTTAACCGAAAAAGCTAAAGAGATGGGGGCAAAAACAAAATTCAGTGCTACGGAATCTGCAGAAGCAATGCAGTATATGGCGATGGCAGGCTGGAAATCAGCTGATATGATATCCGGTATCGACGGAATCATGAACCTTGCAGCAGCATCTGGCGAAGACCTCGCCAGTGTTTCTGATATCGTAACAGACGCCTTGACTGCGTTTGGCTTGCAGGCAAAGGATTCCGCACATTTTGCGGATGTTCTGGCAGCTGCGTCGTCCAACAGTAACACAAATGTATCAATGATGGGTGCAACCTTTAAGTACGCAGCCCCTCTGGCAGGTGCGCTAAAATACTCCGTTGAGGACGTTGCAACCGCAATCGGGCTTATGGCTAATGCAGGGATCAAAGGGGAGCAGGCTGGTACGTCGTTAAGGTCGATGTTCACACGCTTGGCTAAACCGCCGAAAGAATGCGCAGAGGCTATGGATACACTCGGCATCAGTATAAAAAATTCTGATGGATCTGCAAAGCCGTTGAATCAAACGCTGCAGGACATGCGCCAGAAATTCAGCAAATTGTCCGATACACAGAAAACGCAGTACGCTTCTGCCATTGCCGGCACAGAAGCTATGTCCGGATTATTGGCTATCGTCAATGCAAGTGATACTGACTTTGATAAATTGACTAAAGCAATTAACGGAGCAGATGGCTCTGCCGAAAAGATGGCCAAGACGATGAATGACAACCTAAAGGGTAAAGTAACCATCTTAGGAAGCTCTCTGGAAGGATTAGGCATCCAAGCATACGAGAAGTTTGAGAAGCCTATGAAAAAGGCTGTGGATGGTGCAATAAGCAAAGTAGAGGGGCTGTCCAGGGAAATGTCTTCCGGAAAGCTCTCTAGGTCAATGGATAAATGTGCCGAAGGTATTGCTACAGTAGCCGATAAGGCGCTTGATCTCGCAACCGATGCAATCCCCGTCATGATAAACGGATTCGCGTTTATTGTTGACCACGGAAAAGAAGTGGTGACAGTAACAGCAGCTATTGCTGCAGGTATGATGTACTACTCTAATCAGCAAAAGATTGCGAATGCTATCACCATTGCATCAGCAACGGCTCAAAAGATTTATGCTGCAGGCTCCTTGGTGATGGAAACCGCAACTGCACTATTGACTGGTAAAATCACTTTGCAGACAGCTGCACAAGAAGCGCTTAATCTTGTGCAAATGGCCAGCCCTCAGGGGCTTCTTACGGCTGCGATTGTCGCAGGTGCTGCAGCGATTGGCACTTATATCGTTATGTCGATAAACTCCAAAAAGGAGACTGACGAGAATACAAAAGCTACAGAAAAGCTTGTTGATGAATATGAAGCTCTGAACGAAACGCTCGAAGAGAACAAAAAGACAAGGCAAGAATCCGTTGATGCAGCTAAGGCAGAGGTAGGAAGCGCTGACATCATGGCTCAGAAGCTGGATGATTTAAGCAAGAAAGAGAATAAATCAAACGCTGAAAAGAAGCAGATGCAATACTATGTTGAAGAGCTCAACAAAATTGTGCCTGATCTTAACCTAAAATATGATGCCGAAAAAGATGCTTTGAACAAGTCCACTGACGCCATACGGTCTAATATCAAAGCCCAAAAAGATTTGGCAATAGCGAAAGCTTATCAGGAGAATATGGCGGCTATCGCTAAAGATATGGCCGATGCGCAAATAAAGCTCGATGAAGCTACACAGCAGACCACCAAGAATGAAATAGCTCTGAAAGAGGCGAAGGAAGCCACACGGAAGGCTTATGAAGATTATGCAGCTACTGGTTTCGACGCTGCCAGTAAAGAGGCTGGCGCATGGCTAAAGGCAAACGATGCACAGGCTACAGCTCAACAGAATTACGATAAATCTCAAAAAGCTGTTGAGGATTTGAAGAACAAAATGAGCAGCTTGAACGCGGAATATGATAAAACTGATAAGTACGCACAGAAATCTTTGGATTCTGCAGACCTTGAAAAGAAATTAGCAGAATTCACAGCTTTGGCCAAAAAGAAAGGCCGAGAGATTCCAGAGGAAATTGCGAACTCTATCAGAGAAGGCGCTTATGCAGTTCCTGAATCAGTTGACGAGCTAGGCTCTTTGATACAATATGACGACATGATAAAGACTGCAAAAAAGAACGGATATGATGTCCCTAAATTTATATCAGATGGAATATCATCTGGCAAATTAAAGCCTGCGCAAGCGGTAAAAATGATGCAAAAAGAAATAGAATTTAGCGATATGCTTAATAAATCTAAAGCAGCTGGTACTTTGGTTCCGGAAAATATCAGAAATGCAGTTATACAAGGAAAAATGAAACCTTCTGATGCTGTACATGCGATGGAGAATATGGTTGAATTCAATAAGCTTCTGAATGATTCCAAAATTGCAGGTGATCAAGTGCCTGAGAATATTAGAAACGCTGTTCTCAACGGTAAGATGAAACCCGCTGATGCTGCGCAGCAGGTACAAAATCTGGTTACTTTTCAAACACTTTTAGCGAAATCAGTAGCAGCTGGAAATGATGTCCCCGAGAACATAAAACAGGCTGTAATGGCTGGTAAAACAAAGCCTAAAGATGCTGTTAATCAAATGGTTTCCGGCATGGTGGAATCCGCTAATGCTGGTAAACCAAAAATGAAAATGTCTGGTAAAGAAATTAGTACAGGCTTTGAAGATGGAATTAACTCTAAACAGAAATCAGTGAAATCAGCCGGTAAGAATCTAGCATCTAGTGGTAGAAGCGGCGCTAAATCACAAAGCAGCTGGTTCGACTTAGGTGCATACGCAGGTCAAGGTTTTATTGATGGTCTATCAGCCATGACAGCTGATGCTATGTCACAAGCAATGAACTTTGTTACCTCCGCAATGAACGCAGGGAAAAGGGCACAGAAATCACGTTCACCATCCAGAAAATGGCGGGATGAAATCGGTATGATGGCAGGTGCAGGGTATGCGATAGGGTTGGATAACTCTACAGGCATGGTAGAGAAATCTGCTAAAGGGCTAATGGAAACAGCGATTAGCGAAGCTGAAAAGTACAGAAAAATGAGCATCCCATCTATTTCTCTTGATCCTATCAAAGCAGTTGCAATGAGCACTGCCTCAGGAGCAAGAATGCAAAGTACAGCGCAAAGCTTTTCCAATGCAGGGAATAACGTTTCTTTTCCTGATAAATTGGAAATAGTTGATAAGAGTCAAAATGAAACAACTCTCGTATTGCAGAATAGAGAAGTATTGGCAAAATGGATAGCTCCGGCAGTGAGCAGGGAGCTTGCATTTTTAAAAGGCAGGTGATGGCATGGATATAAATTTCCGAACGATAAAAAGATATGATGCAAGAATCATGTCGTTTGATTTACAAAACTCGGTCATAGAACGAAGCATCATCAATGAAGGTTTTATTCCTATAGGGGCGAAGCCTAAATTGAAGCCACGTCTGATGGAATTGAAAATAGAATTCAGAAATAAACTAAGGCTTTCGCAATTCGTTGAAGATTTGATTCAATCAGATCAAATACTAATCGATATAAATGATGGATTTATATATCGCTGTACACTTAAGCAAATGGATGGGAATATAACATCCATAGCTAACAGATGGCATCAACTGACAATACCGTTATATGCGATTCAATCAGGGACGAAACGCAGGGTGTGTTTGAAGTATCATGAAACGCTCGTAATCGTGGCAGGAACACATGAATGCGATGTTGTGTACGAACTTTTTCCAAAAGAAAACGGGAGCATAAATATTAACGGTATTAAAATTGATAATGTAAAGGCAGGCAGCACGTTAATCATTGACGGTATAAACAAATTGATCACTGAAAACGGTGCAAATGCTTTTGGCAGAAGTAATTTGAGAAAGTTTCCATCCCTTCCTGCGGGAGAAAATGTTGTAACGCTGGATAAAGATATCGATGCGTTTTTGTATTATTATCCAGTTTTTGCATAAAGAGAGGTGGTAGTATGCTGGCAATTGAAATAGATAACAAATGGGTTCCTATATCAGGATATACAGACTTTTTCATTGATAAAAGCGAGGAAGGCGAAGAATCGCTTTCTTTTGATATCCATAAGGATAACTCATTTTATCAATATATGAGGAGCCTCGTAAGATTGAAATCCGACGATAACATTTACTCTATTATTGGCGCAAATAAGCCTGCAGAAGTTGCAACGATAACCGCTGAATTGGATATGAGCGAGTGGAAAACTGAACATTTCACAAAATGCGCAGAAATTTCTGCGTTGCAAACAAAAACAATTGTAGACGTCCTGGAATACATAAAACCTATTGGATGGGATATAGTTGGTGGAGAGTTTAGTGTAATAAAAAGAACGCCAGATTGTGAAAAATGTAATCGATACGATATTTTAATGCGTTGCAAAACGATATATGATGTCCAATATGATATTGATACCATAAGCAAGACAATCACTATTGTAGATCCTTATGCTAGTCATGATGATGGTGTGTATATCACACCGGAATTAAATATGACAGGGCTTGACTACAAAGAAACAGGAACAGGAATAGTCACAAGGTTATACTGTTACGGAGCAGACGATATGACGTTTTCCTCTGTAAACGGAGGGAAACCATATGTTGAGAATTATACTTACACCGATAAGGTTATCACAGGCCAATGGGTAGATGGAAGATACTATGATATGTCTAATTTTTTGGTAGATGCTCAAAAAAAAGTTAATGAACTTGCGGTGCCAGTTGGGTGTTATACGATAAGTACAAAAGATCTTGCAGCTTATGATGATAAGTACAAGGATTTGAAATTTAAGCTCAGGCATAACGTGCATTGCATAATTGATCCTAAAAACAATATTGACATTATCCATAAAATCGTGAATATACGCAGATACCCAGACAACGAAAGCGAAACTATAGTTACATTATCTAATGCTGCGAGAACAATCGAAAGTGAAATAAAATCGTACCAGGAAAACGTAACTGAGCTTACGCAGGATGGATATAAAAAAGAAACGACTATCAGGAATAATTCAAAGAGTATTGAATTGATAGCTGAAAAAACTGATCAAAATACAAAAGGTATTCAAAAGGTCGAGCAGCAGATAACGCCAGAGCAGTTGTTGGTTACCGTATCAGATTCTATCAATAAAGGAAATAAGTTAAATACTATGCAGGTTATCATTGACCTCCTTGGATTAACGATAAAAAATGGTGGAATCAAGGTATATGATGGTAACAACAGCCTTGTACTCTATGTTGATCAGAATACAAAGAAATTAAATTTCTCTGGTACGATATCAGGTACGACGATAACAGGAACACTATTCGATGGTGGAACTATCAGGACAAGCGACGGAGACATAGGAGGCTGGAAAATAGATTCCAATGGATTATATAATGGTACAGTCAAAATTAAGAATAGTGGAATCACCAATATCTATACATGGGCTGACTTGTATATTATCCGTTTGATAATTATGGGCACCATAAATGCTGATGATGATATGGTCTACCACTATGATTTTAATGGAGATGGAAAAATAACACCAGCTGATTACGCTACGTTAAAGAATAGATTAAAAGCTATGTAGGAGGTGATAAAATGGA
>OBXX01000421.1_pt1 | contig 21022 bp, 18 predicted proteins | sample 1495441 | NCBI WGS metagenome assembly OBXX01 (sample SAMEA2580168, study PRJEB22360) | human gut metagenome | biome: human gut; feature: human-associated habitat; material: faeces | place: Denmark | collected 2008/2010 | reverse complement strand
TGATAACTTTGGGGGGCTGCCCCGGTAGAAGGGGCCCACCCTGCCGGTAAAGGGCCTGCAGCAGCTTATCAAGACCATTGGAAAGGTACACAGGCGGCTGAACCCCAGGCTATCCATTATGGGGATTCTGCTGACAAAGGTTGACCGCCGGACAAACTTTGCACGGGATATTTCGGAACAGATCTGTGATGTATATGGCAATAACATCCATATCTTTGAGAATTGTATCCCTATGTCTGTACGAGCGGCAGAGACAACAGCGGAGGGAAAGAGTATTTATCTCCATGATCCGAAAGGGATTGTGGCAGAGGGATACCGCCACCTTACCGGGGAGGTGCTTGCAGATGAAAAATAAGAGTGCGGAGAAAATCAAGCTGACTTCCTTTGACGATCTGTTTGGAACAAAAGATAACAGCGTGGAAGGTATCTATACAACGGTCGCTTTAAGCCAGCTTCACCCGTTTAAAAATCACCCTTTCAAGGTATTGGACGATGAAAAAATGCAGGAAACCGTGGAAAGTGTGATCCAGCACGGCGTAATCTAGCCAGGGATTGTGCGCCCTTGTGCAGATGGATATGAGGTGGTAGCCGGACATCGCAGATGGCGGGCCTGCGAACTGGCAGGAAAGCCGGACATGCCGGTAATTATCCGGGATCTGGATGATGACGCAGCTACGGTGCTGATGGTGGATACCAATATTCAAAGGGAGAACCTTCTGCCAAGTGAGAAAGCCAGGGCTTACAAGATGAAATATGAGGCGCTGAAACATCAGGGAAGCAAAGGAGACAAGCACACGGCGGATGCTGTGGGAGAGAAAGCAGGGGACAGCGGAAGGACGGTACAGAGGTATATCCGGCTTGCCAGCCTGATTGACGGGCTTCTGGATTTGGTGGATACAGGAAAGATTGCGATGATAGCCGGGGAACGCTTATCCTATCTGAAGCCGGAAGAACAGGAGATGGTGATGGAGGCAGCTGAGAACACTAGTGTTTATCCATCACCGGCTCAGGCCGGGCAGCTCAAAGGTATGAGTGAGGAAGGAATGCTGTCAGAAGGAAGTATCTATGCGCTTCTTGTAAAGAAAGAGGGCGGCGGGCAGACTGTGACGATCTCTTCAAAGAAGATCCGTGATTACTTCCCGCCGGCATACACAAAGGAACAGATTGAGGAAGTAATCTATTCGCTTCTGGATCAATGGAAACAGGGAAAGGAGGGGGAATTAAATGCAGGAGATACAGTTTGATTATTTCCGTGGGATGGAAGCGGAACAGTATAGTTTTTACCGTGTCCCGAAAGTGCTGTTTACCGCAGAGTGTTTTAAATCCCTTTCCTGTGAAGCAAAGGTTTTATACGGTTTGATGTTAGACCGTATGAGCCTTAGCATTAAAAACCGTTGGTTTGACGAGGAAGATAGAGTATACATCATTTTTACCGTGGAAGAAATAGCAGAGCTTCTGAATTGTGGGACACAGAAAGCGGTGAAGCTGATGAAAGAACTGGATGATAATCAGGGGATTGGATTGATTGAAAAGAAACGTTTGGGATTGGGAAAACCGAATGTAATCTATGTGAAAAATTTTATACTGAAGGAAAAGCGTTCTTCTGAGCAGATAGGAAAAGTGCCGGAAAACCTTGGAAACACGCAGAATAGTGAAAATCACAATTCAAGAATAGTGAAAACCACAAATCAGGAATTACCAGAATCACAATTCAAGAATGGTGAAAATCACAATTCAGGAATAGTGAAAACCACAAATCAGGAATTTCCGGAATCACAATTCAAGAATGATGAAAATCATACTTCAAGAATTGTGGAAATCACAACTCAAGAAGTTCCAAAATCACAATCTAATAATACTGATATTAATAATACTGATTTTAATGAGACTGATTCTATCCAATCCTATCTATCTCCATCTGCAGGTGAAGTGCGCCCTGTGGGAGAAGATGTGATAGAGAGGATGGAAACCTATCGTGCACTGTTACAGGAGAACATTGATTATGAGTGCTTTCCGGACAGAAGGGAGAAAGAAGATGTGGACGAGCTTATTGAGCTGATGGTGGAGATCCTGATGATGCCGGATGACAGCGTGGTGCGGATCGGCGGGGCAGATAAGCCGGTATCGGTAGTCAAAAGCCGTTTCCTGAAGCTGACCTATTCCCATATCGAGTATGTTTTGTTCAGCCTGCACCGGAATACATCCAAAGTGGCGAACATCAAGGCATATCTTTTGACTACGCTTTACAATTCGTCTATGACGATGAACCATTACTATCAGGCGGAAGTGAACCATGATCTGTATGGAGGTAAATGAAATGCGGATAAATGAATTTATGAAAAAGGTGATCATACCGGTAGGAGCCGCAGTCTTCCTGGGAGTGCTGTTTTATCCTCTCTGTGTGGAGCAAGGGCAGTGTGATTACCTGAAACTGTGGATGTTTGTAGGGATTCCCTTTGGGGTACAGAGGATGTTCCTATGGATCATTCCGAGGAGCTTTGATATTGGCGGTACGGTGGGAATGTTTGTATTCAACCTGTTGATCGGCGGCGTCATCGGCGGGTTCGTCCTGGTCTGGCGTCTTCTGATGGCGGTCTGCTATCTGGCGAAAATGGCAGTTACCGGGATTTCTAGAATGGTAAGTGCAAAAACCGTGTGAAGTGTTTACGGAAGAAAAAGTGAATAATAGAGTTACGAAAGCAGCTAAGTTCATGTACCTGGCTGCTTTTTTGTACTGGCGATCGCTTACAATCCCGGAATGTGCCTTTTGGCACTTCCGGTGATGCTGTCTGTGGACAGGAAACTTTGCGACACGGTGTCAAAAAGTGAAATTTATCGTGGAAGGAGGGACTGTGTTGGGAAACCGTGCGGGATCGCAGGAGTTGATCCAGTTGGGGGAACGTATCAGACAAAAGAGAAAAGACAGCCATTTAACGCAGGAGACTTTTGCAGAGAAAGCCGGGATCAGTGTCAACACAGTGAGCCGCATTGAAGGAGGGCAGGCAGCCATGTCTATGGCATAGTGAAAGAATTCAGGAAGGATAATGAAGTTTACTGCAATATCATTCCCGGAAGCAGGCAAAATCTCATGATAAGCATTCTGATTCATAAGAAGCAGATCACCCTCGTTCAGAACAAGTTTTTCACAGCCGTTGATAATATGCTGTGTCTGGCCTTTGCACATATAAACCATTTCGACATAATTATGGCGGTGCCGTGGAAAGTGTACGAAACGTGTATGAGGGCGTATTTCAATCAGCCGCCCTTTCTGGAGCAGCTTTTTGCTGTCAATAACAAATTGTTTTTCGGATGTATATAGGTCTTTTTCAACACTATTTTTCCCATCCAGATATTTTTGCTCTTCTTCTGTAATAGGCTCAAGATATTTTAAAAGTTCGAGTTCCATACAACTACTCCTCATCTTGTTAAAATCTATGACATTTATACAGTATATCACAAATGTGCAAATAAGGTCCCTATTTGTTGTTTGAAACGACCTAAAAAAGAAGCGTTTTGGGTGGTAGGATTGATATAGAAGAAATAATAAGTAAGGAGAGGTGATGGTAGGATGGAGTGCTTTCTTGCCATAGATATCGGGGCTTCAAGCGGAAGGCATATTGTAGGGACAAAAGAAAATGGACGGCTCTGCCTGAAAGAAGTATACCGATTTGAGAATGGAATGAAACATGATAACAAGGACGCTTCTTTGTATTGGGATGTTGATGAATTATACGGGGAGATCCTGAATGGAATGAAGGCATGCAAAGAAGCAGGATTTGAGCCAAAGAGTATGGGAATCGATACATGGGGTGTGGATTTTGTCCTTTTAGATGAGGCCGGAGAACGGATAGGGAATGCCATTGCATACAGAGATAAGCGGACAGAGCAGATGGACAAAATCGTCTATGAGACAGTGCAGGAGCAGGAATTATATCTGCGGACGGGAACCCAGAAACAGCAATTTAATACCATTTACCAGCTGATGGCGCTGAAAGAGCGGCATCCACAGGTATTAGAGAAGGCAGAAACTTTTTTGATGATTCCGGATTATTTTCATTTTCTATTGACTGGAGAAAGTGGAAATGAGTATACGAACGCCACGACAACGCAGTTAATCAATCCTGAGACAAAGGATTGGGACTGGGAACTGATCCGTATGCTTGGCTATCCTGAGAAGATTTTTCAGAAAATCAGAAGACCGGGAACGGTTCTGGGAAAGCTGAAAGAGGAAGTGGCAGAGAAAGTTGGGTTTTCTTGTGATGTGATCCTGCCAGCCACTCACGACACGGGCTCTGCGATCATGGCGATTCCAAGTACGGAAGAAAACGTGATGTATATCAGTTCCGGAACGTGGTCGCTTATGGGCAGCGAATGTCTGAAACCGATCTGCACAGAACAGAGCCGGAACCTGAATTTTACAAACGAAGGCGGATATGATTACCGGTTCCGGTTCTTAAAAAATATCATGGGGCTCTGGATGATCCAGTCAATCCGGCGGGAACAGCAGAAAACGTATTCTTTTGCTGAAATCTGCGGGATGGCGGAAAAATGTAAAATGTTCCCCTCGCGTGTAGACGTGAATTCTCCTGTATTCCTTGCACCAGAGAGCATGACAGAGGCTGTGAAGGCAGAGTGCCGCAAGACAGGACAGACCGTTCCTGAAAGTCTGGGAGAGCTGGCTGCGGTCGTATATGAGAGCCTGGCAGTATGTTACGGGAAAACGGCGGCAGAAATTGGAAAACTTACAGGAAAGAAATATGATGTGCTCCACGTGATCGGCGGAGGAGCGAATGTGGATTATCTGAACCAGATTACGGCAGACTATACTGGAAAAATAATCGTTGCCGGTCCGGGAGAAGCAACGGCTCTCGGCAACATTCTGGCACAGATGCTGCAGGCAGGAGTTTTTAAGAATCTTCAGGAGGCGAGGGGAGCTGTTGCCCTGTCGTTTCCTTTAAGAAAATTTTACCCGAAAGGAGTTTAGAGATATGTTACAGCAACGTTATGAATCCGCAAAAGAAACTTATGCAAAAATAGGTGTAGACACTGATGCTGCAATCCAGAAATTAAAGACAGTTCCTGTTTCTCTTCATTGCTGGCAGGGGGATGATGTGACAGGATTTGACCATGACGGTCCGCTGACAGGAGGAATCCAGACAACGGGAAATTATCCGGGGAGAGCGAGGACACCGGAAGAGCTTTTTGAGGATATGGATCAGGCTTTGCGTCTCATGCCAGGAAAGAAGAAAATCAATGTCCATGCCTGTTACGCAATTTTTGAAAACGGTGAATTTGCAGACCGTGATAAGTTGGAGCCGAAGCACTTTCAGAAATGGGTAGATTTCGCAAAGGAAAGAGGTATGGGGCTGGATTTTAACCCCACCTTTTTCTCTCACGAGAAAGTAAAAGATGGATTGACACTTTCAAGTCCGGACGAAGACACAAGGAGATTCTGGATCAATCACGGGAAAGCCTGCATCCGTATTTCCCAGTATTTTGCGGAGCAAACTGGAGTTCCCTGTGTTATGAATATATGGACAGGAGACGGTTATAAAGATATTCCGGCAGACCGTATGGGCCCCCGGAAGAGATATAAGGAGTCCATTGATGAGATTCTTTCCGAGCCGTTTGATTTTCGGTTGGTAAAGCCGTGTATTGAGTCAAAGGTATTTGGGATCGGGGTGGAAGCATATACAATGGGAAGCGCAGAATTTGCCTTGTCCTATGCGGCTATGAACCAGGATAAATGTATCCCGTTGATGGATAACGGACATTATCATCCGACAGAGCTTGTCTCTGACAAGATCCCGGCGCTGCTTACCTTTTTTCCGGAGATAGCGCTTCACGTTACGCGTCCAATCCGTTGGGATTCCGACCATGTGGTGCTGTTCGATGATGAGACAAGAGAAATGGCAAAAGAGATTGTACGGTGCGGCGGCTTGGATGGAAGCGTCAAGCTTGTCCTGGATTATTTTGACGCAAGCATCAACAGGATCTCTGCATGGGTGGTAGGATTTCGCAATTTCCAGAAGGCCCTTTTACATGCACTGCTGACGCCCAATGAAGCTCTAAAACAGTTACAGGATGAAAACAGGATGACAGAGCTGATGGTAAGACAGGAAGAAATCAAAACACTGCCCTTTGGCGATGTGTGGGCCAAGTATTGTGAAGAATGTGGCGCGCCAAAAGACGGTACATGGTTTGAAGAGATTGAGAGATACGAAGAGACGGTATTGAAAAAAAGAGCGTAGGAGGGAAAAGCCGTGAGTGTATTGGATACAAAATTTGTACAGGGATTTGTCCGTATGTGTAACGATGGATGGGAGCAGGGCTGGCACGAAAGAAACGGCGGAAACCTGTCTTACCGCATCAAAGATGAGGAAGTGGCAGAAGTAAAAGAGTTCCTTGATTATGACAATGAATGGAAACCGATTGGCACCAAAGTTCCCGGACTTGCGAGCGAATATTTCCTCGTAACAGGCAGCGGGAAATATTTCCGCAATGTCATCATTGATCCGGAGGATAGTATCTGCATCATCGAACTGGATGAAAAAGGAGAGAATTACCGCATCCTTTGGGGCCTGGTAAACGGAGGCAGACCGACCAGTGAGCTACCGAGCCACCTGATGAACCATGAAGTGAAAAAAGGCGTTACCAATGGAGCGCACCGGGTGATTTATCATGCACATACCACGAATGTGATCGCACTGACATTTGTACTGCCGTTGGAGGATAAAGTATTTACTAGAGAACTCTGGGAGATGGCGACCGAGTGCCCGGTTGTATTTCCTTCCGGAATCGGTGTAGTAGGATGGATGGTGCCGGGCGGCCGTGAGATCGCAGTGGCGACAAGTGCCCTGATGAAAGAATATGATGTGGCAATCTGGGCGCATCACGGCATGTTCTGCTCAGGGGAAGACTTTGATCTTACATTCGGATTAATGCACACCGTAGAGAAATCCGCGGAAATCCTTGTAAAGATGCTGTCCATGAGACCGGATAAAAGACAGACAATCTCACCTCAGAATTTCAGAGATTTGGCGAAAGATTTTAAAGTAACTTTACCGGAAAAGTTTCTATATGACAAATAATGTACATATCACATATTTGGCGTATCAGAAGCATGAAGCATGTTTCGATATTCCATAGGCGTACATCCGTATTTCTTGCGGAACAGCTGAAAGAAAAAGCTGGTATTCTGATATCCGACGGCAAGGCTGATATCATTTGTGGAAAGTGCGGTGCTCCTTAACAGTTTTGCCGCCTGAGAAAGCCGCTGTGTCTGGACCAGCTCTTTGTAAGTGATTCCGGTATGCTGGCGGATATAGGCAGAGAGATAGTTTGGGTGCATATTAAAAAACTCAGCTGTAGAAGAAAGGGTACAGTCCGCAAAGTTTGTTTCGATATATCGGAGTATGGTATAAATCTGATCCACTGAGGAGTGATCCAGAACCATACCGTGCTGGAAAAGATTAATCATCTCACAGGTGATCAGTGTAAAAAGACTGTCTAAAAAAGGCCCGGATGTTACGGACGGAGAATAAAATTCACAGAGAAACTGGTTGGTAAGATCTGCCAGCCGGTTTTGTTTTTGTTCCGGGGAAAAGACAATATACCTGCTTTCCTGCATCGTGGTGTTCAGAGCCTCAATGAAAAAGTGTGTAAGGTAATTATCCTGAGACAGGCGTTCAAAAAAAGTACCGTTCAGATATTCGCGCGTCAGCAGAAAATTGATGATAATATCATTTTCTGAACATCTTTTGACAGAATGAGGTGCATTCTGGCTGATCAGAACCATCTGCCCGGCTTTTAGCCTGAATGTAGTCTTATTTATCGTCATTGTGCAGGCGCCAGAATAAATATAACTCAATTCCAGCCACTCATGGATATGCAGAGGTACGTTTTCAAAACGATCTTGTTTTACAACAGCGAAGTTGTAATAACTCGGAAGAACTTTCTTTGAAAGAAATAAAGAACGCAGATCTTCAAGGTTCGTATCAAAACGGTAACAGGGTGTATCAAACTTACCTCTGGCAACAGGAAATTGTGAATAATCTTTCTTTACACTGTTCAGACGCTGGGTTTCTTCGGGAGTGTGCTGCTTCAGAAATTGATTCAATGCAGATAATGTCATCATATATATTCTCTCCTTTTCAAGATATGAATGAACTGTGATTATAGTCATCAGCAGTTTATTTAACCTGTCTAAAATATACCATATTGGGGGCAAAGGTGTACAGAGTAATCTCGGATATTTATTAAGTTTGGTCGGTAAATCACTTATGTTTCGTTGATGTAATTTTAGTCTGTATAAAGTAAGATATCAGTAAGAAAAGGAGGCATAGGTTAGGATGAAGATATTTTTTGCAGTAGTGGTGATTGTTTTATTATTTGTAATCGGTGCGACATTATATGTCTATAAAAAAAGTGCCATGTTTTTGCCGGCACTTCTTGGCATCTGCGGATTTCCAAAAATAAAGGAAAGCAGCTATTACGATGAAAACGGACATTTCCGTCCGGGAACGGGGGAGGACAAAGTTGGATTTTTCATGCAGCATCCGGTATTCGGCGGTTTTAAACATATGTTTTTCAATGTGGAGGACAACGTGCTGAAAGCTATTGCGCCTGTAAAGTATAAGGATTTTTTAAAGGCGCAGGGTCGTGAGGAACAATTGGATGCAGCCTTGGAATCTTTCAATTATCTAACCGGACTTGTTGAGAAAGGTCAGGCAAGGCTGGTGCCGGATCTGTATCCTGCGGAAGCAGTGAATAGTCATCCGTACAGGTCACATCTGACGGGAATGTTTTATCAGGGACAACAGGGAAAACCACTTGCCATTGTAGTTCCGGGAGGCGGATTTATCAGTAATGTAACTGATTGCGAGGGGTATCCTGTGGCGATGAAGCTGCATAAAATGGGATATTCTGTTTTCGTCGTAAGTTATCCGGTCGGCAGACAGCTGGGTGAGACAGAACAGGTAAAGCAGGGACAGGCTGCCGCGAGGGAACTGACACAAGTGATCCGATATCTGACGGAGCATCAAAAACAGTTTTCTGTAAACATGGATGATTATGCCATCTTTGGTTTTTCAGCAGGAGGACTTATGACCACGGCGTATTCATTTGCCAATTATGAGGACTGCTGCCACAAGAATCATCTGCCAAGACCGAAGGTGATCTTCCCTATGTATGGTCTGGACTGGGATATCAAAGCTTTGCCGGAGGACAAGGGACTGGCGGTATTTTCTATCGTAGGGCGGGATGATGAGTTCGGTTTTGCAAATGTGGAAGATAAACTGCCGGAATTAGAGAAGGTACTGGGCAAAGAAAATGTGTCGGTCAGAATCGTTGACGGACTGGGACATGGATTTGGAATAGGAAATGAAACAAAAGTGAAAAACTGGCTTCAGGAAGCAGTCATCTTCTGGGAAGCCCACAGATAGGAACAGATAAGAATTTATTTAAGGAGGATTTCATAATGAGCAGAAACTTGAAAGAATTGATCAGACAGATGACACTGGAGGAAAAGGCAGGACTTTGTTCGGGAGCGGATTTCTGGAACACAATGGGGATCGAAAGGTTAGGGATTCCTTCCGTTATGATGACAGACGGCCCGCACGGTCTGCGCAAACAGGAAGGAACGGCAGATCATCTCGGCCTGAATAAAAGTGTGAATGCAGTCTGCTTTCCGGCAGCCTGCGCCACGGCATCCAGCTTTGACGTGGAACTGATGGAACGTATGGGACAGATCCTTGGGGACGAGTGTCAGGCTGAGAACGTGAGCATGCTCCTCGGCCCTGCAGTTAATATCAAACGCAGTCCTCTCTGCGGAAGGAATTTTGAATATATGTCCGAAGATCCATATCTGACAGGAAAGATGGCGTCTGCATATATCCGGGGCGTACAGTCGAAAGGCATCGGAACCAGTATGAAACACTTCGCCGCGAATAATCAGGAAACAGACCGTATGCAGATATCGTCGGAAGTATCGGAACGGGCTTTCCGGGAAATTTATCTGCCGGCTTTTGAGGAGGCGGTGAAGAAAGCGCAGCCAAAGACTGTGATGTGCAGCTACAATAAGATCAACGGAGTATTTTCTTCAGAGAATAAGAAACTTCTGACAGATATCCTGCGGGATGAGTGGGGATTTGAAGGATATGTGGTCAGTGACTGGGGAGCTGTAAATGACCGGGTGAAAGGACTGAAAGCCGGTCTTGACTTGGAGATGCCGGGATCAGGAGGATATAATACAAGAAAGATTATTCAGGCAGTGGAGAATGGAGAACTGGAGGAAGAAATTCTTGACAGAACGGTGGAACGCATACTGAAAGTAGTCTTCTCCTACACAGATAACAGGAAAGCGGAGACTGTATTTGACAGGGAAAAGGATCACAAAGTAGCGGCAGATATCGAAACAGAGTGTGCCGTACTTCTGGAAAACAGGGGAGTGCTGCCGCTGAAAAAAGAACAGAAAGTAGTCTATATCGGGGAATTTGCAAAGAAACCGCGATACCAGGGCGGGGGATCGAGTCACATCAATACGGACAGCGTAGTGTCGGCTCTGGAAACTGCGGTGAGAAAAGGCAGGGCAGTGGAGTACGTGAAAGGCTTCTCGTCAGAGCGTGACGAGATGACAGAAGAGGATCTGAAACAGGCGTGTGAAGCGGCAGCGGGCGCAGATGTAGTTGTAATCTTTGCCGGACTGCCGGACAGCTTTGAGTCGGAAGGATATGACAGAACATCCATGGAACTGCCAAAGTGTCAGAATCGCCTTATAGAGGCTGTGGCTGAGATACAGAAAAATGTGGTAGTGGTTCTTCATAACGGAAGTCCCGTAGAAACTCCATGGGCGGAGTCTGTAAATGCCATTCTGGAGATGTATCTGGGAGGAGAAGGCATTGGGGAGGCCAGCGACCGGTTGTTATTTGGGGAGGCAAATCCGGGAGGACGTCTGGCGGAGTCGTTCCCATATCGTCTGGAAGACAATCCGAGTTACCTGAATTTCCCTGGAGACGGCAGGACTGTTCTCTATGGAGAAGATATCTTTGTCGGATACCGTTACTATGATGCGAAGAAAGTACCGGTGCGCTGGGCATTCGGCCATGGACTGTCATATACGGAATTCAGCTACAGCAATATGAAACTCTCTTCTGCGGAAATGAAAGATGGAGATATTCTGAAGGTGAGCATTGATGTGGAGAATATAGGAAAGAGACCAGGAAGTGAAGTGGTTCAGCTCTATGTCAGCGGCAAAAACAGTACAGTGCCAAGAGCAGTGAAAGAACTAAAAGGGTTTGCGAAAGTATTTCTGAATCCGGGTGAGAAGAAGACGGTTACAATGGAACTTTGCGCGAGAGATTTTGCTTACTACGAGACAAAGATTCACGACTGGTACACTCCGTCAGGTACATATGAGATCCAGATCGGGCATGCCAGCGATGAGATCAGAGAGGCTGCAGAACTTACATTTACCACTGATGTGCTGCTGCCGTTCACTGTGGATATGACCACTACAATGGGGGAATTGATGAACCACCCGAAGACAGCAGGGAAAATGATGGAGTATCTTGAGGGGATATCACAGGGAGAAGAACCTAAGAAAGAAGATGGGGAGGTACAGCTTGTGACTCCGGAAATTATTGCGCAGATGCCGCTGAAATCATTTTTAAGCGTTATTCCGGGCGAAGCGATCGAGCAGATGATCGTGGAGTTAAATGCTCTGTGTGCAGAAGAGGGAAAGTGAGAATAAAATATGAATCAAGATAAGATAAAAATGAGAGAAAGTGAGAATAAAATATGAATCAAGATAAGATAAAAATGAGAGAAAAGCTGTCATTTGCAATGGCAAACTTTGGAAACATTCCGGTTATGACACTGATCAACGGATATTTACTAATTTTTTATACCAATATATGCGGCTTGAGTCCTGCTGCATGTGCGACACTGTTCCTGATCGCACGCTTTCTAGATGCCATTAACGATCCGTTAGTTGGATTTATGATCGACCATCTTCCGACCAGAAAGATGGGACATTTCCGACCAACATTGATTCTGGGAACAATTCTGTGTAGCGCCAATTTCCTTCTACTTTGGTTTGGACCTATGTTATCAACATCGGGGAAACTGGCAATCGCATATGTATCGTATATTCTGCTTGGTGTGTTGTTCCCAGTCATGGATATTTCGCTGAACAGTCTTCTGCCGGTTATGACAGAAGATATGAAAGAAAGGAACAGCTTAAGTTCAATCAAAGGGCTTGCATATGTGATCGGGGCACTTGTAATCGGTGTGGCAGCTCCACTTATTCTTGGAGATACTTCTAACAAACAGGGATATATTAATCTTGTTCTGATCATGACAGCAGTGATTTTTTTCTTCTCTATTATAGGAACCATGGGAGTAAAAGAACGTGTAAAACCACAGATGGAGAACAGCTATTCTGTAAAAGAATTATTCAAGATTCTCAGTCAGAAGCCGGTGTACATTACATTCCTTGCTGTACTGTTATATTCGATTGGAAGCAATATCGTGAATGCAGCAAATACATACTTTTATACATATATTTTTGAAGATCTGACGTTGGCGTCTATTATTACGCTTATTACATGTGTTACTGTTTTTCCGGCTACAATGGTCATTGGTAATCTGATTGGAAGGTTTGGAAAGAAGAAAATGTATGCGATTGGACTTGCACTTGCAGGACTGGCACCAATCATCCGTCTGTTGGATGTGAGGAGCATTCCCCTTCTTATTGTCTCTGTATTGATTGCAGGAATAGGAGCCGGCTTTGCAGCACCTCTTAATTATGGAATACAGGCAGATAATACAGATTATATCGAAATGTCTATGGGAATTAGGGCAGAAGGTGCTGTCGCATCTCTTTCCAGCTTTGTCTCCAAGTGTGCAATGGGAATCGGTGGTGCGATTCCGGGGTATCTGCTGCAGTTAGCAGGATTTGACAGTAAGGCGGCAGTACAGAATGACGATGTGATTAATGTGATCGTCCTCTGTGTGCTAATATTGCCGGCAATCGTAAATGTGGTGGCCATTGTGATCTTCTCAAAAGGTTATCCTATTACCAAGGAAAAATTGAATGAGCAGACATATCTGTTGAGGGAGAAACGGTCAAAAGCGGGTATAAGTGAATAAGAATGATAGAGAAGGAGTATCAGCATGGGAAAGATTTATGCGGCAAAAACAAATCATATCACAAATCCGATAGGGTTTAATATGGATTCTATTGCATTTTCATGGAAAGTGAAAGGATGCAGAGGACAGGAACAGAAACATGCAAGGATTGTGATCAGCAAGAACAAAACCTTCACAGATATCTGTCACGACACGGGGGAGGCAGAGTTGGACAGTCTCGCTGCAAGAGTGGAATTTGAACCGCAGCCGTATACAAGATATTACTGGAAAGTTATTGTGACAACAGATGCAGAAGAAGTGATCGAATCAGACGCGCAGTTCTTTGAGACCGCCAAAATGGATGAACCGTGGACGGGCAGGTGGATTACCTGTGACAGCAGTCAGGAACGGCATCCGATTTTCTCAAAGAGGATTCGTCCGGCAAAAGAAGTGAAAAACGCAAGACTGTACATTTGCGGCCTGGGATTGTATGAAGCATATTTTCTGGGGGAAAACAAAGATAATCCTGAGAAAATCGGCGATGAGTATCTGACTCCGTACTGCAATAATTATGACCGGTGGATCCAGTATCAGACGTATGACATCACAGAACAGGCAGAACGAGGAGGTGTGCTGTCTGTTCTTCTCGGAAACGGTTGGTATAAAGGCAGGTTCGGTTTCAATGATCCGGAGCGGGAAGCATATTACGGTGACGAGTGGAAGCTGATTGCGGAGATTCACATAGAGTACAAAGACGGAACGAAAGATGTGATCAGTTCTGATGAAACCTGGTCAGTTACAAGAAGCAATTTGTGGTTTTCCAATATCTATGACGGTGAGAGAAGAGATGATACGCTGCCGCCGGTTGAGGAGTCTCCTGCGCGGATCGCAAAGGCTCCGAAAGGCCGGCTTATGGAACGGTTATCTCTTCCAGTTAAGGTACAGGAGGAGATGAAGCCGGCAGAGCTGATCCATACTCCTGCCGGAGAAGAGGTATTTGATCTGGGGCAGGAGATCACGGGGATCTTCCGGCTGCGGGTGCATGAGCCGGCAGGGACAGCTATCAGGATCCAGACAGGCGAGGTGCTTCAGAATGGGTGTTTTTATAATGAGAATTTGAGAACTGCGCTGTCGGAGTATGTCTATATTTCTGATGGTACGGAAAAGGTGATCACTCCTCATTTTACATATTATGGTTATCGATATGTGAAAGTGACCGGGGTTAGGGACCTTTCGTGTGAGGATTTTACGGCGCTTGTTCTTTACAGCGATTATGAGAGCATCGGGGCAATTGAGACAGGGAATGAGCTTGTGAACAAATTGATCTCCAATATCGAATGGGGAATGAAAGGGAACTTTCTGGATGTGCCTACAGACTGTCCCCAAAGAGATGAGAGGATGGGCTGGACAGGAGATACACAGGTATTTTCCGCGACTGCAAGCTATCTGGCTGATACCTATGCATTTTACAGAAAATATCTGTACGATTTGTATAAGGAACAGCTGATTGCCGGAGGGATGGTTCCGGAGGTGGTGCCGACCTTCGGTCCGTCGAAATGTTCCTGTGCATGGGGCGATGCGGCCTGTATCGTTCCGTGGAATGTCTATCTGTTCAGCGGGGATGCTGCCATATTGGAACAGCAGTTTGACAGTATGAAGGCTTGGGTGGACTATATCCGTAAGGTGGACGGAGAGCACCACGGATGGAGACATTCCTTCCATTACGGAGACTGGCTGGCGCTTGACCGGGTGGGAGCCGCGGCGGGAAATGTATACGGAGCGACCGATGAAGGCTATATTGCGGATATTTATTATGCGGCAAGCGCGGAGCTTACAGCGAAGGCAGCGGCGGTTCTCGGGCGAAAGGAAGAGGAAAAACAATATCGGGAAATCGCCGAAAAACAATGGCGTGTGGTAAAAGAAGAATATTTTACCCCGACCGGAAGATGCGCGGAAAAGACACAGACGGGTCTTCTGCTGGCTCTGAAATATCATTTGTCAGAGGACGAAGAGCTGACCAGAGAGATGTTAAAGAAACTTTTCCGCGAGAGCAGAAACAAATTGAATACCGGATTTGTGGGAACCTCTCTTTTGTGCAATGTGTTGACCGATAACGGAATGACGGATACCGCCTACCGCCTGCTTTTGAACGAGGAGTATCCGGGGTGGCTGCACGAAGTGAAACTGGGAGCCACCACAGTCTGGGAACGATGGAATTCACTGGATGAAGACGGTAAGATATCCAGTACCGGAATGAACAGTCTCAACCATTATTCTTACGGGGCGATTCTGGAATGGATGTTCCGCCATGTGGGAGGAATCCATCTTTTGGAAGAATCTCCGGGAGGAAGAAGGATTGCAATTTGTCCGAATGTCCATTATGATTTGAGAAGGGCAGAGGCAGTGTATGATTCGGCCGTCGGACAGTATGCATGCAGCTGGGAAATTATGGAGGATAACAGGATTAGAATCAAAATTACGATTCCGTTTGGCGGAGAAGGCGAGGTGCGATTGCCGCATGCTCCGGAGATTCTGTTTGAAGATAAGACAAATCCACTATTCGCAACAGTGGTGAACGGTATTTGTTATATCACTGCAGGAAACTATGAAGTCGTATATGAGGCAACTGAGAAGTTAAAGAAAATATACAGCGTGGAGTCAAAGCTGGAAGATTTGCTGAACCATCCGCAGATACGGGCATTTTTGTCGACGATGACCGAGGTGGATATGATACCGGATGCGGTCTATGGACTGTCGTTTCGACAGGTGGCGGAGATGTTTTCCGGACCGATGGATGAAGGGCAGACAGAGATGTTGAATACAGCATTATCACAATATTAACGAGGAGAGAACAAATGAGTGAGAAGAGTAAAAAACAAAAGGTTAGTATCGTGGAAAAAATGGGCTTATTTATGGTATGTGCGGGAAATATTCCACTGATGGGATTATTGTCAGGATTCTTTATGATTTACTATACGAATGTGGTTGGTCTGGAACCGGCAGCACTGGCGACCCTGTTTTTAATATCCAAGGTGGTGGATGGAATCAGCGACCCGATTATGGGATATTTTCTGGACAAATTTCCGGTAACAAAAATGGGAAAATTTCGCCCTATGATTATTCTGGGAACAATCATCTGTGTTATAAATTATATTTTACTGTGGTTTGGCGCAGTCTGGATTCCGGTCGGAAAATATGTGATTGTGTATGTGACGTATCTGCTGCTGGGCTGGACGTTTGATATTATGGATATCTCCAAGAACAGTTTGCTCCCGGTCATGAGCGCGGATGACAAGGAGAGAAACAGTTTGTCACTTTTCAACGCGTTGGGAACAATGATAGGTAGCGCGGTACTGGCTGTGGCAGCACCGATTCTTGTGGCGGAAGGAACGTTACAGAACTATTACGTGTTAATTTTCGGTTCCATGGCCATGGTGTTGGTTTTATCTATTGCAGGGGCTCTTTGTGTAAAGGAAAGAGTAGCTTTTGAAGGAAAAAAAGAAGAAAGTTATACATTCAGGGAATTGTTACAGTTTTTGCGGTATAAACCTGTCTGGGCACTGTTTTTAGTGGCACTGGTAGTCGGGGTGGGCAGTAATATAGCAGGAGGAGCCGGCGCTTATTTTTACACATATATATTGGGTGATATGACGCTTATGTCAGGGGTGTCACTTGTTTCAATGATAACTACTCTGGTGGGAATTTTCCTTGGACCAATTCTGGCAAACCGGTTTGGAAAGAAACAGATTTTTGTAATGGCAATCGTCGTATCCATCCTGTTTTCCGCACTGCGTTTGATTGATGTGAGATCTATGCTTTTGATCTATATTAGTACAGTGGCAGGAGGTGTGGCAGGCGGATGTATAGCACCGCTGACAACCAGTATACAGGCAGATAATACTACTTACGTGCAGTATAAAACCGGAAAACGTGCAGAAGCGGCGATCGCATCGCTTACATCTTTTATTACAAAAGTGGCGCAGGGACTCGGAGGAGCGATTCCGGGGTATGTATTGGCAGCTACAGGTTTTGTTACCGGCTCGGTTGCCCAGCCGGAGAGTATCAATACAGGAATTATCCTCTGCGTACTGATACTTCCGACTATCCTGACTGCCGCAGGGGCGATTCTTTTTGGTACACAGTATACGTTGGATAAAAAAGCAGTAGAGGAAATGCACACGGCAATCGCAGCGCGCAGCAATAAGTAACATATTGAAGGAGAATGCGATGGAACTGTCAAGATTAAAAGTAAACAACCACAGCGACGGATAACACCGGTGATACCGCCACCGCCACATCCTCCTTTGAAACAGGTTTTATGAAAAGGGAGTGGAGTGCGCAGTGTTGTTTGAAACGAGAATTGAGTATGAAGACGGCACATTTGAGACAGTTCTCTCTGACGATAAGTTGAAAGTTGCCGATGGTACAGTATGGTGAACCTGTGCGGCCGGTGAAAGAAGTGGAGGCGGTCGGTATGGAGGTAAGCCCAAAGGGAGAGACCATTATCGATTTCGGTCAGAATCTGGCAGGTGTACTGCGGGTAAAGGTGGATTTGCCCGCAGGAACAAAGTTGATACTAGATCACTTTGAGACCAAGGATTCTCAGGGGAATTATTTTAATAATATAGCTGGTGCTGACATGACAGGTCATACACAGACGGATGTATATATATCTAACGGGAAACCCGCAGAGTACAGACCGCATTTTACATATCATGGTTTCCGCTATGTGAGAGTGATATGTGATGCTCCGGTAAAGCCGGAAGATTTTACGGCAGTGGCGCACGCAGGACAATTTTGGGCAAGAGATAAGGAGGAAAAGAACATATGAAAATTCTGGCAATGATAATGCTCGTGCTGCTCATTTTAGCAGTCGGCTTTGTGGGGTATGTTTATAAGAAAAATGCGATGTTTCTGCCGGCACTGTTTGGCATCGGCGGTTTTCCGAATATAAAAAAGAAAGATTATTATCAGGCAGACGGAACATTCCGGAAAGCGGAAAAAGATGATAAAATGGCATTTTTTATGCAGCATCCGGTGTTTGGCGGCTATAAGCATATGTTTTTTAATGTTGAGGATAACGTGTTAAAAGCGATTGCCCCGGCAAAATATGCAGATTTTCTAAAAGCGCAGGGCAGAAGTGATCAGATGGAAAATGCACTGGAGGCTTTTAATTACCTGACCCGGCTTGTGGAAAGTGGAGAGGCGCAGTTGATTTCCGATATTAACTCGAAAGAAATGATAGAACAGAATCCATATCAGTCTCATTTGACCGGAATGTTTTACAAAGGAAAGCAAGGAAAACCGTTGGCGGTGGTCGTTCCCGGAGGTGGATTTATCAGTAATGTGACGGACTGCGAGGGATATCCCGTGGCAATGAAATTACACAAGTTGGGGTACTCCGTATTGGTAATCAGTTACCCGATTGGCAAACAGCTGGGAGAAACGGAACATGAAAAACAGGGGCAGGCAGCGGTCAGGGAGCTGGTGCAGGTAATCCGTTATCTGAAGGAGCATGAGCAGGAACTGTCTGTGGATATGGATGACTATGCGATATTCGGTTTCTCGGCAGGCGGCATGATGACTACGGCATATTCCTTCGCAAATTACGAGGACTGCTGTCACAAAGTAAAACTGCCGAGACCGAAAGTGATTTTCCCGATGTATGGTCTGGACTGGAATGTGAAAGCGCTTGAGCAGGATAAGGGACTGGCGGTATTTTCCATCGCAGGGCGCGAGGATGAATACGGATTCGGAAATGTAGAGAAGAGACTTCCGCAATTGAAATCCGTGTTGGGTGAGGACAATGTGTCTGTACGGATTTACGATAATCTCGGACATGGATTTGGTATTGGTTCCAATACCATAGTACCTCATTGGTTTGAAGAGGCAGTGGAATTCTGGGAGGCACATCGGAAATAATTTTTTCAAGAACAGGAAGAGTGAATTTTGAGAGGTCAAGTGTTTTATAAAATTATAAAACATCTGACCTTTTTTAAAGATGTTGGGGTCAAAAGCCCCCAACTATGATGCCTACGGATTGTTCCGTGCTTTGCACTCCCACAATCCTCCCAATTATTCGCAGAGTAGTCTCGGAAACTCAATAAATAATTGATATAATTCAGAGAGTATTCCAGCAAATCAGTAATACAGTGGTTTGCGAGCGGAGGAGATGATGTTTAGAAGAGCTGCAGTAAAAAAAAGACATGGTAAGCAGCCCTCTTGAATGAGAGCTGAAACAAACGCTATTGGGGAAAGAGTCCGCTTATATGTTGGATAGTTATCCATGGCAGAATCAAGGCACATATTTGATATGTGCAGGTCGGGCATGTGTTTTTCAAATTCATGGAAAGCTACCAGAAAACTGACAGAATCATGTCTTTTGGCACTGGTAAACCGCAAAAGGAGTGGAATATCAACGTGTAGTGAATGGCGCACAATTCACGAGAAATGACAATAGTTTTTTGGAAATTTGCTGAAAAAATTTAAAATCCCTCTCTGAAAATGGGAGGAAACGAAAAAAGTAACAAGTACAAAAAGAGCGGAGATTCGGGTTTTATGGAGTTTCCGAGACCGTTCTGAAATAGATAAGGAGGAAAAAAACATGGGTAAGTACAAAGGGCTGTTCTGGCCGGCAATCTTAGGCGTCAAGCATATGCCGAAGGTAAAGGAATCGGAGTTTTACAATGTCGCGGGAGGGTTCCGCAGGGCTACGATCAATGACAAGATTGCGTTCTTCCTGCAGCATCCCGTATGGGAGGGCAGGCCGGAGCTTTTTATGAAGACCGGGTCGCCAAAGGAAATATATGCCATGTCAGGCATGAGCGTCCATGGTTTGTGCAATCTTATCGGGCAGCCCGCACAGGCGCAGAGCATCGTGGATGGTTTCAACTATGTCGTGGAGCAGAAAGGGCTGAAAAAGGTGCATTTCATCAGCGGGCTTTATGCGGAGGATGAGGTAAGGCGTGATCCCGACAAGGGAAAGGTACAGGGGATCCTGTTCCAGGGGGAGCCAGGGAAGCCCGTGGCTGTGCTGATTGCGGGCGGCGGGTTTGACGGCGTAGCCTCTTATTTGGAGAGCATCCCGGCAGCCATGGAGCTGCACAGGAGGGGATACAGTGCGTTTGTGCTGGTCTACCGTGTGAATGTGGAGCTGCATGAAACCGAACCGCAGGCCAAGGGCGGGGAGGCATCCAAGGATGTGCTGCCGGCGGTAAGGTATCTGATAGGGCATCAGGCAGAGTACGGCTATACGATGGACGGCTTTGGTATGTTCGGGTTCTCCGCTGGAGGCCTGATGACGACAGCCTACGCATTTTCTGATTATAAGGACTGCTGCCATAAACATAATCTGCCAAGGCCCGCCGCCATCTTCCCCATCTATGGCCTGCACTGGGAGCTTAAGGTTCACGAGGAGGACAAGGGGCTTGCTATATTTTCCAGGGTCGGGCGGGATGACCCTACCGGTTTTGCGGCCGTGGAGAAGATCATCCCGGACATCAGGAAAGCGCTGGGGCAGGAAAATGTCGATATCGTCATGTATGATAAGCTGGGTCATGGCTTTGGCCTGGGGATAGATACTGCGGCAGAGGGCTGGCTGCGGGATGCAGTCGCATTCTGGGAGGAGCATCGGAAATGTTGATTTGCTCTTCACGGATTTCAACTGTTGTTTGTGCCGCGGTGCGGCATGTCCGAAAGCGTGGGAGAACAGGAGAAATGACAGTATGGGACAGGTAAAAAACAATGATTCTTTTTTGGGCAAGGCTGAAAAATTAAAGCCTGTGCTGAAGCACAGGATGCTCCGGCCGGTGGGCGTTGTGTCCTTTGAGCGGAAAAAGGCGGACAGCGTAGTGTCGGCTCTGGAAACTGCGGTGAGAAAAGGCAGGGCAGTGGA
>OBXX01000406.1_pt1 | contig 21942 bp, 18 predicted proteins | sample 1495441 | NCBI WGS metagenome assembly OBXX01 (sample SAMEA2580168, study PRJEB22360) | human gut metagenome | biome: human gut; feature: human-associated habitat; material: faeces | place: Denmark | collected 2008/2010 | reverse complement strand
ATTCTCGAATGCGTGGGCATCTTCTTCGCCATCGCCCTGTCCGTGACCATCACCGGCGAAAGCGTGCCGAGTGCCAAAGCCACCGACACCGGTATGACACCGCTGCAGGAGAAGCTCGCGAAGCTGGACGAACTTCATGGGCGGCACCGCCGAACAGCAGTCGACCATTCTGTTCACGCTGTTCGTGGTGTTCCAGCCGTTCAACGCCTTCAACATCCGCGAGCCGGGCAACGCCAGCCTGTTCGCCAATCTGCTACGCAATAAGGTGATGATCGGCGTGTTCGCGCTGATGTTCGCACTTCAGGTGCTGGTGGTGCAATTCGGCGGCGCGATGTTCCGCACCGTGCCGCTGCCGATCGACATGTGGCTGAAGATCATCGCGGTCGGACAAATGCGCGGCTAGAGTTCTTTGGCTCGGTAGATGCGGATGGCTATAAGCATGGAGCCAAAATATGCGAGCAGACACAGCACGGCGAGAACAAGCGCCGTATGCCACCAGATCGTCAGGAAATCGGTAATATTCAGCAAAAGCCATTGCCAGTCAACAGGCAATCGGGCCAGCAGCGCAATGACGGCATACAAGCCAACCATGACCGCGACAGAGGCCACCATCATCTTGCGGAAGGTGAACCGGTATGCACAGGCCAGCAGCACCGACCCAAGAATGATAGCCAAAGCGAAGATGAAAGCACCTGCTGCCAAGGTACCGATCCACCCCATATCTGCTATATCGCCAAAGACAATGAAGACGCCGCCGCATATCACCACGTCCAAAGCCCAGAGCAGGCCAACCACCAACAGAAAAAGGTACCGACCTACAACTTGTGCAGTGCGTGAAACAGGAATCAGCCCTCGCATGGCACTGTGCCCTGCAGATTCCTCGGATGACGCAGGCCCCAATGCACTCATACATGCCATCGCCGATGCCAAACCTCCGAGTCCGCCCATCAGCCCACTAACAACGTGTTCATCGACGTGGGTCGATATCATCACCAGCGATACCACGATAGACAGCACCGGGAAAACCAGCAGAAATACCATATTCGCCACGCTAAACAGACCCGTCCCGACACAATCGAATCGACATTGCTTTACTACGGATTTCCAGCTCATCGTCACCATTCCCTTGAAGCAAATATGCGAGAGGCAATTACATACGAGATTCCATATGCCACAACCGTCGTTGTCAATACCGCAATAACCAGCCACAATCGTTGCGCGATGATGGCATTCGCGGCATGGGCCAATCCTCTGGTCACCGAAGCAGGCAAAATAGATGGCAGTATGAATACAGCCAATACAACGACATAAATCACCATCATCGTGACTCGAAGACCGCCTAGTTTGGTCCACAGATAACCCGTGGGCACGATAAGCGCGACCATCAGCGCGGTGCAGAAACCTCCCAACGGCGCCGCCCACAGATTGCCCGCGAATGACCAATCCGGATTGACCAGCACTTGCAACCCGTCAATCAGAACAATCATCGCTATCGACAATACGGAAATCACCAATCCAACCACATATCGCGCAGCCACCTGACTCTTCCTCGAAGCCGGAATAATGCCACGAAGTCGATATCCGTTCTGTAAGTCAGCAACCGCCATGGTTAGCACCCACATGGCGCAGATGAATACCGTCATGATGACACCCATGCGATAGCCGAAGCCATCACCATAAGCTTCACCTTGAAAGATGACGGAGAACAACGGTGCCAACAACAACGAGAACACAGTCCGTACGTCGACGCACAGGTAGGCCATATCGACGCGCAATGCAGTGGTCAATGCATGTTGCCGAGACCGCGACACCCTCAGTATTGCCTCCATGGCCGCTCACCTCCCGCTCAAGTCACGATTGGAATCATGGGCATTGGTCAGTCGAATGATGTCATCAATGGAAGCCGATTCAACGACAAGCCCCGAAACCACCGACGCAACAGCATCAAGCCTGTCTGACCGGACCAGCGCATCGAATCCGGTGGCATACGTATGTGAGCCCAGCACTACGTCCGCAGGCAGTTGTGCCAGTTCGTCTGGACCGCCCTTAATCAGGCGGAACGATTCCTCAAACTCGTCTTTCGGACCGGTGTAGTAGAGACGGCCATCGGTGATGTAGGTAATGAAGTCAGCAGCACGTTCGAGGTCGGCAGTGATATGGGTGCTGAACAGTACCGAATGCTCGCCATCCTCAATGTAGGCATGCAGGATATCCATGAGTTCGTCGCGGGCAAGCACATCGAGTCCGCTGGTCGGCTCGTCGAGAATCAGCAGCTTGGCATCATGACTCAATGCGATGGCCAGCATCAGCTTCATCTGCATGCCGCGGGAAAGATCCTTGATATGTTTCTTGCCGTTCTGTGCGTCACCAAGGCCAAAAGTATCCAGATACTTGCGATAGCATCCACCGTCCCATGATGGATACAGTGGCGCAACGATACGTTCAATGTTCTTGACTTGCCACAGTTCATGCATGTAGCTGAAGTCAAACACCACACCGAGTTGTTCTTTGACGAGCTCCTCGTTGGCGATGTTGTCGAGGCCGAGCACGTGAATCGACCCGGCGTCGCGGTGGATCATGTTGAGGATGAGTTTGATGAGGGTGGATTTGCCGGCGCCGTTCGGGCCGATCAGTCCCATGATGTAGCCCTTGGGCAGGTCGAAGGTCACGTCGTCCAGCGTGAAGCCGGAATCATAGTGTTTGGTGACGTCGGTGACCTGCAACGCCATCGCGTCGGATTCGGATATGGCGGTCATGGCCATGGTCCTTTCTTGAGGTTATTTCTTGCGGTATTCCTCTTCGAGCATGCGGTCCAATGCGTCCAGCGGAATGCCGGCGGCTTTGGCGCCCCGGCTTGCCTCGGCCAGGCTTTCGCGAATCTGGGTTTCGAGCTGACGTTGCATCAGTTCGTTGCCCTTGTCCATCACGAAAGTGCCTTTGCCTTGGATGTTCTGCACCACGCCCTCATCGGCCAGTTCGTTGTACGCCCTGGTGACGGTGAGTACGGAGATGCGCAACTCCTTAGCGAGTTTCCTCAAGGAAGGCAGGGCCTCGCCCGCCTTCAACTCGCCGCTGAGCACCGCCGAACGGATTTGGGTTTTGATTTGCTCGTAGATGGGTTCACCGGACACGGATGAGATGATCAGTTTCATCTATGCCCCTTTCGATTGTGGTTGACTAGCACCCCAGCTGTTTAGCTGTTATACAACACAGTATAACTGTTCTGCTTAACTGTCAAGGTGTGTTACATAACAGTCAAACAGTGAGCAAATACATCGTCAACTTATAGTGTCGAAACATGACCCGTGCCTACAATGGCCTCGGAAAGGGGTACCCATGCCCAACAACGCCCCCGCCGACAACCCCGCCAGCGGGGGCGTAACTTTTTTATCACAGCACGCGCGGGGCGTCATGGAAGCCGAAGAGGACACCGTCGGCCAGGTGGCAGATTTCGGGCCAATCGGAGGCGGAGGAGTCGTCGTGCATGGCCCAGACCTTCATGCCGACCGATTTGGCCGACTTCATGCCGACCAGCAGGTCTTCGAACACCGTGCAGTCGACCGGTGCAGCACCCAGGCGCTTGGCGGCGAGCAGGTAGACGTCGGGCTGGTCCTTGCCGACGTCGTTCGCGTCATCGACGGAGACGATATCGTTGAACAAATCGAACATGCCGACGTGGCGTAGCGCCGGCTCACGCAGACGCGGGGGCAGCGAGGTGGCGACACCCAGTTTGACACCGGAGGCTTTCAGATCGCGCAGATAGTCAAGCGCGCCGGGTTTGGCTTCGACCGTGGTGGAATAGGCGACGCTGGCCATGTCGTCCCATTCCTGCATGAGCTCTTCGGGCGTGTCTGTAAGGCCGAAGCGTGCGATGGTGTATTCGGCGATCTGGCGGAATTGCATGGCGGAAACTTTGGTCATGTAGTCGGGCGGCACTTCGATTCCGCGCTTGTTCAGGAAGTCGATGTCGACTTGGTCCCAGACTCCCATGGAGTCTAGGAGGGTGCCATCGAGGTCGAATATGGCGGCCTTGGTCATTTGCTAATCTCCATCTTCTTCAACCACCCTCAGTCGCCTGCGGCGCCAGCTCGCGCCAGCGGGAGCGTAAGCCGAGAATCGGATAGGAGTTCTCGGGCGTGGTCCAGGGAGGCTTCGGATTCGCTGCCGGAGAGCATGCGGGCGATTTCGTGGACGCGGGTTTCGCCGTTGACTTCGGCGATGGTGGTGACCACGCCCAAATCGTCGTCATCGGCATCCGGCGGCTCCTTGGTGACCACGAACTGCGCGTCCGCCCACGAGGCGACCTGCGCCAAGTGGGTGACAACGATGACCTGCGCGCTGCGGGCCAGCCGTGCCAGACGTTTGCCCAGTTCGACCGCGGCCTTGCCACCCACGCCGGCGTCAACCTCGTCGAAGATGAAGGTCTGGTCGGCACCGCCGCGCGTGTCGGCGGCCACCAGCTCCAAGGCCAGCATCAGTCGGCTCAGTTCACCGCCCGAAGCGCTTTTGCCCATCGGCAACTGCGGCGACCCCTCGAACGGCGTAAACAGGAACGCGATATCGTCGCGACCATACGGGCCGAGCGGATCATCGGCCTTGTCTCGCGGCGTGACGCGCACTTCCAAGGAGGCGCCCAGCATGGCGAGCGAGCCGAGTTCTTCAGTGACGCGCGCGCCCAAGTCGGCAGCGGCAGCCACGCGCGCGGCGCTCAGCACGTCGGCGGCGGCGAGGGCCGCATCGTACAGCGTCTGCCGTTCGGATTCGAGTTCGGCGACCTTTTCCGGCGAGGCGTCCAGATCCTCCAAATCGAACGCCGCCTTGTCCCGCCAAGCGAGCACGTCGGCCAAGGTGGGGCCCCACCGACGGGTGAGGTCGCCAAGCTCGTGGATACGGCCGTTGATCTGGTCCAGATCCTCCACGCTGCCTTCGTCGCCCAGCTCCTGGCTCAGGGCGAACACCACGTCGCCCAAATCGGCATTGATGGATTCAAGCCGATCGGCCTGCTCGGCGAACGTGCCGCCGACGCGAATCGCGCGCAACGAGGTCACCGCATGATTGATGAGTTCCACGGCCGAAGCGCCGTCGGCGGCGTCCACATCCACCTGCGAGGCATCCAGCGCGCCCAACGCCGAACCCACGCCTTGGGCGATGTCAGCCGCGTTTTCGATGCGTTCGCGGCGCGCCTTCAGCTCCTCGTCCTCCCCCGGCTGCGGGTCGGTTCGGTTGATGCGGTCGATGGATTCGCGCAGGTAGTCGGCCTGTTGGCGGGCAGAGGATTCCTGCGAGCGCAGGCGTTCCAGCCGCTCATCCATGGCGGCCAGCGCATCCCACGCCTTGCGGTAGGCGGCCAGTTCGGCTTCGTCTCCGGCCACCCGGTCCAGAAACTCGCGTTGCCGTGCGGCGGCCGCGATTTTCAGCTGATCGGTCTGGCCATGAATGGTAACCAGTTCGCCGGCGATGGCCCCCAGCACCGAACGCGGTACGGACTTGCCGCCGAGCACGGCCCGCGAACGTCCGGAAGCGCGTACGGTGCGGGAAAGGAACAGTTCGCCGTCTTCGGGGTCGACGCCCGCGTCATGGGCCTTGGCCACGGCCGCGGCAGCACCGGTGAACCCACTGTCGGCATCGCCAGAACCGGCATCGTTGGTGTCGCCGGAATGTTCAGATGCGACGGCATCATCCGAGAGCGCGAAAATCGCCTGGGCCCAAGCCTCGTCCGCCCCGGCCGAGACGCGCGAGGATTCGGCGGCCCCACCGGAGACCAGTCGGATCGCGGAGAGCAGCATGGATTTGCCGGCGCCGGTCTCACCGGTGATGGCGGTCATGCCTGCGGCCGGCGCAATGGCGGCTTCTCGAATCGGCCCCAGATTGCGGATATCGAGTTCTTCGAGCATCAGGCCCCTGCCTTGCCGTCACGTTCGCCCGGCTTGTCGGGATCGGTACCAGCGACGCCAGCGTCACCGGCAACGGCAACGGCAACGCCAGCCGCATACGCGGCCGCCGGGAACGTGTGCCCGTGATGCAGCGACTGGCTCGAGGCCTCATTGCGCGCGTGCTCGCGCCAGCCGACCACGGGCAGATCGAACTTGGAGACCAGACGGTTGGTGAACGGCACGCCGGAGAGTCGGGCGAGGCGCAAGGTATCGCGCGATTCACGCACCATGACGCGCGTACCCTGCGGCAGGGCGCGCTGGCGGCGTCCATCGCAGCAAATCCAGCCTTCGGACATGGAATCGTCCAGAATATCGATGGTGAAGGTCGAACCGGAGCCGATGATCAGCGGCCTGGCGAACAGGGCGTGCGCGGCCAACGGAATCAACTGCAGGGCCTTGACGTTCGGCCACATGACCGGACCGCCCGCGGAGAAGGCGTAGGCGGTGGAACCGGTGGGCGTGGATACGATGACGCCGTCCGCGCCGAACGAGTTCATCTCCACATCGTCCACGCGGATGGACAGTTCGACCATCTTGCCTCGGTCGGCGCGTTCCAGCGTGATATCGTTCAGCGCCCAATCCTCGATGGGCTTGGTGGCACCGGGCAGCCAGACGTCCACATGGGCGATCATGCGTTCGTCGATCGAATAGTCGTGGGTGGCGACCCGGCGGATCGCCTCGTCGATCTGGAAGCTTTCGAATTCGGCCAGGAAGCCGACATGCCCCATGTTCACGCCGAGAATCGGCACCTGGGTGCAGTGGACGAGTTCGGCGGCGCGCAGTATCGTGCCGTCGCCGCCCAGGACCACGACGATTTCGGTGTCGTCCGACACGCACGGCGGCTGCACACCGAAATCGGGGGCCTCGGTGTTGTCGATGATGGTGACTTCGAAACCGGCCACTCGCAGCTGGCTCACCGCCTCGGCCACTACGGTTCCGGTCTGCCTGAGCCTGGTATGCGTCACCACCACCGCGTTGCGCTTGGCCATGGCATCCTCCTGTCGATTCGGTCGCACTGCTCATTATTCTAGCCGCAGACACCGTCATCAGTCGTACAGGTGTTCGAAAAATGCTGCTTCGTGGCGCGTCGCCGGCAACGTTCCACAGAGTCGATTATCGTAAGGCTTCGGCATACAATGGCGTACAGCCGCGCAATCACCGTACGCGTGCCGTGCGCAGCGCGATGGCATGCCGTATGACCGTACAGCAGTATCAGTTGAGGAGCTTGAGGACCCATGGCCAATGACTTCGACGAATCCTCCGCCAATGAGGAGGCCTCGAAGGGACTGTCATGGTGGTATTCAGCCGATGTACTGAGCCGAGACAAAAGCGATAAAACCGCCAAGCGCATTCGACGTATCAGCATCACCGACCGTCTGCTCAGGCACCCGGGCCGTCTGTCCATGGTGTATTTCGGCGCACTGATCATCATCGTCACCGGTTTGCTGCTGCTGCCGATCTCCACATCGGACATCATCTTCACCAATTTCCCGATCGCGTTCTTCACCGCCGTCTCGGCCCTGTCCACCTGCGGCATTCCGGTGGTGAACACCGGCGAATACTGGTCGATGTTCGGCCAGGTCGTCGTCCTGTTCTCCATCCAGTTCGGCGGTCTGGGAGTCATGACCTTCGCCTCGATGGTGGCTCTTGGCGTTTCCCGCAGACTCAAGGTCTCCCAGCGTATGCTCACCGCGAACGAGCTGGGCACCACGAAGCTTTCCGAGGTCAAAGGCGTGCTCACCGTGGTGCTGGGCACCTCCATCATCGCCGAGGTGCTGACCTTCGTGCTGCTGCTGCCCGACCTGTTCCGCGTGAACCATGGCAATATGGGGCGTACCTTGTGGCAGGCGCTGTTCTACGCGGTGTCGGCCTATAACAACACCGGTTTCACGCCGGATGCCACTGGTCTGCATGTGAACCGTTGGGGCGTGGGGCTGCCGATTCTCATCAGTGCATTCATCGGAACGCTCGGCTTCCCCGTGGTGCTGAATCTGGTGCAGTGCGCACGCCGGCGGCTCAGCCCGAAACGTTGGACATTGCACACCAAACTCACTTTGGTGACCACCGCTGTGCTGGTGGCCACCTCACTGGCTTGGTTCCTGCTGGTCGAGTGGAGCAATACCGGCCTGTTCCCCGCAGATGACCCCGGCATGAAGATGCGCCGTGCGATGAGCGCCGCCGTCATGCCCCGCTCCGCCGGTTTCGATATTTCCTGGGTGCCCGAAGTCACGAATGAGACCAAGGTGTTCATGAGCATACTCATGTTCATCGGCGCAGGTTCCTCATCCACCGCTGGCGGCATCCGTGTCACCACGTTCGCGGTGATTCTCTTGATTTGCCGCGCCGCATTCACCGGCCATCGCGATGTCACCGTGTTCCGCCGCCGTATCCCCCGCCGTATTCAGATGACCGCCGTGTCCGTGACCACGGCCTGCTTTGCGTTGGTTATGGTCGGTGCGATGATGCTGATGTTCACCACCGGCTGCGCGTTCGTGGACGCCGTGTTCGAAGCCTGCTCGGCCTTCTCGTTGGGTGGTTATTCGGTGGGCGTGGCAAGCGCCGGCAATCCGGCCAGCCTGTTTATTCTGTCCGCCGAGATGATTGTCGGACGACTTGGCCCGTTGACCATCGCCTACTCCATCAGCCGACCGATGGCTCCCGAACCTATTCGTTATCCGCAGGAAAACATTATCGTTGGCTGATCGGCCATTCAATCGGCGCCCAGCAATCTGACATAGAGAGGACCATCATCATGGCAGCAAAACCGAGCGGCAACAAAAGCGTGCTGGTCATCGGACTGGGCCGTTTCGGCGGGTCCGTGGCCGCCACCCTCGACCAGATGGGTCAGGATGTGCTCGCAGTGGACAAGAACCCGGAGCTTGTGGCCCGTTGGTCCGCGCATCTGCCCACCATTCAGGCCGATATGACCGATGTGCTGGCCATCGAGCAGATCGACGCCTCCCAGTTCGACACGGCCGTCGTGGCCATCGGCGACAGCATCGAGGCTTCGGTGATCATCACCGGCAACCTGCTGGACGCCGGCGTTTCCGACCTGTGGGCCAAGTCCGTGTCCCAGGAGCATGCGCGCATTCTGCAGCGCATCGGCGCCCGCCACATCATCAACGCGGAGACCGATGCCGGCAAGCGCGTGGGCCATCTGGTGGCCGGCAATTATCTGGATTACATCGAAATCGACGGGCCGTACACCGTCGTCAAGGTCCACACGCCCCTGTACGCGGTAGGCCGCAGCATCGAGGACGTACAAGTACATGACAAGTACGGCGTGACCGTGGTGGGCCTCAAGGCCCCAGGCAAGGAGTTCCAGTACGGCTCCAAGGAACTGGTCATGCATCGCAACGACGAACTCATCCTCATGGGCAAGCAGGATCAGATCGACCACTTCATCCAAGGCTAACCCCCTAACTGCGCTCGCTATACCCCCTATCTGCTCACATCGTGACCGATATAACCCCCTCAACATGGATGCGCTCATTATTGTGGCAATAAGCCATAAAGCTGTACGTCCATATTAATAAGGGGAGTTTTATCATCATGGGCAAGCATACGCAGAATTGCACGCTGATAGGCAAAGGAGTCTACGGCACCATAGGAGTGGACCAACGTTCCCGTCTTGCCGATGGCGCGCATTTTCACACCATGATTGTGACCAGCACCCTCGAGGCCTCAGTTATAGAAGGGGACAAACTGGTCATCAAAAGTGGCATTGTGCGGTGTGATGGTGATATTCGCGTATCCAGCATCAGCGGCAGCGGCGACATCGAAGTCGGCGGCGACATTATTTGCGATGAAATAACCTTTACCGGCAAACTACGATGCAACGGCGATATCGTTTGTTCCGGAAATCTGTCCGTCAATGGCTCCCTAGGCACCCGTCATATTAGCGGTCAGACAGTCCGCTTGAACGGCGTGTTGAAGGGTCATGACGTCAACAGCAGGGCTCTGGAAGTTCATCCACTCCGCAGTACGATGTTTTCCCGTTTTGATATGGATGGGTATGAGGATGGCAGCACGGTTCGCCATATCACAGCCGTCACGGTTGAAGCCAACCATCTGCAATGCCGGACTTTGACGGCGGACTCCGCCATGCTACGCAACGGCAGTGCGGTGGAAAGCGCCACGTGTGCCACCGCACTAGGCATCGACCGTACCTCCAGCGTGCTGCTGGTGAACGGAGACTGCCAACGCATTCATCTCAAGACAGCGTAAAGCAGGTATTCCTCATTACCGTGGGTGCCGATGATGGGACTATCGGCAGTGGCCACCACGTCAAGTCCGTGCTGTTCAGCACAGGCGACCACGTCGTGTAATGCCCGCTCCCGCAATGCCGGATCTTCAACGATGCCGTTTTTGCCGAGTCCTGCCCGGCCGACCTCGAACTGCGGTTTGACCAGTAACACAATCTGCGCACCGGGAGCCGCGATGCGCGCGATTACCGGGATCACATAGGTCAGGGAAATAAAGGAGACGTCGGAAACGATCATCACCGGCCGGTAAGGCAGGTCGTCGGCCTCTACTTCGCGAATGTTGACGCCGCTCATTTCGATGACGTGCTCGTCATTGGCGATGCGCGGGTCGAGCTGGCCGTGCCCAACGTCGAGCGCTACGACTTTGGCCGCTCCCCCGCGCAACAGTACGTCGGTGAAGCCACCGGTGGAGGCACCGATATCCAGACATTCCAAGCCTTCCGGCCCGGTAAGGCCATTGCCGGCAAAGGTTTCGAACGCGCCCAAGAGTTTGTAAGCGCCTCGGGAGACGTAGTCGTCGCCCTTATCCACGGCGAGTTCGCTGTGCCCGGCTTTGACCATGAACGATGGCTTGGTGATGGTCTCGCCGTCCACGCGCACATGCCCGGCCTTGATGAGTCGCTGCGCTTTGGCCCGCGATTCGACCAGTCCCGAAGCCACGAGCATCATGTCAAGTCGGTCAAGTGGAGTCGCGGGATCGATATGCTGCTCGGTCATATATCTTCCTTTCGGCCCACCATCCACCAACGGGGTGGCTCGGCATGGAGCCACCATCCAGCACTTCACGTCATCTTCCGCTGGCGGGAGAATGAATCACCTCTGCTAGCTGCGGCTGTTATCAAGCTCGTGTTGTAAGGATTCCAGCACGTTGCGATAGGTCTCAAGCTTGCGGTCGTTGTCTTGTTCATCGATATCCGCAAGTTCGGGGTATCGCTCGGTGACCGGCGCATGTTCGCTATCCGTAGGCATAGGACTATGCCTCGATGGCGAACACCGGTACCGTGGCCTCGCTAAGCTGTGCGCCTTGGTCGGCGGCTTCCCATGCGGCGCATACGGCGGCGCGCAGGCCGTCCATACTGGTGGGGTCGCTGACGTGTACCTGGCCGTTTTCAAACCAAGCGCTAGCCTTGCGGCATTCCCAAGTACCGCTCTCATCGCGGACCGGCTCCGGTTGGGCTTCGCCGAGTTCACGCAGATCAGGGGCGATGAATGTGGGCCTCAGGTGTGACGGAGCCAGCATCAGTTCGGTCGGGTTGGTGACACCGGTCAGCACCGCCAGCGAATCGTAGTCGCCGCGGTTACCGGCCTCGATATCGGTGTCGAGGCGGTCGCCAATGGCGATGGACGCCTCCTTGGGCACCAAATCGTGGCCTTCGGCGGCGTTCAGTTCGCGGGCCTCATCGTACATGTACGCTTCCGGCTTGCCAGCGGAGGCGACCGGTTCGACGCCGGTGGCCGTGATCACGGCGCGAATCATCGATCCGCAACCGGGGGCGATGCCCAGTTCACGAGGAATCGTTAGGTCGCGGTTGGTCACGAAATACGTGGCTCCGGCCTCGACCGCGAACGCAGCATCGGCCATCATCTGCCAAGTCATATCCGGATACCAGCCCTGAATGACGGCCTGCGGGCGGTCCTGAGGACCGTCCACGATGGTCAGGCCGTTGCGGGTGACCTCATCGCGCAAATGCTCGGCGCCCAATACCTGTACGCGCGCGCCGGCGGGCAACGCCTTGGCCACCATACGGGCGGCCACCACCGAAGAGGTGATGACCTGCCACGGCTCCACGTCCAAGCCGAAGCCCTTGAGCTGGTCGGCCACCACGTGCTGGAAGCGCGAGGAGTTGTTCGTGGTGTATTCGATGGTCATGCCGGCGGCTTCGGCCGCACGAATGGAATCGGCCGCGTATTCGACCGGATTCTTGCCGCGATACACCACGCCGTCGAGGTCCAGCAGCGCAAGCTGATAGGCCTCGGCGAGCGGGCGATCGGTGCCTTTGAGGAAACGGGTCATTACGCCGTTCACTCCTCGGTTTCGGTTTCGGGTTCGGTGGAGTCGGAGTCGGCGGATTCGGCGGAATCGTCAGCCTCGGCGTCATTGGCGGAATCGGTCTCGGTCTCGTCGGCCTCATCAGACTCGGCATCACCGTCTTCAGCCTCGTCATCCTCATCGCCGTATTCCTGCTCCGGATCCGGGGCGTACTGCGCCTCATCCGGATCGATGCCGAGCTTTTCGAGCACGTCGGAGTCGTCGGTGATGTCTTCGAGATCGTGATCGATCACCACGTCGTCGCTGTTTTCGTCAATCTCCTCGTCGGCATACTGGTCCTCAAGACGGTCCAGCAGGTCGTTGAGCTGCTCGGCTTCCTTGCTGCGGCCGGCCTCTTCAAGGAAGTACTGCTCGGCCTGCACGGCACGCATGCGGTACTCACCCGGCAGCCCCTGGGAACGGCCGACGGTGTGAACCACTTCAATGGCCTTGTCCCACATCTCCAAATCGCCAAGGGCACCGGCGTACACCAGGAACATCTCGACCTTGGGAGCGCCATGCAGCTGCTTGCCCTCATCGGACAGCGCCAGTTCCACGGCCTTCTTCGGCTCTCCGACGCCACGCTCGCAGTCAGCGATGAACGGCAGGTAGTCGAGGAAGCCGTTCATACGGTAGGCGGTGCGGAACTCACGCAGGGCCAGCTTGTAGTCGCCCTGACGGTAGGCCACGAACGCAAGCGTCTCGCGGGCGAAGTCGATGCGGGAGGCCTGACGGGCCACCCACTTGGCGTGCTCCAAGGCAAGTTCGGGGTCGCTCTCCTCCAGCGCGAAAGCGGCGAGGATGTGCAGACCAATGTTCTCCGCGTGCTCCTTGGACAGGCCGCGCAGACGTTCGCGCTCATCCTTGGACAGCATCGACCATTCCATGCCCTTGGGCATCTTGGGCTCGTCGGGACGACGGTCGGTGTACGGGTTCTGCGAGGGGAAGCTCATCGTGCCGTCGGAGTTACGGCGCGGGCTCCTCATGTATTCAGAGCGCTTCTCCTCACGGTACTGGCGCTTCTCTTCCTGCGAAAACTCGCGGAATTCGCCGTCACGACGGTTGTTGTCGCGGCGATCGTCACGGCGGAAGTCACGACGATCATCGCGGCGGTCGTCCCTGCGGAAGTTGCGGCGGTCGCCATCACGGCGATCGTCGTCGCGACGGAAGTTGCGACGCTCACCATCGCGGCGGAAATCACGACGATCGTTATCCCTGCGGTCATCGCGACGGAAGTCACGACGGTCCCCATCGCGACGGTCGTCCCTACGGAAATCTCGGCGGTCGTCGTTGCGGCGGAAGCTGCGACGCTCACCATCGCGGCGGAAATCACGACGATCGTTATCACGGTGCTGGTAGCGCGGATTCTCGCCGTTCTCGCCTTCGTGGGAACGGTAGCCGCCTTCGCGGCGCGGCTTGAAGCCTTCGCCGTCACGGCGCGGACCATTGCCGCGGTAACCGCCCTTGCCGCCGAAGCCGGAGCGGCCGCCCTTGTGGAAGCCGCCGGACTTGCCGTACGACTTGCGGTAGCCGCCGTGGCCCTCGCCATCACCGTCACGGCGCGGCGCGTAGCCCTCGCCATCCTCACGGCGACGCGGCTTGAAACCCTCACCATCATGACGCGGCTTGAAACCGCCCTTGCCGCGCGGCTTGAAACCCTTGCCGCCGCGGTTGCCCGGTCGGCGATCGCCATACCCCTTATGGCCGCCGCCGTAAGACTTGCCGGAACGCTCGTTACCTTCTGCCATTACTTGTTTTCCTTAATTCGTTGTTGATTAACGGTTTTCCACGGCGCCGAGCGCCTTCTTGCCACGACGGATAAGCGCGAAGCGGCCTGCCAGGAAGTCGGCTTCGGCCAGCACCTGCTCCTCATCCTCGATACGGTTGTTGTTGAGATACACGCCACCGGACTTGATGGCGCGGCGTGCCTCGGAAGCGGACTTGAACAGTCCGGCAGCCTGGGCGGCGTCGATTACGCGATCGCCGGGCTTGGAGACGGGGAAGACGTGCTCGCCGTTCTCGTCGACCACCTTGAAACCGTCGAGCACGGATTCCAGCGTTTCCTCGTCGATGTCTTCGAGGTTGCCACCGCGGCCGAACAGCGCACCGGAAGCATCGATGGCAGCCTGGGTAGCGGCCTCGCCATGCACGAAGCTGGTGACCTCCCAGGCAAGGGTCTTCTGGGCCTCGCGCTTGCCGGGGTTGGTCTTGGATTCCTCGACCAGTCGTTCGATTTCGGCCTTGGGCAGGAAGGTGAACGCCTTCAGCAGGCTTTCCATCTCCACGTCCGGGCGGTTGATCCAGAACTGGTAGAACTTGTACGGGCTGAGCATCGTGGCGTCGAGCCAGACGGCGTTGCCCTCGGACTTGCCGAACTTCTTGCCGGAAGCATCGGTGATAATCGGGCTGGTGAACACGTTGACGTCCACACCGCGCACCTTGTGGATCAGGTCCAGGCCGGAGGTGAGGTTGCCCCACTGGTCGGAGCCGCCGAGTTCCAGCGTGCAGTGGTATTCGTCAAACAGGTGGAGGAAGTCGTTGCCCTGCAGCACCTGGTAGCTGAACTCGGTGAAGGAGATGCCTTCCTCAGAGTTCAGGCGGCGGGCGACCGTGTCCTTGGCGAGCATGGTGCCCAGACGGAAGTTCTTGCCGACGTCACGCAGGAAGTCGATGACGGTCATCGAGGCGGTCCAATCGTAATTGGACACGAAACGTACGGCGTTCGCGCCTTCGGTGTCCAGAATGCCGCCGATCTGATTCTTCAGGCGATCGGCCCAGCCGGCCACCACGTCCTTCGGGTTAAGCGTACGTTCGCCGGACTGGCGCGGGTCGCCGATGAGTCCGGTGGCGCCACCGACCAAAGCGATCGGATGATGGCCCGCAAGCTGCAGGTGACGCATGTTGATGAGCTGCACGAGGTTGCCGATATGCAACGATGCAGCGGTGGGATCGAAGCCACAATAATAGGTGATGGGCTCGCCGTTCAGTGCTTCTGCGAGTCGATCCCGGTCCGTGGACTGGGAAATCAACCCGCGCCATTCCAGTTCCTCAAGCAGGGTGTTGAAACCCGCTTCCTTGAAGTCGGTGACGTGAGCCATAGCTTGTCGCTTCTCCCTATCGAATTGTGAATAAGACTGCCCAATTGGGCACAGTCAAGTTTCGCAGAACATGGCGACAGTGCCGAACACCAGCCGAGCCGCGCGATTCAGTAAAACGCCTTATTCTAGCGGCGCGGGCCCATAAGTTCGCGCAAAGAGTCGATGATGTCCTGACGATCCGGCACCTGGAACTTCGGGAAGGACTTGAGCATACGCTTCTGCTGTGCGTTGATGACGCCATTGACGGCCCAGCGCAGACGCTCAACCGTATCCTGCGAAAGCTCACGCATCCTGTCGGATACCGCACTGGAGCCCCACTGCCACGTGCCACCGGCGCGTGCCGCCACATCCTGCACCACCTGAGAGACGGAATCGAGCACCCGCTCGAATTCGAGCATGCCCGCAACCGTGACCGCCAAGTCGATGATGGTGATCAGGGCCAGTACCGTGACCAGCGTATGCAGCATCGGCAGCGGAATCATATCCGTGACCCGCTCGACATATGGCTGCGAACCAAGTACCACGCCCACGCCGCCGAGGCCGAAAATCAACGCGCCCAGCAGGCAGACGCGGCCTTGGAGGTTGAAGCGGAAGTTCGAGTAATCCCACCAGCGGGCGTGGAACAGCTGCTCCATGACCCACGAGGTTGTGTATTCGAGTATCGTGGCGCCCACCATCGAAATCAGGAAGATGATGATCGGGTTATGTACGTTGCCGAGAATGGCGACGCCGAGTATCGCGCCGGTGCCGTAGATCGGGCACAGCGGGCCGTTGAGGAACCCTCGGTTGACCAAGCGGTGCTGTTGGCAGGAGACGAGAATGGACTCGTACATCCAGCCGACGAAACTGTAGAACAAAAACCAGAGGAAATAATGTTCGAGTGTGATGATCATCGACGGGCTTCGATCTCGGCGTAAGGCTTCGCGGCGGGCAACGCGCGCTTGTTGAACCGGTCGAACGAGAAGGTCTCGGCGGTGGCGGAGCATTTGTCCGCCAAGGTGACCAGATAGCCTTCGATATAGCGCGGCGGCACCGGGGTCATCGGGAACATGTGGTTCTCGATGCTGTTGCGTTCGATATCGTTGAGCTTGAAGTCCTTCAGGGCATTGACCAGGGCGGCGTGGCCATGGGTGAAGCCATGCCACTGGTGTTCGCCGTTATCCCAGTCGTGCCAGTCGTACAGGAAGTAATCGTGCAGGAGGGCCGCGCGAATCAGGGATTTGAGGTCGACGCGGTACCACAGGTGTGCGCGGTCGGCCATCCACACAGCCAGGCAGGCGACACGCACGGAATGTTCGAACGTGGTGACATTGCCGTGCTGGTAGCAGCAGCGTTCGATCTGCATGTGGCGATGCTCGATGACCTCACGGCCGTGCTTGGCGACCAGGCGTTGAATCTGCGTTCGGGTGAGCAGATGTCCCACGATTTTCGGTCCTTCCCGTTTTGGGTTGGTTCAGTGCAATCCCCTGTTGTGAATTACGATTACCCGGCGATATTCAAGAATCCATCGAGTAATACCGTGACCGATTGTAGGGCACAAATATGTCCGTGCACACTCATCCAAAAGAACGACAACGGGAACCGTTAATCGTGGTGGGTTTCAAGATAGTCGAGATAACCTTGAAAACCGCCATCGAGGCTTGCTGCATCGTAGCCGCGATCGGCAAGGATTTCAGCTACTTCCTCGCTCCACCATCCTTGAGCACAATAGACTACGACAGTTCGATCTGTGGGCACGGTTTTGAGCACATGGGCCAGAGGGTCGAGTGGTGCATTGATGGCACCTTCGACCGGGTGGGCGGCGAAGTCGGCTGGTTCCCTCAAGTCGAGCAGCGTGACCGTATTCGGGTCGAGCTTGGCAAATTCCGCCGGCGTGATGCGGCGGTACGATGCTTCACTGCTCTCATCGTCATCGACCGCATTATGCAAAGCAATAGGCATGTTCTTCCCCTCTCGTTCTGATCTTGGCACCCCTCAAGGAGGGGCACCACATAGCTCTAAATCGCGCAGGCCGGCTGAATATAGTTGGCCGGATCAATAGCAGTAATGGTCGGCTGCTCACCGCACACCGGGCAATCCGGCACATGCTTTGGCAGTGGGACCCGTCGAATATTCATGGTCAGGGCATCCACAGTGAGCATGCGAGCCACGAGCGGCTCCCCCACGCCGGCAATCAGCTTGACGGCCTCAGTCGCCTCCAGACTGCCGATCACGCCGACCACCGCGCCCAGTACGCCGGCTTCCTTGCAGGTCGGAATCTCACCGGCGGCGGGCAGGTCGCGGAAGATGCAGCGGTAGCAGGGGCCTTCGCCGGGAATGACGGTCATCACCTGACCGGCGAATCCGACCACGCCGGCATGGATATACGGCTTGCCGGCCAGCACGCAGGCGTCATTGATGAGGAATTTTGCGGCGAAGTTGTCGGTGGCATCGATCACCAGATCGTACGGTTCGATGAGGCCGGCGATGTTGCTCGCGTCGACGAGCTCGTAGTAGGTATCAACCGTCACATCCGGGTTGAGCGCGCGGATGGCTGTGGCCGCGGATTCCACTTTGGGCGCTCCGACACGTGCAGTGGTATGGATGATTTGGCGTTGCAGATTGCTCATATCCACCACATCGCCGTCCACCAGTCCGATATGGCCGACGCCGGCCGCCGCCAGATACAGGGCGGCCGGAGAACCAAGACCGCCCGCTCCGATGATGAGCACGCTGGAGGCCAGCAACCGCTTTTGCCCTTTGACCCCCACACCCTTCAAAATCAGATGGCGCGCGTACCGCTCCACCTGTTCATCAGTCAATGCCATGTTTTCTCCATGTTTCCATCTCCCCTCAGTCCGCTACGCGGCCAGCTCCCCTCAGAGAGGGGAGCTAATAAAAGTGTCAGTGCAAATACCCCGTAGTCGGGCTGGACGGCACAGCCTGTCCCTCGGTCACTTTGCCAAGGCCAGACAAATACGCCGCACGACCAGCATCGATGGCGTGCTTGAACGCCTCAGCCATCAGCGGGATATTGCCAGCAGAGGCAACGGCCGTGTACGCCATCACCGCATCCGCACCCATCTCCATCGCATCGCAGGCCTGGCTCGGACGGCCGATACCAGCGTCGATGATGACCGGCACATGCGCGTTGGCGATGATGATTTCGATGAAGTCACGCATGCGCAGGCCCATATTGGAGCCGATCAACGAACCGAGCGGCATAACGGCAGCGGCACCGGCCTCCTCCAGCTGACGGGCCGCAATCGGGTCCGGGAACATGTAGGGCATGACCACGAAGCCTTCCTTGGCCAGCATTTCGGTGGCTCGGATGGTTTCGGCGTTGTCCGGCAAGAGGTACTTGGTCTCGTGTTCGATTTCGACCTTGACGAAGTCGGTGTGGCACACTTCGCGTGCCAGTCGGGCGATACGCACGGCTTCCTCGGCGTTGCGCGCACCGGAGGTGTTGGGCAGCAGCGTAATGCCTTCGGGAATGTAGTCGAGCACGCTGTTCTCGGTGGTCTGCGCGCGGCGCAGTGCCATGGTGACGATTTGCGTGCCTGCATGTTCGACCGTAGCCTTGATGAGGTTCAGGTCGTAGCGGCCGGAGCCCAGAATGAATCGCGACTGGAACTCGTGACCGCCCAGGTTCAGCGGCTTGTCTTCCACCGGGAGAATCGGCGCGGCGGTGCCGACCGGATTGGTGACGGCGGGCTGCGGCGGCAGCGGAGTCGCCTCAACAGATGCTTCAGTAACCGGATTAATATTGCTCATAGCTTTTCCTTTCATCCACCCTGTACAAACTGCACAATTTCCATGACGCACTGGTCGTCGAGCATGGCGTCGGCACGCTTATCGCGCGGGATAATCTCACCATTGAGTTCGATGGCCACACGCTCGGCGCGGAATCCGTGCGCTTCGAGATAATCGGCGACGCTGACCGGCGTCTCGAGCGTGACCTGCTCTCCGTTGACCTGCATAATATCCTTTCAGATAGTAAAAAAGGGTGCACGAAACGAACCGTACCTTAAGTGGTGCGCCCATTCATGAACCCAATCATGCGACCGTTCGACCGCTGTGATGTATTGGCTCCATCACGACCGTCTCACGGCTGAATTATGCAAACGGAATGAAAGCTGTATCGGAGAACCCGGCAAATCTGCGACAACGATTCCTTACGGCGGCATGACCCGCGTCAAGTTCCCCGGTCGAAGTCTGGCGACTTCCTCTCAGCCTCACGGCTCCCGTTCGTTACGGTTTCTCAGTGTATGCCGTTGCAGTGACAACAACAAAATAGAGCTCCCTCATCAGAGGGAGCTTCATTGGGACTAGAACGTGCCGGGGGCTTTGTAGGCGGAGCCATCCGACGTGGATGCGGGGAAGAGCTTGAGTTCTTCGACCTCGGCCTTGGCGTCGGCGATCTGCTCGCGCACGCGACCGTAAGCGGTGCCGCCCTTGCCGTTGCGGGAGTCGACCGAACCGTGGCTGGAGAGCACTTCGCGTACTCCCGGAGCCTTGTCGGCCGGCAGGAACGCGGCGAAGGTCTCGATGAAGTCATTGTCGGTCAGATCCCACAGTTCCTGGCCGCGGCCTTCGGCGAGCTTGACGCAGGCACCAGAGAGCTCGTGCGCGTGGCGGAACGGCACCCCGTTCTTGACGAGCCATTCGGCGATGTCGGTGGCCAGCGCGAAGCCGGTCGGAGCTTCCTCTTCCAGGCGGTCGCCGTCGAAGTGCATGGTCCTGACCATGCCGGTGAAGGCGGGCAGCAGCACTTCGAGCGTATCGACCTGGTCGAACACGGCCTCCTTGTCTTCCTGCAGATCGCGAGCGTAGGCGGTGGGCAGGCCCTTCAGGGTGGCCAGCAGGCCGGTCAGATCGCCGATGAGTCGGCCGGACTTGCCGCGGGCGAGCTCGGCGATATCCGGGTTCTTCTTCTGCGGCATGATGGAGGAGCCGGTGGAATAGCCGTCGTCGAGCTTGACGAAGGCGAACTCCTGGGTGTTCCAGATGATGATCTCCTCGGACAGGCGGGAGATGTCCACGCCGGTCATGGCGGCCACGAACGCGAATTCGGCCACGAGATCACGTGCGGCGGTGCCATCGATGGAGTTGTCGGTCACGCGGGAGAAGCCGAGCTCACGCGCCACGGCCTCCGGGTCGAGGCCGAGCGTGTTGCCGGCCAGTGCGCCGGAGCCGTACGGGGAGGCGTTGATGCGCTTGTCCCAGTCGATCAGTCGCTGCACGTCGCGAATCAGCGGCCAAGCGTGGGCCATGAGCTGGTGCGCGAGCAGCACGGGCTGGGCGTGCTGCATGTGGGTGCGGCCCGGCATCACGGTGCGGCCGGCCTTTTCGCTCTGCTCGATCAGGGCGTTGACGAGGTCAAGCAGGAGTCCGGCGATTACGCGGGAGTGACGGCGCAACCACATGCGAATCAGGCAGGCGATCTGGTCGTTGCGGGAACGGCCGGCCCTGAGCTTGCCGCCGAGTTCATCGCCGGCAATGTCAATCAGACCGCGTTCGAGGGCGGTGGCCTCGTCCTCATCGTCTTCGATGGGGGCGAAGGAGCCATCGTCAACGTGGCGCTGGAGCGTGTCGAGCGCATCCTCCATGCGCTGCAGCTCGTCGGCGGTCAGAAGTCCCGCACGGCCGAGAGCACGGGCGTGGGCGCGGGAACCGGCGATGTCGTCGTCGGCCAAGCGCCAGTCGAACTGCGTGGACTTGGACAGTCGGGCCAATTCCGGCGACGGACCAGACGTAAAGCGACCACCCCACAGGGCCAGATGTTCGTTGTTCTCAGTCATGAAGGCTCCTTGAAAAGTGAAAATAGCTGTGTTTAAGCGTAGCAATGTGTTCAAACATACAGTTGCCCCCGCTGGCGAGGGCTGTCACATGGAGTGTGACTGAGGACAGTCCTTTCAAAGACCACTCCCAGTCAGCTATGCCGACAGCCTCGCAGCGGGGGCGACTGAGTAAGAATTACTCGACGGTGTTCTCCGGGACCTCGATGCCGTTGCCGAACTTGACGTCGCGCGCTGCGGCCACGCGGGACGGCAGGCCGGAGATGTCGATGAAGCCGTTGGAGGACTTCTGGTCGAAGGTATCGCCGGAATCATAGGTGGCGAGCTTGTAGTCGTACAGCGAGGAGTCGGAACGACGGCCGGTCACGACGGCGCGACCGCCGTGCAGGACCATGCGAATCTCACCGGACACGTACTTCTGGGTGTCCTCGATGAACGCGTTGAGCGACTGAGTCGCCGGGGAGAACCACTGCGCATCGTAGACCAACTCGCCCCAGCGCTTGTCGATGTCGCGCTTGATGCGGTGCTGTTCGCGTTCGAGGCAGCAGTTCTCAAGCTCCTGATGAGCGGTAATCAGGGCCACGGCACCCGGGGCCTCGTACAGCTCGCGGGACTTGATGCCGACCAGGCGGTCCTCGATGAGGTCGATGCGGCCGACGCCCTGGGCTCCGGCGCGGCGGTTCATCTCTTCGATGGCCTGCAGCGGAGTGACGTCACGTCCGTCGATCTTGACCGGCACGCCTTCCTTGAACTCGATGACGACTTCATCTTCGACCGGCGGGAAGGCCGGGTCGTCGGTGTAGGAGTAGCAGTCCTTGGTCGGGCCGTTCCACGGATCCT
>OBXX01000381.1_pt1 | contig 24074 bp, 25 predicted proteins | sample 1495441 | NCBI WGS metagenome assembly OBXX01 (sample SAMEA2580168, study PRJEB22360) | human gut metagenome | biome: human gut; feature: human-associated habitat; material: faeces | place: Denmark | collected 2008/2010 | reverse complement strand
TGAAAAGTGTTTATCCCTCTTTCCGCACCATATCTGTACAGCAAGGTGTGATTTGTTGCATGAATTTGAAAAAAAGTGAAAAAATTTTTTCGGGTACAAAAAAAGCCCGCACAAAACATATAGTCTGTACGAGCTATTAAAGCTGTGAGATATTCAGTTGTTGATAAAATGCTGTTAGGTAGTGTATGACCGTATAAGATTATGCTTAAAACTTTCCATAATACAATCCCCCTTACAGCACTTGATTTTTATTACACTTTTGTCTTTTTCGTAATGATATAAATATATTCTTCTGGCGTAGGGCGTTTATTTCCAAAAATTTTTTTGAAATTTGCCTGCACATCAGGGTCAGTGCTGTTCATTGCTTCATCAATCGTTGCTTCTATATCAGCTCTAACCTCGGCTAATGACACACCACCCATTTTTGCACCAACTTTTAATGCCTTTTTTATATCTCGTTTTTTAAGTCCTAACATAATTTCACTCCCTTCATAAATAGGTCTTTCATATCAAACAATACTCCAGCCTTCCGCACGCTCACGAATGTTAATAAAACTTCTATAAATGCCTTTTTTCTGGATAAGCTGATCGTGTGTACCTTTCTGAACAATTTTTCCATGATCGACAACTAATATTTGATCGGCATTTTCGATAGTAGCCAATCTGTGCGCGATAGTAACGATTGTTTTACCTTGTATCAATTCGCTGATAGCTTGTTGAATGAGATGTTCATTTTCTGGGTCAATACTTGCAGTCGCTTCATCAAGAAGAATAATAGGTGCGTTTTTTAGTATTGCACGGGCAATAGAAATACGTTGTTTTTCTCCCCCTGACAAAGAAGAACCTCCTTCTCCAATCATGGTATCGTAACCTTCAGGCAACGCCATAATAAAATCGTGGCAACAAGCCTTTTTAGCCGCTTCAATAATTTCATCTTCGGTTGCGTCTGATTTGCCGAACTTGATATTATTTCGGATTGTATCGTTAAATAAATATACGTTCTGAAACACCATACTAATATTTTTCAGCAGACTATCGCAGGTAAACTCTCGTACATCATGCCCGCCAATTTTAACAGAGCCGCTGTTTACATCATAAAATCTGGTAATCAGATTGCATATGGTAGATTTCCCACTTCCAGACGGACCAACGATTGCAGTTGTGGTATTTTGAGGAATCTGGAAAGACAGATTGTGTAATACCTCTATTTCCCCATATCCAAAGGAAACATCTGTAAAATCTATATTGTAAGAAGCAATGGAAAAATCACGCCCGGCTTCATCAATAAATTCCGCATTTTCTATGTTTTCCAGTTTATCCATTGAAGTATCAATTAGGCCAAGCATATGTACAGAATCATTCATATTTTCTACCGCGCCAAAAATCATAAAGGCAAACATAGCTATCAACAGAAAAATTGAAATTGTTAGATTGCCTTGAATCGTAAAAATTCCTGAAATCAAAATCAATAATACAGAAGCAATTTTCAGAGCAAGTAAATGCAGACAGTTGTTTGGCACAAAACCGTGCATAATCTTTAAATTTATATTTTTATGTTTTTCACAAGCTGTTTTCCATTCTTCAATCGAAGCGCCTTCTTGCCCAAATGACTTTACGATTGGCAGGCCATGAATGTACTCAAGTGAAGCGTCCGTAATCCGTTCTTGTGATATTTGTTTTGCAGGTGCATTTTTGCGGCTTTTTTTGCTGATCCCATTTAATGCTAAAGCAGAGAGTATCGCACCTACCAGGCTTGTCAGGGCTGCCATAGGGCAGACAATAAGTAAAATTATTACAATAGCCAGAAGATTGATATATCCATTTACAATAGCGTCGATCAGTTTCATGCCTTGTAATTCCAGGCTGGATAAATCACCGGTAATAGCTGTTAGAATATCACCGGTACTGTTTTTGCTGAAATACCCTAAAGAAACACGTTTTAAAACATTACCAATTTTTAATCGTTCTTCGGCAGCAATTTCATAGCCAATGCTTTCTTGTAATTTTGCTTTCCAGTAAGAAAAGATATATCGGAGAAAAATGGAAATAACAATCCCGACTAAAGAAAGCCATATAATGTTCCATTCCAGAGAATTTTCTCCGCGAAAGTCAGCAATCACAAGCCCCAAAGTCCATGCAGCAATCACAATAGGTATAGCAGTACACCATACACTGAAAAAGGAACACAGACAACCCAAATACAATCTTTTGCGATAACCGCCTGCCCAATGTAATAATCTTTTGATAGAATGAAACATAATTAGCAGCCTCCTTTCTGTGAAACAGCCCAATGTTTAGCGCCGATATGTGCCTCCCACATAGTACGGTATAAAGTACAGTTTTTGAGAAGATCGTTATGTGTGCCGCTGTCAAGAATTTTTCCGTTTTCAAGAACAATAATTTGATTTGCATTTTGAATCGTGGATAAACGGTGTGCAATAACCAATAAAGTTTTTCCCTTTGTTAAGGCAACGATAGATTTTTGGATTTGTTCTTCGTTTTGAGGATCGGTAAAAGCGGTGGCTTCGTCCAGTATAATAATTGGCGCATTTTTCAAAATTGCTCTTGCAATGGAAATTCGCTGTTTTTCTCCGCCAGATAGTGATTTACCAGCTTCACCAGCCGATGTATCATACCCGTTTGGCAGTTTTGTGATAAAGTCATCACAACATGCCGCTTTTGCTGCTGCATATATTTCTTCGTCAGAAGCATTGGGATTTCCAAGACGAATATTCTCTTTTAAGGAACAATTAAAAAGAAAATTATCCTGCGTAACAAAACTAACAAAATTTGAAAGCTGCTTTAGAGGAATATTTTTTATATTGGTGTCACCAATATAAATAGCGCCATTCGTGGTATCCCAAAACCGGGCGATCAATTTTGCGATTGTAGATTTCCCACTGCCAGACGGTCCTACTAAAGCTGTAAAGCTATTTTCCGGAATTTTAAAATTTAGGTTATGCAGTACAACATCTTCCTTTTGTCCGGTATAGGAGAAAGTTACATTGTCAAAGGAAATATCATAAGAAGCGGGGAATACTTCTTGCAGGCTGTCCTTTAGGATTTCCATATCCAATAATTCCTTAGCACCGCTGACATTGTATTGCATAGACTTCATTTCCGTAATAAACGCAGTCGCTTTCATTAGAACCGGAAGTAGACTCAAAGCAAGAACTAAGCAAACAATCAATTCAACGGGCGTGATGATTTCAAATTTATACAAAATCAAACCGACAGGAAGTGTTCCCAAAAAAGTAGTCGGTAAGATAGACATGACAAGATTCATTGCTTTCCATGAACTTTGAAACCAATCTAATGTAAACCGTTGAAAGGCCCGTATTGCCTCCGAAAATTTTTCATAGGAACTTGTGGTTTGATTAAAAGTTTTTACTACTTCAATTCCAGATACATATTCTACAATTACGCTATTTACATGATCGTTTGCAGCCATATATGCAGAGTATTTTTCATTGAATCCTTTACCGGAAACAATCATAGGAATAGCCGCAAAAGGAAGTGTCACCATAGAGGCCAATCCCATGCGCCAATCAATAACGAATAGATAAATGAAAACGATAAGGGCTAAAACGATATTCGCTCCTAATTCTGGAATCATATGCGCTAACGGGCGTTCAATCCCTTCTACTTTTTCTACCATGATATTTTTTAAGTGTCCAATGGCACTTCCTGTTACATTGCCTAATGGCGCTTTCATTAACCTATCAGCAATCGCCATACGCAAATCATAAAGAATATGATATGCGGCACTATGAGACAATACTGTTGAAAGTCCGAAGAATACCACATAAAGGAAGTACCCCAACATGGCTATTCCACACCAAAATAAAAATACCAAAACTGTTGGTGAACCGAAGATAAATAACTGCATAATCTTATATAGGCAGACATAGGGAAGAAAGCCTCCCATTACACTGATAAGAGAGCAGAACATGGATAAAATCATCTTCCATTTACTTTTAGCTGCAAATGACAACAAAACAGAAAGCCAATCCGATTTGTCTTTTTTCTGCTTCATATGAAACACCGTCCCTTCAAAAAAATAGATTGACTGGAATTATCCAATCAATCTAATTATAAAGCTATTTAGATGTTTCATCTTCTCCACCCGGCCATAAATTCACCGCATGGACAGGAAATTTCCGATAAGATAATGGCGTACTCCCCATAACGGCTTTAAAGGCCGAACTAAATTTACCGGGGCTGTCATAGCCTACCATTCCGGCAATCTGAGCGATACTCAAATCATTCTGTTCTCGCAGCAAATTCGCGGCATAGTTCATACGATACTCTCGCATATATGCAAAAATAGAATTTCCGTAAATAGATTTGAAACAACTTTTCATCGTTGTATGCGGTATATCAAATCTTTTGGCAAGATCATCTAATGTATAGTGTTCCGTCAGATTTTCTGTCATTAGACTACGGATTGCCTTAATCTTTTCTACCTGCGTTTTATAGAAATAAGGCCGTTCTTCTTTTGTTCCGGCCAGCTCTAATGCGTCCAGATAAAGCAAGAGTTCAAAAATTTTTACTTTTAAATAATACTTCTTGATATTGAGAGGTATTGAATATAACTCTGAAAAAATATGTTCAATCGCTGGTTCTCCCGGTATAACAAAAGGGTGTTTGCTGTCGCAGTATTTTTTCTGGAGAGCATATAAGTCTACTGGAAAATCCCGCATTTCTAAAGGCAGATTCTTTGTAGCCTCTTTCATATCAAACGCAATCGTCACGCCATGAAAATGTTGGGTGGGAAATTCAATGTGCCCTTTATGATGAATACGTCGGTCTATTTTTAAATCTCCAGCTTCTAAATAGGTATAGGCACCATTGCCCATTTCCTGTTCCATACGCCCCTCTTTACAGTGATCTATACAAAGCATATCATATTCTGTCTGAAATCCTGATTCACAGAAAGGCATATGAAAGTCACTGTAAAGAACAGAAACACCGGGAAATACATGGTACATTGTCATTAGTCCATCGCCAGTAGGATCAGAGACTTGAGTTATCATATATTCGTTGTTTTCAATGATTGTGCGGCAATTTCCATTTAAAATTAGTCGTTTATTTGTTCTTTCCAACATACTTCCTCCTTTCATGGTTGCAACGAAAATATGTTGGTACACGTTGCATTTATAAATTCTATATCATGTGAAACTACTAAAATGATATGTTCTTCTTTACCAAGTTCTTTCAAAAGAGAACTTACTTCCATCATATGACGATAATCAAGGCCACTGGTGGGTTCATCAAAAATAAGTATTTTTTTAACATTAAAAACTCACTAAATTTCTGATTATCTTTTCATAAGCTGGTAAATGTCGGTATAGCCTGTATTTTAGGGCTTTATCGGCATTTTCCGTTTGGAAGATACTCTGCATAAGCTGGCATTTACCAGCATGAAAATGCAACCAAAAGTAGTAAATGAGAAGTACAATCACCGATTTAAGAAGCAAGAGCCAGTCTTTCAATTTCTGCTTTTGCTGAATTGAAAGTACCGTGTGCGTAGTACCCTAATGTCATGGTGATGTTTGAATGTCCCATGATGTATTGCAGGGTGTTCGGGTTCATTCCTTTGTTTGCCATGTTCGTGCAGTAGGTATGTCTGAATGAGTGCGGTGTGATGTTTGGTAGCTGGTCTTTATGTGTCTTGTTGTATTTCTTCACAAGCCCACGCAACATACTTTCGTAGTTGCCAGCCACTTTAGGGAAGCCCTTTTGGTTTAGGAACAGGAAATTGCTGTAACCATTGATAACGATAGGCTCTGCCTTTCCTCTGTTCTGTAACACTCGCTTAAAGGCTTGATAGGCTCTTTCTGTCATTGGAAGCTGGCGTTCTCCTTTTTTGGTCTTAGGTGTTTCAATGTAGTAGCCGATTTCGCTGTCTTTCAATAGCTGATGGTCTACATTGATGATACGGTTCGCCATATCAATATGGACTGTCAGACCGCAAAATTCAGAGATACGAAGCCCCGTTTCCAGAAGAATAACCACTTCATCATAATACTTGCTGTACGTCTTGTCCTGTTCCATAAAGGCAAGCAATTTTTCTTCCTGCTCTGGCGTGAGAATGACTTTGGGTTCTGAATTATCTTCCAGAACGTCGCTCAATTTGAAGTTAAAAGGATTTTTTCTGATACAGTCGTCCTCAATCGCCATATAGAATGACGCTTTCAGAGAACGCTTGTAGTTGCTAATCGTCTTGTAGGAAAAGCCATTCTCATACATTCGCATAGCCCATTCCTTACCGTCCGATAGCTTCACCGTATCAATGCTCCTTGCACCCAGAGGGTCGTTTTCCAGAATTTTCATAAGGTACTGGCGACCTTTTTCTGTGTTGCGTTTCACATTTTTTCTCTGGCTGTTCTTCTTTGCGTAGAGCTGGCAGACTGTCATTTTCCCACCTATGGTATTGATACCGTCGTCGAGGTCTTTCTTAATCTTTTTCTGCTTTTCCCTCAATGACAAATCTTCACGTTTCCCAGCGGGTGTCTTGTCTGTCGGAACAAGTTTCCAAGCATAGACAAACTGTGGTTGCCCGTACATATCGGTATATTTGTAAACGTATCTTCCGTCTTTTCTCTGGCTCTCTCCAAGTCGTAAATTGCGTCCCTTGCTGTCTTTTCTCTTTACATTAGACATAGTGCGAAGCTCCTTTCCGTCAAGGAATGAGCCGTTGATACGCTATACTTTATTATACCATACCTACGGCTCGCTGACATTAGATTTCGTCTAATGTATCAATGATTTTTTCAAACTGTTTTCGCTTAATCTGCACACGGTTTCCATTCACAATCACCCAGCCAGCGTCGAGGTTTTCCTCTGCCAGCTTACGCAATTTCTTTTCCCCGATACGGAAGTATTTTGACGCTTCCTCAATCGTCAGCGTGTACTTCTCCCAGATAGGCACATCAGTATTGTTCATAAGTATGCACCCCCTTTACTGTGTGTCTTATGGAAGCAGACAGACGGCTTTGGCAAGCTCCACTGGCATTTCAGCCATTCCCATTCCTGTGGGCAGAACCGCACCATGCGGGTGTATCATTATTCTGTGAATACAGGTCGTGGCAAAGCGACTTTTCCAACGGTCGCTCTCGGATCACTGCATGGGTCGCTCGCTTCCCCTTATGGAAAAGGTCGTGGCGTACAGTCCCCGTGGCTCGCTGTATCACAAACGTATCTGTCTGCTTTATTCACTTGTCAAAGAACAGTGGCGAAAGCCATAGGCTCTCATGTGTAAAAGCAGAGGGCAGGACAGGAAAGAGGGGATTTCAACAAATCATGCCCTGCCATGATTGCTTTATTCTTCTGTTGGAACTGTACCAATATCGAAGTCTAAAATCATTTTGATAATAGCTTCTCTGATACGTCCTTTAAGCTCCATATCTACTACGATATAAACATTACCGTATTCATCATACAGAGGACGCAAACAGCATTTTGATATGTACGGGTCATAAAATGCCAGTATTCTTTCAATAGACTGTTCATTTCCGTCCACAGCAGATGAAATAAGTCGATAGGGTGGAAGTTTGTACCCTTTTTTCATGTTTCATTCACGCTCCTTTGTCAGTGTTTTCTTTAAATTTTGTAAAGCTCTATAACGGTTTTTAAAAACTCCTGCTCTGGAAATTTTCTGTGCTTTTGCAATTTCTGTATCGCTCATTTCCAGAAAGTAGTACATCAGAAGATTTTCACGGTTACGTTCCGATAATTGCTTTAATGCTTCTGAAAGTTCTTCATCAAGCACTCGGATTTCAACACCGCATACCTCAAACACGGTATAGTCACTCATGTACTCGTCCCATACAGCCAGCTTTTCAACAACGATTTCTGGAAGCTCACAGAAAGGAATTTCTTTATCTTTACGACGTTTTAATTCCTTTTTATAATTCCAGATAACGCCCTTAACAGTACGTTTGAGCTTACAGTCAAACTGACACTGGATTGTTTTTTGGAAGTCAGACGGTTTCATCATCTCACCCCCTCTCTGTCCAGACGTAAAAGGTATCTATCCCTCTTTCCGCCCCACATCGGTACAGGAGTGGGTGATTTGCTAACCTGTATAAGAAAGAAATTCAAAAAAATATTGAACTTCTCATAAATAACAAAAACAGTCAATCAGCACATGAATGTACCAACAGACTGTTTTTGTTATGTTTACGATATGAATTTTTAACTCATGTTTAAGGTGTATTGACTGGATAACCATTGTAAGGCAGTTATTCAGTTGTGAATACTGGCGTATTCGCTGGTATGCAATCATAGCACAACCCCCTTATTCAGAGCTGTACCGTGAGTGCAAAAGAAAAGGACAGCTCTGGTTATCCAAAACCGTCCTAATCAAATTGAAAGACATGGAAAAAGATATTACCCTAGAACGGTTTTTTTTATTTACCGTCAAGGTAATATTGATATGAATTATTAACGCATAATATATGCGTTTTTAACACATTCTAATCATGTGCCATGAAGTATAAACTCATGACAGGTGATTTAAAATGAGGAAAAAGAAAGACACGCACAGTTTTGATTTCCGTCCGCTGGGACTGGCAATCAGAGAAGCGAGAGAGAAAGCTGGGCTTTCCCGTAATGACTTAGGCGATAAGGTCTTTTACGGAGAACGTCATATCGCAGATATTGAGAATATAGGGAAACACCCCAGCTTCCAGTTATTTCATGATTTAGTGACAATGTTCCATATCTCTGTTGATGAATACTTCTATCCGCAGGAGAAAGCGGAAAAATCTACAATCCGCAGACAGATAGACGTATCGCTTGATGAACTGACAGATGAAGAACTCAAAATCATTCAAGGAACGATTGACGGTATCATGAAATACAAGGGAACGGGAAGCAAATAGGCTTCTCGTTTTCTTTTTCCTCTCATAAGCTATCCTGCTGATCTGCTCCGCAGGAAGCAGGATAAGCACTTAAATCTTAGTTTTCTTTGTGATTGTGTAAATGTATTCTTCTGGTGTAGGTATCTTATTACCAAAATACTTTTTAAAATGTTTCTGTACCACTGGGTTTTGACTATTCACAGCATTGTCAATGTTTTCCTGTATCTCGGCTCTAAACTCTGATACCGACACGCCTCTAGCTTTTGCCCCAACCTTTAGCATATTTTTAATATCCTGCTTTTTTAGTATTCTCATTTTTGTACCTCATATATTAGTATTCTAATTGTTTAAACACCTGTCTTGAATACCATGTAATTAAAATCGAAGCGATAGAAGCTATAAGCATTACTATCCAAGCATTTTCAGAAAATACATCAAATAGAATACCGTAAATCATTTGTCCTATCGGCTGACCACACATAGCAACAGAAACTAATGTTGCCATGATTTTACCAACTAATTCTGGTGGTGTTTGCATTTGTACCACAGTATATATTTGTACTACAAATAATGTAGACACACCCATAGCAACAAAACACATTAGCGTAATCACCCAATAAGATATTATTTCTGGTAATCCTAGTAAAAGTGAAATTCCCATTAAAAATACAGAAGCAGAGCAAATCAATAAAAGAACATACAAATTTTTAAGTTTTAATTTTTCTGCCACTATTGCCGTCAAAAAGCCACCACATAATCCACCTAAAGAAAGTGACGCTTGTGAAAATCCATATAACGTATCAGACATTCCCAATACTTCTGAAATTAAAATTGGTAAGCCAACAATCAAAACGGCACTTAATACCAGATTAAAAATACATACCAAAATAATGACAGATATAAATATAGGTTTTTCGTGCCTTAAAAATCTGAAACTATCTTTTAAATCATTTTTAGCTACTGTAAAAACTCCTGTTTCACGAACACGTTTTTGATATGGTATATGTATGAATATTTCCATAATTGCCGAAAAAGTGAAACATACAATACTGGCAATCAAGATAGGCGTTATTCCATAAAATTGCAGAACAATTCCGCCAATAGCTGGACCAACAAAATTTGCCAAAGTATTTACCTGATTGATAACCGCATTTCCAACAGTCAATTTATCTGATGATACAAGTAATGGGACACTTGCCTGTACTGACGGCTGGTATGCTCCAGAAATACCGTATAGTAGCATTAAAAATACAATAAACAATGGAACCATTGGTAGTTTCCCCAATGATAAATAGAACAACGTAATAATAATAGCTGTACTAAAATCCAGTCCAACCATTATATTTCTTTTATTTATCCTATCAGCGAGTATGCCACCTACCATTGACAAAACTACCATAGGTAAAAATGAGCAAGCTGTAACAAGTCCAAAAAGAGTAGAAGAACCTGTTTCTTTTAAAAGATAATATGGTAGGGCAAAACGCAAAATTGCATTACCAAAAAGGGATATAATCTGTCCAATTACTACAAGGGTAAAATCACGTCTAAAAAGTTTTGTTTTTACTTCCATAGGTTATCCTCCTTTAAATTAAACCGACCGTCGGTTTATATATGGTTTAAAATAAACTGCACTTCCAAAATGTGTGTGCAGTCTATTAAAATGATGAATTACTTCTTATTGCAAAGTTGAACAAAAGCAGAAATTGTCTGATTATCAAGCAAGCCGTCTATACCCAATACTTTTAAAAGAGTATTAAAAGTATCACACCTTTTTTTCATACCCTCCGTGTCAGTCATTTTAACCAAAGGATTTAGCCATACGTTTGTTAGTATCATAATTGCTTCTGCAATTTCATGCGGATTTTCAATATTTATAGAGCCGTCCTTAACACCCTCTGTTAAAATCGGTTCTACAAATTGCGGAGCTATCAGCTCATATATTTGTTCAATCTGCATTGCCAAAAATCGTGGATTATTCAGCAAACAGGGAGATACTGTAAGTAATACACTTTGATTAGAGTGGAATACTGCCGTTTGAAATATCTTTCTTAATTTTTCAATTCCACTTAAGCGACTATCATCTCTTATTTTTGCAAATATTTCTGCATTTTCATTTCCGAGTCGATGAAAAATCGCTTTCAATATATCCTCTTTAGAACTAAAATGATGATAAATTGCTCCTTTAGAAAGTTTTGTTTCATTGATAATATCTTGCAATGAAGTATCGTCATACCCTTTTTCAGAAAACAGTCTAGTTGATACATCTAAGATTAGCTTTACTGTTTCTTCTGGATATTTATTTCGTGCCATAATTCACCTCCATATACAAACCGTTGGTCTGTATATAGTATATATGATGATTTTACCCCTGTCAATAGAAATTAGACTTGCAGAGCATACTTTGTATGTTGCAAGTCTTTATCACTTTATCCAATAATCTTCCAGTTATTATCTTTATGAAGCGTCAGCTCATACTGTGATACCTGTGTCGCCTTTGTCTGATTGTCAATGAATTTTACAGCTACTTTAACTTTCACGTTGTCGCCGTCAGCCGTGAATACAGGATTGACAAGCTCGGAATAGAGATAGTCCCCGTTTATCGGTTCAAGGGCGTTTCCCTCTACATAGTAGGCAAGCTCCTTGTCCGTAGCGGTAGGGTACAGCTTGAAAAATGTTTCCAGAAACGCCGTAGCGTCACCCGCTGTATCAGCGTCCACGCTGTTGTCTGCTTCCTGTGCCTTTGGTTCATAGCTGGATTTCTCCATAGCAGGGGCAAGGGTCGGGTTCTGTATGATAACCATATCCCCGTCAACGTCCACATGAACGGTCACAGTATAGGTTTCTGATACATTTCTTGTCTGGTCGCCCTCTTTTATCTGTTGATCTATTTCATAGGTAACAGAAAAAGCGTTCTCCCCAGACTGTTCTATATCCCAGATAATCACGTCCGTGACCGTGGAGCTGGTCGGTATATCCGTCCTCACGGTATCAACATTCAAATCCTGCAATCCCTGTGTCAGATAGGCACTGATAGCCTGTGTCCTTGCTTCGATTGCTTCCTTGCTGTTGCTCCATGTGTAGTAGGATTTACAGAAATTCTTCACGAAATTTTCTATCCCGTTGGTATCGTTAAGTCGTAGCTGTATGGTTTCTACCTCATGGGTGGTGTGCTGGTCGATAGCCGTAAAATTCTTATACACACCAAAGCTCACGCTTGCGATAAGCACCACCCAGAGGGCAATGACGGACTTCTTATGCGTCCCCACTTTCATAGTACGGACTTTCTTTTCCTTTATCGGTTTTTCTTTCTTCTTGAACATGATATTTTCATTCCTTTCTTTTTATTGCTTAATTCTGCCAGCCCCGATAAGGTGCTGTTGCCAGTAGCTATTGTTCAAATCGGCGTAGCCTATCGGGTCGCCAGCATGATACATCTGATTATTTCCCACATAGATACCGACGTGCGTTACATAGCTTCCTGCGTCATAGGTACTGTGGAAGAACACCAAATCCCCAGCCTGTGCCTGTGAAAGCGGGATATGCTGGGTAGCGTCATACTGTGCCTGTGCCGTTCTCGGCAGACTGATACCAGCCTTGCCATAGCACCATTGAACCAGCCCCGAACAGTCAAAAGAAGTGTTAGGATTGCTCCCACCGTACACATAGTCCCAGCCTTGATATTTCAGAGCTTCATTCATTATCTTCTGTGCCAGCTCGCCCGATACTTGACTGACCGTAAGATACTGGCTGACAAGCTCCACATAGAACATATTCCCGTAGGCATATCGCCAGCCACCATTGCGGGCGACAGCGATAGGGTTCGTGTAGGTGACTTTCTTCCCACCAGATTTATCACGGGCGAAATTCTCTGCCAGCGTGAAGCTGTGCTTTTTTCCATTGGAAGCTACATAGCCGATATATCCACTGCCATAGTTATAGGACTGTACCACGACGTTTATATCTTCTATGTCTTGACTTTCTGCTGAAGAAAGCAGGGACGCAAAATACTTGCACCCCTGCTTGATTGAGCTTTCTGTATCAAGGGAATTAGGCGGTAAGCCCATGCTCTCGGAACTCTGCATAACGTCCTCGGCTGTCCCGCCACTTTCCACCTGTATGATTGCCAGCAGATAGGGGACGTACTCGGATATGCCGTATTCTCTGGCGTATTTCTCCACCATAGGCTGATGTTTCAAGACCTCTGCGGACAGGTTCATACCCGTTACCCATGAGGAAGAGCCACCGCCCCCGTCGTCGTCCTCGGCACTGATAAGCACACCAAAGAAAAGCACTATCGCAAGAAGAAAGGGAAACAGACTGCCGATAATGGCGATATGTCTCAGCTTCATTTCTTACGTCCTTTCTTTTCCGTGTTGTTTATGGTCGCTTTCTTAATGTTTCGCTCTTTTCTGGTGGTCTGTCGGTTCAGTTCCACGCCATTTAGCCTAGTCCCGTGTTTCTGTGGTACAGGTTCATCAGATTTTGAAGCCAGCGGACGCTCCTTGACGGATTGTGGCGTGGTCGGCTCGGTATGTACCTTGTCGGTAGTGACAGGACGCTTGATTTCCTGCATTTTTCCTGTGTCTGTCTTAGAAGCGGTGACAGGTCTATCATGAGGACGGGTAGCTCCTGTTGTCGCTGATCCGTCCGTTGTTCTTCCAGCCTGTTTTGCTTCCTGTGCCTTTTGAAGCTCCATACGCTTATCAGCGATATTCTGTCTATGCTGTTGGAGCTTGTCGGCACGCTGGCTTTGTCTGGTTTCCTGCCCCTGCACAATGCCACGCTTGAAGTCGGACACATTTGCTTTTGCCTTTTCCTTTGCGGAGTGCAGGGCATAGGCGGTCTGTGTCGGCATATCCTTGATATTCTCCTTGACAGCCGTTGCCTTGTCCTTGACCTTATTTTTTGTATCAAGCACCGCACCCACCGCTGAACCAGCTCGGCTTCCAAAAGAAGCATTTTCTCGGCGTTCTTTTCTGCCCGTACCAGCTCTGACAGATTTTCCAGAACCGTCATTCATGGTTGTTCCTGCCACTGTGCCAGCCACCGCACCAGCGACGCTTCCAGCACCGACAGCCCTTGCGATACGGTGTTCCATACGCCTAGCCCTGTGTCGCATGAACAGATACGGACGACGGAATATCCTGCGTCCCATGCTCTGGCTGTCCCCAGCATTGAGAGAGAACATACTCATAAGGTCGCCCAGCTTCATGTAGATACCCGCAAAGCACACTATCTGTAAGAACGCAATCATAAAGAACGGGTAATCGGTGGAGATATTGTAGAACATACTGGAAATACTGAAAGCCACCGTGACAATGAGCGTTATCCCAGCCCTTGTCATAATCGTATTGAACACTCGGACGATTGCCTGTTTTGCCATGTTCTCATAGCTGGGTATCATGGAGAGCAGGAAGCTAATCGGCAGGAACATAGCGAAGATGATAAATAGTATCTGGGAAAATATCATCATGCCCGTAAGCAGGAATACGAATATCGTTATCCCCAGATTGAAGATAAGCAGGAAGAACACCATTCCCAGACGGTTGATGACCTGTGGTATCGTCAGATTGTCGTTGTCGTTATCCTCGATTTCCGTTTTCACCACGTCCTCACGGGTCGCCCCGTCGTCGGCAGAGGGACTAGCCGATACCAGAGCTTCCACACGGTCAGCCCCGATTTCCTCTATATCGCTGTTTCCGAACTGCAAAAGTAGCCACGGCTGTTGCACCTGTATGGAGAACAGGCTGTCCCTTATCAAGTCCACGCTGTCTTTTCCCGCACTGTCGCTGTCGGGAAGCATTATCTTTGTCCCCAAATTCAGCGAAGCCGTGGAAATGTCCGAAGAAAAGTCATTGATTTTTTTGATGTAGTCGGGAGCGTAGGCGATAAAGGAAGCGGACAGCACGAACACCACAACGAAGTTGATAACGGCGTGTAATGCCTTGCTGGTTTCTCGCTTTATCAGTCCCGTGTAGGCTACATAGATACCCACGATAAGGATAATGAGAAGCAGGAAGCCCACATAGAAGCCCGTACTTCCAAAGCCGTTTTCCGTCACGCCCGCTAGGGTCTGTATGCTCTTTCCGATACTGTCTGCCATGTCGTTGATGAAGTCCAGCTTATATGCCTGCTGGACGACGTACCCTGTGGCGTTACTTAGATACAGGCTGATAGTCCAGATAAAGTTGGTGATACAGTAAAGCCCGTATTGTACGGACTTCCCGATACCGTCCAGCCAGTTCCACGGAAGCCAGCCCCAGCTATTGTCCACATAGAAGTCAAGCTGGTAGTTTTCCAGCGGGTACTGTGAATACAGGTTGTCCGCATTGACCGTATCATCAACCAGCCCCGTGGCATGAGCCACCGTCCCGAACAGGGAGAGGAACACAACAGAGGTAAAAATGACTATCAGAGCAATCTTGAAAAAGCGAAAGAGCTTCTTTTTTGTCAGAAGCCCCTTTATCCTATCTATCATCACTCCACCTCGCTTTTCACGGGCGGTCTGGTATCAAAGGCGTGCAACAATTCTTCAAAGACAGGGTGTATCTGCACCACGCCCACACGCCCGTACAAATCTTGAAGCAGGCATTGTCCGTTCTCCAAGTCACGAAGTCGTTTCTGGTTGTTCTCGTCGTCCTTGTCGATACCGAAAAATTCAAGGGTCTGCTTTATCTCGTTGATGTCGGTACTTCTAAAGGCAAACTTCAAACCGATATTGTTTTTCAAGCTCTCCTTTGACACGTCGCCAGAGGATTGTGTGACGAAGTACACGCCCGCCTGCATAGCACGTCCAGCTCTTACCAGCTTGTTTGAGAGGGTTTCGCCCTGTGCCACGTTGAGGAACGCCCACGCTTCATCTAAATCCACGATTTTAAAAATGCTTCTGTCACTGTGGATAAAATCAAGGGCAAAGGTGGAAATGACAATCAGCATAGCCACGGACAGCAGTTCAATGGTGGTGTATTCCTCAAAGGTCGTGTCCTTATCGGGGAGTACCAAGTCTGCCACCTGTATGATGTTGAGCTGGTTGTCCAAGCTGATAGCGTTCTTAACCGTTCCGTCGGAGAACAGCAGATGTGCAAAGTCATAGTCCGTAAAACTGTCGATATGGTCGGCAATATTGCGGGCAATCGCCGTTTCCTCTCTGCGTAGCTCGTCTATCACATGGAGAAGTCCTCGCTGATCGCTCTGGGTCACGGCTCGCACCGCTTTTCTAAGGACAGGGAATTTCTCGCCGTCCCTAGAGGAAATCCCCGTAAGGAATGTGAGAATGTCTATCGCCAGACTTTCAGCATCCTTTACATTCTTCATAATCACGAACGGGTCAAGAAGCCCAGCGTTTTCCTTATCGCTGGTAAGGTTTACGATATTGATTTCATGGGCTATCTCTAGGAGCGTTTCTTTCCAGTTGCCACGCTCGCTCTTAGGGTCGAGAATGACCGCCTGTCCGCCAAAGAGGACGGAATAATAGACAATCAGATTGTTGCAGAATGATTTTCCACCGCCAAGACTTCCCACAAAGGCAGAAGCCAGAGCATTGGTGACTGTCCCCTTGATACCCTGTGAAGCAAGGGACGGCTGTAAATAGACGTTTCTTCCCGTGTCCACGGAATAGCCGATATAGATACCTGTATTCTCGCCAAGCTGTTGTGTCGCCCCAAAGCCAAGCCCAGCCAAGAAGTCCGATTTCACATACTGCACATAGTCATTGATATAACGCTTGCTGGCGGGGAGAAATTCAGAGTGAAGCCCCAGCATATCCCCAGCAGGTCGGACTAACTTTACATTGAGGTCGTCGTAGAAGTCCTTGACCTCATCACAGCGTCGTTTCAGCTCGTCGAGGTCGGGAGCAGACACACGGATAACGTAAGAAAGTTTATACATACTTTCCTTGCTCTGGTCGAGGTCGGTTTCCAATTCGTCCACGCTGTCTAATGCGTCCACCACATTTGAGCTTGTTTCGCTTCCAGACTGATAGGCGTGGTTGTCCAAATCTTTCAGCTCTTTCTTCTTGTTGCGGACAGTCGATAAGGCTTTTCTGTTCCCGACGATTTCCACATTCATGCTCGTATCAACAGGGAAAGTGAACTGCTGTTGCTGGAAATAGAAGATTTCCGACGACGGAAAATCCAGCTCGCCCACAATCGCATTGACGGTAAAGTAGGACACGAAGCTCTCGCTGTCCTCATGTTCCAGCCTTATGTATCGCTGGCTTTCCTCTATCAGACAGCGGGTCGGACGGATAAGGTCATACTGCTTAATGAGCGTTGCCTTTTTCAGCTTCTTCTTTGGAAGCGAATACTCGTAGTCCTCATACGCCACGCCGTCCCTGCCGTAGATATGCTCGATAAGATAGCCGAAGTCGTTCTTGTCCAAGCGTCGGAACTTGAAACGGCGGGAGATTTTATTTTCCAGCAGTTTTTCCATTTTCATGTAGCGGTTGATTTCATCATCTGGCATGGAGATAAAGTCGTTCATCAGCGTATGGTTGACCTCATTTAGAAATTCCTTGAATGTCAGAAACGCCGATTTCTTCATGCTGTCCAGACTGACCTTTTCCTCTGTCACAATGAGCTTGAAGCCGATAAAAAAGCGGTAGTCTACTTGATTGTCCCCAATCATGCTTACTAACGCTTCTGTCTGTTCATCTATCTTCTGTATCGCCACATCACGAAGTCGCCCTGTCACCAGCTTTTTTGACTGCTCCTGTATGCTTCTTACGGAACTTTCCGTCGCTATCTGCAAGGCGTGTATCTTTCCCTCACGGGACTGTGCGATAAGCTGACGAAAGCTGTCATGGACGATAAACTTCTGCTCCGCTGATAGAAAAGAATAGTTATACGGTATCAGCTCATAGTAGGCGAATACCTCATTGTCCTTGTTCCAGACAAGGTTGTTGTCGATATATTTAATCGGGAACATACATCACACTCCTAACCGCCGTGACGGGTTCACTGAACACTTCCTTTTCCAGCTTCACGGCTTTTCCTGCATAGGTCACTTTTGGGCGCAAGGCAAACGTAATCTGCGATTTCAAGAAGCTGTAAGGCTTCTTGCCGTCAAAGGTCTTTTGACTCATAAACCATGTGAGGGCGACGGGAATACCGAAGTATTTCAGAAATGCCCCCTCGATAAACGATAACGGCGGTAAGTCCCCCAAGAGAATGACGGCAAACTCCGTGATGACAAACCACGTTATCTGGGTAAAGGTAACGGGAAACGGGAGAGTGAAGTCATTGATTGCATACAAGACTTTCTCCACGTTCCAGATACCCGTGTAGCTCTTAATCTTTTTCAATTCGTTTCAGCTCCTTTCGTTGTAATGGAAAAGGACAGCCGTTTTTCAGACTGTCCTTGATAGAAAAAGCTGTCAGTAGCGACCTTGCCTGTCGCTGATCTGCCAGCTCTAATATGGTATCTCGCATATCCCACGGCTTGTTTCAATGAATGTCCCCTCTATGGATAAGTCCCTGCCGTATGCTTCATAGTCGATATAGTTCTGCAACGGTAGCGGTATCTGTCCCAATACCTGCAATTCGTCAATGAAGTAATAGGCAACGTCGGTCATATCCTCGCAATTAGGATAATAATAAATCTCGTCCTTATGCTCGTAGACTTCTTCCAGACTTCCATAGTAGGAAACAAACTCGTCCAGAGCGTCCGTGATATAGTCGGGAAGCTCACAAATCATGTCGTACATCTCGTTGAGTTCTTCAATGGAGATATACTCCCCGATTTCAATAGGGAAGTTGTCGGTATCATGGACAGCGTATTCCTCATAATAGCTGTTCAGCCCGATACGCTCCGAAACATCTTCCTCGTCGATAGGGAAAGAGAACCAGTCCCCGACAAGCTCGCCCTCATTGTACTTGCCAAGATTAGCGATATACACCCTCATGTCGTCAACCACAGGCACACCTCTTTTCTACGGAAGCTCATAGATACCGTGGTCGGTTTCCACAAAGCGTCCGTTGTCGTCAAGATACTGTCCGTAGGCTTCATAATCGAAATAGCGGGTGACACTCTCACTTAGGGAAGTAAAGTCTGGGTCATTATTCAGTATGTGGCGGGCAACGTCCGTCATGTTCTTACACCACGAATAATGAATGATGTCGTTTCTGTATCGGTGCAGTTCATCAAGGTCAGTAAAATAGCACATCAGCTCCCCGTAGTCCTCTTTCAAGTCAGAGGGTAGGCTTTCATAGGTATGGTACAGGTCGTCGAGCCTTTCAATGGTGGTATCTTCCTGCACTTCATCAGCAAAGGGAAGCTCCTTTCCCGTGATATAGTAATAGTCCGTATCTACATCAATCCCCAGCAGTTCTTCCACCTGTTCTGTGTCGATAGGCAAGGTGAACCAAAAGGCACGAATTTCTCCGTCTGTCGGCTCTCTGGCTTCAATCTGCACACGCATTTCTTCCATGTTTCATCACGTCCTTTCTTTGTAACGCTTCCTGTATGACGGTGTAAGGCACACCGAATACATAGCGTGAAAAATCTTCCAACTGTTTCTTAGGGTAGTCAGACAGGCAAAGGCGTTTCATCTCAAACCAGACCGCACGCTTGTAATAGGGCAGGTCGGAGAGATACGGACAGCCGATTTTTGCCTGCATATCTGTAAAAATATCTTTCAATCAATCACTCCAATCTGAAATTTGAGTATAGAAAAAGCGGTTGATCTCCAATGGAGTAACCGCTTTGTATGTGGGATATAAAGTTGTTAAATTAGGATTTGTATTTATTCGTTTACGAAAAAATCATCACTTCTTGTTTGGTTTTCTTTTTATTCCCAGCAGTTTAACAAAATCATCAAATAAGGCTGTATCTGTTGGCTCAAACATTAACCATTTTCCGTCGTGATAGGTTTTAGTTTCATCATAAATTTTTTGCACTTCTTTTGAATAACTATTTCTATCTGTATCAAATTTTAATTGTTCATCTTTCCCTAAGATAATCATAAATCCTACACAGTTTTCCCTTGCATACAATGCACAAAGCGTTTTCCCGCCACGACGATATTTATACTCATAAGTCCACGCTTTACCACCTTTGTTCCATAAACATTCCATGTCATACTTTTCATCAATTAAAGCACAAAGTTTATTCCATATATCATATAATGATTGTCCGATTAAAGCAGTCATTTCTTCTGCATTAGGTATTTTATCCAGCATATTCGTTGCTCCTTTATAACTTCCAATTTGTTAATCTCTATACTCACATTATATCAGTTAAAAATCAGTCATTCAATGAAATTCATATCGTGACTATCTTTCATTTTCCCATAAAATCACTCCAATCTGAAATTTAAGTATAGAAAAAGCGGTTGATCTCCAAAGGAGTAACCGCTTTGTGTGTGGGGATATAAAATATTAAGTATCATCTATTTTTGGATTTACGATATACAATAACAATTACTAAAGAGAATATAATAATTACCGTATTCGCTACAATAGTTCCAGTCCATGTCCTCATAGTATTACCAAGTAAGGAAGATGTAGCATTGAACATAGTATGGAAAAGAATGTATATGAATACATATCCTTTTCCTGCAATTTTGTAAATTGCACCTCTAAAGAAACTTAAAGCCATAACTTGTATACTAAACATCCAAAAGTTAATTATACCCTCATAATGGCTAGTTCCATGAATGAAAAAAAGAGGAATATGCCAAAAAATCCAAATAATTCCAACTTAAATTGAAGAAATAATAAAGTCATATTTTTTATCAAGTCTAGGCTGTAATACGTATGTCCAACCGGCTTCTTCCAGACCACCAATAAAGAGATTACCCGGAAGTGAAAGAAAAAGCATATAAAACGGTAGTGTTATATCTATTTGACCAGATATGAACATATGTATCCCAAAGTATAATATAAGTCCTATTAGTATAACGAGATAAACGGATATTTTATTTTTCCAATAAAAAATATTATTTAGCCATTCTTTTAAATTTGCTACTATATTATTCTTTCTTAAAATAACAAACGAAGCAATAGCAGGAGATAAAATATAAATAGCAAAAGGAATATTCATTGCAAATTGTTGCAATGAACTAACCAGACTATAAACTCTATATCCAAATTGTCCAAGAATAATCAAAACACCAGAAACACCGTAAGCAATGCAAAAGGTCAAGGCGGTAAATTGTAATATGATTTTTTTGTCTGACAATTATCCGTCACCTCACAATTCTTATACTGGCTTAATTAAATTTGCTTCTAAGAGAGTTTCAAAAGTATTTACAGAACCGCCATGTTCAATGATTTTTCCATTTATAACTCTGTCTATATTGACACCCGTAAATGATAATTTCTTATGCGTGGGTTTAATACCTATCCATTCGCCCTCATGTGTACCTGTCATTATAAATTCAGAAATTACATATTCCTTATCGCTGAATTGACGCACTATTTTCATTGTATAGTCAGGATAAGTCCTTTTTACAGCCACAAGATGTTGTTTCATGCCGTCCAATCCTAAAGGTACAATTTTATCTCCAAGATTTAGAACACAATTTTCTGATACATATTTAGGGAGTTCTTCAAGTCTATTTTCTGAAACAATCTTCTCATAGAAATTCTTTACAATCATTTTATCTTTCATTTTTTACCCTCGCAAATTTAATTTATAACTCCATACTTACATTATATCAGTTGAAAATCAGCCGTTCAATGAAATTCATAGTGTGACTATGTTTTATCTGAATACCATTCCGTCACCCCCTTTCATTCCCCCTATGCCCGAACTCCCATAGGGGGACAGGTAAGTTTGCGTGACCGCAAACTGCTGATTGTTACGCTCCAATGATACGGTTGAACAGCTCTAACAGCACGTCCTTGACACCGCCTGCATTGAATACCAGCCCGACGGCGATTAAGGCAATCACAAGGAAGCCTATTAACTTAGAAAACTCTCTCTTAAATCCTAAGTAGATACCGATTACCACGATTGCCATTAACACAAGGCTCTGTGCGTTGCTTAAAAACCAGTTGTACAAATTTTGTCCGAAATTCATTCTTTATCAATCCTTTCTTTTTTGATTTCTTCCATTTCTTCGTCAGCCATTTTGCTGACCTGTGCGATACACATAAGGACGACGCCGATACCCATTCCCAGCGATACCAGCACTAAGTCCTTGACAAGTTCTGCCATAATCTCAATTCTCCTTTACTCTGTGATAAGTTCCTCTGTGTCCGCTGTCTGCTGTCGGATTATCTGCAAGTGCTTTTCCGTCAGCTTTGCGTTGTCCTCAATCTCTTTCAGATAGCTTGTGCTGTTGCCAGCGTCTATCTTTTTCAGCATTTTTAAGGTAGGGGCGACCTGTCGGCTTATCCAGCCCAGCGTCCTTTCCAGCGTGTAAGGTTCTGGGTCTGTCGTCAGCTTGACAGGCGGGCGGTCTTTCCCGATAAACCACGCCCAGCGGTCATTGAGCTTCCAGTCTGTCTTTCGCTTCTCTGGCTCTCTGTCCACGAAGCGGATATAGTGATTGATGATAGAAAATGCCGTCTGTTCTGCGTCATAATGGGTCAGCAGTTCACGGACGGCATAATAGGCTCTTTCATCTTTCAATCGTATCTCGAAGCGGTTCTTTATGGGTGCTTCCTCAATCGGTATTCCCAGCTTTGCGTACTGCTCGTAGTTCTTCTCATAACAGCAGAAGTACACCTCGCTTTTCAGTGAGCCGATATACAGCGTGTGTCCCATGCCCGCCTTGTCCTGCTCGTTGTGCTTCACCAGATCGCCGGAAGCATAGGACTTGAAAGAACGGAACAGGGAAACACATTCCTCACGGTTGCATTTGGCGGTCAGATCTGGAATATCCAGTATGCCCGCCCTGTCGTTAATCGCAAGGTCAAGGCGTTTCATCACACCGCCCTCAATGAGTGCGTCCATGAGGAAGTCATACCAGCTACGCCCCTGTGCCAGCAGGTAGCTTTCAAACTGGCGACAGCCTTTTCCTTTCAGCTCCAAAAGTGTGCCCTTTTCCTCGTCCTGCGAGGTGTAGACGAACACATCACCCAGATAGTAATGTTCTGTGTACTTGTAGTGTCCGTAGTCCTCATGGAGCATATAGTCAACATTGAGCTTCAATATATCTCTGATAACGTGCTGTATATCCAGCGTGGGGAAACGGATACGCACATAGTCGAACAGCAGGAACATGGGAGCGTCGGGATTGAATTTCTCGACCGCTTCCATGAGCTTGTCCTGCATATCGTCCGTGAGGTTGACCTTTCCCGCTTCGATACGGTTCAGATGTTCACGGCTGATACCAGCCATGATAGCAAGCCTTGTCTGGGACACGCCGTAAGATAGGCGTTTCTCTTTCAAGGCGGTTATAAAGGTGCTTTCATTCAGCCTGCATACCCCCAATCGTGAAAGTGTGATATTTTCCGCCGATTGTCACAGTCAGCCATGAGTAAGGGAAAACCCTTATGCCTAGCGGGATTTCCAGACTTTTTGACCGTAGTTTCCAGCGGAATTGTGCCCCTCTGTTAGATACCGAGGGGCTTCTTTCGCTGGCGTGGCTGACGCCACACCAGCAAGGCTAGTCCGAGCCGTCGCCTTTCGCTTCGCACGTCGCCGTCCCGTCCTGCCTTGTAAGGACGAGTGAGCCGATAGCCTGTAAAAAATCATGTCCCTTTGGTACAAGGGGAGTGTAAAACTCTGATATGACGCTCGTACCCACGTCACAATAGCCACGCCCTTTGATACGCTTCTGGAAGAACTGTTTCTTTACGTCGCTTCCGAAAAGCATACCATAGCCTAGCTCACTGATACGCCCCAAGCCCACACGGAAATTGAAGTTATCTCTGATACCGTCTGAAAAATATTTTGCGTCGGGACGCTGGCAGGCGACAATGAGGAAATACCCCGCCTGTCTGCCAAGCATGACGATTTTCTTTAGCTGGCTTAAAAGGCTTATACTTTCCTTTGTCCCCAGCATTTCCAAGAACGCCACATATTCATCAAAGATAAGAAAGCAAGGCGGTAAGCCCAGATAGGCATAGTTCTCGCCCGTCTTGTAGGCTGGGTGGTGCTTCATTTCCTTGCTTCGCTGTACCATGCCCTCATAGAACACATTGACGCACGCAATCATATCTTCTTTGGTGTGGTACACGTTATCCATGACCGTACCCAAGTCCGCAAGGTCAGATAGCGATAGGTAACTCTTTGATGTTATCTCCAAGTTTTCCCCCG
>OBXX01000379.1_pt1 | contig 24247 bp, 18 predicted proteins | sample 1495441 | NCBI WGS metagenome assembly OBXX01 (sample SAMEA2580168, study PRJEB22360) | human gut metagenome | biome: human gut; feature: human-associated habitat; material: faeces | place: Denmark | collected 2008/2010 | reverse complement strand
GCCGATGGAGCGCCCCGGCCCCGGCCGCCGCCTTCGCCGGGGGAGCCGATGCCATCGGCGATATCGGCCAGCGCGGCGACGACCGTCTGATTGCGTGGATCCGCGGTCGGCACGGCGACCTCGTCGAAGCCGAGCTCGAAGCCGATCGGCAGTGTCTCGGTGTCCGTCGCCTGATAGTACTTCACCAGCATCGTCACGTTCCCGGCCTCGGGTATGGCATCAAGGATCTCAGCCGGTACGTCGACGACCGCGTCACCATGCGGCGCGATCGATGGCATCGACGGCGTGTAATTGCCGGGATGCTCCTCCCGGAACGCCACGCCCGCCGCAGGGTCGCTCTCCCACGCAGCCCATGTGGTCTCCACGCCATCCACCAGCAGCTCGAACGTCATGAACACCGCGTCGGCGGCATCCAGGAAGTCCAGGTAATTGTGCAGCGTCACCGTGCCCGCGGCCGCGTCGAAACCGGTCACGCGCACCGGCCGATACACGTTCTTGAACTCCAGCAGCCCGGTATGCGGCGTGCGGTCCGGGTACACCAAGCCGTCCATGCAGAAATTGCCGAAATGCGGGTACTCGCCCGAATCGCCGCCGTACGCGTACTCGCGCTTGCCGGCCGCGTTCGTGCCACGGTCGATCGCATGGTCGCACCACTCCCAGATGAAGCCGCCGACCAGGCCGTCATAACGCTGGATGCGCGTGAAATAATCCTCCAGATCGCCCGGGCCGTTGCCCATCGCATGGCAGAATTCGCACAGCACGTACGGCTTGACGCCGTTGTCGCCGTCATCGCCGTTGCTGCCGTCGCGCAGCCCGTCCGGCGTGCGCGGCCCCTCCTCGGAGAAGTACTGGTCGATCTCCTCGACGGACGGGTACATGCGGCTGTGTACGTCAAGATAGCTGTAATCGCACTCCTGTCCCTCATCCACATACCGGGCGCTCTCATAGTGCGTCAGGCGGCTCGGGTCGAAGGTCTGCGTCCACAGCAGCGCCGCCTCGAACGTACAGCCGTACGCACACTCGTTGCCCATCGACCAGAAGATGATGCTCGCATGGTTCTTGTCGCGCTCCACGCTGCGCTGCGCGCGGTCAACGGTCGGCGCGATCCACGCGGGGTTGTCGGCGATAGGCCGGTTCCAGCGCTTGTTGACGGCCGCGTCGCTCTCGTCCGGATGCACGCCGCGCATCGCGCCGTGGCTCTCGTTGTCAGCCTCGGCCACCACATAGAAGCCGAGACGGTCGTACAGGTCGTAGAAGTGCGGCGCGTTCGGGTAATGGCTGGTGCGGATCGCGTTGACGTTGTGCTCCTTCATCAGCGTGAGGTCGCGCATGAGCTGCTCCTCGCTGATGACCGGGCCGGTCACCGGGTCGCTGTCGTGCCGGTTGACGCCGTGGAGCTTGATCGGCTTGCCGTTGACCTTGACCACATTGCCATCCACGCTGACCTCGCGGATGCCGACGAGCGCGGTGATGACCTCGTTCGCGGTGGTGTACACGATGGTGTACAGGTACGGCGTCTCGGCGGTCCACAGATGCGGGTCGTCGACCGCCAGGGATGCGTGCGCGGTCGGGGCGAACGCGCTGTCTCCGGTGAATCCGGTGCCGTTCGCGCCGCCGGCGAGCGTGCCGGTCACCGACGCGATGCGCAGTGCGGCCTGTGCGTCCGTGGAGTCATCGTCGATGGCGGCCACGTCGTCGATCGACTCGATGACGCCTTCTTCTTCGTCGTCCGCGGCGGTGTCGTCGCTGCCAGTGCCGGTCGCGTCGTCGGCTTCGCTCGCGTCGGGCTGTGTCCGAACCGTCACGTCGTCCTCGTCCCCGGCCATCGGATCATCGATCGGCTCCGAGGCCGTCTCTGCCACCAGCTCGCCATCCTCATCGAACAGCTGCACCTTGACCGGCACATCCGCATCGTCGAAGAACGCGAAATCCACGTCGACCGTCGCGTGATCGACCGGCGACGCATCATATTCGTCATCGCTGATGCCGGCCTCAACCAGCGCGGAATCGACATTGCGCCAAATCGACGTATGCACGAACATGTCACGAATCGCATACTCGGGACGGTCCAGCAGATACACGTCACGGAAGATGCCGCTCATGCGGAACTTGTCCTGATCCTCCTGATAGCTGCCGTCGCACCACTTCAGCACCAGCACGGCCAGCGTGTTCACGCCGTCCTCCAGCACGTCGGTCACATCGAACTCGCTGGTCGAATGCGACACCTGCGAATACCCGACGAACTCGCCGTTCACCCACGCATAGAACGCCGAATCCACGCCCTCGAAATTCAGGTACGTGCAGGGTGCGTCAGGATCGGACGTATGCATGAAATCGCACAGGTACACGCCGCACGGGTTGTCCTGCGGCACGAACGGCGGGTCGAACGGGAACGGATAGTCGAAATTCGTGTACTGGTGGCGGTCGAAACCATGGTTCTGCCACACGCTCGGCACCGGCGTCGTCGTGAAGCCGTCCGCCGCCAGCGCACCCGTGGCGGCAGTGCGCGGATCGGCGTTCTCCGGTGCGTCATCCCCGCCGAAATCCACGTCATAGAACACGGGGCGGCCGGCGGCGCGCAGTCGGGAGACCTCGGCGTCCAAGTCGTAGATGCTCGCATAATACTTGAAATCCCAGTCACCGTTCAGCAGCATGAAACGATCGGAATTCACGCGATTCTCGCCGACCGTGTCCATCGGCGTGGACGCGGGCACGTAATACGCGCGGTTCGGCTGCGTGCCGACATGTAGATGGCCGAGACTCTCGTAGTACCGGGGAATGAACATGATGGAGCCCTCCTTGGTTGTGCATGTGCCAGTGCGATGACACTGCACACCATTATCGGCGTCAGCATGGTCGAGAAGTAAGGCCTTTGCCTGGCTTCCGGCGATATTCGCGGGTCCTGGAAAGGTGGTCTCGCGCTAAACCAAGGAAAATGGCGGCTCACAAGGTTTGTGGGGACTTCGTTGTGACTTGTGTTCGGCGTGTCGGATTATGGTGGGCTGGCTCTGTGCGCTCGTGAGCCGTTCCGGCTCTGTTCGCGCGTGCGGCGGCCATGGCTCCATCCGCGGGATGTGCGCGACTAAGGGCGGACGGTCTTGCGCGTCTGCGTGACCTGGTATGCGGTCAGCAGAATCGCAAGCCACACCACACCGGCGATGACGGCGACGCGATAGCTGGACGAGAAGCACATGAGCACCACGACGAATGCCAGGAATGCGAGCACTACATACGGCATCACGCGGGCGAACGGCAGCTTGAAATGGATGCGTCCCAGAGCCTCGTCTCCGGTGAGACCGGCCAGCTCGCCGGGCCCGTCTCCGGCCGCCACACGGCGACGGAAATGAATCTCGGTGACCATGATCATCGACCAGTTGATAACGCCAGCAATCGTGGCGATCGACATCAGATAATTGAACGCGAAATCGGGCCACAGGAACACGACCACCACGGCCAGCGCGGTGATGGCCGCGGAAGCGAGCACCCCGACAACCGGTACGCCGTGGAAGTTGAGCTTGCCGAGGATTTCGGGCGCGTTGCCCTGCCTGGCCAGCGAGTACAACATGCGGGAGTTGGCGTACAGGCCGGAGTTGTACACGCTCATCACCGCGGTCAGACACACGAAGTTGAGGATGCCGGCGGCCGCGTGCACACCCACCGAGTCGAAGATCTGCACGAACGGGCTGGTCGTGCCGTCGATCGTGTTCCACGGCACCACGGCCATGATCACGCCGAGCGCGCCGATGTAAAACACCAGGATGCGCCAGATGATGCCATTCGTCGCGCGGGGAATGGTTCTGCGTGGATCTTCGGTCTCGCCGGCCGTGATGCCGATGAGCTCGGTGCCGCCGAAACTGAACATCACCACGACCAACGCCATCAACAGTCCGGTCCATTGGCCGTCGGCACTTTGCTGCAGCAGGCCGTGGGGGAGTACGCCGCCATCGAGCGCGAACCAGTTCGAGAAGCTCGCCTTGACGCCGGAATCCGTTGGCAGTCCGGCAATCAGTACCGCGAGCCCGCCGACGATCATCGCTATCACCGCGACGATCTTGATGATCGCGAACCAGAATTCGAACTCGCCGAACTTGCTCACCCCCAGCAGGTTCATCGCCGCAATCACAACGAGAAACACCGCGGCCGACACCCATTGCGGAATCGCGGGAAACCAGTAGTTGACGAACGAGCCGACCACGCTCAGCTCCACCATCGACACCAGAATGTAATTGAACCAGTAGTTCCAGCCGCTCACGAAGCCGGCGCGCTTCGACCAGTAGCGGGTCGCGTAGTAGCTGAACGCACCGGCCCTCGGGTCTTCGACCGACATCTCGCCCAGCGCCCGCACGATCATGAAGATAGCCAACCCGCCCACAAGATAGGCAAGCAGGATTGACGGGCCTGCCAACGCGATCGACTCGCTGGAGCCATAGAAGAGTCCGGTGCCGATCGCCCCTCCCAGCGCGATCAGCTGGACATGCCGGTTCTTCAACGATTTGCGCAACGCCGCCGGTGCCGGCGTGTTGCCGGTGCCGGGGCGGGAGGCCGTCGCCGTGCTGTCGTGCATGGTGTTCTTGCTCATCGGTTCCTCTCCATCGTTGCCGCACGCCGGCGACTGCTCGCGGCATTGGCCGTCTGCCCGTCGTTGACCCGCTCGCGCCCGTCTTCGACATTGCCGTCATCGCCGGTGGGGCCGGGCCGTGATGCCGTGATCGCCGCACCCGCCACAACGCAGGCCGATATCGGCACGACCGCCATTCTATGCCATCCGCTGACGAGTCGACGTCACCGTGCGCCGTTTTGTCTCCCGCATCGGCTCATCGGGGTGCGTCATGCCGCGGTGGGCACCACGGTCACGGTCTGAGCCTTCCTCATCGTCGCGGCGTCGACTTTTCGTGGCTATCTGCGTTTCAAGGGGGTGATTTCGTGTTCGCCGAACATCTATCTGAGTTTCAGGGGGTTGCCAAAACATGATACCCGGAGTATTGAGCACCAATTGCCATTGGAATCATGCGGTCTTGAGGGTGTTTATACTCGGCTACCAACCCCTCGAAACGCAGATAGATGTTCCGGAAGAGCGCCATCAACCCCTTGAGATGCAGATAGCCCAATTTTGCCGCAACATGTCTGCGATTGAGCGCCTAGCATCACGTTTGCATAATCGTGATTTACTAAATCGCGATTATGCAAACGATCTGTGCCGGTGCGAAGAATATGTCATGCCCCGTCGATTCCTTGTGACCAGCATCTCCGATTCGTCTAGTGCCGCTGCGGCACTCTGGCCGTATGATTTCGGGTGGGTCGAGGCCGGAATCGTCTGCCTCACCGGGCGCCGGGCATGCCCATGGTGAAGATGATGTGGGCGACGGTTTCTGGTGGGGCGGCGAGGTCGGTGGCGAGCCAGTACTGCAGCAGTCCGATGCTGCCGGATACGGCGAACCGCATGCGCATCTGCGCTTCGGCCGGGTCGCTGGAGGCGGGCTGCATCTGTTCGGCGACGGAACGGCGGCTGTAGATCAGGCCGAGCAGCTGTTGCTGGAAATCCAGGTCGGCGGTAGGGCTCATCAGCACCTGCAGATGGTTGCGGTTGTCGGCGATATAGCGGCAGATGTGCTCGATGACGTGCTCGACGCCGGCCGCGTCAGGCTGCATGAGCAGCTGGTCGAGCGCGGTCGTGACCCATGCCATCGTTTCGTCCTCGATGTCGTGTAGCAGTTCCTCGATGCTGTCGTAGTGCGCGTAGAACGTGGAGCGGTTGACGTCCGCCTGCTCGCACAGCGCCTTGATGGTGATGCTGCCGAGCGGCCGTTCGCGCATCAGGTCGATGAGCGCGTCCTGCATCGCCCTCCGCGTGTAACGGGTGCGGCGGCTTTCGGTCAGTTCCTTGGCCATGGCTGGTCCTTGCCTCGTATGGTCTCGCGCCGGCGGATTCCTGCCCGACATTCGGCAATCCGACTGTTGGTTGCGAAACCGACATAGTGTTGTTTTACTTGAGTATAACATCTGTTGCGTGTGCGGGGAGGTGCATGATGGCATATATCGAATTCGACCGCGTGGTCAAGGAATACCCGTCCGGGCGCACCACGATCCGCGCGCTGGACGAGGCCAGTTTCACCGCCGACCGAGGCGAGCTGACGGTGATCCTCGGGCAGTCGGGCGCGGGCAAGACCACGGCGCTGAACATCCTTGGCGGCATGGACACCGCCACCTCCGGGCGCGTGGTCGTCGGCGGCCGCGACATCACCGGACTGCGCAAACGCGACCTCATAGCCTACCGGCGGATGGACATCGGATTCGTCTTCCAGTTCTACAATCTCGTGCCGAATCTGACCGCATTGGAGAACGTCGAACTCGCGTCGCAGATCTGCCCCGACCATTTCGACCCGGTCGACACCCTGCACAAGGTCGGCCTGGGCGACCGGCTGAGCAATTTCCCGGCGCAACTGTCCGGCGGAGAACAGCAGCGCGTGTCCATTGCGCGCGCAATCGCCAAGAAGCCGAAGCTGCTGCTGTGCGACGAGCCGACCGGCGCGCTCGACTATGAGACCGGCAAGGAGGTCCTGCAACTGCTGCAGGACATCTGCCGTGACGAGAACATGACGGTGCTCATCATCACCCACAACTCCGCGCTCGCTCCGATGGCGCACAAGGTCGTCCGCTTCCGCTCCGGCAAGGTGGTGGGCGAGGATGTGAATCCCGCGCCGACACCGATCGCCGACATTGAATGGTAGGTGCTGTGATGGGACGGCATGCGCATAGGAACAAAGGTCGGAAGGCGGACGGTGATTCTGCCGGGTGGTCGCCCGCGTCCGATGTGCCCACCGAGGTGATTCCCGGAATCTACGACTTGGCGTCCGACACCGATACGGGCGGCAGGCCGTCTCGTGGGCGCTCGCTGTCGGGGGCGTTCGTCAAGGATACGATGCGCTCGTGGCTGCACGGGTGGAAACGGTTTCTGTCCATCGCCGTGATTTCGCTGCTTGGGGTGGCGGTGATGACCGGCATCTACGCCGGTTGCCGTGACACGTTCCGCGCCGCGAACCGGTTCTACGACGCGCAACGGTTGCACGATATCCAGGTGCTGTCGACCTACGGTCTGACCGATGATGACGTTGCGGCCCTGAAGCAGGTCCGTGGAGTCGATGCCGTGCAGCCGGAACGCAGCCAGAGCGTCGAAGCCGACGTCAAGGGCACCGACAAAACCGTCACCATCAACGAGATCGGCGTGAACGGCCTCGACCAGCCGTACCTACAGGACGGCCGCATTCCGAGCAAGGCTGGCGAGGTCGCGGTCACCAAAAAGTTCCTCGCCGACAGTGGCATGGCCGTCGGCGACTCGCTGACCGTCACCCCGGTCGACACCGGCACTGCGACATCGACCGTTTCGGATACGGACTCCGCCGACAGCGGCGCGAACGGCACGGAACCGACGGACGAGCAAGCCGATGCATCGCAATCGGCGCCGAGCTTCCCGACCGAACTGACCATCACCGGCACGGTGATAGACCCCAAGGACCTGAGCAATCCGGATGGATACAGCGGCGCCACGGCATTCCGCAACTCGCTCGCGTCCGACTACACGTTCTTCGCGCCGAGCGACGGCGTGACAGGAGACATCTACACCGCTATCAGCCTGACCGTGAGCGGCTCGACCGACGAGGACGCGTTCGGCGACGACTATGACACGCTGGTCCGCGATGTCGCCGACCGCATCGAAGCCACGGTGCAGACCAAGCGGCAGAACGAACGCCGGCAGACTCTCGTGGACACCGCGCAGAAGAAGCTCGACCAGGCGAAGACCGACGCCTACCGGCAGCTCGACGACGCGCAGATGCAGATCACCGAGCAGACGGAGGAGCTGAAAACCCGGCGCGAGCAGGCGAAAACCACCAAGCAGAGCCTCGAAGACCAGCTCACACAGCTTGAAGACCAATCGGAGCAGCTGCAGGACGGCAAAGACCAGGTCAACGTGGGACTGCTCCAAGCCCGCCAGGGCCAATCGCAGCTGCAGCAGGGCATCGCCACCGCGCAGACGATGAACGACCTGGCCGCGCAGGGCGCGCGGGCCGCAGAGCAGGCCGCGGACGCGGCAGACCAGGCGGTCGCCGGAGCGCAAGGTCTGCCCGAGACGGTACTCGAACCATTGCGCAAGGCAGCGAAAACCGCGCGCGACCTCGCCACACAGGCACGGTCCAAAGCCGATGAATCCGCGGCACAGCTCACGCAACTGCAATCCCAGCTGAGCCAGGTCAACGCCACCATAGCCCAACTCGAAGTGCAATCGGCCACTTTGCAGCGGCAAACCGAGCAGCTGCGCGGCGGTCGCCAGCAGATCCGCGACGGACTCAAGCAGATAGCCGCCGGCGAAGAGCAGATGGACACCGGCGAACGGCAGCTCAAGGACGCGCAAGACCAGCTTGACGCCAAGCGCAAGGATGCCGACAGTCAGTTCGCCAAGCAGCAGCAACGCGTCGACGACATCGCCGCAGCCCGCTGGTACGTGCAGACGCGCTCGTCAATCGGCGGCTTCAGCTCGCTCAAATCCGACATCAGCTCAATCGAATCAATCGGCTACGCTTTCCCGGTCGTATTCCTGATTGTTGCGGTGCTGATGAGCCTGACCGCGATGACCCGCATGGTCGAGGAGGAACGCGGTCTGATTGGCACCTACACCGGGCTCGGTTACGGGAACGCGGCCATCGCGATGCGATACGTGCTGTTCGCCGCGCTCGCCTGCCTAATCGGCGGCGGACTGGGACTGATGGTCGGCTTCCTCGGCATTCCGTCGTTCCTGCTGCTGGTGATCGAGGGACTGTACACGGTGCCCGGCATACAGCTCGAATACGATTGGCTGTACGGGTCGACAGGCATCGCGCTGTTCGTCGTCGGCGTGGTCGTCGCAACGGTCGTCGCCTGCGCCGGGGCTCTGCGGCAAAGCCCGGCGCAACTCATGCAGCCGAAAGCGCCGAAGGCCGGCGCGCGCATCTTGCTCGAACGCATCCGCCCGCTGTGGCGGCGGCTCAGCTTCCTCAACAAGGTCACCGCGCGCAACATATTCCGCTTCAAAAGCCGCCTGTTGATGACCGTCGGCGGGGTAGCGGGCTGCACGGCGCTGATTGTGTGCGGCTTCGCCATCAACGACACCGTCGCCACGCTCGGACCCAAGCAGTACGAGGACATCTACCATTACGACCTGCTCGTCGTCAGCGGCGACGACAGCGTCGATGCGATGCGCGCTCGGCTCGACAAGGACGGGCGCGTGGAACGTTCGCTCGATCTGCGGCTCGACAGCGGCGAGATGGACACGGGCGACGCAGGCGAGACGATTCAGCTCATGATCGTGCCGGATGATTCAGCAGGGGCGCTCGGAGACATGATTACGCTGCGGTCCGCGAGCGGCGGGCACGGCAAGCTGCAGCTTGGGGGCGATGGCATAATCGTCGCGCAATCCGCGGCGAACTCGCTCGGCGTCAAGGCCGGCGACACCGTCACGCTACGCGACGGCAGTATGCGTCACGGCGAAGTGAAGGTCTCCGCGGTGACGCGAAACCTCATCGGCTCGAACGTGTATGTCAGCGAAAGTCTGTACAAGAAAACATTCGGCGTGTCGACGGCGGTGACGCGCAACGCCGTGATCGCCACACTGGACGGAACCGCCGACCAGAACATCGCGTACGCGGATCGGCTCGCACGCGATCCGTCGGTCGTGAGCGCCACCAGCACCGACGATCTCGAGCGCAGCTTCTCGTTCGACCTGATGAGCGCCGTCGTGGCGCTCATCATCGCGCTCGCGGGCGGGCTGGCGCTTGTCGTGCTGTTCACGCTGGCGAACACGAACGTGTCTGAGCGCGTGCGGGAAATGGCCACGCTGAAGGTACTGGGCTTCTACGACCGCGAGGTGCACCGGTATGTCAACAAGGAGATGCTGATACTGGCCGGCATGGGCATCGTCGTCGGTCTGCCGCTCGGGCGCGCGGTCGGCGGGCTGCTTACGGCGGCGCTCAACATGCCCTCGTTGTATTTCGAGGTGAGCGTGCACTGGTACAGCTATGTGATCGCCGCCGCGGCGACGATGGCGTTCGCGCTGCTCGTGCAGCTGCTCACCAATCCGGTGCTCGACCGCATCGATCCGGTCAGCTCGCTCAAGTCCGTGGAGTGAGCCGCCCGCCACCGCCCTACTTGTGGTATGGCTCGCCGGCGTTGATTTTGTAGACGCGGTACAGCTGCTCCAGTAGGATCACGCGCATCAGCTGATGCGGGAACGTCATCTTCGAGAAGCTGAGCCTGTAGTCGGCGCGGCGCAGAATCGCGTCGTCCAGGCCGATCGAGCCGCCGATGATGAGCTGTATGTGGCTTTCGCCGTGCAATCCGAGCTGGTTGATGTGCGCGGCGAGCCCTTCGGAGGAGAGCATCGTGCCGTCGATCGCCAGCGCGATCACATAGGCGTCGGGGCGGATGTGCTTGGCGATGCGCCCGCCTTCCTTGGCACGAATCTGCCGTTCCACGCCTTCGCTGGCATGTTCGGGGGTCTTCTCGTCGGCGACCTCGATGATGTCGAGCTTGCAGTAGCGGCCGAGCCGTTTGCTGTATTCGGCGATGGCGTCGCGCAGATACTGCTCTTTGACCCTGCCGACGCAAATGACGCTAATACGCATTATCCTGCTTTCTATCTGCCCGGAGGATTACGGAAGATACGCCGTCGTACTACTCCGAGAGTCACGGCACGACGATACCGCGACTCTCAAAGTCCCTCGGTGGGGGATTGGCTGACGCTCCGCCAGTCAATCCCCCACCGAGGGCATTGGTTGATGTGTGCGGATACGGCCGTTCAACGCCGAAGGCGTATTTCGTACGTCGAGCGCTGAGGAAAGGCCGTATACGCTCCATCAATCAATGACGCCGTAGAGGCGGTCGCCGGCGTCGCCAAGCCCCGGCACAATGTACGCCTTTTCGTTGAGTTTTTCATCGACGGCGCAGACGACGACCTTGAAGGCGATGGAGGGGTCGATGTGGTCTTGGACGTATTGGATGCCTTCGGGGGCGGCGATGATGTTGATGGCGGTGACGTCTTTGGCACCGCGCTCGGCGAGGTAGTGGGTGGCGGTGACGAGGGTGCCGCCGGTGGCGAGCATGGGGTCGATGAGGAAGCACTGACGGCCGGTGAGGTCTTCGGGGAGACGGTTGGCGTAAGTGATCTGCTGGGTGGGGTGCTCTTCGTCGCGCTTCATGCCGAGGAAGCCGACTTCGGCGGTGGGGATCATTTTGGTCATGCCGTCGAGCATGCCGAGTCCGGCGCGAAGGACGGGAACGATGATGGGGGCGGGGCTGGCGATGTGCTTGCCGACCATGGGGGCGACGGGGGTTTCGATGGGCTTGTCGACGATGTCGAGGTTGCGGGTCGCCTCGTAGGCTTCGAGCATGACGAGTTCGGTGACGAGCTCGCGGAAAGTGGCGGATGAGGTGTTTTTGTCGCGCAGGACGGTGAGCTTGTGTTCCACCAGCGGGTGGTCGAGTACGTGAAGTTCCATGAGTACCAGCGTACCCGGTTATCTCACATTCTGGATGGACGTAGCGTGTTGCTTATGTGACGTAATGGTCAAGATGTGCAGTGAGGTCGGACTGCAGGAGCCGAAGGCGGTTTCGACGGCGACGATATCACCAAGGCCGCGCCGAACCAGCGCATCCGCAAAGGCATGGCGTTCGTGCCGCAGGGGCAGCAGTCGTTCGGCACGATGACCGTCGACGAGAACCTGCATGTGGTCGCCGACCGGTACGGGTCCGAGGCGAAAGCGCGGTACGACGAGGCCGTGACGATGTTCCCGGTGCTCAAGGAATTCGCCGTCGAACGGGCGGATCGCTACTATGTGCTGGCCTCCGGGCGCTTCATCGCCACCGGCGAAGGCGGTCCTGCACAGGTTGAGGCCGCCAAAGAGGCCATGCGCGTATAATCGCGCTCTCAAAACTTGCAGATACAAGGCTTTTTTCGAGCGTCAATCGTTATACCTGCGAGTTCTGAGAGCGCCTATTGCAGAGCCTTCATCAAAGAAGCCACATGACCCTTTGCCCGGACGTTGTAACGGGCGATTTCTATCGTGCCGGCTGCGCCTGTAACAGGCACGCTGATGACGAATGTCGAGCGGATCACGCCTATGTGCGTGCGCCCGTAGAGCTTCTTTTCGCCGTACGCGCCGTAAAGCCGATGCACGGTCAGGTCCGCGTCCGACAGCAGCGGGAACGACAGGTGGTCGCGCTCGCGGAAACGCTGCAGCTTGTCGATTGGGTCCTTGGAGACGCCCAGCACAGTGAAACCGAGTGCGGTGAGCCGGGCAATGTTGTCGCGGAAGTCGCATGCCTCGGTGGTGCAGCCCGGCGTCATCGCGGCCGGATAGAAGTACAGCACCACGCGCTTGCCCTGCGCCAGCAGCCGCGACAGCGTGACGGAGGTCTCACCGCCGTCCGGGTTGACCGCAGGCAGGGTGAAATCAGGAGCGGGCTGGCCGGGGGTGAGTCGCGTGGGAAGGGCGGGCTGGCTGGATTGGCCGGGCTGCGGTGATTGGTCGTTTGCGTGATTTTCTGTCATGATGCGTGCCCCCTTATACCTCGATGCCCATGTGTGCCACCACTATCGCCGTCGTGGTGGACAGTCGCGCGACCGCGTATAGTCGAATCATGCAATGGCTGCACAGGATAGGCGAGGCGATTGATTCGCTGGTTGCATGGTGGCGGCGCTCGCTGACCGGGCGGGTGATTGACCGGTATGTGTCGCGGCGCGGGCCGCTGCTGGCGAACGGGCTGGCATATGGGCTACTGTTCGCGTTCTTCGCCGGCGTGTGGATCGTGGTCAGCGCGCTCGGACTGGTGGTGACCGGGAGCGAGGAGATGCAGAAGACGCTGCTCGCGATGCTGCGCACGGTGATTCCGAGCGTTTCAGATTCGCTGTTCTCCGCGTCGATGCTGAGTGGAATCTCGCATACGCTGACATGGACCGGTCTGGTGACGCTGGCGGTGTTCTGGTGGACGGTCACCGGTTGGATGAATTCCCTACGCAATGCAGTGACGACCATGTTCGACGATTGCACGCAGGAGCTGAACGTGGTCAAGGCGCGATTGCGCGATACGGTCGCTGCGATCATGGTGGCGGTACTGTTCATATTGTCGACCGCGGCGGGCGTCGTCTCTGGCGGCCTGATGAGACTGGTGTTGCGGGCGCTTGGCATCGCCGACGATTCGCTGCCGGGCGCGCTGTTGCTGGAATCGACCGGTTTCGCTACCGGCGTGTTGCTGAATTTCGCGTTGTTCATGCTGCTGCTGCGCGTGGTCGCGCACATACGCGCGGGCAAATTCACGCTGGTGGGGGCGGCGCTTGGGGCTCTGGCGGTCGCGGTGATGCAGCTGCTGGGCGCTCGTCTGTTGACGGGTGCGTCGCGCAACCCGATGCTGGCGCCGTTCGCAGCCATCATCGGCGTGCTCATCTGGTTCAACTTGGTGGCGCAGGTGATTATGATCTGCGCGGCGTTCATCGCCGAGTGCCGGCGGGGGGGCGGGGAGAGCCGGAGCTAGCTACATCCGCTGTCAGCCGACAGGGTAACTGGCACCAAGCATTGCCGGATACGATATCGTATGAGACGGCTGCGAGCTTCATCGCAGGTCGCAAGGTGCATGTCTTTCATGAGATGTGCCGTAGAGCATATGACGAGAGGAGAGTTCCCATGGCGATTGATGTATATGGTGCAACATGGTGCGGCGACTGCCACCGTGCCAAGAACGCGCTCGACCGGTTCGGCGCCGCTTACACGTGGCACGACATCGAGCAGGAGGAGGGCGCGGCCGACCGTGCCGTTGAGATCAGCGGCCAAAAGCACATCCCGGTCGTGCTCTATGGCGACGGGTCGTTCCAGGTCGAGCCGTCCGTCGTGGACATCCAGAACAAGCTCAAGGAGCTTGGCCTGCTCGGGTGAGCGGTGAGTGGCTGCGGCGGTGGCGAGGTGCGGTATCGGCTGTCCGCCATTGAACACGATGCATCAATTCGCGCCTTATGGTCGGCGCTTTTGCAAAGTGAGGACAGCATCGTTGCTTGATTTGACCAGATTCTATTCGTAGGCGGAATTCGATTTTTGGTAGTTGAATGGTTCCGGGAGTGCTGGGACAGTGAATGATTCGACGATCTCGGGGATGCGGCTGTGGGAGGCCCGGAAGATCCATCGTTCCAGCCCGGCCCCGGCTTGTCCGACGGGTTGGTGCGGGAGCGTCCTGGGGAGTTCCTTGAGTTGCCATGACCGGTAGGGCTGGTCCCTGGGATCCGTGTCCCTGGGCGTCTCCAACGCTCCGGATTGCCGTTCGGTCAGGTCGCCGGGGTTCTTGGGCACGGCGTATTTCAGGCCTTTCATCGTCTCCGTGGCCGTCTTGTCGTTGCCGCGCCGGGTCTGGTTCCGCAACCGTTTCCTGACCTGGTCGGGCGCGTCGCTCATCCGGGAGACGATGTGGAACGAGTCCGGGACGCGCTCGGCGTTCGGCAGGCGCTCCTTCACGCTGGCGTCGATCCATTCGGCTCCGTCGCCGGTGACTGCCTTGATGGAGGCGCGCTGCTCGTCGGTCAGCTGTCGGAGGAACAGGCCGGGCACCTCCTTGCCGTATCCGTCGTGCGCCCAGGCGACCCGTCTGCGCTTGTGGTCGACGGCCACGGTGATGTACGTGTGCCCCTTCCTGTGGCTGGTCTCGTCCACGCCTATCGCGGTGGGACCGTCGAACATGCACGGCATCGAGGATTCCAAGCGGGCGGCGACCCTGCGCGCGATATGGCCGGCGGTCCTCCACGCGATGCGTGGGAATCCGCCCGCGGTCTTCTGGCTGGCGACCGCCGCCGGCCATGCGCACTCCATCTCGAAACCGCTGGTGAGCCGGCTGTCCGGCTCCGCCCGCGGCACTTGGGTGACCACCACGCCATGCTCCGCGCACGCCACGCGCGGCGCCAGGCCCATGAGCTCGATCCCATAGCAGCCGAAGTCCTGGTGGCGCCATCGCCGTTCGCCGCCACCCCTCCCATATAACAGGCCCGTCCGCTATGAACCGCAAGATGATGTCCACAGCGGACGGGCCTGTTCGTTCATATGGTCGGCGGTCATGGACATGCCCCATGCCTACTCCGGCAACGAGGCCGGAACCGGCGGTACCGCCACGACACGGCAACTCGACCGGTATAGGGACGGTCCATAACAAGTTCATACGGTTCATCGCACATTGAACATCAGTTGAACGACGAATGATATTTGATGCGCGCACCATGAACAGTGCCTGAATCAGCCATCGTCTCCGAAAAGCGGCGGATAGCCTTGTAAAGGCCATGATGCGTAGGCGCATTGCAACGGCACATTCGCATCGTCGTTGAAATAGGAGAGTGCTAGGGAGAGCCTGGTCATGCATATAGGAAAGATACGCAATATCATCAAACCAGCGGTGGCGTGCATAGCGCTTGCCGTGTTCGCCGCGCCGGGTACGGTAGTCTCCGCCGCGGCGCTTGAACGTGAAGGTGCCCCATTGGATGTGGTGGCCGATTGGAAATTCCAGCAGGCGCATTCCACCGGTTCCATCGACGGTGGTGACCTGGTCATCAAGGATATGTCGGGCAACGGCAACGATCTGCACATGCAGACCTACGGGAAAAATGATTACAAGCTCAGCGACTATGTCAACTGGTCGTCGAATTCGATGAACGGTGACGGTGGTGGAAGCCTGAAGCTCAACGGCGACAGCGATCTGGCGCATAAGAAGGATCATCCCGAGCAGCGAGATCCCAAGGGCGCGGATTTCATCACCGCGAGCGGCGCTCCCATCAACAAAGAGCAATTTGCCAACGGATACACCATGGAGTTCGTGTACTACCTTCCCGATGACTTCAACGCCGGTACCGATTCGTGGATGGGGCTTGCGGCCAGGCAATCCACAAACAGCAACATGGATGAACACGAGATGGGGTCGATGAGCCTGTCGATCTCCAATTGCAAGGAAACCCAGTTCAAGGCCGCCAACAAGGACAATGAGTCGACCATGAACACCGATGATCCCAACAACGGCGTCACCAGCTGGGGCGTCACCATGGATCACGGTGGCGTTTGGTATCACATCGCCGTCGTATCCGATGGCACGAACGTGGTGACATACACCAACGGTGCCAAAGCATTCCGCAATATCAACAAGAACGGCAATGGCCTGTATGCCGATCCGACCGATGGTCGCTTCCGCATCGGCTCGTCGTATTACAACGACACTTTCGACACCAGCCAATACAACAAGGACGACTTTGACAAGTTCCTGCGTGGCAACCTGCAGGAGGTGAGATTCTCCCGCGGTGCGCTGGCACAGGGCAACTGGATCGTGCCCAACCCGACCGAGTATCTCAAGGATTACGGTACCAACGATCGTTTCGTGCTGGACAACCCCAGCGTACATACGATGGCTTTCTTGCCGGACACGCAGAATGCCATCCGTTGGGTGCCCACGGTGATGGACCGAGCCATCGACCAGTTCGATTCGGAAGATTCCAGTCTTAATCTGACCAACATCGTGTCCCTCGGTGACGTGGTGGATAACTGGGACAGTGACGCGCAATGGCAGGCATCGTCCAAGGCGTTCGGGCGTATGCAGAAAGTGGGCGTCCCCTTCCTGGAGCAGCCGGGCAATCATGATTACAATGGAGGCAGGCATGGCTACGGAGTGCCCAGCTTGCGCAAGGCGGACAATTACCTGAAACACTTCGGCCCCGACTCCGATTTCGGCAAGTATCAGAAAGAACACGGTTTTGCATACTCGCCCGATGGCCTGTCCTCATACCATCTGGTAGACAACGGCTCCTACAAGTATCTGGTGATGAACATCGACATGGGCGCGGTGGTCAGCAACTCGTCCTCGGCAAGCAATGACGATATGCGATGGTTCGAGCAGGTGCTCAAAGACCACCCGAACAACCCGACTGTGGTGGTGAGCCACGATATCTTCAAGTGCTCCGATTCACGTCCGAATGAAATCTCCCTCGATGACGATTCCGGATACAACGGTGAAGCCGGTGACGATGAAGGTGCCGGCTCGAAAATCTGGAACATCGTGAAACGGTACAACCAGGTATTCATGATGTACTCCGGTCACAATCACGGATCCGGACAAATGACCCTGACCAATGACGCCGGCAATCCGGTGCTGGGGCTGTTGTCCGACTATCAGTTCGCGTATAACGGCGGCAATGCGTTCTTCCAGTACGTCGGCATGGATGAAGCGAACAACAAGATCACCATGCGTACGTATTCGCCATACTCGGCATCGCTGCCCGCGGCCGAGCGTTCGTTCTTCGATGTCAACTCCCTGACCGGTGTCGGCAACACCTATGACGGATCGTTCGATTTCGCCAAACGATTCGCCGGTTACGAACATTCCTCCGGTTATGACACGCAGCAGTCGGTGATCTCCTTGGTGCGCGGCATCGGTGCGTTGAATGGTCAGACGCCGGCGAGCGAAGTACGGCAACTATATACTGCTCTGGCCGCATTGCCGGATAATGTGAAAGCGCAATTCGGTGATCCGTCGGATAGTGGCTCTCTGGCAGGCAGACTCGCCGCCGCATACAATGCCGCGTTCCCCAAGCCGGAACAGCCCGACACCAAGCCCGGTGCCGGCAATCAGACTGGAAGCCAAGGTGGGCATCAGGGTGGACAGTCCGGAAGCCAACAAGGGCAGAAGGGCGATGGCCATGGCAAGGGGCAGACGAATGCCGGCCCGGAGGCAATGGCCTCCACTGGTGCCGATGTGGCCCCGATCGTCGTTATCGCGATGATGACGATCTTGTTGGCCGGCGTGCTTGTGCTCGTGAAGCGTAAGCATCACCTTTCGCACTAACCGATTACCGGTGTGCAACCTGTCGACGAGCGAGCAGCCAATAGCTGGGCCTGATATAGAACCCGCGGTACTGGTTGCTCGCTCGTCGAATCAAGGAAAACCGAAGCACGCTTCGCGCCAATGCCGAAGACGCCGATGGCTTGCCGTGTCGCCACCTGCGCATTGGCGTCATGATTGTCGTGATCGTGGCCTACGTGATGTTCGGCCCGTTTCGCGGCGACATCGTTCTGGTCTTTGGCGCGTCGGCGATCTTCTACGTTTCCGGTACGTTCGCGTTTCCGGTACGTTCATCATGATGACGGTCATCCTTTCCCTGACCGGTCCCATCGAGCACGGTCAGGAAGAGCGGCAAGCCATCGAGGTCGGAACCGGCGGTGTGTCACCTGTCGGCCAGGAGCCTCCATCAACTAGTATCAGCTAGTATCCGATATGAAGCCGTGGCCTCATTGCCAATCGCCAAGGGAGGAAACCGTGCGCGCGCGACGTGACTTTGCATGGCCGAAACTGCTGACCGCGGACGGACGCGGCATCGCCTTCGGCGGCGACTACAATCCCGACCAATGGCCGGAGGACGTCTGGGACGACGACATCCGCCTGATGACCCAGGCCGGTGTCAACACCGTGGCCCTTGCCATCTTCAGCTGGGACCGCCTCCAACCCACCGAAGACCATTGGGATTTTGGCTGGCTCGATCGCATCATCGACAAGCTCGGCAAGGCTGGCATCGCGGTTGATTTGGCATCCGCGACGGCGACCGCACCCCTGTGGCTCTACGAAAACCATCCCGAAGTCCTTCCGCGAGACAAGTACGGTCATCCGGTCAACGCCGGCTCCCGCCAGTCCTGGAGCCCGACCAGCCCGGTGTTCAAGGAATACGCGCTAACCCTATGCCGCAAACTCGCCGAACGCTACGGCGCCAACCCATATGTGACGGCATGGCATATGGGAAACGAGTATGGGTGGAACAATCGCGACGACTACTCCGACAATGCGCTCGAAGCCTTCCGCGCATGGTGCCGCCGCAAGTACGGCACCATCGACGCACTTAACCAGGCGTGGGGCACCACGTTCTGGGGACAGGAGATGACCGGTTTCGGCGAAGTGCTCATCCCGCGGTTCATGGGTGCCGATTCCATGGTCAACCCCGGCCAGAAGCTTGATTTTGAACGGTTCGGCAATGACATGCTGCTCGACTTCTACAAAGCCGAACGTGACGCGATCGCCGAAATCTGCCCCGACAGACCCTTCACCACGAACTTCATGATCTCCACCGACCAGTGCTGTATGGACTACGCCGCGTGGGCGGAGGAAGTGGACTTCGTATCGAACGACCACTACTTCCACGAAGGCGAATCCCATCTCGACGAGCTGGCCTGCTCCGACGCGCTCGTGGATTCGCTGGCGCTCGGCAAACCGTGGTACGTCATGGAACATTCCACCTCAGCGGTGCAGTGGAAACCGCTGAACACCCGCAAATGTAAAGGGGAGACGGTGCGCGACTCCCTGGCCCACGTGGCCATGGGCGCAGACGCCATCAACTTCTTCCAGTGGCGCGCATCCGCGTTCGGCGCCGAAGCGTTCCATTCCGCTATGGTCCCGCACGCCGGCGAGGACACGAAACTGTTCCGTCAGGTGTGCGAATTGGGCGCGACGTTGCGGGCGCTCGCCGACGCCGGTGTTCAAGGCAGCGGATTGGCGGCATCGGACACGGCGATCCTCTTCAGCGCCGAATCGGAGTGGGCCACCCGATCCGAGACATTGCCGAGCATGAAACTCAGCCATTGGCATGATGTGCGTGACTGGTACCGTGCGTTCCTGAACGCTGGTGCACGCGCCGACATCGTGCCGCTCGCCTACGACTGGAGTTCCTATAAGACCATCGTGCTGCCGACCGTACTGATACTGAGCGACGCCGATACGCGGCGGTTGGCCGGTTTCGTACAGGCCGGAGGCCGTGTGGTGGTCGATTACGCGACCGGTCTGCTCGACGAGCGCTTCCACACGTGGCTCGGCGGGTATCCCGGTGCGGGCGATGGGCTGTTGCGCTCGATGCTGGGCGTTCGTGGTGAGGAATTCAACATTCTCGGTGCTGGGGCGGAAGGCGAGCCGAACGAGATTCGGCTGACGGGCACCAGGGATTCATCCACGATGGACGGTGCCGTGACCCGCCTGTGGCAGAACGACGTGACCGTCGCCGGACCGCATGTGCAGGTGCTTGCCACATATGCCGGCGAAGAAGCGGATGAGTGGGAGCTTGATGGCACGGCCGCGCTCACCCGCAACGCATACGGCGCGGGGGAGGCGTATTTCCTCGGCTGTGATCTGGGCGTGAGCGACCTGACGCGATTCGTGAGCGGCTGGCTTGCCGTGCAGCCGCAATCCTCCCGTCAGCCGCAGGTCAACAGTCAGTCGCAATCCAGCCGTCAGCCGCAAGTCGTCGGCGCGACCCCTGATGTTCTGCACACCGTGCGTCAATCCGACGACGCCATATTCGACTTCTACCTGACACGTGGCAGATCGGATGTCGAACTGCGTGGCATCGCCGGGGAGCCGATCGTCCTGTTCCGGGCGGAACGGGGCAGTGACGGCGGTGCGTATACGGTGCATCGCAATGGCGTTCTCGTGGTGAAACGCCCGAACCCGTCGCTGTAGTCAATTGCGGCGAAACAAGGGAATGGGGGCGCGGATGGTTTTGGGAAACGGTCCGCGCCCCCCCCTACAGAGATTCCGGTGGCGACTGGCTGTTTCCGGCTCTATTTCAACGTTTTTGGACTGCCGCTTAAGTGCCTGGCCGCTTAAGTCGCCGCTCCTTCGGCGTGCCGCGACGGGCCGAAACGGATAGTTGGTGTAGCAGGGCAGCCTGAGGTTGTGTCTTGCTGGTTTGGGAAAATGATGGGGAAGGAATTTGGCCGATACTCTGGTGCAGCGAGGAGTGGGCCGGGGAGGGGGTCCTCCCCGGTGTTGTTATGCGGCGTTGGCGAGGAAGATGTGCTTGTGGTGATACTCGATGAACTCATGCGAAGGTTGGCTGATTGCCGGCAATGAGATCTCATGTCCATCGAAGTCATAGAGCCATCTGTCGTTGATGTCGGAGTGCCGCACCTTGTCATGGTTGACCATGATGCGGTAGTCGTCATCGATGGAGATGAGGCCTTGGTCGAAGGCCCGATCATGGAAGGCGTTGAGCAACAGCCCATTCGATGCGGCGGTTTTCTCGTTGGGCGTCGATGCCTTCCAAGGTTTGATGTGACTGGCGATCAGTAGTTTGGGAATCTGCATGCCGGTTATGCAGCATGTGCCGTGGTAGTTCTGCAATAGTGAATTGCGGAAATAGGATTGGTTGACCCGTTGAAGTATGGTTGCCGGTCGCTCCTCTCCGGTGGGCGCGTGTTCGGCGATGAACAGGGCTGTTGCTGTTTCGAGCGGCGAACAATGGATGGTACGCCAGAAAGTGTGCCCATGTATCCGTATGAGATTGCCACCCGTCTTTCGGATCTGGGCAGACTTGACTATTCCGCTCAGCCGGTGATGGAGTCCACCCGGGATGATCTCGATCCATTGGAGCGTGACCGCCTGCGCAAAATCATCGCTTCCTATCAATCCAGTGACCGGAATCTTTTGGAGCTTTCGGATGCGGACTTGGAGAAATCGCTGCGCCTTGTTGTGTCGGTCAATGGTGAGCTGACGCCGACTTTGGCAGGGTTGCTGCTTATCGGCAACGAAGAAGCGCTGCAGAGGCTTGTGCCGACGAATGAGGCGGCTTTTCAGGTTCTTGTGGGTACCGACATCAAGGTGAATCAGACCTACCGTGGCCCGTTGCTCAAAACCATAGAACAGATAGCCGAGTCGTTCAAGCCCTGGAATCCAGGCACGGAGCTGACCGTGGGTCTGTTTTCTTCGGTGGTTCCCGAATTTGACGAAAGGGCTTTCCGAGAGGCTTTGGTCAACGCATTCGGCCACAGGGACTATTCGCTTCTTGGTCGTGTGCGGGTATTGGTGGATGATGCCGGCTTAACCATTGCTAATCCCGGTGGATTCGTGGAAGGTATCAACGTCCATAACTTGCTTACTGCGGAGCCGCGTGGCCGCAATCCATGCCTGATGGATGCGTTGAAGAGAACCGGTCTCGCCGAACGTACGGGGCGCGGCATCGACCGTATATTCGAGGGTGCTTTGAACTATGGCCGTCCTCTGCCTGATTATTCGAGGTCCAACAGGCGTGGAGTGTCGGTGCTGTTGCCTCGTAGTGTGCCCGACAAGGCGTTTGTGGAACTGCTGGCCGAGGAACGTGAGCGCAGCGGCAAGTCCATGTCTCTCGATGGTCTGCTTATTTTGGACAAGCTCAAGAGTGAACGTCGTTGTGGCTTTGATGTGTTGTCGGGCTCTCTGGACATGAGTGACCAGCGTCTGCGCACCGTACTGGGGCAGCTGACGGAGGCGGGGCTTGTTGAAAGCGCTGGCGTTGGAGCTCGCCGCACGTATATGTTGGGTGCGAAAGTGTATCGGCGCAGCGGTAGGGCGATGGAATACGTTCGCCAATCAGACATCGATAGGGTGCGGTATCCCGAACTGATCATCGAGTTAATGCATGAACAGAAATCAGTGAGCAAAAACGATGTGATGGAATTGCTGCATCTTGAGGAGAATCAGGCGTACTACCAATTGCGAAAACTAGTCCTTGAAGGACGCGCTAAGAAGGTCGGCAGTGGACGCAACGTGCGGTATGCGGCAGTACGTTGAATGAGATACGCAGATCATTCTTGAACGGTTTTCTCTGAATTCCGAGATTTATCTCTGAATTCAGAGAAAGAATATCGGAATTCAGAGAAAACTAGTGTGCGATGTGGCTATTCCGCTTCAGGAATTATGTACGATTCGAACGTGGCCTGTATCTGCGATGCCGTCAGCCGCTTTATCGGTATGCTCCCTATGCGGGGCTTGATGTGGTTCCCGTAGCTGTTCCCATAGCGCGTCCTTGTGCTGTCGGCGATGTTCCAGATAGTTCACGTCATGCTCCCTTGCGTGATGATTCACATGATTCGCGTCTTCATGGTAGCGTCTCCCGCCGGCGCATGAGTGACTGGTCACGCTGTCAGTGGAATCTCCCCGACGGATATCCCGCCTATGCGGGATATCCACGCCGGCGTACGGAGATTCGCATGTTCGGGCGTACGATGGACCCGGTTTTTGCAGGATGCGGCCAACGCCTTGGATGGGCATGGGCCTGCAACCATCGTGAGCCGCCACGGGCGTTCGGCGATCGCCGGGCGGCGGATCGAGAAGGATCGGGCGATCGGGGCCGCCCACCATCCGAAACCATCGTCGGCGTCGCTTCAGCGGGGCATGCCGACGGTTCGCGTTTTCCGGCAAAGGGTCGGCCGGCGCTTTCCTCATTGAAGTTCGACGGGTCATGGTCCCGCCGTGAGGGTTGGACCGGTAATCGGGTGATGCCGAACGTCCCGACGGGACGGCGGCCGTGTCATCAAAGCGACCGCACGAACTCTCCGCCCGGAAGCGGACGGCGCTGATTTTGGATGACCCATCGGCCGTGGCATTCCCGGGCCCGGAACATGCCATGGGGTTTGCGGACCCCGGGCGACGCCGCATGGCCTTCCCGTTCCCGCGCCACGGGCGGCGGCATGGTTCATGGCGCCGACGGTGGGTCCGTCCGCACGCGGAGCGCTTCCATGCCTCGCTGACGGATGGTGGCGATCCCCCCCCCCGCGGAGAGGAGTATTGTTTCATTTGTAGATAACATTGTTACACAGTAGGAGAACATTGATATGCAATCTGAACGTTCGTTGATTCCCACCCCCATGCCGGTCCGGAGACACGCACGGTCCGGGAACAGGGGGCTGGCCCTCACCGCCCTGTGTCTGGCGGTGCTGCTGGTCGTGATGGACAACACCATCGTCAACGTCGCGATTCCCACGATGAGCGACGCGTTGAACGCCTCGTCCACGGACCTGCAGTGGGTGGTGGACGCCTACACGCTGTCCTTCGCGGCGCTGCTCCTGCCCGCCGGCAAACTCAGCGACCGATGGGGAAGAAGACGGATGCTGCTCGTCGGATTGGCGGGATTCGCCGTGGTCTCCGCAGCTACGGCCTTCTCCTGGGCCCTGTGGCAGCTGGTGACGCTGCGCGTGGTGTTGGGGGTCTGCGCCGCGCTGATCTATCCGGCGACGCTGTCGTCAATCATCGTCATCTTCGAAGGCTCCAGGTACCGTAGCCTGGCCGTTGGCCTGTGGGCGGCGACATCAGGGGTCGGCATCGCCCTGGGCCCGATCATCGGCGGCGTCCTGCTGGAGCACTAGGTAGTGCCCGAAAAGTTGCGCACTTTGGATCATGGCCGTCCATGGCGCGATAG
>OBXX01000369.1_pt1 | contig 24997 bp, 19 predicted proteins | sample 1495441 | NCBI WGS metagenome assembly OBXX01 (sample SAMEA2580168, study PRJEB22360) | human gut metagenome | biome: human gut; feature: human-associated habitat; material: faeces | place: Denmark | collected 2008/2010 | reverse complement strand
TATAGGACTAAATCCTTTGGGTAAATTAATTGTCTAACTTTTTGGGGTCAGTACATATCAGGGCTTTTTGGCTTTAGTTTGATAGTTGTTTAAAGTTCTTTTGTGCTTCTAGGATAATGGGTGCCAGACGTTCGATATCAGACTGTGTACCACGAAGCTCGAAGTCCCCTAACATAGGGAAACCAAAACGTTTACTATATTGCTTAGCAGTTAGGCAGTATTGATTGTTGAAGTTACGGTTACCAGAACCGATGATACCAAAGCAACGTTTGTAGTTATCATGGGCTGCGATAAAGTCTCCCAGTGGATTAGTTAGGATTTCGACATCTCCATTGTCAATGCCATTGCCTCCTTCAAGGTAGGTTGGCAATAGAGCGACAAAGGGTTCGTCCACTTGGAAGGTTTCATGATTGAGTTCTTTAATATTGATTTGGCGACAGGCAATTCCGTGTTTTAGGGATAAATAATCAGACATCCGTTTGACAAAGCTTTGGGTATTGCCACTAAGACTAATATACACGAGGGTAAGTTGAGACATAAGCGTCCTCTTTCTATCTATATCTTGTGTTTGCTCAATCATTCTAACACAATATATTGTGTTTTTCAAGTTGCCTCCTTCTGACTAAGAATTGCCTATCTAGCTCTTTTTCTTTACTTGTAAAAGTGATAAAATAAAGGATAATTAAAAAGTAGCGAAGGAAGAAATCATGGCTAAAGATAAAAATATAACAGGCGAAGAAATTTTAGACATTTGCTCGGCTTACATGTCAGTAGATGATTTAAAATTAGTGGAAAAAGCCTGGCATTATGCGACGGAGGCTCATAATGGGCAATTTCGTCAGTCAGGAGAACCTTATATTATCCACCCTATTCAAGTGGCAGATCTCCATCTTGATGCAGTGACAGTGGCCTGTGGTTTCTTGCATGATGTCGTTGAAGACACCGAAAAGACGCTAGATGATTTGGAAGCAGATTTTGGCCTTGATGTACGAAATATCGTAGATGGTGTTACCAAGCTTGGTAAGGTCGAGTACAAGTCACACGAGGAGCAGCTAGCTGAAAATCACCGTAAGATGCTTATGGCCATGTCTAAGGATATTCGTGTTATCTTGGTTAAATTAGCAGACCGTTTGCATAATATGCGTACCCTTAAGCATCTTCGTAAGGACAAGCAAGAGCGTATTTCTCGTGAAACTATGGAAATCTATGCTCCCTTGGCTCACCGTTTGGGTATCAGCCGTATTAAATGGGAACTAGAAGATATGGCCTTCCGTTATCTTAACGAGGTGGAATTCTACAAAATTTCCCATATGATGAAGGAAAAACGCCGTGAACGTGAGGAACTTGTGGATGATATTGTCGCTAAAATCAAGACCTATACTTCTGAACAGGGACTTGTCGGAGACATTTATGGCCGCCCCAAACACATCTACTCAATTTATCGTAAGATGCGTGATAAGAAGAAGCGCTTCGATCAAATTTATGATTTGATTGCCATTCGCTGTGTCATGGAGACGCACAGTGATGTTTATGCCATGTTGGGCTACATCCACGAGCTTTGGCGCCCCATGCCTGGTCGCTTCAAAGACTATATTGCCAATCCTAAATCCAACGGTTACCAGTCTATCCATACAACGGTTTATGGGCCAAAAGGGCCTATTGAAATTCAAATCCGTACTAAGGAAATGCACCAAGTTGCCGAATACGGGGTTGCAGCTCACTGGGCTTACAAGAAAGGTATCAAGGGCAAGGTAGACTCGAAAGAGTCTGCTTTGGGAATGAACTGGATTAAAGATCTCGTGGAACTCCAAGATGCTTCAAATGGCGATGCTATGGGTTTTGTGGACTCTGTTAAGGAGGATATTTTCTCAGAACGTATCTACGTCTTTACACCAAATGGTGCTGTTCAGGAATTGCCTAAAGATTCGGGGCCTATTGACTTTGCCTATGCCATTCATACCCAAGTCGGTGAAAAGGCTACAGGTGCTAAAGTCAATGGTCGTATGGTTCCTTTGACTGCTAAGCTCAAGACAGGTGATGTGGTTGAGATTGTCACCAATGCTAATTCTTTTGGTCCTAGCCGTGACTGGATTAAGATGGTTAAGACCACCAAGGCCAGAAATAAGATTCGTCAATTCTTTAAAAATCAAGACAAAGAAGCTTCTATCACCAAGGGGCGTGAGCTTTTGGTTGGCTACTTCCAAGAGCAGGGCTACATTGCCAATAAATATCTGGACAAGAAGCATATAGAGGAAATTCTTCCTCGTATGAGCGTACGCAGTGAGGAGGCTCTCTATGCGGCCGTTGGTTTTGGTGAAATCAGTGCTGCTGCTGTCTTCAATCGTTTGACGGAAAAAGAACGTCGTGAAGAAGAGCGTGCTAAGGCTAAGGCTGAAGCTGAAGAGCTAATGAAGGGTGGCGAAGTCAAGACTGAGAAGAAAGAGGTTCTTAAGGTCAAGAGTGAAAATGGGGTTATCATCCAAGGTGCCTCAGGTCTCCTCATGCGTATTGCCAAGTGTTGTAACCCAGTGCCTGGAGACGAAATTGAAGGTTACATCACTAAAGGACGTGGTATCGCCATTCACCGTTCAGACTGTCATAATATCAAGAGTCAGGAAGGTTATGAACAACGGTTAATCGAAGTAGAGTGGGATGAGCGTAATGCTAATAAATCTTATTTGGCTGAGATTGACATCTATGGTCTTAACCGTTCAGGTCTGTTGAATGATGTTCTTCAAATCTTGTCAAATACGACTAAAAGTATTGCGACGGTCAATGCGCAACCAACTAAGGACATGAAGTTTGCCAATATTCATGTTAGTTTTGAAATTGCCAACCTCATTGAATTGACTGGTCTTGTGGATAAAATTAAAATTATTCCAGATGTTTACAGTGTTAAACGTACCAATGGTTAAGGAGCTCTTGCTATGAAGATTGTGATTCAGCGCGTGCAAAAGGCCTCCGTGGCTATTGAGGATCGTACGGTTGGTGCTATTAATCAGGGTCTCTTACTCTTGGTCGGAGTGGGTCCAGAGGACACCAGAGAGGATTTGGATTATGCGGTGCGTAAGATTGTCAATATGCGCATTTTTTCAGATGAAGCTGGCAAGATGAATCTCTCTGTTAAGGATGTTAGTGGCCAGATTTTGTCGATTTCTCAGTTTACGCTTTTTGCGGATACGAAAAAAGGGAACCGACCGGCCTTTACAGGAGCTGCAAAGCCAGATATGGCTAACCAACTCTATGACGATTTCAATCAATCCTTGTCAACCCATGTTCCTGTAGAACGAGGATGCTTTGGTGCAGATATGCAGGTTAGTCTAGTTAATGATGGGCCTGTGACCATCATTTTAGATACCAAAAATAGATAAGCAAACCATTTCCCACCTTGTATGGGAAGTGGTTTTTTGCTAGTCTAGATGACCTTCAAGACATTATAAGTTGCTAGACTGAATCTTCAGCATTTATGAATTATCTTTGTCATTTTGGAGAGATAAAAATAAAGAATATTTAATGATATTAAAAATGTTGCTCTAGAATTTCTAAAAAAAATCTGACCATTCATGATGAAAAAGTTACCGTTTACGAGGATTACCGGAAATTCCCTTGTTTTACAAAAAAGATTAAGTTAACATTAATTTCATAAGAAACACTAAGCGGTTTTTATGAAACTAAAAACGACTCGAGTTTACTGCATGCAAATAAAATAGTGATAATTTGAAACGCCGAGGTGATAAAGATTTTGTAGAAGGATAGAGATAGATGTCAAAGAAAGTATCGTCAACTAAATTATTATCAGGTTTGTTTGTAGCTGGTGGTGTCTTGGGAATTAGTCAAGTAGCCAAGGCAGATAACGTTGTCAGTTCCGAAGCAACCAACCCCGCCATTACCAGCAAGGCAGATAACTTGGTCGTGGTACCAACTGAGGTGGTTGCTCCAGTTGCAACAACAGAAATAGGTCCATCGTCTGCAGCTGTTACGACAGATACGGCAACAACTGCGACTGCTACCACAGTATTTTCCCAAGCGGTACCAACAGAGAGCGCTAGCTCAGAAACTCTTGTAGCTAGTGAAGCGCTAGCTCCTGAGTCAGCTGCTGTGGAAACCATCACATCATCATCTGATAATGCTACGGAAGCAGGACGTCATTCAACAGCCCAAGTAACACCAGTTACTGGAGTGACAGAACAAAACTTGAATGGCGATGCTTACTTGACAGATCCAGAAACAACAAAAGCAGCCTATAGTAAGGCTGATGGTGATGTTAACTACTCTGTTGTTGTATCTAACCCAAGAGCAGAAACTCAAACTTTGACTGTCAACTTGACCCTTCAACAGGCTTCAGAAATCATCGGTCAAGATAATGTTGATGTGACATTGGCAGCAGGGGCTTCGGTTAAGGTTTCAAATTTGACTGTTGCGTCAGAATGGTTGATAAACAACACAGGTTACTTGGTGACAATCAGTGTCAACGACAAATTGGGTAAAGCCTTGACAAGTAAACGTGTTGGCTTATCTGTTGAAGATGATTGGACAGTCTTCCCACGTTACGGTATTGTAGCAGGTTCACCGACTGATCAAAATAGTATCCTTGTCAAAAATCTTAAGGCCTACCGTAAAGAGCTTGAGCTTATGAAGTCTATGAATATTAACTCATATTTCTTCTACGATGCTTATAGTGAAGCTACCAATCCTTTCCCAAAGGGTGTTGATAGCTTTGTTCAAAAATGGAATACCTGGAGTCACACCCAGGTTGACACTAAGGCCGTTAAAGAATTGGTGAATCAAGTGCATAAGTCTGGCGCTGTTGCCATGCTCTATAACATGATTTCAGCAGATTCAAATCCAAAGAATCCAGCCCTTCCGCTCGCTGCTTTGGTTTATAATTTTTATGACAGCTTTGGTAAGAAGGGTGAGCCGATGACTTATACTATCGGTGACAACCCAACTCAAGTTTACTATGATCCAGCTAATCCTGATTGGCAAAAATACATTGCAGGTGTCATGAAATCAGCCATGGACCGTATGGGATTTGATGGTTGGCAAGGTGATACAATTGGTGACAACCGTGTGACAGATTATGAGCACCGTCACAGCACAGACGAAGCTGACTCACACATGATGTCTGATTCATATGCATCATTTATTAATGCCATGAAAGACCTTATTGGTGAGAACTATTACATCACAATCAATGATGTCAATGGCGGTAATGATGATAAATTAGCCAAGGCACGTCAAGATGTTGTTTATAATGAGCTCTGGACAAACGGTGGTTCAGTGCTTCCAGGACGTATGCAAGTTGCCTATGGGGATTTGAAAGCACGCATTGATATGGTCCGCAATAAAACTGGTAAATCACTTATCGTCGGTGCCTACATGGAAGAACCAGGTATTGACTATACTGTTCCTGGCGGAAAAGCAACTAACGGTGCTGGTAAAGATGCCTTGGCTGGTAAGCCATTGCAGACCGATGCGACCCTTCTGGTAGATGCGACAGTAGCTGCAGCTGGTGGTTACCACATGTCCATTGCAGCCCTTGCCAATGCTAATGCAGCTCTAAACGTACTTCAAAGTGCTTATTACCCAACTCAATACCTGAGTGTGGCTAAGGATGCTATTCGTAAGCTTTACAATTACCAACAGTTTATTACTGCTTATGAAAACCTTCTTCGTGGCGAGGGTGTGACTAACAGCATTCAAGCTGTGTCTACCAAGAATGTTGCTGGTGAAATCCTTTCTAAAGATGCGCTAGGTGTGACAGGAAATCAAGTTTGGACATTTGCTAAATCAGGAAAAGGTTTCTCAACTGTTCAAATGATTAACATGATGGGTATCAATGCGGGCTGGCATAATGAAGAGGGGTATGCGGATAATAAAACACCGGATGCACAAGAAAATCTCACAGTTCGTCTTAGCCTAGCAGGTAAAACAGCTCAAGAAGCCGCTAAGATTGCCAATCAAGTCTATGTGACATCACCAGATGATTGGGCAACTTCAAGCATGAAGAAGGCACAAGCAAGCCTTGAAACAGATGACAATGGTCAACCAGTCCTTGTTATTTCAGTTCCTAAGTTGACTCTCTGGAACATGCTTTACATCAAGGAAGACACAAGAGCAACACCGATAGCACCGGTTATCTTAAAATCAGTTACTAACCAAGCTGGTAAGAAAGCAGATAATACCGTAACAGCTGAAGCAAGCTCAGAAACAGCTCATTCAGAAAACACATCGGTAGATAAAGATTCAGAAGTTTCTACAGATGTGAAACCGATTGTTGAACATGCTCAACCAGATGAAACAATGCAACCAGCACCATCAGTTGATACACTCATAAAATCAGCAGCTATCCCAGTATCTATGGAATCAGAAGCACCATTTGATGAGAAATATGGTGACCTGGTATCTAACTCTGGTCAAGGAGCGCCAGAATCAGCTTCAGTAAATACACTAGCTTCGGAGGCCCTAAGCTTAGCGACTTCAGAAGCATCATCAGACATTTTAGAAAGTGCAACGATATCATCAGCAACCTCAGTCAACACAAGGGATTCAGCATCTTCAATATCTGAATCAGAACCTGCAAGCAGTGCCATGGTCTCAGAGTCGGCCATTGTAACGACAACAGTCGTTTCAGAATCACATGTAGTGGCTGAACCAGTCCTTTCATTGACAGAATCAGAAAGTCAAGTGAGTCCTTCAGAAGTGGCTTCGGCGACTTCTGAAACAGTAGGCACATCAGAAGAGGTCATCCTTGGTGGACTATCAGAAAACATCAATAGTTGGAATAGATTCCCTGATTCTCCACGTGTATCAGAATCCTTGCCAAGTACTTCAGAAACACTCACAGAAGCAGCGTCACTCTTTAGCAATTATGCAAGATATTCAGAAACAGCAAGCTCAGAAGTTCATTCTATGGTAGCAGCATCTTCAGAAGATTCTATTGAAAAATTAGCAGTATCTATTTTAAAGGATACTGAGGGTGGTTTATATGATGCAAGGACAATTAGAAATATTGTTGAGATGATTGATAGCATCACGACAAATGTTCGTTACACTCATGGGACCCTTCAAGAAGTTGCTAACACAGCCTCATCAGATAACACCTACAGTGGTAGTCAAAATCTTAATATTGCCAATAAAACCACAACACAAAAAGGTGATAAAGGAACGACAGAAGGTCTCAAAGAGACAATTGTCAAAACAGCAAAATCTCATAAGTGGGGGGAACATGCTGTGGCTATCCTTACAGCTATTGTTTTAGCAGGTGCAGCCGCACTGGCAGCCCTTCGTAATTTCTTGATGTCAAAAAAAGATAACAAATAATAGGTAAAACTCTTTGTGTGAACAAGGAGTTTTCTTTGGGTAGACTGCTATTTTTCTGAAAATTGTGATACAATAGAAATAGTTTGAATATTGTGTCAAAGGAGAGCCAATGATTACTGCAAATGATATCGTAAAGGCTAACGAAGTCTTAAAAAACGTAGTGGAACGTACACCACTAGATTTTGATCGCTATTTGTCTGAAAAATACGGAGCAACCATCTATATTAAAAAAGAAAACATGCAAAAGGTGCGCTCTTTCAAATTGCGTGGAGCCTACTATGCCATCCATCAGTTAAGCGATGAGGATAAGGCACGTGGTGTGGTTTGTGCTTCAGCCGGCAACCATGCTCAAGGGGTTGCTTATACTTGTAATGAGATGAAGATTCCGGCAACCATCTTTATGCCAGTAACAACGCCTCACCAAAAAATTGGTCAAGTCCGTTTCTTTGGTGGCAAGTTTGTAACAATCAAATTGGTGGGAGATACCTTTGATGCTTCTGCCCAAGCAGCACAGGAATATACCAAGTCTGAAGGCATGACTTTCATTGCTCCATTCGACGATTATAATGTCCAAGCGGGTCAAGGAACAGTTGCTTATGAAATTTATGAGCAGGCTCAAGCGGAGGGTGTTTCCTTTGATAGTATCTTGGTTCCAGTAGGTGGTGGTGGTCTCATCTCTGGTGTTTCTACTTATATCAAAGATGTGGCACCATCTATGGAGGTTATCGGTGTTGAAGCTAGTGGTGCTCGTAGCATGAGAGCAGCTTTTGACCGTGGCTATCCTGTAAAACTCGAAGAAATCGATAAATTTGCGGATGGGATTGCTGTCCAAAAGGTGGGAACCAAAACTTACGAGGTGGCTCGTAAACATGTGGATCGCCTCTTGGGTGTTGATGAAGGGCTGATTTCAGAAACCTTAATTGATATGTACTCTAAAGTTGGTACCATCGCAGAACCTGCAGGTGCAGCTTCTGTAGCGGCCCTTGAAGTGATTAAAGATGAGATTAAGGGAAAAACCATCGTTTGTATCATCTCAGGAGGTAACAATGACATCAACCGTATGCCAGAGATGGAAGAACGTGCCCTTATTTATAATGGCATCAAGCATTACTTTGTGGTTAACTTCCCACAACGTCCTGGTGCCCTTCGTGAATTTGTAAATGATATCTTGGGACCAAATGACGACATCACTCGTTTTGAGTACATCAAACGTGCCAATAAAGGCAAAGGTCCAGTTCTTATTGGCGTGGCTCTTAGTGATAAGAATGATTATGATGGCCTGCTTGAACGTCTTTCGGACTTTGACCCAAGTTACATTAATCTTCACGGTAATGAAACACTTTACAATATGCTTGTCTGAGGACAGGTTTACCTAAGGAGAAAAGAACCGACGAAAGTTGGTTTTTTGTTTTTATTAAGAATAAAAACAAAAAGTTAAAAAAGATTTTAACAAAATAAGTTTGTTAAGCCTTATAATTTCATTATTTATACACTTTAAGAGTCCGAATTTATTTGCAAATATAAATATTAGATTAGAAAGAAAGAGCGTGATTATTTTCTGAAAATATATAACGACTAGTAAAAGTGTTGTAATACCAATGTTTTTACCTTTTAAGAAAGCCTGAAAAAGCTATTAAATTTTTTAAAAAAATATCCAAAAAAGTCTTGACAAATTTTCGGGGGGGATAATTAGTGAGGCATTTTAATTAATGGGGTGTGTTTAAAAGTCAAAAGGAGTTTATGATGAATTCTAAGAAAATCATTTCATCAGTTTCCTTGGCGACAGCTGTCCTTGCGACAGGTATCATTAGCCAAGAAGCACATGCTGATAGTGTTGATACTACTACGACAACAGCCAGTCAGGCACAGCCCCAGTTAGTTACCGCAGAACAAGTTGCATCCGCAAAAGCAACATTTGAAAATAATCAAGAAGCTCAAGCACAAGCTCAGTTAGTGGCTGACAGTAAAAAGCAGGCTTTAGATACTGCTAAAGCAAATACCACAACAGCACAAGATGCTGTTGCAAAAGCAGAAACGGCCGCAGCCTCAGCGACAGATACTAATATTCAAGTGGCTAAAGAGGCTATCCCAACAGCTGAAACTAAGGTACAGTCTGCTAAAGAAGCTGTTGAAACTGCGAAAACGGATGTTACCACAAAAGAGGCTAGTCAGTCGCAAGCACAAGAAGCCGTTAATAAAGCACAAGGTAATGTGAACCAAGCTCAGGAAGCGGTTGATGAAGCGACACAAATTCAGTCTGAAAAACAAGCAGTAGTTGATAAAAGTGCTAAGGAAGTTGAAGTAGCTAAACAAGGTGTTACCAATGCACAGGCTACACTGGCTGAGAAGACTAGCAAAGTATCACAAGCTAAACAGAGCGTTGAAACAGCTAAACAAAATGATGCAAAACTTGATGCTGATATAAAAGCTGCAGATATCAATGCTGAAAAAGCATACCAAACCGCTCAAGTTGCTAAAAGTGATGTTGATGCCGCAAAAACAAAAGCTGATGAAACAGCACAAGTGCTTAGAGATGCGAATCGCCCAACTCATATCGTAATGAGTGATGAATTCAAACAAAATTTCAAACACTTCTTATTTGAAACACCAAAAGATAACATGCCCGCATTACGCGAAGCTGTTGGTAAAATAATTGATTCCGAAGCTGCATCACGTAAATTGAATAAAGCTTATTTTGATACATTTACACCTGATACAACGGGTGTTAAATATGATGTTGAACATCTTCCACTTGACGTACAAACAGAATTAAGTCAATATATGGCTTATTTAGTTAACGATATTCGTGCACAACTTGGTCAACCGAAACTTGTTGTTAACACAGATACTATTAAATTTGCCAGCTTGGTAGCTGAAAAATATGAAAAGAACCATGACCCATTTAGTGGACATGATAAGAAAGCTATCAATGATGCTGCAAAAGAAATGGGTTATTGGTATGACCACGGCTATTATACAAATCCATATGAAAATATGGCTGGTGGATATATCAAATCATCATTCAACTTAGATGATGATAGTAATAGTCTTTATAAAGTTGGTGATAAAGTTGAAGCAACAAAATCAGAATTGTATAACTTAATTGCCGATAATGTTGCAGGTTTCCTTTATGAAGGTGAAGTAAATGGTTCATATGCGCATGCTGCTTCATTAATTACACAACCATCATTGGGTCTTGCTCTCACTTTGACTCATACGAATCAAGGTTTCGGTGAACTTCCAATGATTGAAACGCATGTACTTTTAACACCAGAACATGATATGGTTGACTTCAGTAAAAAGGTACTAGACCCTAGCAAGAACTTACCTGATTTGGTAATTCCAGATAAGCAAGCCGCAGAAGTTGCCGACCGAGCAGCACAAGCCGCATTGGTAACCGCAACAGCACAAGCTCAAGCTGCACAAACACGTTTTGAACAAGCAAAAGCCGCATATGACGCATTGGTAGCAACACCACGTCAAACAGCCGATGCCGAAGCTAAATTAGCAACAGCAAAAGCTGAATTAGCAAATGCCCAAACAGCATTAACAAATGCAGAACAAACATTAGCAACAGTGACAGCATCACATGCAGATAAAGTAGCAGCTTTGGATATGGCAAAAGCAGCCCGTGATGAAGCTGTAAATGCCTTGACTGCAGAACAAAACAAGTTGGCAACAGCTAATGATGAATTGGCTCAACGTGAAACAGCGACAACAGTAGCAAAAGCTAAACTTCGTGAAGTTGAACAAGCTGTGAAAGATGCTGAGCAAGCAGTAATAGATGCAAAAGCTACTTATGAGCAACTTGTGAAAGCTAAAGCTAATCTTGAAACTGCTCGACAAGCTTACGCCAAAGTAGTGGCAGCACAAGATGCTGCTCAAGTTGCCTATGACAAAGCAATTGTAGCATTAACAAATGCGAAAGCTCAAACGGCATTGAGTGGCACCAAGTATACTAACCTAAAAGCTGCCTATGATGCTCGTATTGCTTATGAAGCGGCTCAACGAAAGGCAAAAGAAGAAGCGCTACGCCGACAAGCTGAGCGTGATGCTAAAGCTAAACAAGTAAGACAGGATGTGAATGGTACCCAGTCTAATCGTGTGAACTCAAGTACATATGTTGGAGTTCATACGACATCATTTTCTGCAGCTCAAGTAGCAACAGCAGAGGCGACGCAAGCAGTCGTAAACCGTCGTGGAACGACTGACTATCAAGCGCCACTCCCACAAACTGGTGAAGCTGATACAGCAGCTTATCTTTTAGCAGGACTAGGCGTCCTTGGACTTGCTGGTGTGACCGCTCGTAAACGTCGTGGATAAAGATGACTTTACACCATATTTATTGAAAAGGGATATTGTAAAATGAAAAATATGAAAAAAATGTTATTAGGTGTTTCTCTTCTAGCTATGAGTCTTGTTTTGGTAGCCTGTAGTTCAGGCCCTAAAGGGACCTATAAGGGAAAAACTATGGGAGTTGAAGTGACACTTAAGTCTGATGGTAAGAAAGCAACCATGACTTCAGAGTCAAACTTTTTAGGAATGAGTTCTTCTCAAGATGAAGAACTTACCATAGATAAGAAGAATAAGACTATGAAATCAGATAAAGGAATCACCTATGACTATACCTTGGACGGTGATAAGTTGACCTTGACTGCTAAAGGTTTGAAGGCTGAATTAACCAAAGAAAAATAATAAAAGTGGAACTATCTAGATTGTGCTAGGTAGTTCCTTTTGAAAGGATATTATGAAAAAGAAACTATTAAGTCTTGTATTGTTGTCTAGTCTGTTGCCACTTGTTGCTTGCCAGAAGCTACCGACATCACAATCGAAAATAAAAAATTCGACTTCAACACCTTCTCAAGTGAAAGAGTCACAAAATGAGGATCCTTCAACCTCAAGTAGTTCTAGTAAAAAAGAAGATAACGAAAAACTCTATGCATCTGTTCTAGACATTTATCGTCCAATTATTGTGAATAAAAGTGTATCTTCTGTTCCTAGTGGTTTATCCACTGATGAAGCTTATGCAACTAATATTATTTTTGATGCGGTCAATGCGGGTGAAACTATTCAATATAGTTTTGCTGATATTAATAAGGATGGTAAGGATGAACTTCTAATTGGATCTCCTGAAAAGGTACACGCTATTTATTATCTTAATAATACGGATCAGCCTGTGTTTGCTATTAGTGCTGGGACTTCTGCCAAGGGTGGTTATTTGACTGATATGAAGATTTACAGTGATGGTACCATCTACTGTCAACAATTCCAGAGAATGAGACCAGAAGCTAAGGCGGAAACTTATGAAATTAAGAATGGAGCTTTCAATCAGACACAGTCTGTTGACTTTAGTATGGCAGATACAAAAGATGGCACAAGTCTAGTTGGTCTTAGTGGTGCTAGTTTATTTGAACTAGGTCAAGAGTCATGGAAAGATTTTAGTGATTCCAATGACAGTCAGACTACTACAAATGAAGCTAAGAATGACTCTAGTAGTAAAGAAAGTAGTTCAAGCAAGTCTGATGCTAAACAGTCTGGCATGGATATTAATGCTATTCAAAAAGGTGATTTCTCTAGTATTGCTGGGACTTGGAAAAATGGTAGAGGTGACATCTTGACCTTTGATAATAACGGTTTAGTTAGTGATAAAGAGAAGGTAGCGACTGAATATGCGAAATTTACAGATGGCTACCTCACTGCAAGTACTGGACCAAAATCAGGCGTAGGACCTGGTGGCGAAGCGATGGCATTTCTTCCTAAAGGTGCATCCTTAACAAATGCTATTACTTCATCGAATGACAACGTAGATGACCAATCAGACAAAAATAAGGACCGTATATGGGCCGGTCAATCGCTAATTGGAACAACTGATGATAGTTATTTTTATTATAAAGTAAACTAATCTTGTTAATGTATGTTAGAGGTTAAAATATGAAGCAATTTGGTAAGTGGCTGTTGGTTGGTGTAGTGACTATTATAGCTTTGAAATATACTTATGGTCTTCTTTACAATGTTTTTCAACCATTTAGTGATTTTTTGATTACACATTTATCTTTTCCTGATTGGTTAGCAAATTTCCTAGGCGGAACCTTTCATACTAGTGTCTATGTACTTGCTGTTTGGTGGTTTTCTGGCATCCTTGGTCTGGTTCCTCGTCTTGGTCAGTTCATTGAAAAGTATGGTTGGGTAGTTTTTATTCTTTCGTGGTTAGGTATTAGTGCAACTATAATTATTGCCCTCTTAGTTCTTGCAGCTATAGCTATTTGTTATTTATTCTCAGAAACAATGAATGAGCCAAGCGAAAGTAACACGATATCGGGTGGTGGTATGGATACCTCTGTTCAGAATAATATTCGCCGTCAAGATGACAGAAACAAGGCTTTGGATGAACGTGACCGTATTGAAAGAGGTTTAATGCATCAAAAACGTTGTGAAGAACGTGCGGGAAATCAAGCAAATGCACGATATTATCAGGATGCAATTGATGCTAATCGGAGGAATTCTCCTCGTTGAGTGGGAATGTCTTTCGGACTTTGACCCAAGTTACATCAACCTTCACGGTAATGAAACACTTTACAATATGCTTGTCTGAGGACAAGTTTACCTAAGGAGAAAAGAACCGACGAAAGTTGGTTTTTTCTATTTGTAAATAGAAAAAAGTCTTGTCTTCAATCAAAAACTCTCAGTATTTCTACTGAGGGCTATTGTCGTTATTCGATAATTAAGAGTCCATCTTTGATGGCGAATGGATTGTCTTTGTTAATATGGTCGTAGAACATGATACCGTTAGTATGGTCAATTTCGTGTTGGACAACGATTGAATTGTAGCCACGGAATTTAATGCGTTTCTTTTCACCTTCTTTGTTGAAGTATTCAACGGTTACACGTGCGTGGCGAACAACATATCCAGGGACATCACGGTCTACTGAAAGGCATCCTTCTCCCTCACCTAGGGCAGCATCCTGAACAGAATGGGCAACGACTTTAGGGTTATACATAATCTCTTGAAGGCTGTAGGCTTCTTTTGGTGGATTACCTTCAGCATCTTCAGGGTTTGGAACGAGAACGGCGATAATGCGTTTTGAAATATCTAATTGTGGGGCTGCTAGACCGACACCTCCACGAAGCCCCATTTTTTCAGCAATGATAGGATCCTGTGAATTACGAAGAAATTGCATCATTTTTTCACCCAGGATAATATCTTCATCTGAAAGTGGAAGGGTTACGTCTTCAGCGACAGCACGCAAGGTTGGGTTACCTTCACGAATGATATCATTCATATCAATCATATGGCTGGCGCGGATAATTTTAGTTTGAGCGTCCATTTATTTACCTCTATTTTCTTTGATTTACTTGTTTATAACTATAGCACAAAAGGGGTGAAAATTAAACCATCAAGGGTTCAGCGAAAGCTTTTTCTAATCAATAAAAGCTAGTGTTTCCAAGGTCTGTCGCTGTAAGATACCATAGGTCTTAAAGGCTACCTTTTCAATGATTCCTTGGTCGATAAACTGTTTGATGACTCTTTGGACATGGCGGTAGCTGGTCCCAAAACTGGCTGCTAAAATAGATGGCGACAGTTGGAAGTTACCCTCTTCCTCAATACTCAAGATGTGGGTAGCCAAACGCTCCCTGACAGGGTAGCTAACATTTCTTGAGGCAGTAATACCTTGCTTATGTAGTGCCATTGCTAGGTTACGTCCAATTTGATAGAGAAAAACTGGGTCTTCGAGGAGCGATTCTTTATCATTTAATGGCAGTTGAACTGCCTGAACGTCTTCGAGGGCAATGACTGAGGAACCCGCTAATTGATTAGTCATGAGTTCAACGTCTCCCAATAGCTGTGGTTGGTGAAGCATTTCTAGGATATGTTCTTTACCATTGGATAGGGAGCGAACAATTTTTACTCTACCTGATAAAATGTAGGTTAGCTCAGTGATAGCTTGCCCTTGTGTGCATATGTAGTCGCCTTTCTGAAAGGTGACCTTTTGTAATTGATTAAGGTAGGCTGCAGGAAAGACCTGGTCAAGCTGAGGTCTTGTAGTGGGATTAGGCATATGTCTCCTTTTTAGGACCTAGGTCCTATTTTTTTAGCTCTTATTAGATTATAATGAAAAAATAACTATCAGACAAGTAAAGAAAGGATGCTCTTATCCCGATACTATGACAAAAATTTTAGAAAAAATAAGCCTGCTTGGGCTGTCCTTGCTTTTGATTTCGGCCTTCTCGATTTCAACCGCTCTACCACCTATGTTGGACTACTATAGTCCAACCTATATTGCTTCTCAAGTCGAGCTTTTAGTGTCTGTTCCTTCATTTTCTGTAGTGGCTATGCTCTTACTTAACCCTTTGGTTGACAGATGGTTAAATGACAGACAATTGATTATGACAGGTTTAATTTTACTAAGTAGTGCTGGAATCTTCCCCTTCTTTGTTCAATTGTATCCACTTGTTTTACTGTCACGTCTTGTTTTTGGAATGGGAATTGGTCTCATCAATGCTAAGGCTATTTCCATTATCAGTCAGCGTTATCAGGGCAAAGAGAGGGTTCAAATGCTTGGGATTCGAGGTTCCATGGAATTGATTGGTGGGGCATCGTGTTCCCTTTTGGTTGGACAATTACTGAAAATTCATTGGACACTTGCTTTTCTTATCTATGGTTTTGGATTTATCATCCTAGCCATGTACCTCTTCTTTGTACCACCAATGGAGCAGACAGAGAAGAAAGGGTCACAAAAAAGTAAACAAGGTCTGGATAAAAAAGATTTGGCTATGATTTTAGGGATGGCCCTCTTAGCAGGCTTTGTGATTTGCATTAATTCATCGATTAGTTTGCGCGTACCTCTGTTTCAAATTGATGGTAAGACCATTGCAAGTGGTCAATCAGCTCTGGTCCTTAGTTTGGAGCAGGGAATTGGGATTGTAGCTGGACTTAGTTTTGCCTCACTAATCGGTCACATTAAGCACCGTCTCTTGCCAATGGCGCTGTTTTGCCTATCTACTTGCCTACTTGGAATATCCCTAGCTAACAACTTGCTGATATTGATTTTGTCTTCTGTTGGTGTTGGTTTCTTTTACAATATTGTTCTGACCATTATCTTTAACCGTCTTTCTGAACGTATTACTAGAAATTTGCTGAATAAGGCGACAGCTTATGTTCTCCTAGGATGCAACTTAGGCTCAGCCGTATCTCCTTATGTTTTAAAATTGTTGGCACTGGTCTCTCCAAGTTTTAGTTGGATTTTCCTAGCTTATGCTGTGGTCAGTTTTCTACTTTTCCTAGGATTCCTTCTAAATTCAAAAATGGTCAAAAAAGCCTAGGCCATGAAAGTCTTAAACAGGGAATCTTACGATTGACAAAGATTAGTAGATAAGCTAAAATAGAGAGGTCGTAAAGACAAACCAACTCTTTCTTGGTTTTAGGAGAGCCAATCCTAAGACTCGGATGGAGCAAAAAAAGGAGAAAAAACATGGCAATCTCAAAAGAGAAAAAAAATGAAATCATTGCACAATACGCACGTCACGAAGGTGACACTGGTTCAGTAGAGGTTCAAGTTGCTGTCCTTACTTGGGAAATCAACCACCTTAACGATCACATCAAACAACACAAAAAAGACCACGCTACTTACCGTGGTTTGATGAAAAAAATCGGTCACCGTCGTAACTTGTTGGCATACCTTCGTCGCACAGACGTTAACCGTTACCGTGAGTTGATTAGCTCACTCGGACTCCGTCGTTAATTCAAGATACAAAGGCCGTCAAAAGCACAAAGCAAAAATAGGAAAATTGACGAAGAAACCTCAGTTTCTAGGAAATTTTATCTTTTTTGCCAAGTGCTTAGGCCGTGTTCGATTGAATACAAAAAAGTTAAGTTACTCTGTTATAGGGTAGCTTTTCTTTTTTACTAGAATTTCAGTATTATCTTCGGCTTCGGTTCCTAGCATCGTAAGGTAAAATAAACCAGATTCATCTCCCTTCGGGGAGATTTTTTATTTTCACTAGGAGTTTAGCCCGAGTTCAGGGACACCGTCTTTGGAGGGTGTATTCCTCTCAAAATGTCGTTTACAATTAGTAACAATGACTTAAACATAAAGCAAAAATGACCTCCAGATTTTAGGTCTGGAGGCATCTTCTATGTTAAGATTTTTTTGATGAATGTTTGAAATTGAGGAAGTTGATGAATGGCATTTCCAATAAGAATACCTAACATATTTAAGACAATATCTCCTAAATCAAATATTCCCATATGCCCAAAGTATTGAATGGATTCGATAGAAAATAGGGCAATAAGGCAAAGCAGTAGGTTACTTAACCGTGAAGGGAAGAGGAGCCCTAGAGGAATAAACATTAGTAGGTTCATGATGGGAACAAAGTGGCTTCCCCAGTACAGTTCTCGGGCGAAAGAAAGGGGGTTAAGCGAGAGGCCTTGTAGGCCGATATTTTTCAAAAAAAGCAGGTAAAAGAGGGCTATAAAGTAAATCAGATAGAGTAAGAGTAGTGTCTGCTTTTTAAGTTTTCTAGTCAGGAGGAGTTTCAAGAAGGCGTAGATGACATAACTCAGCAAAACGATGATTACAATGTTAAGTAGAACTTGAAAATAGAAGCCATAATGGGCGATGTAATGAACGTACTGTTCGAGATGGCCTCTGTAAAACCAGTAAGATAAGCCGAATGAAACAATTCCGAGTAAGATGTCACCCAATGATTTTAATCCTTTTGCCATCGTAAGCCTCCTTTTGCATGTGATGAGTACACATTATATCAAAAAATCGTTTAAAGAAAGTTAAGAAACTGTAACGAAAATTTGGTAAAATAAGCAGATAAGGCAAATTCAAAGACTAAAAAAGGACTTTGAAACAGCATTTCTACTTTTGACTAACAATTTAATATTTTTTGTAAACAAGCTGTGAAAGCTTATAAAACAATTAAATTTTAAAAATTAGGAGTCAACATCTTGTTTCAATATTATTAAAATGTTATTATATAGTAGTGAATTTTTAACATAAAAAGGAGTTCGTCTTATGAATAAAAAGGTTTTGGCGACAGCCGGAATTGCAGCTCTTGCGGTTTCTGCCACAGTTGCTAAAGCTGATGAGGTAACGACAAACGATCAAGCCTCAACAACAGCATCAGTATCATCGACAGCTACACAAGCTGTCCCAACTCAAGCTCAAGTCGAAACGGCTAGAGAACAAGCTAACGCTGCTAATCAAGCAGTATCACAACAAGCATCAGTAGTTGCTAATAACGAAGCGACTGTTAACCAGGCGCAAGCAAACCTAGCGACGGCAGATGCCAACTTGCAACAGGCGCAAACAGCAGCCAATGAGGCAAGTCCAGAAGCTATTGCAGCTGCTCAAGGTCAAGTAACTACAGCTGAAAAAGCAGCCAATGACGCTAAGTCAGCAGTTTCTAGTGCTCAATCAGCAGAAAAATCTGCTAAAGCTGCAGCAGACAAACAACAAGCTGTGGTAAATGCAGACCAAGCTAAGGTCAATGCCAAAGCAACAGAAGTTGCCAATGCTCAAAAATCAGTTGATGCCGCTAAAGCTGCTCTCAATGGTTCTAGTGCTGCTGATGCAGCCTCTAATCAGGCTAAAGCACAGACTGCATTTGATGCAGCAACGGTAGCTGAGAAAAAAGCACAAGAAGAATTGGCAGCCGCTCAGGCAGCTGATAAAGAAAAGGCAACTGCTATTGCAGCTAAAGAAGGGCAATTGACTGCAGATCAAAATGCAGCTAACCAAGCTAAAGCAGCTTATGAAAATGCCCAAACAGTAGCCAATGAAAAAGCAGCTGCCCTTGCAGCCGCTGAAGCAGCTAAGAAAAAAGCAGAAGCTTCAACAGCTACTACAGCCAATGCTCGCCAAAGATTCACAGTATCGTCAGAGTATATCAATGCTCTTAAGACATATGAGTCAAAAACAGCTACAGCAGCAGAAAAAGCACAAGCTGAACAGACTTTGAAGAAGGTTAACAAACGTGATCGTAGTAACAATAGCTACCAAGATAATGAAGCAGATAAAAATGTGACAATCAGTGATTTGAACAATCTTAGTGAAGCTCAAATTACAGATCTGTCATTGTATGCTTCAAGTTTGGTTAACCAAATCCGTACAGCCTTTGGTACAACTCAAACATCTGTATCTAAAGGTAGTGTATTGGCAGCAGACCGTGTTACAGATGGTTATGTTGCTGACAACTGGGGTTGGGAATCTATCCGTAATAACCAACATGATGGTGCAGCTCTTGACCGTGCTGGTAAGTCTTTCCATAGTGTAAGTATTGGTGAAAACCTCAACACATGGCAAGGTTTGACAGGTCCATTCACTCTTAATGACCTTAAGAAATATGTATTTGAAGCTATGCTTGACTTCATGTTTAATGGTAGAGAGTGGAACCACGCTCGTTCTATTGCAGGGCTTCTAGCAGATGGAGGCGAAACTTACCTTGGTACAGATGTCAGTGTCGTTGCAGGTGCCTTTAACGTTCACGTTAACAATGTGAATAAAAACTCTACTGGTCCTGATAGTGACTTTGATACGACTAAGATTCCTAATCCATATGAGACTAACCAATCTCAACCAGCTCCAAGCTCAAACCAAACAGCTGCTAAGCAAGCATATGAAGCTGCTAAACAAGCTAACGATCAAGCACAAAGTGATCTAGCAAGCAAGAAAGCAGCCTCTGAGTCTGCAACTCTTAAACTTAATAATACACAATCAGAACTTTCTGCTCTTAAAGCTTCAGCAAGTAAGTTAGCAGCAGCTCAGACTAACCTTTCTGAAAAACAAGCAGCCCTTGCAACAGCCAAATCAGAATTGGAAAAGGCTAATGCTACTGTTGCCAACCTTAATGCTAACGCACAAGAAAAAGCAGCAGCTCTCAGCAAAGCTCAAGCAGCTCTTGATGAAAAACAAGCTGAGCTTCAAACAGCTAAAGCTAATCTTGCAACAAGCTTTGCGACCTTGCAACGTTTGACAAATGCTTATAACGCTGCTAAACAAGATACTGCTAAGAAACAAGCAGCCTTGACACAAGCAAACCAAGCTTTGACAGCTGCTAAGAACCGTGTAGCAGCCCTTACGAATGCTTCAGGTAATCTAGCTAAGGCTAAGGCAGAACGTGCAACAGCCTTTGATAAATTGACTGCGGCGAAAGGTGTTCTCTCAGCTGAGCGTGCGAAACTTGTTGAATTGTCCGCTAAACGTGATAAATTAACAAGCGACTATACGACTCTTCAAACTGTCTTTGATAACTATATGAAAGCTAAGGCGGACAAAGAACGTCAAACAGAATTGGCTAAAGAGTTTGCGGACATCACATCTAAAGGTCTTACACCAGTACCTGTTTATGATGCAGATGGTAAGGTTGTCGCTTTCACAACACAAGAAAAGGCAGCTCAAACAGTAGATCAAATTCCTGTAAGTTATGTTCAAACCAAAGCTGAGAAACAAGCTCCTGTACAAGAAGCAGATAGCTTGCCAGCAACAGGTGAGTCAGCTGCAGCAGGACTTAGTCTTGTAGGTTTCTTTATGACCATCTTGGCCTTCCTTGGTTTTGTTGACAGACGTACACGTCGTAACTAATCATAGACAAAAAACGGCAGATGCCGTTTTTTTATATATTTGAGAATCTAAAAAAAGTTAAGGTCGAAACCTTAACTTTTTCGTTTTTAACCCAAGAAACGTTTAAGGAATTCCTTGGTACGTTCTTCTTTAGGATTTTCAAAGATTTGTTCTGGACTACCTTGTTCAGCGATAACGCCCTGATCCATGAAGATGACACGGTCTGAAACGTCACGTGCGAACTCCATTTCATGGGTTACGATGATCATGGTTAAACCAGTTTGAGATAGTTCCTGCATGGTCTTGAGAACTTCCCCAACCATTTCTGGGTCTAGGGCTGAGGTAGGTTCGTCAAATAGGATGGCTTCTGGATTTACAGAGAGGGCGCGAGCGATAGCAACACGCTGTTTTTGTCCCCCTGAAAGTTGTTTTGGTTTAGCTTTCCAGTATTGTTCACCCATGCCAACTTTCTCCAAGTTTGCCTTGGCGATGCGTTCAGCTTCTTTGCGATCACGTTTGAGAACAGTTGTTTGAGCCACGATGGCATTTTCTAAAACGTTGAGGTTTTCAAAGAGGTTGAAGGATTGGAACACCATTCCTAGTTTTTCACGATAAGCAGTAAGATTATAGCCCTTTTCAAGAACATTTTCTCCATGGAAGAGAATCTCACCGCCTGAAGGTGATTCAAGCAAGTTAATGGAGCGAAGGAAGGTTGATTTACCTGAACCTGACGAACCAATAATTGAGATAACTTCCCCTTCTTTAACACTGAGGGAGATATCTTTGAGGACTTCATTTTGTCCGTATGATTTTTTGAGGTTTTTGATTTCTAAAATCGTCTCAGTCATTAGTGAGCCCCTCCTTGTGTGTATGTATCTTGGTCAAAGCGGCGTTCTACGTAACGTAAGATACGTGTCACTGTAAAGGTAAGGACAAAGTAGATGGCTGCGATAACAAAGAATGTTTGGAAGTATTGGTAAGTTTGTGTTGCCACAGTATTACCAGCGAAGTAAAGTTCGACAACGGAGATAACGTTCAAAACAGAAGTATCCTTGATGTTGATAACGAATTCATTACCAGTGGCTGGCAAGATGTTACGGATAACCTGTGGAAGAACAATCTTACGCATGGTTTGACCGTGAGAGAAACCAAGAGCAGTTGCGGCTTCGAATTGTCCCTTGTCTACTGCGAAGATACCACCACGAACGATTTCACTCATGTAGGCACCGGTATTAATAGAAACGATAATAACAGCGGCTAGAGTACGGTCAATGTTGATACCAAAGGCTTGGGCAGTACCGTAGTAGATAACCATAGATTGTACAATCATAGGAGTGCCACGGAAGACTTCAATATAAACATTGAGAATCCAACCGAAGACTTTTTGGAGCAAGGCCACCAATTTATTCGCAGCCTTTGGAGCTGTGCGGTAAACACCGATCATAAGACCGATGAAAGTACCCACAACTGTACCGATAATTGAGATAAGAAGGGTAATTCCTGTACCACGTAAGAATTGTGGCCAGTTTTTACTTAGAATAGTTGCCATTTGGCTAAAGAAGCCAGTCTTCTTTGTTTCATCATGTTTTTCAGCAGGCTGAATACTAATGATGTGGTTCATGAGTTTAGCTCGGTCATCTTGACTAATAGTGGCAAGGACCTTATTAACTTGAGTGAGTGTTTCTGTATCGTCCTTACGAAGACCAACGGCAATCGAAATGTCGTCGTTAGAGACCTTGAATCCGTCACCTTTTTTGAGAGCTATCATCTTGTAAGTTGAGCTAGCTGCCTCAGCTGTGAGTGCTTCAGGTCTCTCAGAGATATAACCATCAATAATGCCAGAAGATAGCGCTTGACGCATGGCACCAAAGTCACTCATGGGTGTTTGTTTATCAACATTTGGAATTTGTGTGATTAGGTCTACCAAGTAGTTTCCCTGTTGGGCAGTAATCTTGGCCCCCTTGAAATCGTCAATCGTTTTTGCATTGGCATACTTACCTTTTGCATCGACCACAACTACAGGTTCACTCGTATAGTAGCTATCTGAGAAGTTGATTTCTTTACGGCGTTCAGCAGTTGTACTCATACCTGCAACAATCATATCAATCTTACTAGATGTGAGGGCAGGGATGAGACCGGTCCAGGCCGTTTTGACGACTAAAGGTTTCTTACCTTGAGCTTCAGCGATTTTTTTAGCGATTTGCACGTCATAACCGTTGGCATACTGTTTTGTTCCTTCGATTGGAACAGCTCCATTTGAGTTATCGTCCTGTGTCCAGTTAAAAGGTGCGTAGGCAGCCTCCATCCCGACACGGAGATACTCGTCTGCTTGAGCGCTTGATACCCCACCAAAAACGAGGAGAAGCGCTGCAAAGCAGGCTACAATAATTTTTTTCATTGAAACAATGTCTCCTATAAAAATGTCATTCCTTACCATTTTACAGGAAATTAGGACTGATGACAATAAGTTAAGACTAGAAAAAAACTGTATATCAGGATTGTCTTTAAATACAGTTGCTAATTTGATATAATGGGAAGGACAATTTAGAGCCTTACTCACTATTAGTGTGATAAGACTAACATTTTAAAACGGAGTGAATTATGCAAACGGCACAGTATATTATTGAATTACTAAAAGCGGTTTTTCTAGGGGTTGTTGAAGGAGTCACTGAGTGGTTGCCTATTTCGTCAACAGGTCACTTGATTTTGGTTAATGAATTCTTGAACTTGAGACAAAGTAAAGCCTTCATCGATATGTTTAATATCGTTATTCAGCTTGGAGCTATTCTGGCGGTTATGGTCATCTACTTTAAACGTTTGAATCCCTTCCAACCTGGTAAGACAGCACGTGAAGTGCAATTGACTTGGCAACTTTGGCTTAAGGTAGTCATTGCTTGTATCCCTTCAGCTTTCATTGGACTCTTTTTGGATGATTGGATGGAAGCTCACCTCAGTAATTTCCTTGTTGTAGCCATCATGTTGGTGGTCTACGGGATTGCCTTTATTTGGATTGAAGACCGTAATCGACGTGTTGAACCTAAGGTAACCGATTTGGCACGTATGTCTTACAAGACAGCTTTCTATATCGGTCTTTTCCAAGTTTTGAGTATCATCCCAGGGACAAGCCGTTCAGGTGCTACTATTCTTGGGGGTATCATCGTTGGTACTAGCCGTAGCGTAGCCGCTGATTTCACTTTCTTCCTTGGTATTCCAACCATGTTTGGTTACAGTGGTCTTAAGGCAGTTAAGTACTTTATTGATGGGAATACATTGACTGGAGGACAAGTAGCCATTCTCCTGGTAGCTAGTGTAACAGCCTTTGTTGTCAGCTTGTTTGTCATTCGCTTCTTGATGAACTATATTAAGAAACATGACTTCACGGTTTTCGGAAAATACCGTATTGTACTTGGTATTATCGTGCTTCTCTATGGAGCAATCAAACTTATTTTTGGATAATTACTTTTAAGTAAACTGAAAAGGACTTCAATTGGAGTCCTTTTTATCTGGTTTTGAAATCATTTGTGGATAAGTTTTCCAAAGATAAGATAAGCTAGTGTCCAAAGGACCAGTCCGCAAGTTAAGAAGCTCGCTAGGATTTTCAAGAAGTCCACGACATTATGCAAGGGATACCATCCAGATAAACATAGAATTGGAAGGATGGTAACACACATGATTGAGAAGTGGAGCAGTGATTGCTGTTTGAGCGATAAACGGTTATCGTCGTAAATGGGGGCAGTTGCCAGTATGATGGCAATGATTAGACCTGTAAGAAAGGTAGATTTGTTTACTTGATGAGGTTGCCCCGACAAGTAGAGAAGGAGCGTCAATAAACTCGTTATTCCTCCAGCAATGCTAGCTCGTAGCCACCCTTTTTTGTAGGCAGTCATGGTCATCACCTCCACGTATAGGTCCACTTTTATTATACAACTTTCTGGGGGAGATGATAGGTATTAATGGGGAAATACAAGGTTTTGTTAGCATTAGAGAATTTTTAGAAAAGCTTCTTAAAATAAGATCTAAACTTGCTCAGAAATTGCTATCTCTTGGCTTTTCTAGTATAATGAAATAACTACTCGTGCGAGGTTTTTTACATATGGAAATGAAAC
>OBXX01000362.1_pt1 | contig 25351 bp, 19 predicted proteins | sample 1495441 | NCBI WGS metagenome assembly OBXX01 (sample SAMEA2580168, study PRJEB22360) | human gut metagenome | biome: human gut; feature: human-associated habitat; material: faeces | place: Denmark | collected 2008/2010 | reverse complement strand
GTTGGCTCCCGTGAACCATGACGGGAGCCAACACATCGTGCGGCACGGATAAAAACTAACGATGCTCCACTCGTGGCAAGGTGACGTGCTTCGTTTTCATTGTCATCGAGTGGAGGGCATCAACCCTTAAGAGTGATGGCAAACGACAAGCCATATACACATCCTTTCTGCACCCGAAAAATTGAGATTCAATGTATGGAGACAAAGCAATGCAGCCTATCAGTATTCTTTCAGGATAGGGGGAGGGCGTCTCATGAACTTTTACCATGAAAGTGTGTGGCCGATCTCCTTTGGAAACCGGCCCTTTGAATGAAAGAAATAGCAACGATCAAGGATTTTCCAATGAGAAGAGCAGAAAAATGGGTGAGCATAATTCTATCGCTCGTCCTATGCGTGTTCATGGGATTCACGCAGGCAGTGGCACAAGCCGCGCCTGAGGGGAAGGCCGTGGAAGTTGGTTTCACAAATTTTGAGATTCAGAATACTGATCACAAAAAAGCCAATGAAATATACCACTCGTCAGCATTTCTGCTGTCGATGGATTGGGATGCCAGTTCCTACGGCATCAATTTACATGAGGGCGATTACTTTGATGTCACATTGCCTGATACATTTAAATTCCCCAATGGCGTGACTGCCCAGGATTTCGATCTCCTCGATCCGAACGGTAACGTGGTAGCCAAGGCGCATGTGACTCCGGGATCTGACGAGAATGGTGGTACTGTTCGTGCCACTTTCACTAAAACGGTGGAAAACAAGTACAATGTAAAAGGCACCATGTATCTGGTTGCCAAATTCAACACTAAAAAAGTTGACCTTAACAAAAAGAATACTTTTACCGTTCAGATAGGTTCGACTTATAAAACTGATTCAGTTACAGTTGTAGGTCCTCATGAAATTGAACATGAGGTTCTCAATAAATGGGCTGGTAAAGTGGACGGGAAACCCGGTAACGCACAATGGTATGCGCGTATCAACCATATGAAGTCCACCCTTCACAATGTCGTAATATCCGATACTCTGGATGATCCGACCCAACACTACATTCCTGGAAGTTTCGAGCTGCAGAAGGTTATTTTCAACAAGTATGGCGACGTTTCTAGCGTTCTTGAAACGGTGAATATCGACTCTAAACTTACCATCAGTGGTAACTCCTTCACCTTGAACCTGGGCGATGTGAATGGCGATCAATACCACCTCACATACCAATCGACTTACACGTCAGGTAAAACATTGAAGAATAAGCTGATGTTGACCTCTGACGAAGGGACGAAGTGGTATGAGTTCGCTTATCGTTCAGCTGAATCGGGCGGCACCGGCGATGGAGACTTAGCGAACAAAATTAAGCTTGTCAAGGTTGAAGAAGGTAATGAGAGCGTTAAGCTTGCCAACGCGGTATTCACCGTTACCAAACCTGATGGTAGTACTTTCGAACTGACTACCGGTGCAGATGGTACCGTCGTTTCCGGAATCCTTGAACAGGGCACCTATAAGGTTAAAGAAAAGGTTGCCCCTACTGGTTACAAGCTGAATGATGAGGAATATACGCTCACAGTTACCTCCTCCAAGGATGGTGCCATTCAGACAGTGACCGACAAGCCTATCACCACTAAAGTCAAGGTCTCTAAGAAGTGGGTTGGCCCTAAGGGCAGCCCAGTGACTGTACATCTGCTGGCTGATGGTGTGGATACCGGCAAGTCTCTGGTGTTAAATGAGGACAGTGGTTGGAAGGGTACTTTTACGGACCTGCGTGAGTACAATGCCAACGGTCAAAAGATTTCCTACACCGTTTCAGAGGATTCGGTTGATGGTTATAAGGGTGAGGTCACTGGTGATATGAAGTGTGGCTTCACGTTGACCAACACGAATGTGCAGACCACGCGTGTGGCCGGTACGAAGACCTGGGATGATGACGGCGACCGTGACGGCGTGCGTCCGGGTTCGATCAGGGTCAACCTGTTGCGTGACGGCGTGAAGGTTGATTCCGTCCAGGTGTCGGCCGGTTCGGATGGTTCGTGGGCGTATGCGTTCGAGAACCTGCCCAAGTTCGATTACGGCGATGGCCATCTGTATGACTACACGGTCAGCGAGGACGCGGTCAAGAACTATTCGACCAAGATCAATGGTTTTGATCTGACCAATTCGTATACGCCTGGCAAGACCTCGGTGTCCGTGTCCAAGGTCTGGAAGGATGCGAACGACAAGGAGCATACGCGTCCGAAGTCGGTGAAGGTGCAGCTGTATGCGGATGGTGCGGTTCAGGGTGCTCCGGTGGAGTTGTCCGAGTCGAATCATTGGTCGTATACGTGGTCCGGCCTGTATGTGAAGAAGGGCGGCAAGGCGATTTCCTACACGGTCAAGGAAGTCGGCACGGTTGATGGTTATAAGGGTGAGGTCACTGGTGATATGGCATCAGGCTTTACTGTGACCAACACCATCGTACCGACCCCGAATAAGCCTGTGAAAAAGACAGTGGCAGCGACGGGTTCAAGTTTGGTCGCACCGAGTGTCATGTTGGTGGCACTTGTTGTGTTGGCAGTACTTACAGGAGGTGTCGCATACTTCATGAGGCGACGCGGAAATAAGTAATCTGATTGTTTTTACTTTCCTGTAGGGAAAAGCCGTCAGATGACAGATTGCACCTTTGATTGTTAGACAGAAAACGGTCTAACAATCAAAGGTGCGATTTATTTTCTCATTGAACACAAACAAGCGTACCCGAACCCGGGCGCGACGGTCGAAAGGCTAGATGCAAGCGCCTCAACGGCAGCCATTCTTGTAAAACGTGGCGGTACGCCACCTAAAAACCGTGTAAAACGTTACGGAAAGCCACCCGAAAACCATGTAAAACGTTACAGAAAACGTGGCAGTTGATATACTGGTTGACACGGATTCCGTTACGGTAGTCGAGTTTTGTGAGGTGGAGTGATGCTGAAACGCAAGGCGTGGGAACGTCTGGAGCACTGGAAGCGGACCGATGCGCGGAAAGCGTTGATGATTACCGGTGCCAGGCAGATCGGTAAGACGACGTTGGTTCGTGAGTTCGCTAAACAGCGCTACAGGCGTTTTGCCGAGTTGAATTTTCTGGAAGATCCCAGAGCCGCATCGGTGTTCGACGGATCTCTGAGTGCGGATGCCGTTATCTCCAACCTCACTGCGTATCTGCAGACCCAACTGGAGCCAGGGCATACATTGATTCTGTTGGATGAAATCCAAGAGTGCCCATCGGCGCGTACCGCCATCAAGTTCCTGGTGGAGGACGGTCGTTTTGACTATGTGGAAACGGGCTCTTTGTTGGGCGTGAAGAATAAGCAAGTGGCTTCTTACCCGTTGGGATTTGAAGAGCAACTACGCATGTACCCATTGGATTTCGAGGAATTCTGTTTGGCCAATGGTGTGCAGGAATCGACCATTGATATGCTTCGAGACCGCTTCAACGGGAACGAACCCGTCAGCGATTCGGTGCATGACACCATGATGCGTCTGTTTCAGGCGTATGTTGTGGTGGGTGGCATGCCTGATGTGGTTCAAAGGTATGTGGATACTCACGATATCGCGCAGGTAATCGCCTTGCAGTCCGACCTGTTGGCCTTGTATCGTCTTGACATCGCCAAATATGCGGATGATAAGGACAGGACGAAGATTCGGTCGATTTTTGATGCCATTCCTTCCCAACTCGATGACAAGAATCGTCGATTCGTGCTTGCGGATCTTTCTAAAAACGCTCGGCAGAATCGTTATGCCAGTAGCTTCCTATGGTTGACGGATGCTGGTGTGGCCTTGCCCTGTTACAACGTCAAGGAGCCGGTTCCGCCATTGGAGAGCAACGGCAACATTCGGCAGGATGGTCGGATTACCTACCTTCCGCTGTATATGAGCATGTTCCTCGAACCGGAGCGTTGCCCGGAATCGATGATCTTCAATTTGGATATCAGCACTTTACAACAGTAACGATCCGAGGGTACGGATACATCTTGTAACGTCATGGGAAAACGGATTGTGATTACCCTATGAGCTATAAAGTTTGAGTGAAAAACTTAACTCGATATCTACTTAATGAATTGAATTGATTCTCTCCTCGCTTTATTTTTTCAGGCGAGCATTTCGTGTGTAGCCCTTTGCGAATAAGGTGTACCACTCGAAATGTTGTACATCTTTTCTGATAAAATTACGGACTTTAATGTTGCTTTCCTCCTTTTTGCCGTTTCCTTGTTCTGGGAGAAGGAAGTCTCGGCCCATGACGTACCGGCTTTCGCTTTGGCTGATGTATTAATTTTTGTTGCTCATCAGATAGTTCGTTTATATCGAGTTTTTTGATGAAACTTATGTATTCCGATAAAATTAGCTTAATAGCATCAAACTGCTTTACAAGATGGGTACAACCGCTTTTTGGATTCTGATACCACTCACTATGTCGCTGGATTCTTTCCAGAAAAGTTTCTGCACTGCTTACGATGTAGTGTCTCATTCCAGTGCTCATTACTAGGTTTATATGGGAAAGAATAACACAGGAGAAATCGTGAATTAAAGGATCTGATTTTATAAGTTGAAGTGTGTTTTCTCGTATGCGGCTTCTTTGGGAAAGAAGGATTGGCATCAGGTTATCTAAAGTTCTTGTGTTGTTAATGGTAGAGGAGGGTGGAATAAATAAACAATTATGGTGTGAAGCTGCGTTTCGTAGCAGACGTACGCCATAAAGCAGAGGATATGTGATATCTTGAAATTTGCGATGCTGAAGGAAAGAATTGTAACAATTTATTAAGCTATTCAAACTACATGTTTCCCAAAATAACCAAATTGGCTTTTGATCCAGATACTTATCAATCATTCCTCTTGTGTAAACGGAATTACGATAATCATTATTCGGGTCAAATTCTTGTAGAGATCTTTTTCTATAAATCTCTTTTTGATCGTATTCATAATCTCTTACCACTTGATATCCGTCCTCATTGACACGTGATATTAAATTGTTGAAACGGATACGTAGTGCATGCTCGATATCTCCGGTCATACGAAGGATGAGTGCGCGAAATTCAAAATCAATTGTTGATAGGTCTTGGAGATAGGCGAAATCAAGATTACTGTAATGGCCATCCTTGTCCCGATAGAAGTTATTATCAAATGCTTTAATTTTGAAGAAATAAGTGTTATTCTGCAGAAATTTCTCAGCTTGTTCTTTTGTGCAGATTTCAAACTTGACGCCGTGACCTGCGAGAAGGTCGCACTGTTCCGTAGCGTTCAGTGCTTTTCTGATTTGATGCTTCACCCTTCTGCCCCTTGAAGTTGAACCTTCCATTGCACTTCTTAGGATAAGGAAAAGGCGGATAACTTTAAAAAGCCATCCGCCTCTTTCCCGGGGGACCGCAACACATCCTAAGACCGGTCGAGTCACTCCTCGTACATGTAAGAAAAAAAATATACACTTGGCTGGCGAGTTTTGCAAATCGACACGCCGAAAGCATGGATAATGCCTGCGAGTCGTGAACCATGCCCTGTGTAGCGCTGAGAGAGCGACTGTGTATCAGAGAAAACGAGATTTGCACGGTGTATAAGGTGTTTTGAACATCTATGTGAGCATCATCTGTACGCAGCTGACATTTTCCATGACGGAAGTGCAGAGAACGGACTCGTTCCAAGTTAGTGGAAGCAGTGCGGTTGTATGAGCATTGATGAGAAGAAAGCAAAAAATCAGAGGAAAACTGGGAAGTCCCTTCTGAGACGTTGTTTCCTTAATCCGCAACTTTATTCTTGTATAGCTAGGGTTGTCGCTTGAGTTAAGCTGGTGCTGTCTGCAGAATTTCTGTCGATATCTGCGTGAGTTTACGCTCATTAGATTGATTCAGAAGAATAATACTATCAACAGGTTTAATGTTGTTATGGTCTGGGATTCAGTTATTGATTAAATGTTTTTCGATGTCACTGGAAACAGGTCACCAAAATCTGTAAAAAATCGATGAGCCATGCGCGGAATTTCCTGATGGTACTCGAAGGAATCGTCAAACTGGAGTCACCCGTCTATGGGGGGAACCATAATGAGATGCATCTATTAAGAGGAGTACAGTTAAGCTTAGATACCTTTGAAAACAGGGGATTCAAAGCTTTTCTGTAAAGGGAGCAGTGGTCGAAAGGGTTACTGTATGACGTGCAACGCCGAGAACGACCGTTATTATTTTATTTCTCCTACAGGTGCAGGACGGGTTATGAGATGACCAAAGTTGTTCGTGTGGCTCAGGTTGTTGGTCGCATGGTGGGCGGCGGAGTTGAAGCGACCGTTATGAACTATTATCGGTGTCTCGATCATTCCCGTGTGCAGTTCGACTTCATTATTCAAAATGACTCTACAGTTGTGCCTCGTGACGAGATTAGGTCACTTGGCGGTCATATATACGAAGTCCCATCTTATAAGAATCCAATTGCTTATATACATGCATGTGAAAGTGTATTTCGTGACATTAGGCCAGACATCGTACACTCGAACATGAATGCAGTAAGCGTCTTAACGCTTCTGGCTGCCAAACGAGCAGGTGTCAAGGTTCGTATCGCCCACAGCCATAGTACTTCGAATCCGCAAGAGTATACCAAAACTTTGGTCAAGAATGTCCTACGTCCTCTCTCGCAGATATATTCTACGCATCTAGCAGCGTGTTCTAAGCATGCCGCCAGATGGCTATTTGGCAATCAGGCGGTAATTGATGGACGCGTGCACATTATTCATAATGCCATTGACCTTCGCAGATTTTCGTTTGATGTTGAAGCACGCAGGATATTGCGCCGTCAACTTGGCATTGGTGAGAGCACACTGCTCATAGGACAAGTAGGACGGCTATGCTTCCAAAAGAATCAGCAGCACACCCTTGAAGTTTTTTCTTTTTTACATTCCTATCATCCTGATTCTGAGCTTGTGTTCATTGGTGAGGGTGAGGATTTGTGGAAATTGCAGGCGAAGGCAGATAATCTTGGTATAAGTCGTAGTGTGAAATTCCTTGGTGTTCAGAATAATGTTGCATCTTGGTATTCGGCGTTCGACGTACTGGCGTTTCCCTCAACCTATGAGGGATTGGGGATGGTTTGTATCGAGGCTCAAGCAGGAGGTTTACCAACAGTCGTTTCGAAGGAAATTCCCGCCGAGACAGTTATTGTTCCTGAACTTGTAAACCGCCTCGCACTTTCAGATAGCATTGACACTTGGGCGAAGGGAATAATTACGATGGCTAATAGCCATCTTTCCCATACTCGAACTAGTGAAACTAGGCGGCTTGCACAAAATGGTTATGATATCAAGCAAAGTGCCAACGAACTTGTTGAATGGTATGAACAGCTTGTGTCGACTTCGTTAGGAGGTACGTTCAATGAGGACTATGGGATTGCTGGAGCCCTATGATAAAGCCTGCGTCTAGGCTTTTACTGTTTGTGTCAATAAACATGAGAGATTCAGGCATGAAAATGAGTATATTAGCATGAACAACACCTTATTAAAAAGAATAGATACATCACATCAGCAGATAATAATTAAGGAAATTCCCAATGTTAATGTACTCATGTCGACTTATAATGGATCGAAATTCCTTTCAAAGCAGATCGAATCTATAGCTGCTCAATGTGGGGTTTCAATCTCACTGACCATTCGTGACGATGGTTCGAATGACAGGACTCCTTATCTCGCAAAAAAAGTATCTGGCAGATATAGAGATAAAAATTTTGCATACAATATTTCTTGCGGAGCCAATCTTGGTTTTTTGGGTAGTTTTGAGAAATTATTGCTTGATGCAGAGGGTAGTGAATATTATGCGTTCTCAGATCAAGATGATTTATGGGAACCTTGTAAACTCGCCAAGGCTGTAGCAGCTCTCCAACCTTATGCAGATGAGCCGGCTCTATATGCATCTTCAGTGTCTATTGCGGATGAAAAACTTCAACCACTTTCAAAGAACGTTTTTCCCGGCCTACAGTATACAATTCCTGCCGAGTTTATTCGACATAGACTTGCTGGGCATACAATGGTATGGAATGAAGCACTCCAAAAGCGTATTCGACAATATGGTGCTATTCCAGTTTGGTCTCATGATCAACATGTGGCGTTGGTTGGATTACTCACTGGGGCACCACTCCTTATGGACACAGCGTCTTACGTTAAACATCGAAGGCTCAACACTTCTCTTACTCCTGGCGGTGGTTCTGCTTTTAAGCGGCTTAAACATGAATGGGACCTCATCATTAATAGAGGGAATAAGTTTAATCGTCCAAAATTGGCGACAAGATTGCTGGAGCTTCCATCCAGCTCACTAGGGATCGAGGATAGAACATTTCTTAACCTTGTGTCCTCTGAGAAGCGTATTCCACTTTTGTTCAATCCCTCACTAAGTTGCGGAATTATTGTTGGAGACCTTGAGGCTAAGCTATCAATATTATTAGGGAGATTTTAAAAATGCCTATCCAACTACAAGATAGACAAGATATTGCAGCAACAATTGTGACTTTTAATCCAGATATCGGTTTATTACATAAAGTTTTTGCTTCGGTAGTTAAACAGGTTAGTCAGATTTATGCTATTGATAATGGTTCAAGAAATGTTGAGAAGATTAGAAACATATGTCTCAGCGATAATGTAACTTTTATTGGATTGGAAAGGAATGAAGGCATAGCTGCTGCTTTCAATATAGCTTTTAAAAAAGCTGAGAATGACGGTAAAGAGTGGTTACTGACTTGCGATCAGGACTCAATTATCCCCAACAACTTTATACAGTCTTTGACTGCCAATATTATCAACCACAATGAGAACTTAAACTTGGCGATTATCTGTCCAAATTTCTTTAATCGTACTACTGGTGTCAGGGAGTATGAAGGAAATACTTCTAGGATAATTAATGAATGTATAAGTTCCGGATCTCTAACAAGGGTTAAGGCTTGGAATCAAGTTGGTGGATTTGATGAAGCAATGTTCATTGATGGTGTGGATTTTGAGTTTTGTAGACGACTGAGAGCATCTGGATATGATATTTTGCTTGTACCAGATGTTTGCCTCAATCATGAGATAGGTAATGCTCAGATGTATAACCTTTTTGGTGTTAAATTTTTAGCTCTTAATCATTCCTCTTTCCGAAAATATTATATTGCTCAAAATATCATATATATGGATGGTAAATTTAATAATGGTAAAGTTCATATAAAGTCTATTCTTAAGATTATCAAGCAATATCTATTAGTACTTTTTTTTGAAAAAAAGAAGATAGATAAAATGAATGCTATATCGAAAGGCTCGATAAGAGGCTATATTATGTGCAAGAATTTGAGGGGTCACTGATAATGGTTGCCTTATTCACATGTTGTGTATTGGCCCTAATTGTGGTTATAGCTTTATTCATAACTCACTATGACATTATGTCTCCTGGGCCGATTTTTTCGACAATGTTTCTCCTAAGTACGAGCATGTTACTCATACTCGGAAAGTTTCAGCTCGATATTCATTGGAATACTGCTAGTGTAATTATAACGACTTGTATAGTTGCGATTGGCGGGGATGTTTTTTCTCGTTTAATCATACATTCGAAGAATGATTCAGCGAATGTTTTCAATAAAGAAAATCAAATAGAGCGTTATGGTCTTATGGTCTCTCGTGAGTTTAATTTTTTTGCTAGCATTCTCTTGATCATATTTCTTATATATTCATATTGGGATATTCGAACTCATACCAATATGAGTTTGTCCAGTTCTGAAACATTATTAGGTGCATTTCGAGAGCAAGGATCCAATAAAAGTATCCTTTCATCCATGATGAATGGTTTAAGTAGTGCAATAGCTTATTTCTACTCTTATCTATTCATTATAAATTCTTCTTTATCGAAACCATTAGAAAAAAAATATTGGATTCCGCTCATTATATATATACCTGCCATCCTTATAACAGGTGCACGAATTCAACTACTCTTCTTTCTTGGTGTCATTGTCTTTCAGTATGTTACAATTTATTTTATTAAAAACGGGCAAATGGTTTCCAGCGCTAGAAAACTATTCATAAAACTTACTATATTTCTTATAATATTTTGTGTGATTTTTTTCATGGCTGGTTTTTTGACGGGAAAAAGCGACAACTTTAACATTGATGATATTTTATTAGTCTATATTGGAGGGCCTGTTTACGGATTAGATTGGTTCATGCAAAGGATGAACGTAATTGGTAATAACGGGTTTTTGTCTTTCTCTTCAATCAGTTTTCTGTTGAATGTTTTTGGATTAAAAGTTGGTCACGTGGATTTTGGATACAAAGTTTCTGGAATGTACTCGTTTTACCCCATATTTCCGGAAAGAGGACTTTATGGAAATGTATATACTGTTTTGATGAGCTATATATATGATTTTGGTTTGCTAGGAACTTGGATTATTATTTTCTCAATCTGCACTTTTTTTTCATGGCTATATAGAAAAGCAAGAACCTCGAAAAGCCCATGCATTCCTATACTACTTCTATCGATATTTTATATTCCAATGCTAATGGTTTCAATTGACAATCTTTTCTCAGACGATTTGAGTTACAAACGGTTGCTTATTATTTTTGCTGCCTTTATTTTTGCTCAAGGGGGACGAAAATTATATATTAAAAGACAGGTAGATAATCAATCTCGTTCTATCAATATGAGTTTTATAGATAATCCTGAATGAATATCTACCATTTAATCATTTGAAAATTGATAAGAAAGACTTATTTAGTATTGTCAAAAGGATATATGATATGCCGCTTTTTAGTATATGTATTCCCGCTCATAACGCGGTCTGCCATATATTTAGAGCTTTTGAAAGCATTGCCAAGCAGACATGTTCCAATTGGGAGATCGTCATTGTTGATGATGCTTCAAGTGATGGATTATATTCTTATCTTGATGAACAATCTATAATAGATAGAAACAAAATTTCGTATTTTAGATTCGAGAATAATTACGGCCCTTTCCTTGCGAGACGTCAGGCCTTCGCCATTGCAAAAGGTGAATATATACTTTGTTTGGATTCGGATGACGAGTTTACGTCGTTGGATGCGCTTGAGCAAATTGAAAAAATTATTCGCGATAAAAGACCAGATTGTATCTTCCTTAATGCAACTGTTAGTTTAAAAAAAATCAGTAATTGGATTGATTATTCGAACATTAAGAATCAAGAAGGATGGTTAGAAAAAGACTCTGTTATTTTAACTTTTGCTTCTAGTTATAAACTGAATAACTTGTGGCTCAAGGCAATAAAAAGAGAATATCTAAAATCTGTGTGTCAGATTGAATATGACGGTTTGAAGATGTGCGAAGATAGACTTGAGGTAGCAGGTGTCTTATATTTGGCTAAAAATTTTTATTTACTAGATAAACCATTATATTATTATTATCAAAATCCTGCGTCCACAACGCATGCTTTTTTTGACTTTGAGTACTGTAGGCAGCAGGCGTATGTGGAAAGAAGGGTTTCCTCGATTCTAGGGCTTAAGAATGAGGCGTGTATAATGCAACAAAGGAAATTTTTATCAACTTGGGCTGATGATATGAAGTTACTGACCAAAGGAAGAAGTTTACGAGAAATTAAGCTCTGTTTCGAATCCATGCGGAAAGAGCCCCTATATATAAAGGCTATGGAAAGTATTGGTACAAGCAGTCTGCGACTTGATAAGGCGATTTCTTTGGTTTTACTTTGGAGAAATTGGATTACTCCTGCATGTTTCTGGACTATTTTTTTGATGCATGTAACGACTCTTATAGGGAGGATCACTAAAAATGACTAACAGGATTGGTATCGTTACATTACCAGGTAGTTACAATTATGGGAATAGACTGCAAGCATATGCTTCCTTTATGGTATACAGGAAACTTGGATTTGAATCTATATTACTAGAAATTACCAACAAGCCGGTGCCTATTCAGGAGGTTAAATCTTTTTTAAAGGGTTTACTCGGTAAAAAAGAATCACATCCTGAAGATTGTATGAGTCAAGATAGAATTTCGGCTTTTGCACGATTTAACGAATTAATGTTGATAAAACGTGTTGAACGAATTGATGATAATTTAAACAAGCAATATTGCTGTTTTTCTGTTGGCAGCGATCAAGTTTGGAATCCATACTATTTTGCATATAATGAAGATTGGTTTTTTCTTAATTTTGCAAATCCTGAGCAACGTATAGCTTTGGCTCCAAGTATCGGACTTGATGTTTTGACTGCAAAACAGGGACGAAAAATCGCTAAAGGACTAAAGAACTTCTCTTCACTATCGATTAGGGAAAAACGAGGTGCTGAACTTATTAAGGAATGTTCTGGGCGTGATTCAGAAGTTATCTGCGACCCTACATTTGTGCTTAGCTCTGAAGAATGGCGTTCTATCGCAGACGATCGACTTACACCTAAAAGACCATACATCATTACGTATCTTCTCGGTGGAATTGGAGAAGAGGCAGCTGAAGTGCTAAATCTAGTCTCCAACCATGGACATATTCCTATCATTCCGCTTTCAGATCGTGAAAAAGATGGAGAGCCTCCAGCGGGTCCTGCCGAATTCATTTCTCTCATAGATAATGCGACGCATGTAATCACTGACTCTTTTCATGCTGCAGTATTTAGTTCCATATTGCATACTCCTCTTACTATTGTTCACCGTAGAGGCGGAGAAAGTATGTTCTCCCGACTTGAAACTCTCTCGCGGACCCTTGGAATTGAAGAGAAGGTTTATGGATCCCCATCATTTAATCTATCGGATGCTGGAGAATATACAGAAGTCACCGAGGCTATAGGTTGTGAACGTGAGAAGTTTATGACGTATCTGACGAACTGTCTCGATAAACAATTACCAGAGTGGGTGCGGTAACTACATCCAAATCTAAAAAGGTCTTATGTTGTACTGTATTATTTCTATTGCTGACTCTTTCTTGAAGCCTAATCGTTTTTTATATAGATAATGCATGACCCTTGTTCCGTCTACTCCGAGCTTGGTTTGGACAGAGTGAACTCAAATTAGATATTTGAGACTGATCAAGTATGTGCAAACTGTTGGAAATGACATCGTAAGAATACAGAACTATCCTGATAAAATCATGGAGATATAGTTGTTTATGATAAATCAGAAAAAAAACGGTGCTCTACTTGGATACGCAAATATTCTAACAAAAAACTTGGTCAACCTGATTTATGTGCCAATTCTCCTACATTTTCTTGGACAGGCGAATTATGGTGTTTTTCAGATGACTAATTCTGTAGTATTTGCGCTTACCCTGCTATCGGCTGGTTTTTACGGTAGCTATGTGCGTTTTTACATGCGCGAGAGGACTACTGGTTGTGGGGATGATGGTTTGGGTGTGCGCAGGCTCAATGGCATGTTTCTGCTTGTCTATCTTTTGGTCGCCATTGTGTGTCTAGTTGGAGGCATGCTTATGGTCATCAATGTGCATTCTTTATTTCCTGGCGGTCTTACTTCAGATGAGATTGGTCTGGCGCGTATACTACTCATTATCATGAGCGCGAATATAGCGGTAACGATGGTTTCCACGCCGTTCGACTCATATATTGTGGCGCATGAGCGGTTCATATTCCAACAGTCCAGACAATTGTTCACTGCATTGGTGCAGCCATTCCTCGCGATACTGTTTTTATGGTTCGGTATGGGTGCAGTGGGTGTAGCTTGTGCGCAGTTGACGATTTCTCTGATTTTACTTGCACTAAATATCAGTTTTGCGGTGCGAAGACTTGATATGAGATTTACGTTCCATGGGTTGAAGTGGTCTCTGTTCACAGCTATTGCAGTGTTCAGCTTCTGGATTTTCTTGAACCAGATCTTCGACATGGTCAACAATAATGTGCCGAATTTCCTGCTAGGCGCTATGGCCAGCTCGACTGCAGTCGCAGTGTTTGCTATCTCGGTACAAATCAGAACAATTTTCTATTCCATGTCGACGACCATGTCGAACGTGTTCGTACCACAAATCAATCGTATCGTTGCTGAATCGGATGACAATAATATACTTACGCAGCTTATGACACGTGTGGGGAGGTATCAGATGGTGTTGTTCTGGTATCTGTTCGGTGGGTTCATTGTGCTTGGCCAGTATTTCGTGCGATTATGGGCTGGTGAAGCGAACGTTGATGCATACTGGCTGTGCCTGATCATGGTGTTGCCCGTTATGATTCCACTCACGCAGAATACAGGTATCGAAATTCAACGCGCGAAGAATCGGCACAAAATTAGAAGTTTGATCTATATCCTTACGTCCATAATCGACATCGTCATCAGTGTGGCCCTGATTCCCTCCATTGGCTACTGGGCTACTGCGATCGGCTACGTGGCGAGTATCTTTTTAGGGACGGGCCTGTTCATGAACTGGTACTACCATGCACGTATTGGCTTGGACATGGTCTACTTCTGGAGGCATCAGCTACCGACCATCGGTTTCGCACTCATGGTAATTGTCGTATGTCTGTTGGGAGGTCTGCTCGTGCCGGTTGCCTCTATCCCAACGTTCCTGCTGTGGGGTGTTGTATACTCCCTGTTGTTCGGTGCAGGAGCGATAAAGGTGTCGCTCACCGATGACGAACGAATGAAAATCATAAATCGCCTGCAGAGAAAGGTAGCACGATGAGCGAGATAAGCACCATCGAACGTGTGATTGCATCACCCGACCAGGACACAGCTAACGGCAGTGCCACATATTGCATCGGCTGTGGAAGTTGTGCATACCTCGATCCAGCATTCCATATTGTTAAAAATCTAGATGGCTGCTATCAAGCATCTGTTCAGGGAACTATCGTAGATGCAGCCACCACTGGGAGTGTATGTCCGTTCGCTAGTGAGATTAATGAAGATGACATCGCTACGGATCTATTCTCCAATCAAATCGGTGTGCAACATGATGGATATCTCGGCTACTGGCTCAGCACATACGTGGGGTATGTATCTTCGGATGGCTGGCGTTCCCGTGGCAGTTCGGGAGGTATGGTCAGCTGGCTTGCCTCTAAGATGCTCGAGGATGGGCTTGTGGATGCCGTTGTGCATGTTAAGGATGGGCCGGATCCGGAGCATATGTACACATACCAGGTGTCGCACAACGTCGATGAGCTCAAGACTGGTGCGAAATCGAAGTATTATCCGATTGAGATGAGTGAGGTGCTCTCTTACGTACGCGAACATGAGGGACGATATCTATTCATCGGCATTCCCTGCTTTGTGAAGGCTGTACGTTTGCTGTGCCGACAGGATGGGGTGCTCGCCGAGCGTATCAGGTACTGCATCGGACTGGTGTGTGGACATCTGAAATCAGATTTCTTCGCGAAAAGCGAGGCATGGGAGGCAGGAGTACCGCTGGACCGTATCACTCGAGTAGATTTCCGTCACAAAACACCAGGCAGCCCTGCCTCCGACTATGCGATTGAAGTCCGTCATACCGACGGTGAGGATCCTGTGATTCGACGTACTGCGGAACTGTCCACTACAAACTGGGGGCTTGGATACTTCAAGTACAATGCATGCGACTACTGCGATGACGTGCTCGCCGAGACTGCGGACGTGACGTTCGGCGATGCATGGATTCCAAAATATGTGAACGATGGCGAAGGCTGCAACGTGATTGTGGTACGCAACCAAGCTGTTCAGGATCTGTTCGACGCTCATCGTGATGAGCTCGTTCTTCACGACTCAGATTCGGCGGAGGTATACCAGTCTCAAGCTGGTGGTTTCCGTCATCGTAGGCAGGGGCTTGCGTATCGTTTGCAGGTGCATGAACGGCGTGGTGAATGGACTCCCACCAAGCGTGTCAAGCCATCTTTGGACGGCATCTCCGAGCGCCGTCAGAAGATTTATGCGATGCGCACGGTATTGAAGAACGAGAGCTTCGTCGCATATCGTAAAGCCGTTGAAACTGAAGACTTTAATAAGTTCAAACGGCATATGAAGCCAGTAGTACGCAAATATGAGCGAATTAACACACCACTTGTGCGGCGTATTGCGCGCAAACTTAAGCGATTGATTAAACGAGTACTACCGAATGCAGTAGTCGCACGCATTAAAGGCCTAGTGCAACGATGATGAATTCATAAAGAAATATCACCAAGGTTGAAACCACCAGCCACGTGAGTACGGCACCTGATCTCTTGGTTCAATCGTCGATCATGCCGTTCGTATTGATCTCCACTGGCGCGCGATGGAGTGCTCACTATCCAACGGCCTGTTATGCCATTGGATAGCGGGTATCCGTGCACCTTCTTGAACTTGTCGGAGAGCTAGCCCGTAATGTTCGGCACAGAAGAGGTCTTCCCGCAACCTCGGCGTGCTCGTATCCGGCCACACCGGCGATTTCAGCGGCCGAAGCATCGAGAAGTCGTGTTAATGTTCCGGTCATCTTTCCTGGTGACCAATCCGTTGAGCCTAGTCCCGGTCACACACCGGTCGATCTGTATGATGTTTTTCGGACATAGTCATGTCGTGCCTTTTATTTGGCACCTAGAAACCACATGTGGGTGCATGGTGACATAAGCGCAAGACCCTGCAACGCGCATGTGCTTTTTTTATTTTTCCATGAAAGTAAAAGGAAAGAATCAAGATGAAGATTTCATCCGTTCTGGTCGCTGTGATTCGGGAATCGAACGCATCTTGGGGCGAGTGCTACATTGATGATGTTTATGTAGATTTCTTCACTGTTGGCGTCATTTTCAAAATCAGACCGTTTGATCGCATCTATACGTTAGTCGCAAAAGGGTTGCGACTATAGATTTGAGCATATTGGAAACGTGCTATCCGCCGTTGTTGCCGCATCGCTTCCTCGATTGTTGCATATCTCCAGATATGGCAGAACAACAAAATCGGTCCGTGGGCGCTCCAAAGGATTACCTCGATACTTTCCGATAGATGTTTGATATTCGGAGAAGTTAGCAGTTAGTACTTGACTTATAAAACTGAATAATTGAGTATTATTGAATATCTCTAGTTAAATTGTGTCTTCAAGTATTCCTTTGATTTCTAGTATTGATGCAACATATCTATCCGACGGATTATATTTACGTATTGTTCTAATCATCTGAGTAGTGGTGAGATTGCTTGTGCCTTGTAGCCGGGCAGAGGCTAAAACGATACTCTCGGCGTCATTTAAGGGAAAGGTGGATGTTACTTGGGCAATTCCTATTGTAAGTTTTGCTCCGGGAAGCCGAACAAGAACATTTTCAATCCGACGTATCCATTGCGGTCTGTTTAGATCCTCATAGATCAGGATTGAGAGCAATAAGGTGGGGGTGTATTGTAATCCGTACATGTCGCAGTAATTACTTCTTTAAAATGACATAATATAAGTTTTAATTCTCTTTTGACGACTTGTGTTTTTCTGTCGTATAATTCATCTTGTTTTATATGCATTTCATCGTGATGATTACTAAGTATTTCGTAAAAAGTAATTATAATTATAGAAGCAAGAAAAGTTTGCCAGATTCCATCAATTATTGTTTGGAGATTTGATGGAGCGAATCTGGAAAAATCAACATACCGAGATATGATTCCTATGAATAAGGCAATACATGGATAAGTAAGAATTAATATTGCGTTAAGAAATTTCTCTCCGAAAGTAAAGCCATGAATAAATGAGGGAAGATATGTCGGCAAAACATAGATTAGAGCTGATATGAATGGGTGGAACAGGCATTGGTCGGCAGAAGCTCCTAATTTGGCAAGGATTGACGTTTCGCCAATGGGAATAATAAGAGGCGGGAATCCTCGAAGTATTAGAAAACGAATGAATCCACTACCTTCCCCAGCAACCACTTGGGAAGTGCCATATAGGAATTGGCGCGTGGTGTAGTCTCATGTCTTTCAATTAATCTGAAGCAGGCCCACATAGCTATGGATGAAAGAATGGTAATAGCGCCACAAGCGTATTCAATATTCATTAATTTCTTCCTCTAGGTATGAGGCTGTGGGAGTTGCTTGAGAAAAGTCATGCAGTTAATTATTCCTAATCAGTATTATCGGTATTACGATACTGAAGGCTAACAAGTTAGTTGCCGTTATAGCCGTGTTGTCGTGTGTTCAGAGCGTTCTTCCAATAGGATTCGCGCGCAATGACAACGTCCCTGGGAACGGTGGAATCGTAATGTTCCAGAAGTGTGTAACGGAAATGATCCTTGATATAGTTCATTCCATGTTGTTTGACAATATCGCGTAACTCGGTATCGTCCCCGTGACCATCGAGGATATAGTCCATCCAACGTTGGTATATACCATTCTTTCCAGTGGCGCTCCCCACATAGAGTTTTCCTGTTTCGGTATCGGTGACTACATATACACCTTGTTGATGGGACAGCGCATTTTTCCAGTCCGACCTGTCTCTTTTCCATATTGATTCAAGCTGCCTGTAGGAAAGGCTGATGTGGTCATAGCCGGGGAATCCGTCGTCGTTGAAAATGTCAGGAAGGATTTTTATGACGATGATCTTGTCTAATACGTTCTTCGTTTGGCGTACTGGGTTCTGCTCTCCTTTGCCTTTGTGATAGCGTAAAATGACTCGGCCGTAGAATTTGCTATATTGGGGTAGTTCCTCGGCAGCGTACCCAACATAATAGTCGTTTCCATCCTCTTCTTTCGGTCGTTCCATTGGTTTACCGATGCGCTTAATGCAAGTAAATAACCATAGGTCTTTGTCTTCCGGAAGTCGCACCAAACAGATTGCGCTCTCTCCTTCGTGCAGACGCTCCGGATCTTTTCCGCTGTCTTTCTTCTTACGGGCGAGAAACCAGTTGGTATTGATTTCGTTAGGATCATTCTTGAATACTTCGATGGGATCAATGTTCGAAAAACGCGTGATGAATCGTATTCTAGATTTGCAGATTTCCTCATCCGAGAGGTTAAGCAAATCGTTGAACATAATTTCTTCGTTCATTTTTTGATTTTTCCTCACTTCATCCTTGACGTATCTATTTGATTATAGATTTCTGTAGGCGCAGAAGATAAATAAATATGCAGTGTCAAGCCAAAAGCTGAATGACGGTTAATCTGAGGCGTCGAGTGGGCAGTGGGGTATGACGGAACTACTGTCGGAAGCGAGTAATATGAACGGCATGTGGCACCTACTGTCTTGCGGGCAGAACGGAATCAGGCCACCTCGGCATAATTTGAATTCGAAAGAAGCAAGAAAATGGGTTGGATACCGTTTGGTATGAAAGAAGAAGCATCGCCGGTTCTTGCAGACGGTGTCCCTGACTACATGAAGAACAGCCTTATCGATTGGATGATGCAATCGGAGTTGTTCTTATGCTGCGGCGATATCTCAGGATATGATTACATGTGTCTTGATGAAGATATACGACATGAACTAATCAACGAGTTTGATCGTCGTACCAAACAAGAATCCCGTCTTTACCACGCTGATACGGATAGGTACTTCAGAGCTGACGCGCACATGGATCTGGTCGGCCTTCAATACACAGATTTTCTTCTCATGAAGTTGGACGAATTTATGAGAGACAGGCAGCATATATACCCTTCCGATGAAATGATTAACCAACATATCCTCGACCTTGATAAGGTATTTGAGGAGTCCGGTTCAAAATGGAAGGTTGGTGTGCGGAATTCAATCTGCGGGTTGGAGGAGCGCGTAAATCCAACCATGCAACAGATGGCGGATTATGTCATGAATTCGTCGGACAGATGTGGGGCGTTGCTCTCCGAAGCGTGGCATTACATGTTTGGGCGTGAGCCAAATTATTCCAGTGCGTACTCGGCTGCTATAAAAGCTGTTGAGGCAATAGCTCTACATATAGTGGAACCTAACAACAATCAATCAACTCTGAGCAAAGCAGCGAAAGTCATGCGAGACCAGCATTGGGAGTTCCAAATTGAAGCACGGGAATCAGACAACGTCGATGGTGGTGTCATACAACTGCTCATGAGCGGTTTGATGAACAGCCAGTCCGACCGCCATGGCAATTCAGGTTCAGCAACGGTATCTAGGGAGAAAGCCCAAGCGGCGGTCTACTCTGCAGTATTTCTAATTCAATGCTTCAAGGCGGGCCTCGTGCATAAGAAAATGAACTGAGCCCAATGTGGAGCAGTGAATTCGCCAGAAAGGAATATCCACTCAATGGACAAGATGGATGGTGATATGGCCTAACTTTGTTCCATATTTTTAACTCGATGGGAGATTCTTCTGCGAATGATGATGTTCTAGATTTGGTGCAACTTCCGCGTAATACGTGGAAGTTGCTTCCTAAAATTAGGTAATGACTTCAGTGAGTGGAACAGCATTCTGCTCTAGCGAAATAAAATAGTACCTGCAAATGCCTACCGTATCAATTCGGTGTGTCTGATATAGATCATCTTCGGGCTCCATTTTTCGAAGAAGACGGAAACAATGTTTGCAACCGATAAACCTGCTTCCAGCAGATTGGTGAAAACGAGTATGGCAGAGAGCTAGTAACGTCAGCAATCTTGTCCACGCTATTGTGATCGGTGACGGTTTTGGCATTCTGGTGGTTGGTGTTGCGATGTTCATGTGAGATGTTCTGTTTTTTATTCGTTTTCAGGGAGCTTCAGGGAGCTTCAGGGAGCTGTGTCTCATCTCGTTGGCATGCTTCAAACGGAAAAAATGTTTGAAGCGTACCAATGGAGGCTGTCATGAACCTTTTTGCGATTTAGCGTTGAGGGAGTCTCAATCTTCGAAAACGGAACTCTTGCCCTTGATTTATATGCGTCAGACAAAGTTGTTAAAGAAGAAGGATTGACGCATATCGGCAATGTGAAATCCAAAATATATACGCGAAATATCATATTGCTGGCCGGTATCAATGTATCAGACAAAACTACGTTGTTGCGCATCAGCGATTTGGTGGCGGACATTGTAAATGGGGATATTAGTGGGTTGTCTTTCTCTCCTGCGTAGTTAGGGAAGCGCCGACGGCCGGCAGCTTATGCGTAATGCATACTGCTGACCGGCCGTCCGGCTGTATCATCTCAGCCTTCGGCGGGAATGAGGGCTCGGATGACAGCGACGATTGCGGTTGCGGACAAAAGAAGCGCGGCCGCAAAGATCATCGGGAGCGTGAATATGCCGGTTTTTGGCATGCTACGGCTGATGGATTGTTGAGATGAAGCTACGGGCGTCTCCTTAGGAGTTTCACTGGGTTCGGCTGGTGGAGTCGTTGGCTTCTCGGGTTGCCCCGGATTCGCCGGCTCCTCAGGTTCCTCCGGTTGAGCTGGTACTTCAACCGGCTTGATAATCACATTCACCTTGGCGGCAATATGGTCTTCCGTTGCGGTACGCGACTGCATCTCTTCGGAGATGATGCGTGCGGCGGTGATGTCGACATCCTGACTCGCTCCGGCGAATGCGGTACCGCCTTGCACCGCTTGCGCAGCCAAGCCGATTTGCTTGTTAAGCGCCGCAAGCTGAACCTCATCGACATCAAGTCGGTAATCAGCCAGTGCATTCAATCTCGTACCGGTCTGTTCAAGCAAGCTGGAGGCGGTGAACTCGGGCGTATCCGCGCTCGCGGTCAGCTCGAGTTGCGGAATATCGCTGATGATTCGCAATGCGGTGGTCTCGTACATGCCATTCTCCGCCTGCGCCAGACCGGTGGCAAGTTGCAGATATGAGGTTAGGTTCGATATGTCGGAAAACGATCCGTGCAGTATCTCCAACGTATCCAATCCTGCGGGAAACGTTCCGTGAAACATGCCGCCGCCGATTTGTACGTATCCGAGATAATCGGCAGCACCGACGCGTTCGACAATCGTGGGCGCGCTGAACGTGCCGTGCTCCAGGTAAGCTTCCGCCGTACCTTCGCTGTCTTCGCCGAATTGCATCAGTGTATGGCTGGACGTGAACGTACCGTTCTCGACGATCAGCGTGCCCCAGCACAGTATGGCCGACTCGGTGCCTCCGGCGACAGTGCCGGAGCCGGTTATGGTGAGCGTGGTATCGGCGGGAATGCTGATTGCGGGGCCGCCGCTTGCCGCAAGCGTATGCCCGTCGAGATTCAGGATTGCGGTATCGGCATCATCGGGAAGCGTGAAATCGATGCTTTCGGTGACGTCCGTAAACAATGTGATGGTCGAACCGTCGTCGTCGACATGTTGGATTGCCGCCTGCAGGCTGGCATATGTGTTGTCGCCGACCTGTGCCACGGCTGATGGAGGAGCATCGGTCCATGCGGCAGCCGTATGGCCAGGAAACAGCGCAAGGGTGCAACACAGCATCATGAACATGAAAAACATACGACTATTGATTGATCGTTGCATGATTATTCTTTCTGTATGGCGCGCGAAAGTATGAATTCATGAATCAAATTCGTGCGTCGAATTGATGGTAATGTGCTCGCAAAAGCGAGAGAATGGAAAGGTAAGTACAGCGCTGTGCTTGAGTTAAGTGTATCAAGAGATGATTAACGGGGGTTAATCACGGGGGGTCTATGCTTCTATTTTTTAGAGTGATAAACGTTTTGAGGGCGGAGTGGTGATGGTGTCATTTAGATTAGGGTGAGAACTTCGTCTCGTATCATCATGTGGTTATCGCTCTCATGAGAGTACGTTTGGGCGGAATGAAATATCGCTTTTGATGATTTGCGCGAAATATTACCTCGGTTGAAAAAGTACGGTAGGGTGGTGTGGGAATAGGGCGTTGTAAAATCGGGGGCATGACAGAAGAGACCTTTACCCCTAGGAACATCATCGTGACCGGTGGCTGCGGCTTCATCGGGTCGAACTTCGTACATTACGTGGTCAATAATCATCCGGATGTGCATGTCACCGTATTGGACAAGCTGACGTATGCAGGCAATCCTGAGAACATCGCTGGACTTCCGGAAGACCGCGTGGAGCTGGTCGTGGGAGATATCTGCGATGCGGATCTGCTGGATCGCATCGTGCCGGGGCATGACGCCATCGTGCATTATGCGGCGGAATCGCACAACGACAACTCCATCGCCGATCCCGAGCCGTTCCTGCACACCAATGTGGAGGGCACGTTCCGTCTGCTCGAAGCAGTACGTAAGTATGGCATCCGTTACCACCACGTAAGCACCGACGAGGTGTACGGCGATCTGGCGCTGGATGATCCGGCGAAGTTCACCGAGTCCACCCCATACCATCCGAGTTCGCCGTATTCGTCGACGAAGGCGGCATCCGACCTGCTGGTGCGTGCATGGACTCGCACGTACGGACTGCGCACGACCATTTCGAACTGCTCGAACAACTATGGTCCATACCAGCATGTTGAGAAGTTCATTCCGCGTCAGATTACGAACATTCTGGAAGGCATTCGCCCGAAGCTGTACGGTAAGGGTGAGAACGTGCGCGATTGGATCCATACCGAAGACCATTCCTCCGGCGTGTGGACGATTCTGACCAAAGGCCGTATTGGCGAAACGTATCTGATCGGTGCGAACGGCGAAAAGAACAACATCACCGTGCTGCGCATGATCCTGAAGATGATGGGGCAGAGTGAGGATGCGTTCGATTGGGTGAAGGACCGCCCGGGCCACGACCGTCGTTATGCGATCGATTCGACGAAGTTGCAGACGGAGTTGGGTTGGACCCCGACCCACACGGATTTTGAATCGGGACTCAGTCAGACAATCGATTGGTACACCGAAAACCGCCAGTGGTGGGAGAAGACCAAGGTCGCGACCGAAGCGCGCTACAAGGCCCAAGGTCAGTGAGGCTTGGCAAGGATTGGGTGTCGGGGGTTCGAGTCCCTCATCGCCCAATCCGTCGTATCCGCATTCGAATGGTCTGATGGAGAGATGGGAAATATGGATTTTGAGAAGAAACTGAAGGTCACGGAGACGAACATTCCGGGCTTGCTGGTGTTTGATCTGCCTGTGCATGGAGACAATCGCGGTTGGTTCAAGGAGAACTGGCAGCGAGCGAAGATGCTGGAACTGGGCCTGCCGGATTTCGGACCGGTGCAGAACAACATTAGCTTCAACGCGAAGAAGGGCGTGACGCGAGGTATCCACGCCGAACCGTGGGACAAGTACATCTCCATCGCGACGGGCGAGATCTTCGGCGCGTGGGTGGATCTGCGCCCCGGCGAAAGCTTCGGTCAGGTGTATACGACCCGATTGGATCCGTCGAAGGCGATCTACGTGCCACGTGGCGTGGGCAACAGCTTTCAGGCCCTTGAAGACGGCACCGCATATACGTATCTGGTGAACGCCCACTGGAGTCTGGAGCAGAAGAAGACCTATACTTTCGTGAATCTCGCCGACCCGGAACTGAACATTCAGTGGCCGATTCCGCTTGAGGAATCCGAACGAAGCGAAGCCGACCTGCATCATCCAATGCTCAAGGACGCCAAGCCCATGGCGCCGCGTCGCACGATGGTGACCGGTTGCAACGGCCAGCTCGGCCACGCAATCCGCGACTACGTGGAGACCCACGGTCTGCAAGGCTTTGAATTCAACGACATCGACACGTTCGACTTCTCCGACCCGACCCAATACGACCAGTTCGATTGGAGCCTGTACGGTACGATCATCAATGCCGGTGCCTACACGGCCGTGGACAAGGCCGAAACCGGCGAAGGCCGCCCCATCGCATGGAAGGCGAACGCGCAAGGACCGGCCCTGCTGGCCGGAATCGCCAAGGAACACAACATCACGCTCGTGCACGTAAGCTCGGACTACGTGTTCGACGGCGTCGAGAAGGAGCACAGCGAGACCGAGGCATTCGCGCCGTTGGGTGTATACGGGCAGACCAAGGCCGCCGGCGATATCGCCGTGGCGAACGCGCCTCGCCACTATATCGTACGCAGCTCGTGGGTGATCGGCGAAGGCCATAACTTCGTGAAGACCATGATGATGCTCTCCGATCGCGTGGCCGACCCGAATGACCAGCTCAATGAGGTGACCGTGGTGGACGATCAGTACGGCCGGCTCACCTTCACCACAGACATGGCCGAGGCGATTTTCCACCTGCTGGACACGAACGCCGAATATGGCACGTACAACCTGACCGGTTCCGGTGCGGTGAAGTCCTGGGCAGACATTGCCAAGGCGGTGTTCGACGAAACGAACGGCAACGGCGACAAGGTCAAGCCGATTTCGACCGACCAGTATTTCGCGAATGCGAAGAACCCGGTCAGTCCGCGCCCGACCAATTCGGCGCTGAACCTCGCGAAGATTGAACGGACCGATCTGAACGTGCCGGATTGGGAAGAATCCCTGAAGGCATACGTCGCCAAGGAACTGAAGAACTGAACCCGTCTCCTTCATCGAAGGGACACCATAGGTAAGGAGAAGTCAATGAAGGGCATCATTCTGGCGGGCGGATCCGGAACCCGTCTATACCCGTTGACCACGGTCACGTCGAAGCAGTTGCTGCCGGTGTATGACAAGCCGATGATTTTCTAACCACGCAGC
>OBXX01000361.1_pt1 | contig 25608 bp, 18 predicted proteins | sample 1495441 | NCBI WGS metagenome assembly OBXX01 (sample SAMEA2580168, study PRJEB22360) | human gut metagenome | biome: human gut; feature: human-associated habitat; material: faeces | place: Denmark | collected 2008/2010 | reverse complement strand
AATGAGAGTTTTGGCGACGGAGCCTCCTTTGGCTTCTCCCCCGTCACCAAGGTGGATGGTACCCAATCCGAAAGCCCCCATTTGCCGCAGCCTCTCTGGTACGGCAATTTCACCGCCGACAGCGAAGCACAGGATCCGGATTCAATGTTGTCGCTGTATCGCGCAGCACTCGCCGCACGTCAGGACATACTCACCGCCACGGCGGATACCTCCTGCACTCTAATCGACGCAGGCGATGAGATAATCGCCTACACGCGCCCTGCCGCCGATGGTCGCACATTCGCCTCCTATACGAACTTCGGTAAGACTCCAGCTTCGCTGCCAAACGGAGAGATCATACTGGCGTCTGGCGATGTATCCAACGGGCAATTGCCCCAAGACACAACTATCTGGATGCTGCTCTAATCCACACATTGAATGCTCCCGTGTTGCCCCCAATGAAGCATCAGCAACACGGGAGCATTACTGTCACAAGAATCTCCTCGGCCCTCCGTCTCGCAGCGTCTGGCCACGGCTGCGCATGCGGCCACCGAACTAAGCGATGGGTTGCTGGGACAGGTTGCGTAGGTTACATGGCATGAACGGAGTGACGATTCAAGATTATGGCCAGAGCAGCCGGAGTGTCAGTGGCCACCGTTCCCTGGGTGGCGAACAGCAAAGGTCAACATTCCAGAATCCATAAGAAGCCGAGCACGCAAGGTTGCACAACAATTTGGATATCGCCCCAACGCATTGGCGAAGGGTTGAGTCAGTGGGCTCTCTAAACTTATTGGCTTCATCAGCGATGGCGCGCCCCATGCCGGACAAGTCATTCGAGGCTCGCAGGATGAGGTATGGCATCAAGGTATGATTCTGCTGATCGTGGACACCAATGGTGAAAAACGTTGAACCACAGGCCCTTGAATCCATGATGGACCACCAGATAGATAGCATCATTCATTCATCTTGGGCGCACCGGCAGGTAACTCCTCCCGAAATCTTACGCAAAACCAGAGCGGTTCTGGTGAACTGCTCTGCTAGGCACGCTGAATTTCCATCGGTAGTTTCCGATGAAATCGGCGGCGGTCGCTCGACAACCAAATTGCTATTAAAATCATGTCAAGAGCCGTCGTGACACATATTGCCGCGACGGCTCTTGACTCAGCTATGCTAAGGAAACGGTCTGTCTCAAGCATCCATGATGGCAGCTAACGATTTGACTCGTGGCAAATCGAACACTTCGTCGGTGTGCACGACACGTCCATGCTCATCAGCCAGCGGAATACGCCAATTCGGATACTGATCGGACGTTCCAGGCTGGTTCTGGGTACGACGCTCGCCGACGCCATCAACCAGTGCGGCCTGTATTAGCAACGATGGTGATTTACGCAGCATGGCGTGCATGGCTTCAACAATCTGCGGGATGTGGCTGTCCGCATCGTCAGCTTCCTCATCGGAGATCAGACCAAGTGTCCGCAGACGATCGAGCATGGCCTGACGTTCCGCGGTGGCCGATGCTTGGAAGGATTCCACCGATTCGGTAAGCAGATGGAGCCGCTCACGCAACTGTACATGCTCGAACTGCAGGTACCCTGCGGTCGGTGGCAGATCGTGCGTAGTGACGGACGCTAACGCATACTTGCGATAGTTGGTCGGATCATCGTATGGATCGCCTGCGTTGGGAGAGTCATCCACTCGTGCGAACCACTCCACCACGGTACCAAGCACACCATGTGAAGCAAGCACCTTGCGTACATAGTTCGGCACTGTACCCAAGTCCTCACCGATCACCAGGCCGTCCGCACGGGAGGCTTCGATGGTAAGGATGGCTATCATCGCATCAACGTTGTATGTCACGTAGGCACCGTTCTTGGCGCCTTCGCCCTGAGGAATCCACCATAGGCGGAACAGGCCGAGTACATGGTCGATACGCACCGCACCGGCGTGAGCGAACATGGTATGCACCATGTCACGGTACACACCGTAACCGGTGGCGTTCAGATAATTCGGATTGAACGGCGGCTGACCCCAATCCTGCCCCTGTTGGTTGTAGAAGTCAGGCGGGCAGCCCACGGTCACGCTACCGACAGCGAATCGTTCCGGATTCCACCACACATCCGCACCTAACGAATGCACACCCACGGCCATGTCCTGCATCAAGCCTAATGCCATACCGGAGTTCTTGGCAATCTGCTGAGCCGCCGACACTTGTTCGTCGGCAATCCACTGCAACCAGCACTGAAATTCAACCAAATCGGCATGCTCACGTATAAGTTCGGCCACTTCCGGCGAGTCACGATTGGTGTCGTTAAACCAGGAAGTTTCCCACGGCGCACCCCACACCTCGAACGCCACAGACCAAGCAGCGAACGCTTTCAAATCCGGACCAGCCTGCTCCTTGAACCGTTCGAAGGCAGACTGACGCTCAACGGAACGCGGTTGCCTGAAGATGATTTTCAGCGCCTGTCGTTTATGACACCATGCGGAATTGATGTCCATCGGATTCACATCATCATTGGCAGCCGACACCTGCGCATGCAGACGCGCCACCTCCGCCTTATCGGATTCACTTAGATCAGCGTATTCGGCGATATCCTGCGGACGAATATACGTGACATTCAGGAAGCGACGGGATTCCGGCAGGTACGGCGAAGGCTCCAACGGCGGGATCGGCGCACATGCGTGAATCGGATTGATCAGCATAAAGTCGGCATGCGTTTTTTCTGCAGCGTCCTTGAGGAGGTGTCGCAAATCACCGTAATCGCCCACACCCCACGATTCGGCGGAACGTACGGAATACATCTGCGCCATCCATCCCCAACGTTGCCTATCGGCCACCGCTTTCGGGACCGGAATACTGGCAGGTGCACAAATCAGCGTCGCCTCGCCATATGCGTCGCCAGCATTGATACGCAACGTGTGATAGCCAGAGGGAATATCATCTGGCAGGTTCAATCTCAATGTACCGTCATTCTCTGCTAATAGGCACATCGCCAGATTGCCTGCGTAGGCGGTACCGTCTTCCAGCAGCAGGCGCAATGTAACGTTCCGGCCTGCCGGACGAATCGGAATGGCGGTAGGCGTACCGAGGAATTTAACAATGGTCGACGGCACCAGCGTAGTCTGGGTCTTACGCACAGTTGCCTCATATGATTTCGTAACCGCCTCATCGGTGGAGGCATCCACGCCAAGCGCCCGCAGTACGGAGACGAGTACTTCGTCGCGAATCTCCACATAAGCGCCCAACTGATCGATGTATGATGTCGAAATACCGTTGGCTTTGGCTAGCTGAATCAACGGACGTGCAAGACGTTCGGCGCTTTCTTCGTTTCTGGGTGCAGCGACTGGTGAATTCGGCATCTTCGCTCTCCTTTGCTGGCTGATCATTGCCAGACTGCGTAATCATATGAATCCCTGAGCCTGTTATCACCATCATGAACAGATAGTGCAACAGGAATGTTTCTCATCTTTAGAATATCGCAGATTGACATCGTTTGCAATATCAACAAACGGCATGTTGCGGCGCTTATGGCGACACCACGTCAACAATCTGCATCCTTGGATATTGTTTTATGACATACGTTTGCACTACGACGTTTTGCACACTGCCCGCATTCATCGTCACATGAGCAGACTAGAACAGTGCAAACAGCGACAACATCACCGGATGTAAGATCAGAATATGACGAACAGCACGGCAATGAAAATCGCGCCGATGCCGTAAGCCATGATGAGCATGGAGTTGTCGCTGACGTCACAGCATACAACACTATCGATATGCAGTACCGCTTACATCGAACTGACGTATTTCCTGCAGAGTGAGCGACAGCCAATGCATGGCCCTTTAGGTTCGCTACTCGTTGATTGCCCGGTCATTGTCACGCAACACCAACTGCACCGGCGCGTCGGTCTCACGTAAGGTCAGGCGAGCATGCATGATTTCATGCGGCTGACCGAGAGTCTCCTCATTAATGAGTGTGAGCGCTTTATGTGCGGCTTTGCGGCCCATCAGAAACGGATCTTGTTTCATGGTGGTCAGGTTCATGATATCCGCATACTGACTGTCATCAAATCCGATAATCGAATAATCCCGCGGCGTGAGCTTGTCATACCGTTCCAGTCGCACAATCAGCGGAATCGCAATGGTGTCGGTTTGACAACAGATTGCATCCGGGAATTGATCAAGCGCCAACAACGAGGCCAAGGCACTGTCGGCGTAGCCACCATCGCGCGGCACTTCAAGCACCTTCCAGTGCAGGTCGTGGCTTGTCTCAGCGGTCTGACAAGCATGGATGAAACCCTGACGACGAGCATCGATAGAGGCATTAAGCGAATCGGCGGCGCGCGAGCAGATGTACACGATATATTTGTGACCGAGATTGATGAGATGCTGCGTAGCAATCATCATGCCCTCGTCGTCGTCAATGCATACGGTGGCATCGAAATCTTCACGTCCCGGCGTATTGATACCAACGATCGGCACACGAATGCGCTTGAGCTGCTCAACTTCACGCGAATCGACGGCGAAGGAAGCGACGAATACTGCATCCACATTGCGACGTACCGGCAAAGTGGTGAAGAACCGTTCGCGGTTCTCAGCGGTATCGATATGCTGGAACAGTGAAATGTCATAGCCAGCACCATGCATGACATCATCCAACCCAGCAAGCGCCCTGTTATTGAACCAACTGGTGATGTCTTCATTCATCAGCATCGCCGCACGATAGGTCAGGCCAGACTTGAGTGCCGTGGCGGAACGGGAAATGTTGAAATCAAGTCTGTCGGCGGTTTCCAACACCTTCCGACGTGTTTTATCGGATACCAAGTCAGGACGCGTGAAAGCTCGCGACACCGTGGAAACGGAGACGCCTGACGCTTTGGCCACCTCACGAATGCCTACTTTGGTCATGATGCCCCTTTGCTACTTCTCGTCTCGCACGGCACGCGACACATTCGTTGTGCGCGCACGGACATATCTACGTACATCATACTGCCAACGTTGTCAAAAATGGAACGGTTAAAGAAGACACCGCACTTCTTATCCACAATTGCAAACGAATGTAAACCAGCAGGAATGGATGCGCCGCACATGATTCTAATAATGTATAAATCACTGTGATTCCAGTGTGTAAAAGTTTGCAAAAATATGTTACGATGAACCCATCGTACCGATTCCGTAGCGAACCAGTACGATGGCATGGCGATTTTGCAAAGGCGTGAAATCGACAAGCAACAGTGGAAGGGAAAACGGCATCAGGCCGTAAGAGCAAGGAGCAAACGATGAAGTCGGCTCAGAAAATTATCGCAGCTATGGCAGCATGCACCATGGGTGTTGGCATACTGGCCGCATGTGGAGGAGGTTCCGCAAGTTCGAGCGATGGCAAGGTGTACTTCCTCAACACCAAGCCAGAAATCGTGGACCAACTGCAGGAACTTGCCAGTGCCTACACCAAGGAGACCGGCATCAAAGTCGACATTGAGACCGCAGCCTCTGGCACCAGCAACCAGACCCTCACTTCGGAGCTATCTAAAACCGACGGCCCATCCATGTTCAACATCGCAGGCTTCGATCAGTATGCCAAATTCAAGAAGTATCTTGAGCCGGTGCAGGATTCCGAAGCATACAAGCTACTCACCGACGAGGGCAAAAGCTACGCTTTCAAAGATGGCGATGAAGCCTATTCCATCCCATACGCCGCAGAGTGGTATGGCATCATCTACAACAAGAAGATCATCAGGGACTATTGCGCCAAAAGCTATGCAGTAATCAAATCCGTCGACGACATCACCGATTACCAAATCATGAAGGCCGTGATGGACTCCATCCAGGAACACAAGGCCGATCTCGGACTCAATGGCGCCGTATCAACTCCGGGTCTGGACGCCTCCGATAACTATCGCTTCTCAGCACACATGACCCGCATCCCGATGTTCTATGAACTCAAGGATGACGGAGTGAAGTTCACACTTGACATTACCGGCAAATATATGGGCAACTACAAGGATTTATGGGACACCATGGTCAAAGACAGCCCAACCGAATCATCGATGATCAGTTCCGTGACCTACGAGGACTCCACCGCCGAATTCTCATCCGGCAAAGTGGCGTTCTACCCGAACGGAGTGTGGGCCTACACCCAGATCAAAGGCAACGATGTGGCCGACGAGGACCTCGGCATGTTGCCATATTTCATGGGTATCGATGGCGAAGAGGAGTATGGTCCTGCCGCCGTATACGACGCGAACTGGGCCATCAACAAGAACGCGTCCGACAAGGATAAGAAGGCATCCCTCGACTTCATTAAGTGGATTGTGAGCAGCGATACTGGCAAGAAGACACTCGCCAAAGAAATGGGCTTCGCCGTACCGTTCACCACATTCGGCGATGACGAACAGCCTGACAATCCGCTGGTCGCCGCAGCCAAAGTGTGGAGCGACGACAAAGGCAAGAAGACCGTTTACAGCGCCAACATCCCGGGACAGCAATGGATGGACAACATCTCCAATGCGCTGGTCGAATACACTCAAGGCACCGGCAGATGGGACGCCGTGACCGATGCCTTCGCCAAGAGCTGGAAGACCGAATGGACCGCCTACAAGGATTCCACTGGCATGCTTCCGCCGTCCGACAAGTTGGAGTAAACCATCATTTCGGTTCTCATACGTAGGGGCACGCGATCATTCGCTGCCCCTACGTCGCGCCTTATCACTCACATCAACCGCGCGACACTACTACGTTCCACCAGCCGCGCAGGCACACGCTCATGTGGCTGCACCACGGCATCGCCACGAATCAGCGCCAACGCCTTCATGGCGGCGCTGCGTCCTAAGTCATACGGACTTTGCCGTGCGGTGGTCAAGCCACTTTCCTTCGCGTAAAGGCCGTCATCAAAACCGGTCAGAGACAGGTCATACGGCACCGACATCCGTCTGCGGGTCATCGCGAAAAACAGCTGCATCGCAACCGAATCCGTAATGCAACACACCGCGGTAGGGCGAGGTTCCAGGGTGAAGACACCGTCCAAAACGGCTTCGCCTGGATCTGCGAGATGCTCGTCATACTCCACGACATGCGCGCGAATCGCATCCCCTGCGACGGCACAAGCTTCTTCAAAACCCTCTTGGCGCAAATCGGCGCTGTGTGGAATTTCCGGAGCATGGCGGTAGCGCACAAATGCGATATCGGTATGTCCAGCCCGCAGCACGCATTCCGTTATCATACGCATACCTGCACGGTCATCGATGCCGACGGTGGCATCGTACCCTTCGCTTGAAGGTGTGTTGACACCGACAATCGGCAGCCTCACGCTCTGTAGACGAGGAACCTCATCGGGATTAATCGCAAATGACGATACAATTACGGCATCCGCATTGCGACGCACTGGCAGTTGCTCGAAGAACGCTTTACGCTCCTGCGCGGTAACAATTGGGAACACCGAAATATCGTAGCCGGCCGAATGCAACACTGAATCCAACCCGGAGAATAGATTGGCATTGAACCAAGAGGAGATATCTTCGCTGATCAACAACGCAACACGTAGCGCTTGCCCAGTTTTCATAGCCGTGGCCGATCGAGATATTGAATAGTTCAGTTCATCAGCCGCCTTGAGCACACGCTCACGTGTTTTCGGAGAGACCAGATCGGGGCGCGCAAATGATCGTGAAACGGTGGCGACCGAAACCCCGGCTTTGACGGCAACGTCGGTAATCCCAGCCTTCATCAGTCAACCCCTTGAGACCGCACACCTTTACATCCTGCAATTACAAGTATAGCGGTGCATAAATCCCGTTTCGGAGCACCAATGTACGTCAGCGATGGAGCCGCACACGTACCTAGGTCGCCATGATTATCCAATGGTCTTTTGGCCGGCCACCCGTCACTCCTCGAATGGCTGAGCTACCGGCATGGAACCGTTGGTTTCTTTGTTGTTCTGCCATTCGGATGGCCAATTGTCTACATAGGCTTTCTTGACGGCATCCCAATCGCCTGTACCCTGAGAATAGTTGAGCAATGCGTTGGTGAATCCATCCTGCCAAGTACCCGAAGGCAGAGAGAACGAGCGAACATACGGCACTCCATTTTCCTGATACTGCAATGCAGCTGTAGTGAGCGGATTGTCAGGTTGGTCCTCGGGCGTGAAGGAGGTGAATGGAGCCGAGAAGCCCATATCCTGGCTGAGAGTCTTCTTACCTTCATCAGAAGTGACCAGCCATTTGAGGAAGTCAAGAGTGGCCTGCTGATCCTTCTTGGAACTTTTCTTATTCACGGCCCAGGAGGCATCGTAGATTGAAGCCGGACCATAGACTTCCTCGCCCTCGGCTCCGATATAGATTGGTACCATGCCGAGATCCTCGTCGGCCACCCCGTTGCCTTTGATCTGGGTGTAGGCCCACACGCCGTTTTGGTAGAAGGCGACCTTGCCGGTGGAGAATTCGGCAGTGGTGTCTTCATAGGTCTTGGCGGAAAGCATCTTCGCATCAACCGTGGAATTGGTGGTGTATAGATCCCACAGATTTCTCAGGTCATCCAAATAGGCATCCTTCACTTCCTGCTCGAAAGTGGTATTGGCATCCTTATATTCCCAGAACAGTGGAATGCGGGCGAGATGGTGGAGATGGACACGGCCTTGGCCGCCACGTCGTAGATAGATGATGCCATACGAACTCTCCCAAGATTTCCACTGCCTTCCGCAAGTGATTCCTTTACTCTACGCCCTGCATACGAGTCGACAGCGAAGAAGGCGTGTTTGCAACAACTTCGTACGTGAATGTGACGCGAATGATCAGATGAAAAGCATAATACGAATCTTCTTTTGAAAACGCTTGCAATGCTGTATATAGACTAAAAACATACCATTTTTGACAAATCATAATGTATGTGTTTACATTATAGCCAGAAGCACATGAGAGTCAACGCGGACCACATCATGAAGGAGAAATGAGTTGATATGAGCGAACCCACTATTGACATCAATGCCGATATATGGTGGAAACAGGCGGTAGTCTATCAGATCTACCCACGATCATTTGCCGATACTACCGGTTCCGGCCTAGGTGACATTCGCGGCATCTCCACCAAGATGGACTATCTGCAGGCCCTCGGCGTGGACGCCGTCTGGCTGAGCCCGTTCTATCCCTCCGAACTCGCCGACGGCGGCTACGACGTGATCGACTACCGCGACGTAGACCCACGCCTAGGCACCATGGACGACTTCGACGAGATGACGCTCAGGGCTCACGAGGCCGGCATCAAAGTAATCGTCGACATCGTACCCAACCACTGTTCGCACATGCACCCCTGGTTCCAGCAGGCGCTAGACGCACCCCCGGCTCGCCGGAACGCGACCGGTTCATTTTCCGCGAGGGACGCGGCGAAAACGGCGAACTCCCACCCACCAACTGGATCGACAATTTCGGCAGTTCGGCATGGAAGCGAGTACCTGACGGCCAATGGTACCTGCACATGTTCACTGAGCAGCAACCGGACTGGAACTGGGACAATCCCGAGGTGCGCGAAGATTTTCTGAAAACCCTGCGCTTCTGGTGTGATCACGGTACGGACGGCTTCCGTGTGGACGTGGCGCACGCACTGGTCAAGGATCTCAATCGCGATGATCTTGACGAATGGAGCATAGACGCATGCCACTTCTTGCCCTCAGACGGCAGTCATCCCGTTTACGACCGCAATGGCGTACATGACATCTACCGTTCATGGCGTAGAGTATTCAACGAGTATGATCCGCCACGTTTCGCCGTGGCCGAGGCATGGGTGAATCCAGATAGGCAATACCTCTATTCCAGCCCTGACGAGCTTGGACAAACCTTCAACTTCGAATTCGCAAAGCAAATCTGGGCCCGCAACGACATGCATGCCGCCATCGAGAACGGGCTGAAACAGGCTGAACGGGCGGGCTCCACATCCACTTGGGTGCTGAACAATCATGATTTAATTCGCTCCGCAACCCGTTTCGCACTTCCGCAGGTCCCGGCTGACAATGGCTTATATCACGCATTCCCACGCGATTGGGTGTTGCGCGGAGGCGCCACCTACCGGGAGGACCGAGCCAAAGGAACGCAACGATCGAAAGCAGCGCTGATGCTGGAAATGGGTTTGCCCGGTTCAGCATACATCTATCAGGGCGAGGAGCTCGGCTTGTTCGAAGTCGCCGACATCCCGTGGAATCGTCTTGAAGACCCATGGGCGCTGCATACCAGCGGAGCCAATATCAACAAGGGGCGCGACGGCTGCCGTGTACCGCTGCCATGGGTGGCTACGGACACCCCCGAACTCGACCATGAAGGCGATGAATTCGGCCATGTCGGCAGACACGGCAACGGCACGTTCGGCTTCACACGAACCACGGACACAAAGGATATCAGGGAACCGCATCTGCCCCAACCTCACTGGTTTAAGAATCATGCGGTTGACGCACAGTCGGCTGACACCAATTCCATGCTCAACTTCTACCGACGGGTGGTGGCCCTCCGACATGAACTGTTTACTTCCGACACCACTTTTGCCTGGGCGGAGGGACTCGACCGCACAACCGGACGGCCGGACGGCCCGGATGGCAGCGAAGGCGGAGTAATCGCCTATCGTCGTCCTGGCGGCTGGATGAACGTCACCAATTTTGGTTTTGACCCAGTCGCATTGCCCCAAGGTGTCATACTGCTCTCTTCCGGCCCGCTCACCACGGATGGCAAACTACCGCAGGACACTTCGGTATGGATGCGGACGTCCGACTGAACTGTCACCCATATCATACGACATAATCTTAAATTTACATTTTTATGAAAACGTTTGTATGATTGAGAATCATACCAAATCATTAGTTTTGACAAAAAATAATGAATGTGTTTACATTATGTTGCGCGGCAATTCGTGCGACAACCCTCGTCTTCAAGGAGGAACCGATGGTGAAGAAGAAAATCAAGTTCATCGCCGCCGCTACGGCCATGCTTATGAGCGTCGGCGGTATGTCCGCGTGCGGATTGTCCAGCTCCGACAACGATAAGGGGCAAGTCTACTATCTCAACAGCAAGCCGGAAGTCGTCGATCAATTCCAGGAACTGGCCGATGAATACACCAAGGAAACAGGCATACAGGTTAACGTACAGACTGCAACCTCCGACAATTACGAATCGACGCTGACCTCCGAACTCGGCAAGTCCAATGCTCCAACCATGTTCAACGTATCCGGCTACCCAAGCTTCGCCAAGGTCAAACAGTATCTTGAGCCAATGCAGAAAACCGACGTATACGGACTGCTCACCGACGAAGGCAAGGAAGTGACGATGTCAGACGACAGTAACACGCTCACAATCCCCTTTGTCGCGGAGTACAACGGCATCATCTACAATAAAAAAATCATCAAGAACTACTGCACCAAGAGCTACGCAAAAATCAAAAGCGACGCTGACATCATCAACTATAGCGTGCTGAAGAGCGTTGTCGAAGATATGCAGGCGCATAAGGATGACCTAGGGCTCGACGGCGCATTTGCCTCTCCAGGACTTGACACCTCAGGTTCCTGGCGTTTTGACGATCACATGGCTCGCATTCCGATCTCCGCAGAATTCCGCGATGAAGGCAAAACCTTCGCTCCTGAAATCACAGGTAAATATATCGGCCAGTACAAGGACTTCTTCGACCTACAAGCGAACAACAGCCCGACTGATAAGAAAATGCTCGGCTCGAAGATCAACGACGAGGTTGTCTCCGAATTCGCACTTGGGCGGGTCGCGTTCCTGACCAACGGGACTTGGACCTACACTCAGCTCAAAGGCAATGACGTCGCCGACGATGATCTCGGTATGCTTCCTTACTGGATGGGCATCCCGGGCGAAGAGGATTACAGTGTGGTCGCCATCTATGAGAACCAATGGGGCGTAAACAAGAACGCTTCCGATAAGGACAAAAAGGCTACGCTCAACTTCATGAAGTGGATGGTATCCTCGGACACAGGCAAGGAGGTCATGGCCAAGGAGATGGGCTTCGCCGTACCATATACCACCTTTGGCGACGACGACAAGCCTAACAATCCGCTGATAGCTGCCGCGCAATCCTACACCAAGGCGGGCAAGAAGACCATCTACAACATCTACGTTCCAGATCAGGAATGGAAGAATGGCATCTGTGGCACACTGACCGAATATGTGCAAGGCACCGGCAAGTGGGATGCGGTCGAAAACGCATTCGTCGACGGTTGGCAGACCGAATGGGCAAATAACAAAAAGGCTTTGGGTTCACTGCCGGAGTCCAAGGATCTGAACAGTTAAGACCTTCTCTTTGCCATAAGCAAGGCGCAGACAGTGCGGCGATCGGAAATCGAATTCCGATCGCCGCATGTGGCTGTGCATGAACGGCCACACAGACGCATGAGTCATACTCACGATTCCCGACAAAACGCCTCGCCGGATCTCGAAGTCGTGCTGGTACGGAACATCAACTGCACAGGAAGCGTTTCATGTCGGCACTCCACCTGTTCACCACGCAGCAATGCAAGAGTGCGCCGTGCTGCAATCACACCCATATCATGAGGTTGCTGACGAACCGTGGTCAATCCGAGCTGACGTGCATAGAAATTATCATCAAATCCGATTACGGAAACATCGTGCGGCACGGCATACCCCTGTTGCTGCAACTTAACATACAGCGGCACGGCAAGCGAATCCTGCTGGCAGCAGATGGCAGTTGGCATGGTAGGCAATGTAAACAGTTGCGTCAATGCGTTGTCGACGCGCTGCTCGTCTTCGGCTACGCTCAACACAATCGGCGATATTCCGGCAGTCTTACATTCCTTTCGGAAACCGGCGACGCGGCGGCTTGCGCTGAATTGCAGATGCGACTGGTTCGTATGAGTCAATCCAATGAAAGCGATATTTCGATGCCCCAATGTAATAAGGTACCGCGTAGCGAGTCGCATCGCCTGCTCATCGTCGATGGAAACAGACAACGTAAAGGCGCTTTCAGGCAATGCATTAATGCCGACAAGCGGTAGGTTCGCACTTTGCAAACGACTCGCCTCATCAGGGTCTATGTCGAAGGAGGGAATGATTACGGCATCAGCGTTGCGGCGAATCGGTAGGTTCTCGAAAAAAGTGCGCCTGTCTTCCTTGGTGGAGATGGGGTAGACGGAGATGTCGTAACCGGCCGGATTGAACACTGCATCAAGGCCCTCGTAAATTCGTGCGTTGAACCATGACGCAAAGCGATCGTTCAGCAATAGGGCAATACGGTACGTCCGCCCGGCCTGAAACACAGTGGCGGAGCGAGAGATCGAAAAATTCAGTTCATTTGCGGCAGCCAGAACCTTGTCACGTGTCTTCTTCGCTACCACGTCAGGATGCTTGAAAGTACGCGAAACCGTAGCGATGGAGACACCAGCCAGCTGCGCCACGTCTTCGATATTGGCCTGCATGCGCACTCCTTGCATATGATTAGCGCCGTCTTACGGCGATTGTCTCATTATATGCTGAATGCGTTTACATCATTGTCATACCGCCGTTATGACGGCTGATTGTGCCAGACTGCTGCAAATGCCGGTAGGCAACCGACCTTCCATCCGATATGTCTTCAGCAGTTCCAACGCTCTATGACATTGTCACCCTTGTACTGGCTCAGGATGCAGTAATGCGCGGTATCGAGCCGCAGCAGACGGGCGAAATGCGGGTCGACGCCCAACCATTGCGAAGTAAGGATGCGCAGAATATGCGCATGAGCCACCAGCAGCACATCGTGGCCGACGTTCAGCAACGGCAATACCCGTTCGATGGCGTCCCGCGTACGCGCGGCGGCCTCCTCCACGTCCTCGCCCGGACCGTTATGCACCGGAACCTGCTCGCCGGACGGCAATGTCTCAATCCAATCGCCTTCAAGTCCGGGGTTCAGCGAACGCGGACCATCCCGCCATACGTCCCAGGCGAAACCGCTGGCCTCACTGACCTGCTGGCGTGTGCGCCCCTCGGCGCGACCGTAATCCCATTCGGCGATCTCGGGCAGAATCCTGTAATCGCCGTAACCGGCGAGCGCCGCGGTCTGGCGGGCACGGCGAAGCGGACTTGCGAACATGCAGCCTGGATCGAAACCGTTCGGGAAGGCCGAACGCAAACGCTCTCCCGCGGATTCGGCCTGTAGTCGACCGGTGTCGGTCAATGGAATATCAGTGCGTCCGGTATGCTGACCGGATTCGCTCCACACCGTCTGTCCGTGGCGCAACAGCACCAAGCGTCCGGGCGCAACAACGGAAGCGTCCTTGCTTCCAACATGATTTTCAGTCATATCCCTACTCTAACCGACCCCGCCCATGAACCCCTGCACTTGCTCCCTCGTGTCTTCGGAAATCGCAACATCATTCCGCTACGCGCTTCGCCCATCCGGATTGGCAGGAAAGCACGTCGATCACGCATTACTATGGAACCATGAGTGAAACGCCAGATTTGGAATCTACAGCGGACCGTGTGGTAGCGGCCCTGCGCAACATCGACGGGAAAGTGAACGCCAAGCGCGATCAGAGACTGAACGATCCCGATTCCTTCGGTGACAAAATCTTCAAGTTCGCCATGCCTACGCTGGTCGGACTGGCGTTCGGCAAGGTGTTCGAGATGGCGTGGAAGCAGAGCGTTGGCCGCAAGGCGACCCTTCCCGACGGCACCACCGACGCACGCAAGGACGCCATCCTCGGCATCGCCTTCGCCGTCATTTCCGCAGCCTTGGGCGCACTGGTCTCGCAACTGTCCGACCGCGGTTCCAAGGCCATCGTCAACCATCGCCACGCCAAGCGCAGGTAGCACGATCATCACCGATCGTCCGACTTGCCCTCCGGGAAGATGATCTTGTATACGAAGAAGTAGATCACCATGGACACGCCTCCGGTGATGAACGTGACCAGCAGATTGTATACGGCTGGATCGAACCGTGCCTGCGCCAACGGCAGCCACAGGCCGTTGATGGCGTTGCAGAACAATGAGATCAGCACCCATGCGATGAAGTACCACAGTATCTGATATGCCACGTTGCCATGTGATTTGAACGTCACGTTGCGTTGCAGCGGGAAATTGACGCACTGCGCCACGAATGATCCGATCTCATAGCTCAGGAAATATCCAAGGCCACCGCCGATCACCACTTCCCCGGCCGCATTGCGCGCCACCTCATAGCCAAGCACATTCCACGAGTAGTCGATGCCTGCGAACGATATCGGAATATGCGGCCACATGAATGCCGTGGAGGCCAGCCCCTCGCCAAACAGATACGGCAGGAACGTGAACAACGCATATTGCAGCACGGTGACCGCCAGACTGAACAGATAGAACACGCCTATCTGCCAGACCCATTTTGCGGCCTTCGGATGATTCCTCGCAAAGGTTCGCCAAGGATTGACCGGCATTATCTCACCTCGATTCGAGCCGTGGCCTCACCGTACGGACTGCTTGCCTTCACGCTGAGGATTCCCGTCTCGCAAGGCCTGATGATGGCCATCGCCTCGCCGTAGTAGGTGTCGGCGGTATCGCTGCGATAGCTACGCTCGTAGTATGGACAGGCGCTGCCAAAACCCAGGATTTCGCCGTTTTCCACTTCGATATGCACGTCACCTCGCAGCAATGGTTTGACGGTTCCCGCAGCGTCGGCATACATGAACCGCACATATGCGAGCCCGTCACCGAGCGCGATGCGCTCCGCTTCCGGCACGGCATGCAATCTCGTTTCCTTGTCTGCCGTGGCCAGTGATGTTCTCGCGATTTCCACGCCGTCGGCGTCATACGCCACCGCCGTCAGACTGCCTGGCCTGTAGACGGCCGTGAATGTCACGCGAGCGTCACGTCCGACACGAGCCGACCCGATTTCACGCCCGTTCAGCAAGAGTTTCACCCTGGCGGCACGCGCATATACCTCCACTTGCGTGCGTTCACCTTCCTGACCGTCCCACGACCAACTTTCGACCGCATTGGTCATCTTCCAGGCGGACGGCGAATGTTCACGGCCAAGACCGACCGGTACCACGCCGATCGCAATCGGTTTCAGACCGAATGCGACCTGAGTGTATGAAGCCTCCGCCAAAGGCTTGCCGGTCAGGTCGAATCGACCGGCGCCCGCACTCACCCAGCCAAGTGATCCGTCGAAGTTCTTGGCATATTCCGCATACTCCTGCGAGCCGATACCGACTTCCCCGAGATAATCCATACCGGACCATACGAAATCACCGATCAGCCGCGGATTGCTCTGCGCCAAATCCCAGAATCGCGCCGCATCCGAGCAGAAGGTTTCCGAGCCGACGATCACGCGATCCGGATATCTGTTCAGGTCATGCCTGTATCGGCGGATGCCGTAGTTGTATCCGGCAACGTCCATCACGGCGAACGCGCCGCGCGTCTTCCAATCGCAAGGAGGCAAGGTCGCACCGAACTTCATGAAGTCGGCTCCCATGATGCCTGCGAGCCGATTGAAGAATTCGCTGCCGACCGCCTTCTTCTTGCCGGAATGTTCGATTTCCTTCATCGCTTTTTCGTCGGTATACACGCCAAGTCCCATGGATGACAGGAAATTGAAGAAGATATTGACGCCGCAGGTCACTGGTCTGGTCGCATCGAGCCCATGCAGATATTGCGTCATGGCGTCGGTCAGAGCGATACCTCGCGGCTGCGCGGTTTCCGACACCTCATTGCCGATCGAATACATGATCACGCTCGGATGGTTATAGTCCTTGGCCACCAGATCGGCCAGATCATCACGATAGTTCGCCTCCACTTCGGTGCCGTAGTCGTAGCGGGTCTTGTGGATGTACCAGCCGTCCACATACTCGTCGAGCATCAACATGCCCAGTCGGTCACAGGCGTCAAGCAACGCCTTGGAACAAGGATTGTGCGCGGAACGGATGGCATTGTAACCGCCGCCTTTCAGCAACGCCACCTTGCGTTCCTCGGCGGCCGGATATGCGCATGCGCCCAGCAGTCCGTTGTCATGGTGGATGCAGCAACCACGCAGGATCACACGTTCGCCATTGATACGGAATCCCCGTCGCGCATCACATTCCACCGTACGCACGCCGAAGACCTCACGTTGCTCGTCATCGCCGAACCGCACCACACAGGTGTAGAGATTCGGCTCATCGGTGTTCCACAGGCGAACATCGGGAATCACGCATTCCTCATGCATGAGATTGCCCCGCCCATCGAGCCGATCCGACAACGCCTTGAATTGCGCCATGGACCTGCCGTCGGCATCGAGAACGCTCACATATACGACTCCCGGATGGCTGGTGCGTACGTCGACCGCGATGCGTCCGGTACGGTAATCGACCGTCGTTATGCGCACGCCGTCGGGCATGATATGTCGCTCCGGCATGACACATAGCCATACCGGACGATAGATGCCGGTACCGGAATACCAGCGACAGTTCGGCTGGTCGCTGTTATGCGCTTCGACCGTCAACACGTTGTCGCTTTCGGCTATGTACTCGCTCAGATTCGCATAGAAGCCGGAATAGCCATAATCATGGGAGGCGATCAGCCTACCGTTCAATCGTATGCGGGCATTACGGTAGACACCTTCGAACTCGAGCAGGGTGAGATCACCGGAAGATCTGCGAATGTCGGCGGAAGAGAAATGCTTGGTGTACAGGTAGTCGCGAGCGCTGTACCAGCCGCTGTTCACTCCGGATGGGCTGTCGGCGCTTTTCGGATCCCACTGCATGGCGTCGTGGGGAATGGTCACCGGCACTTCCTCGGCCTCGGATGCGGCCGGACGGCACGTCCAGCCGGTATTGAATGGGATTCTGTTCATGATGGTGCTTTCAAAAACGTTCACGAAGGAAGGTCGTCATTCGGGCGCAAGAACGATCGTGGCGCCCCTTCGCCCGAATGACGTCTGACAAATGGCGGAAGGCTGGCAGCCTACTTACGTTTACGCATGAACGACGACACCATGAGCATCAGCACGGTGACTGCGATCAGCACGGTCACCGTCATGACCGGACCGAACAGGCTCTGGTCGCCGAACATGTTCAGATTCATGAAATGGCCGACGAACGTATACATGCATTCCATGACGAACGCACACCATGCGATCATGCCTATCGCCGGCGTTGCGGCAATCAGCCAGTCATTGTCAAGAGGTATGGTCGCGGCCTGCGCAAGCACGACCAACACAAGCGGTGCGATGACCCACACGTTGTATGAGCCGGCGGCAACGGCATACATGGCGTAGGCAACCAGTGAGACGATGGCCATCACACCGGCGGCGAGCCCTAGGTAAAAGCCGATAGTTCTGTCGGAGAACATGGATGGAGTTCTGCTATTCATGATGATTCCTCACTTTCCCGTCGCGGTTTCGGATTCGACCTTGACCGTTTCCCGCGCATTCTTGCCTCGACGTCCGGAACGCCACATCATGCAGGCGCAGCCAAGCGTCATCAACGCAAACGCCGCATCCACACCGAAGATCGCGTAACGCCACCAAGGGGTGACTTTGACCACTTTGGCGTTGGCATCCAACCCGTTGATCAGGCTGGTACGAGTCAGCGCATAGTGGAAGCTCTTCATTGAGGTGCGCAGATAGCCGAGCATATCGCCGTCGTCATTGTCTTCGATCTGCTTCTTGATGCCTGCGGCCGCGGTATTGCCCGGATCGATGCAGTAGGTGGTCACGCCTGCCGCCAATGATGACGGGAAATGCGACTTGTAGGAACCGCCGGCCACGCCGTCGGTTTCGATCATGCCCTTAAAGCCCCATTCGTTGCGGATCACCTGAGTGGTCAGCGCGGTGCTGGCTGAGGACCAGACCACACCGAGCCTGTTGAACGACATCATCAAAGCGGTGGCCTTCTCGTTGCTGACGATGCCTTCCACGCCCTTGAGCGCACCCTCGCGGAATGCCTGCTCGTTGAAGAACATGTTCAGACCTTCGCGATACAGCTCCTGATCATTGCCTGCAACATGCTTGACACCCTGTGCGAAGCCTTTCTTCTGAGCAGCTGAAAGTTCCACGAGGTTGTCAAGGTAGACCATGATGCTGTCTTCGGACCAGTATTCGCCATTGCGCCCGCCGAACGGAGTGCGGTGCAGATTGCCGCCACCACCCCATCCGACCGGGGTCTTGGCATACAGGGCTTCCTCACCGACCAGTTCGCCACGACGTTGCATGCGTCCGTAATCCCAAGTGCTGGCGAGCACATTGGTCGCCGGATACAGGGTGACGTCACGGGCGTCACCGTACTCTTTGGCGTAGGTATTGCCGCCGACGCTGGCGGTACCGTCACCAGCCGCATACGCCGGTCGGTTCACGGAAGCCGCTTCGGCCGTGCCGAACAAATCGGAAAGCTGGGTGGTCATCTCATCGATGGTCATTTCGTCAAGATATTTGTTCCAGGTCTCGTCATCGTTGTAATCGACGTCTTTCATCATCACGAACGTCAGACCATTGTCGGCTCCCTGCGTGTAGTCGCTGACGGACTTGGAGTCCTTGGACTGCCGATACAGATCACCCTTAAGCAGTTCAATCATCTTGCCGGTAGCGGTCATCTTGACCGGTTCGGTCGGAAAGGTGCCTTTCCAATCGGAACGGGTCAGATAGGTGACGGCACCATCCTTCCAATGGTTCGCGTCGGTATCCTCGAACCGGTTGGTGACCCGTTCGCCCGCATCGGATTTGGCATAGGTCTTGGTGTCGACGTCGTCATATGACCACCGGTAGGTTTTGGCCGCATCCCCTTCCACCGGCTTACCATCGAAGTCGGTCATACCAGTGGCGTTTTCGGCCGCAAGTACATTATTCAAAGCATCATGCGCATTGTCGCCAATGGTGAAATAGTAGTCACCGGCGCTCAGAATATAGCCCTTGGCCTTGGTGTAGTCATAGCTGGCCAACAGGTAGCGGTCCACCGTAACATCCACGGTTTCGGAGGCACCCGGCTGCAATGTCTTGGTACGGCCTTGGCCGGCAAGCTGGATGGCAGATTTCTCAACCAGATTCTTCCGCTCATATTCGCCATACGGGGTCTGCGCATACAGTTCCACTACAGAGGCACCCGCAACATCGCCGGTGTTCTTCACCGTTACCTTGGCGGTGAATTCATCCTTGTCACGGTCGTAGCTCACACCGTCGAGCGTCTGTTCAAAAGTGGTGTAGCTCAGACCGTACCCAAACGGATAACTGACTTCGTCCGCATAGTTCCATGCCGAGGCACCATGTGAAGCTCCGACCGAGCTGGCCGCTCCGCTGCCCGGATTCGTCACGGCGTCCGCGTAGCGGGTCTCATAGTATTTATAGCCGACATAGATGTTCTCGGACTGTACGGTCACATTATCGATATTGACCGGCTTATCGCTGACTGCGGCGTTCACTTCATCGACGTTCGTCCATTGGTTTGAGTTCTGGCTGGAAGTGTGCGCGGCCGGCGACGACATGGAATCGACGGCATACGTGTCGGTCAAACGGCCCGAAGGATTGGCCTTGCCCACCAACAGATTGGCCACTCCTTCGAAACCACGCTGCCCTGGATTGCCGATCCACATGCAGGCATCCACACCGTAGTCATCAAGCCAGCCAACCTCCATCGGAAAGGCGGAATTGAGCAGCACGATGGTCTTGGAGAACTTGCCGGAATCCTTGATCATCTGCAGCAGGTCCTTCTCGTCCTGATGCAGACTCAGAGCACTGATGCCCTCCGGATCCTTCATCATCATCTCCTTGTCTTCACCGCCTTCACGGGCAAGCATGACGATGGCGACATCGTGGTAATCGTCCTGCCAGCTGGCCTTGAGCTGATCGGTATAGAACGATGCCGGCTCCTCGCCAAGCACCGGGGCGTCATTCAACGCGCCATTCGAACGTGGATCGCCGGAAACCTGCAGGTTATTGCTGGCCACACGCTTGGTATCGCTCTTCGAATAGGCTTCAAACAGAGTGTTGTTCACCGAGAAACCGGCATGTTCCAGTGCGGATTTCAGATCAATCACATATTTGCCGGTGTCGGCGGCACTGTTGGCGCCACCCGGACTATAGACCGGCTGCACCACGGCGTGGCCGAACAACGTGACATGTTTGTCTGAGGCAAGCGGCAGCGTGCCGTCGTTGTTGCGCAACAGCACCGAACCCTCCTCCTGCTCAAGCACGGACTCGCCGTACGCGTCGGCGATGAGCTTCTGTAGATTTTCGGCATTCAAGTCGCCATATTCGCTGGCGTAGTACGTAGTGTTTCCGCCGCCTTCACCGGCGACGATTCTCGTGCTGGACGTTCCCAGCGCGGAGTTGATCGTTCCCGCATACATGTACGAGCATTGCGTCCCACAGATGCCAAGCACCAGCAATGTGCCTGTCACCGATGTGAGCCCTCGCCACAGCAGACCGGAATTCCCTTTCATCTCGACTCCTTCGTTTTCACATGTTGATACCGACATCAATGTCAATTCCATGGTGCGCGGCACGGCCACCCCCTACCTTCCCGGATGGCGTAACTGGTCATTCCCAGGGGCATAACTGGCTCTTTTGTCATTCGACCCGAGCATGCGACGTTTCCTATAATGGAATCCGTCGCAATGAGGAGGCATGAACACCGTGAGGATCGCAATCATCGACGATGACGCCGACGAACGCAAGACCCTGCAGGCATCGTTCGAACGGCTTGCGCAGGAGAGCGGATCCGCAATCGTCATCATTGAATTTGCCGGCGCCGATGATTTTCTTGACGGCTACGACCGCTCCTTCGACCTGGTATGCATGGATATCGACATGCCCGGCACCGACGGCATGTCCGCCGCACAACGCCTACGTCAGATGGACGCCGATGTTCCACTGGTATTCGTCACCAACATGGCGCAAATGGCGATTCATGGCTATGCCGTACATGCGTTGGATTTCATACTCAAACCCATCAACTACTACTCCTTCTCCATCAAAATGCGCGGTATTCTGGCACTGATCGGCAATCGTCGTAGGAAATCGCTCGTCTTCCCGACGACGGACGGTTTTCTACGCATTTCATCCGACAATCTCTACTATGTGGAAGTGCGTGGGCACCATCTGTCCTTCCACACCACACAAGGCGTCATCCGGCAACGTGACTCCCTACGCAACTGGGAAGCCAAACTGGAGGGATTGCCGTTCGAACGCTGCAATAACAGCTATCTAGTCAATCTCAAGCAGGTTACGGCCGTGGCCAAGGACTCCGTGCAGGTCGGAGGCGACTGGCTGCCAATCAGCCGAACCAAAAAGAAACCGTTTATGAACGCACTCACCGAATACATGGGAGGCACCAGCGTATGATCGACCACGCCTGGCTGCAGGTTTCCTACATGGCACAGATCATCGTGGCCTGCCTACTGTTCATGATTCCGGTCGCAAAACGACGTCGTTTCCCCGCACGATTCGCTTCATGCACCATTGTTCTGCTAATGATCGCCTATATGTTCGGCGCCGCCGTCACGGTACCCGACAACCTGCTGTTGGCCATACTGTATTGGCCTGCATTCGCGGTCATATGCCTTCCCGCAGTGGCGTTGTGTCTGCAGGCGGGATTGTCGGAAGTACTCTACTGCACCATCTGTGCGAACGCCACGCAACATGCGGCCAACGAATGCTATCTGGCGCTCAGCATCGCACTCGGACACACAACGCCGGATCTGCCCACGCTCCTCAACGGACTGTTGACCACGGTGATCTATATCGCCATCTACGGCGCGTTCTTCATCATGTTTGCACGCAAACTCGCAGTGCATGGACATTATCGGGTGAATCGCAATGACCTGTTCCCCATGGCCTGCATTCTGCTGTTCGTGTGGATATTGGGCGTGTTGTGCCATGATGATGTCTCACTCCATGGCGTGGTCTACCACATCAGTGACGCATTATGCTGCTTTTACATCATGTGGGCTCAGCGCAGCAATCATGACAAGGCCGAACTGCAGCGCGAACTCGACGGCGTACGATACACGCTGCTGCAGCAACAGAAGCAGTATACGGTCAGCCAGGAGACGATTGACATCATCAATCGTAAGTGCCACGACCTGAAACATCAGATTCGCACGCTGCAGACCATGCAGGAAAGCCCGGAGCGTGACGCATACTTCGCCGAAGCCGAACGGGCGATCATGATCTACGACACCCGCATCGACACAGGCAACAAGGCCCTCAATACCGTACTGATGGAAAAAGGCCTGTACTGTCAATCTCACGATATTCAACTCACCTGCATGCCGAGCGGCGATTCACTGGACTTCATGCAGGTCGCGGATATCTATGCACTGTTCGGCAACGCGCTCGACAATGCCATCAACGCCACCATGGAGCTGAATGACCCATCCAAGAGGGTAATCAACGTACGCTTCTCATCACAAGGCAACCTGATGCTGATTCAGATTCAGAACTATCATCAGCGTCGGCTGCGTTTTCGTAATGGCCTGCCCATTACGACGCATCAGGATGCCACCCGACACGGATTCGGCATGAAAAGCATGCTGCACACGGTCGAACAGTACGGCGGCACCATGCAGGTGGATGATGCCGACAGTGTGTTCACGTTGCGGATCCTACTGCCGAAGAATCCGGAATCCTCTACCGGCTGAACCAAGGCATCCTTGCGTAATCCTGCAAAACGGACGAAAATAGGTGACATGAGCAATCTTCTTCACAATGCCACCGTTGACACTCTGCTGGAACGTCGTTCCATCCGCAAATTCAAGTCGAAGCCGCTGGGGGATGATGTAATCGAAACCCTTGAAACCGTTGCACAGCATGCGGCGAGCAGCCAGTTCCTCAATGACTGGTCCGCAATCCGCGTGACCGATCCCGCAGCCAAGAAGCGTCTCGCCGAAATCGGCGGACAGCCGTATATCGCCACCGCGCCACTGCTGTATGTGTTCGTACTTGACGAACACCGCAATGCCGCGATCGCTTCCACAAAGGGCGTAGATACCACTTCCGACACGTTTACGCTGAATGGCAGTTACCGCTACTCACAGGCCCAGAACGATGCCGTACTGGCCCTGCATGCGATGGAAACGGCCGCATACTCACTCGGCCTTGGCTGCGTGATTCTCGGCTCGCTGCTGAATGACGTTCCGGCGCTGATCGATCTGCTGAATCTGCCGGAATACACGTACCCCGTGTTGGGCCTTGCCATCGGCAAGCCGGATCAGGATCCCGACGTCAAGCCTCGCATGCCACGTACGATGCAATTCTTTGAGAACGAGTATCCGGAGAGCGACGAAAGCGTACTGTCCGGCTTGGCTGAGTTTGACGAGAAAGTGCACCGGTATTACGACTTGCGCAACACCGACCGTCCGGTTGATGCATTCAGCGATCAGATTGCGTCCAACGCAGTCGATGAAGGCGTGAACGGTAAGACCGTGGCCCCGAACGCCAAACGTCAGGGCTTCCGCTTGGACCGCTAGACTTCACTGCCTCAAGCTCCCGGGCTTGTGTCCTATACTTTTTGCCATCATAATGATTGTCCTGTTCGGTTTTCGCCGGACAGGACACATGTTTTTTAACGACGAATCAGCTATGCACCTTCCATCGTCGGCGATTTGCGGAAGCGCGGATTGCGCCGAAATCGGATTTGAACGACTATTTTCTGCGGGGCTTGTAGCCTTTCTTGCGGGAATGGGGCTTGAGCTGTTGGTTGAATGGTACATATGTGTAGTTGGATTGTGGATCGCGATGCGTCAGATGCCATGTTCCGCAGAATTCGCAACGATATACCCATAGCTCGGTGCCGCGTTCACGCCAACTTTGGTCGGCAGCTTGCTGAGCCGTTGCTTTGTCGTGATACATGATCTTGTTCGACTCGGTGCAACGTTTGGGTACGAAATAGTGCATAAGCATTCAGTGTATCCATGCATTCAGATATGCAGGGACCGCAGGAGCGGTGTTTTTCTCTTGGTTTGTATCGGGATACGCAAAGGACTTCCCGGGAACCCTCTCTGGGACCCGGTCGGGGAAGACCCGTGCGGGAGTACCGGAGCCGATGAATCCCCCGGAAACAAAAAAAGTGGGGTTTCCCGGAGCGTCGGCTCCACGGGAAACCCCACCTGAACGAATGTTTGCGGCGGCGTGTTACTCTCCCACACCCTGCCGGGTGCAGTACCATCACCGTGCCAGGCCTTAGCTTCCGGGTTCGGAAAGGGACCGGGCGTCACACCTGGGCCATGGCCACCGCAAAAACCACCACCGACGGCCCGGACCCCCAAAACAGGGACCCCGACCGGCCAAAAGGGAAAACCACCCACGCGCCGCCACCGGCGCGTGCCGTGACGGTCCGGGAACCGGACAGCGGACGCGAACACCGTTTCGTGACCACAGGAACAACGCTCCTTGTCGCCAACAATCCCGCAGCAGCAAAGACGCGGACCCACCCCCACACAAGGGGGAATGGGCTGCTATGTCGCCGTCGCCCGTTAGTACCGGTCGGCTCCACCCCTCGCGGGGCTTCCACCTCCGGCCTATCAAACACGTGTTCCACATGCGGGCTTCAACGGTTCAAGACCGTAAGGAATCCTAATCTCGGAGCAGGCTTCCCGCTTAGATGCTTTCAGCGGTTATCCCTCCCGAACGTAGCCAACCGGCCGTGCCGCTGGCGCGACAACCGGCATACCAGAGGTTCGTCCACCCAGGTCCTCTCGTACTATGGGCAG
>OBXX01000319.1_pt1 | contig 30061 bp, 21 predicted proteins | sample 1495441 | NCBI WGS metagenome assembly OBXX01 (sample SAMEA2580168, study PRJEB22360) | human gut metagenome | biome: human gut; feature: human-associated habitat; material: faeces | place: Denmark | collected 2008/2010 | reverse complement strand
CCCGTGTGCAGGCGGACCACAGTGTCACCGGCGTGATGCCGCGAGGCGCCGGACCCGGCGGCCCCCATCCGTATGCGGCCGGCGGAACCGGCTACGCCATGCCCGCCGTGCATACGCTAGCGCTCAATCACGTGAACTTCGACTTGGCTCCCGGCGAGACGGTCGCCGTGATGGGACCGTCCGGTTCCGGCAAGTCGACGCTGCTGCACGCGCTCGCCGGCATCATCCGCCCGACATCGGGCACGGTGACCTTCCAAGGCGCGAATCTGACCGCGATGAGCGACGCGGACCGGACCAAACTGCGCCGCGGTGCGTTCGGCTTCGTGTTCCAATCCGGACAGCTGTTGCCCGAGTTGCCGGCGGTGGAGAACATCGCGTTGCCGATGATGCTGGACGGCGCCGACTACCGTTCCGCCACCGATGCGGCGATGCTGTGGCTGGAACGGCTGGGTTTGCGGCAGCTGGCCTCGCAGCGGCCCGGCGAGATGAGTGGCGGGCAGATGCAGCGCATCGCCATCGCCCGCGCGCTTGCCGTACAGCCGGCGGTCGTCTTCGCCGACGAGCCGACCGGCGCGCTCGACCAGGCCACCGGCCGCGAGGTCATGAGCATTCTCATGGAAGCCGCGCGTGATAATGGCGCTGCCGTGGTGATCGTCACTCATGATCCCAACGTCGCCGGCTTCTGCGGCCGCACGATGACGATGCAGGACGGCCGCCTCAGCCAGACGGCCGACGCCGGCCTTGCCCCCGCTGGCGGGGTTCGGCATCCGCAGGCTGACTGGGGGCGGCCCGAGAGCGCTGAACCACCCTCAGTCTCGCTGCACCCGGCAGTTCCCGCAGGAGGCGCCCAATGAGCACGTTCGCACTATGGCGGCTGTTCCACCGCCCAGGCCGACGCGGCGGCTCCGGCCACACATCGGCGTTGGCCATCGTCGCGTTCGCGGCGGCGACGGCCATCTTCCTGACCGTGCTGGGCGGCGTGCACGGGTTCATCTGGCGCGCGTCCGCCGACCATACGCTGAAATGCCTGATTGACAGGTCGACCTGCGCGCCGGGCACATGGGCGGTGTGGGCCGGACGGCTCAAGGACCAGCACGACTGGGCGCAATACGCCAGCACGTACGTGATGCTGGCGGCCTTCGCCTGCATACTGCTGATCGTGCCGTTCGTGGCGCTCGCCGGCTCGGCGGCGCGATTGGCGGCATCGCGGCGGGACGCGCGATTGGCGGCACTGCGCCTCGCGGGCGCCACCACCAGTCAGGTGACCAGACTGACCGCGTTGGATGCCGCCGGACAGGCGCTCATCGGCGCGTTGATCGGCATCGTCGGCTATTTCGCGATCATGCCGCTGATCATGCTGCTGAATTTCCAGGATCAGAGGTTCACGTTCGAGCAGTTGTGGGTAGGATCCCTGTCGCTGATCGCCGTGCTGGTGGTGGTCACGGTCCTGGCACTGATCTCCGCATTGCTGACGCTGCGTCGGGTCGCCATCACCCCGCTGGGCGTCACCGCTCGGACCGCCCAGCCGCTGCCCACGAAGTGGCGCGTAATCGTGTTCCTGGTCGTGCTGGTGGCCGCGATCGTGCTGTTCAAGAACCCGCAGGGCCTGCTGCATTACGGTGAGGTGACGATGTATGCGGTGATTATCGGGTTCATCGCGCTGTGCTTCGCTCTAGTGAACCTGATCGGCTCATGGGTGGTGACCGCACGGGCGAGGTCGCGGTCCCGCCGCCCTAAGGACGCCGCCACGATGATCGCGATGCGGCGCATCCTCGACAACCCCAAGCGGGCATGGCGCAATGTGTCGGGCATCGCGCTGGCGGTGTTCATCGCTGGCATCACCTCGATCTGCGGGTTCATCGGCGCATCGTCGACCGCGCCTGTCGAAGGCGTACCCGAACCGGGACTGGCCTTCATCCGCGACATCGGCACCGGAGGGTTGCTGACGCTCGGATTCGCGGCCGTGCTGGCGGCCGTCAGCTCCGGAGTGATGCAGGCGGGCAGCGTCTACGACCAGGTTTCCGAATACCGCATGCTGGTGTTGGAGGGGACGGACGTGAAAACGTTGAACCGTGCGCGTTTCATCGAGGTGCTGACCCCGCTCAACACGGTGGTGGCCGTTGCCGGCGGCTGCTCGATGCTGCTGATGTTCCCGCTGTTCGCCGCATCCATGACCAAACCCGCCACGCTGCTCAGCTTCTTCGGCGGCATAGCGTTGTGTTATGCGCTGGTCTCCGTCGGTGCATTCGCCTCGAACCGTGTCGCCGCCAGCCTGAATCTCACCGACTGGCGTGCCGACGACTGATCGCACGCTCTCAAAACTCGCAGATAGGGGGCCTTTTAACGAAAAAGGCCCCCTATCTGCGAGTTTTGAGAGCGTCAACTCAGCAGAGCGGCGATAACCGCGATGAATATGGGGCTCGTCATCGTGCTCATCAGGATGCCGTCGCGTGCGAACGTAAGTCCAACGTTGTACCGGGCGGCGTAATTGTAGACGTTCTGGCCGGTCGGCAGCGCCGCCAGCACCACGCAGGCGTACAGCGTCGCGCCGCGGAATCCCATGACGAAATAGGAGAGCAGGAAGGCGATGATCGGCATCACGATGTTCTTCAGTACGGCTACGGTGAAGATCGCCGGGCGGTCGCCCTTCTGCTGCAGCGGCTTGGTGCCGTGCAGCGACATGCCGAACGCCATCAGGATCATCGGAACCGCGGAGTCCCCGATCATGTCAATCGGGTCGAAGATGAAGTTCGGCACGGGGAACCAGCCGATCTTCGCGTCGATCGCCGAAACCAGGATGCCGCCCAGGGAGCCGATCAGCAGCGGCTGATGCAGCGGCTGCTTCAGGATTTCCTTGACCGATACCTTGCCCTTGGTGGTCACGTCGAGCACCGTCAGGCCGACCGGCGTGAAGATCGCCTGCTGCATGACCAGGATCGGTGCCACCAGGGCTCCGTTGCCGAGGATGTACGTGGCTATGGGCAGGCCGATGTTGTTCGAGTTCAGATACAGTGAGTTCAGCGCGCCGACGGTCGCGTCTGCCGGCCCCAAGTGGAAGAACAGCTTGTTCAGCACCAGGAACAGCGCGCCGACGAGTACAGCGGAGAAGAACGCCACGATGATCGACGAATGGAAGATCTCGAAGATCGGCTCTTTCGACAGAATTGCGAACATCAGACACGGGCTGGACACGAAGAAGCTGAAACGGTTGAGCACCATCTGGGCGCTCGGCCCGCCTATGCGCATTCGAGCGGCCACATATCCGACTCCGATTACGATGCCGATGACGCAGAAGCCTTCCATCGCGTTTAATAGACCCGGCATATTCCCATCTCTTTTCCGTTTGCTGGCATACCCCATACTGCCATACGCATGTGTTTCGCGAGGTTCTGTCTCATAACGTAGGCGAAACCCGTCTCGCGAGCCACGGTAGCACGGCATGCTGCGCGTCGCGCGCTTGTTCTCGCCGCCGACGGGGAGTTCGACCGTCTCATTCCGGCCCGGCAGCGGGCTCCGACGGGACGTGCTGCCGTTAGGATGGTCAGTATGACTACGACAACGACGATGGCAGCGGCCGGTGCTGACCCGCGCTCGGCGATCGCGCCGATCACCTGCGACACGACCGGCACGCGCGAGAAGGCGCTCGCCTCACTGCTCGAACAGATCATGGACTCGTATTCCGTCAGCGATGACGAGAAGCCGCTGGCCGACGCCGTGGAGGCGTTCCTGCGGTCGAAGCCGCACCTGACGGTGCACAGGCACGGCGACACGGTGGTCGCGTCCACGTCGCTCGGCAGGCCTCGGCGCGTGGTGCTCGCCGGGCACCTTGACACGGTTCCGGTGATCGACAACTTCCCGCCGCGCTGGCTGGCGCCCGGCGACCCACTGATCCGGGAGGACGTTGCCGCGGCGCACCCCGGCGAGCGGGTGATGTGGGGCCGCGGCGCGACTGACATGAAGGCATCCGACGCGGTGTTCCTGTACCTCGCCGCCACGCTGGTCGACCCGCAATATGACCTGACGTACGTGTTCTACGACCATGAGGAGGTTGCGGCCGAGAAGAACGGTCTGCGGAAGGTGGCCGAGGCGCATCCCGATTGGCTCGCCGGCGATTTCGCGATCATCGGCGAGCCGACCGACTGCGGCATCGAGGGCGGCTGCAACGGCACCATGCGGTTCGACGTGGTCACGCACGGGGTCGCGGCGCATTCGGCCAGGGCATGGATGGGGGAGAACGCCATTCACAAGGCCGCCGATGTCCTGAACCGCCTGAACTCCTACGAGCCGCGCACCATCACGGTGGATGGGCTGGATTATCGCGAGGGGCTGAACGCGACGCTGATTTCCGGCGGCAAGGGGACGAATGTCATCCCCGACGAATGCCGTGTCCATGTGAACTACCGGTTCGCGCCCGACAAGACGCTGCCGCAGGCGAAGGCACTGATGATGGGCGCGGATGCCGGCGCGGAGCTCGGCAATGGCGAGCATGTCGCCACCGGTGGCGTGTTCGAGGGCTTCGGCATCGAGATGAAGGACGAGTCGCCGTCCGCCCGGCCGGGCATGGACGCGCCGATGGCGGTGTCGTTGGCGAAGCTGGTGCGTGAGCGTACGGGACGGGAACCGCTGGCGAAGCTCGGGTGGACCGATGTCGCGCGGTTCTCGCTGCTGGGTGTGCCCGCGGTGAACCTGGGCGCGGGGAGCCCGCTGCTTGCGCACAAGCATGACGAGCAGATCGCCGAAAGCGAGTTGGCGACCATGGCCGGCATCCTGGAGGACTGGCTCACCGGCCGCGCGTGAGCGGGGTTCGGGCGCGGATGTCGGCATCCGTGCCATCGAATAGTGTGCGGACGGCTGCCCGTACAACGCTGTCAGTTGGCGCTGCAGGTTTTGTCGACGATGTCGTCGCCGTCCGCATCGATGACGATGATACGGATCCTGACACCGTTCGCGGAGCGAAAGCGTCTGCATACAAGCATAGGCTGGGCGTTGTCGCCACGCCAAAAGAACGTTGAATATGGTGAGATGGTCATGGCCGGTCAAATTGTGTGCCATACTTAAAGATGGTGGTTCTGCAAACCACCTGAGCGTGAAAGGCGTCGATCCCCTCGCATGCATGAAGATGCGCGAGCGCTGGTGTCCGCCGAAGCACGCACACGGACTTTTAACGGATTTGCTTCCTGCGGGCGCAAGCGTAGCGCGGCCACGGTGAGAGCGTGGTGTGAGACCGCATGAGGCCATGAGTGTGCGACGTGGTGCAGCACGTCGTGAGGAGTATCGTGCCTAGTGTGAACGATAACGGTTTCAGTCGTGACGAAACCGAAGAACAGCAGCCTACCCACGCCGATGCGGCCCAGTCGCCTGATTCGGCCGATAAAACGCCTGCGGCGCCGCGTCGTCGCCGCGGTGGCCGCCGCGTGGTTCGTGGCGCCGGTGCTGCCGGTGCCGCGGTCGCGCTGAAGGTCGAGGACCATTCCGCTCCGCTGTTCGCGGAACCCGTGGTGGAGCAGCCCCTTACCCGTCGTCGCCGCTCGAAGGCGGCCGACGAATCGCCGGAGACCGCCGCATCGGCCGATTCCGAAAAGAAGGATGATGCGCGGCACGCCAAGGCCGACGGCAAGTCTCGGTCCGCGTCGCGCTCCTCGAAAGCGACGAAGCGCCATGACGATGACGCCGATCAGGCCGAACCCCGGCGCACCCGCGTGCGTCGTCGCACCGCCATGTTCTCCTCGCGCGAGGACGCTTCGCCGGCCGTTCCGGGCGAGCCGTCGGATGACGACCTCGGCGTCGATACCGGCACCGATATCATCGTCCGCGATGATTCCGCCGATCTGTCCCGCGCCCTGGATGTCGTTAGCACGCTGCCGCAACCTGCGCCGCGCGCTCACGCGATGACGTCCGTGCTGTTCCAGGAGCCGGTGCTGCCCGTGCCGGAAATCGTGCGCGACGCGCGCGATGACGACCGCGAGGATGACGACCGCGACAGCCGCGGCGGTGGCAAGTCCCGTCGCTCGCGCAATGGTCGTGTGTCACGTGACGGCGCGCAGGGGGACAAGGACAAGAGCGCTTCCTCCCGTCGCGATATCGACGGTCTGAGCCACATCGAGCGCGTCGACAGCTTCGATACCGACGACAGCCGCAGCCGACGTCATCGGGCGAGCGGGGGGGCACGCGGGGGGGGGCGGGGGAGCCGGTGCGTTCGTCGCGCCGCAACCGTCGCCTGAACGCGCAGGAGCGCCGTGCGGCCGCCGAAGTGGAGCAGATCGAGGAGGACCTGGAGCTCGACGGCATCTCCTATACGCCGGTCGACGACGAGGAGCCCTCCGAGGATTCGGGCACGAGATCCCGTCGCCGTCGCCGCTCCCGTCAGAACCGTGCCGACGACAGCCGCGGCAACGGCGAGTCGGACAGCAGCCAGTCCGCGGCGCAGCAGGACGAGCCGGCCAAGCCGTCGTCCCGCCGCACACGCGACGAGGAAGAAGACGATGACTCCAACGTCACCCGTCGCCGTCGCCGTCGCCGCTCCCGCGCGTCCGACGAGCAGGGTGACGATGAGATGACCGTGCGCCGCTCGCGCAAGCAGCAGTACATCGACGAGATCACCGACGTCGAGGGCTCCACCCGACTGGAGGCGAAGAAGCAGCGCCGCCGCGACAACCGCCGCGAGCGCAGCCGCCAGAGCCAGCTGGTCGAGCAGGACTTCCTCGCGCGCCGCGAGCACGTGAACCGTCTCATGGTGGTGCGCGAACGCGGCCATCACACGCAGATCTCCGTCATCGAGGACAACGTGCTCGTCGAGCATTACGTCTCCGACATCCAGGAGGTCGCCACGGTCGGCAACATCTACCTCGGCCGCGTGCAGAACGTGCTGCCGAGCATGGAGGCGGCGTTCGTCGACATCGGCCAGTCCCGCAACGGCGTGCTGTATGCCGGTGAGGTGAACTGGGACGCGACCCGCCTCGAAGGGCAGCCGCGCCGCATCGAGCTGGCGTTCAAATCTGGCGACCCGGTGCTCGTGCAGGTCACCAAGGATCCGATCGGCCATAAGGGCGCTCGCCTGACTTCGCAGGTCACGCTCGCCGGGCGTTTCCTGGTGCTCGTGCCGTCCGGCGGCATGACCGGCGTGAGCCGCAAGCTGAGCGAGCGCGAGCGTTCGCGCCTCAAGGGCATTGTCTCGAAGATCGCACCGAAGGACATGGGCGTGATTATCCGCACCGCGGCCGAAGGTGCCAAGGAGGAGGCGATCGTCAAGGATCTGGAGAGCCTGGTCCGCCAGTGGGAGCGCATCAACGCCAAGCGCGAGGAGTTCTGGCACGGCAAGCGGCCGAAGCTGCTGCAGGGCGAGCCGGACGTCGCGATCCGCGTGGTGCGCGACATCTTCAACGACAATTTTGGCGAGCTGATCGTCGAGGGCGACAAGGTGTACGAGCGCATCGAGGAATACCTCGACACGATGGCGCCCGATCTCAAGGAGAAGTTGTCCAAGTGGGATCCGTCCGAGCATCAGGGCAAGGACGTGTTCGACAAGTGGCAGATCGACGCGCAGCTCAGGAAGGGCATGGAGCGTCAGGTGTACCTGCCTTCCGGCGGGTCGATCGTCATCGATCGCACCGAGGCCATGACCACGATCGACGTGAACACCGGCCGGTTCATCGGCCGCGGCAAGAGCCTTGAGGAGACGGTGACGCGATGCAACCTGGAGGCGGCCGAGGAGATCGCGCGCCAGCTGCGTCTGCGCGATATCGGCGGCATGGTCATGATCGATTTCGTCGACATGGTGATGCCCGCCAACCGCGATCTGGTGCTGCGGCGTCTGGTCGAATGCCTGGCGCGTGACCGCACCAAGCATCAGGTGGCGGAGGTCACGTCGCTGGGTCTGGTACAGATGACGCGCAAGCGCATCGGCCAGGGCCTGGTCGAAGCGTTCTCCGAGGAGTGCCCGACCTGCCATGGCCGCGGGTTCATCCTGCATGACGAGCCGACTGTCAGCGCGGATTACGACGATCCGTATGCGCTCAAGGGCGGCGATCCGTTCATCAAGACCAACAAGCACGGCCGCGGTACGGATGTGCAGGTGCCGCAGGGCTCCTCGCCGGATATCAAGGCCAAGCTCGCGCAGATCGCCGCCGCGGCGGTCGCCGCGAACGGCACCGACGAGGATGAGTGACCCGACGCGCTGAATGAATCATGATTTCCGGTGTGTCAACCTGACACGCCGGAAATATGATTTGCGTTAGTACATGGGTCAGTGTAGATTAGATTGCTGGTGTCTGACCAGCGGCTTGCGTGCGTCAGGCAAGTAGCTTTTATAACACCATAGCAAGGAACGAAGCATGTACGCGATTGTGAAGGCCGGTGGCCATCAGGAAAAGGTCGAGGTCGGTGACGTGATTCTCGTCAACCGTCTTGAGGCGAAGAAAGGCGAGACCGTTGAATTCCCGGTCGCGCTGGTTGTGGATGGTGCCAAGGTGACGCTGGGCGCCAAGGATCTCGCCGCGGTGTCCGCCAAGGGTGAAGTCATTGACGACGAGGCCAAGGGCCCCAAGATCAACATCATGAAGTACAAGAACAAGACCGGCGTGACTCGTCGCAAGGGTCACCGTCAGAAGCTGACCGCCGTGAAGATCACGGCGATCGCCTGAGCCAATACAGGAAGGATCTGAATCATGGCACATAAGAAGGGTGCTTCCAGCTCGCGCAACGGTCGCGATTCGAAGCCTCAGTACCTCGGCGTCAAGAAGTTCGGCGGCGAAGCCGTCGTCGCCGGCAACATCATCATTCGTCAGCGTGGCACCAACTTCCACCCTGGCCAGAACGTCGGCATGGGCAAGGATCACACCCTGTTCGCGCTGACCGACGGCAGCGTGAAGTTCGGCGTCCGTCACGACCGCAAGGTCGTCGACGTCATCGCCGCCTGAGCGATACCGCATTAAGCGTCAAGCCGCATCCCACCCGGGTGCGGCTTTTTCGTTTGCCGCCTTAGCGCATTCCCGGCACGCCCGCACCGCACGGCGCATCCCCACAGAGCCGTCACGCCTGTGCCATGCGATGTCACGCCTCCCTCATCAGGCACCACATCACTCTCCGAGGAGCCACCCCAACCTCCTCTGGTACACCGGTACATTACGGGTTGAAATAGCCGATTCCGGCAATTCCCCGTGTGAAATCGCCGTTTTCAGGCCTCAAAACGACCATTTGGCACGGGTAATTCCGGATAACGGCTATTTCAACCCGTGTTTTGGCGCATGGCGGCGCTTATCGGGGCTTGGAATGGTGTCGCTGCGATCACGGTCGGCCTTTCCGGGCTTATGCCTGCTGGCCCACATGTGTGGGTTACGAGTGCGGCGCGCGGCCCGACATCACGCGTGTCATGGTTGTATGCCCATATCTCTGAGCTGCCGGACGATTCGTCCCGGATTGTCAAGATCCCTGTAGTACATGCGCACCATGCCGATCGCATACTGCGACATGCATTGCTGGCGTTTCCGTTCCTCATCCACTACTTCGCGAATTTCCCGGCCTGAAGTCATATGCGGATCCACATACTTGCGAACGCCATCGAATTCCCCGACGATTACCGAGCCGTCTTCACGCTTCCAGAGAAAATCACTGCGATGCTTACGACCGGGATGATCGAGACAGGGGAATTCCACCTGAATATCGTCAGGAGGGCAGCCGGCATCATGCAACATGCCGCGGGCCTCGGATTCGCCGCCGTTCTCGGCACGCCGATCTGCAAGCGCGAACGCGCGCTCGACGGCGGCGCGGTTGCGTGAGTATTTCACGCTGGAGGGATACGCCCGGAGCACGGATTCGCTCACGAGGCCGTTGCGGAGCGCACAATCCGCTGGCCCGAGGGCGTAGCGCAGAGGCTGGCATGCCGCGAGGTCGAACAGTGTCTGCAGCAAGCTGATGACCTTCACTCCCTGAACCACGGTGATGTCCGGATGCGTGATCGCGTGATGCGATATGTGCCTGGTGTCCTGATGATGCGCGCCGGGGCTCGCGACGATGCAGATTGGGAATGCCAGCCGATAGGAGCAGTCGAGCCCGTGCATGATGGCGGCCGTAGGACCGCAGAACACCCAATCAGGATGTTGGATGGCGAGCGCTCGTACGATATGGCGAACCTGTTCATGCGGATCAAGCGATTCCCAATACGCGGGCTCTGCGTACAGGCCGCGGAAGACTCTCAGCACGGCGCCGGTCTTCACTCTCCTGCGTATTGCCTGTATGTCCGTGTTGGTGGAGGGAATGGCGCAGCGTCGCTCCTGCCGTGCAACGGCGAAAAGTCTGTCCAGCGAATGATGCGTCCCCATATGCCAAGTGTAGGGGGTCTGGGCTCGCGACATCTGCGAATTCGCGATGAGCCTATTCCGACGGGAAATCCGGATGATGGCGGAGCATACGGTGGTGTGCAAGGCATCCATTCGATTGCGCATAGGCGGCGACGGCCCACATTCGCGCGTCATGTGCCGTGCCCTCTCATCATGTATCGCGCCTCCCTCATCAGGCACCACATCACTCTCCGAGGAGCCACCCCACCCTCCTCTGGTACACCGGTACATTACGGGGTGAAATAGCCGTTATCCGGAATTCCCCGTGCCAAATGGTCGTTTTGGGGCCTGAAAACGGCGATTTCACACGGGGAATTGCCGGAATCGGCTATTTCAACCCGTAATTTGAGCACTTGTGAAGACCTCCGCACGGATTGGGGGGGGGCAGAGCGACCGGGGCTGCTCCGCTGCGGGCGGAGCGAGCGAACCTGGGGAGAACCGGGGGTCAAGGTAAGGTAGAGCGTTATGAGTGATTTTGTGGATAGAGTGACCGTTCATGTCAAGGGCGGCGACGGCGGCAATGGATCCGCCGGCATCAGGCGTGAGAAGTACAAGCCGTTGGCGGGCCCGAACGGCGGCAACGGCGGCAACGGTGGTTCCGTGGTGTTCGTGGCCGACACGAACGCCACCAGCCTGCTGGACTACCGGTTCATGCCGCATCGCAACGCCGGCGACGGCACGATGGGTCTGGGCGACGTCAAGGACGGCTCCAAGGGCGCCGACCTGATCCTGCCGGTGCCGCTCGGCACTGTGATCTTCGCCGCGGTCGGCGCTCAAGGCCGTCCCAAGCGTCCGGGCGAGCAGCTGGCTGATCTGCGCCATAACGGCGACAAGTTCGTCGCGGCTGCGGGCGGCGCGGGCGGTCTGGGCAACGCGGCGCTGGCCAACAAGACCCGCCGCGCTCCGGGTTTCGCTCTGCTGGGCGAACCGGGCGAGGAACGTGACGTGATCCTGGAGCTCAAATCCATCGCCGATGTAGCGCTGGTGGGCTTCCCGTCGGCCGGCAAGTCGAGCCTGATCGCCGCGATGAGCGCCGCCAAGCCGAAGATCGCCGACTACCCGTTCACCACGCTGGTGCCTAACCTGGGTGTCGTCGTCGCAGGCGACCACCGCTATACCATCGCCGACGTGCCCGGCCTGATTCCCGGCGCATCGCAGGGCAAGGGGCTGGGACTGGAGTTCCTGCGCCACATCGAGCGCACGGAGATCATCGCCCACGTCATCGATTGCGCGACGCTGGAGCCTAGCCGCGACCCGGTTTTCGACTACCATGCGCTGGAGCATGAGCTCGCCGAATACGCCGACAAGCTGGAACTGCCGCTGGGCGCCATCCCGATTCCGGAACGCCCGCGCATCATCGTGCTCAACAAGGTGGATGTGCCGGAGGCCAAGGAGCTCGCCGATTTCGTGCGCCCGGACTTCGAACGTATGGGATTGAAGGTGTTCGAGATCTCCACGGCTTCTCATGAGGGGCTGAAGGAGCTGAACTTTGCGCTGGCGGCCATGGTCGCCGACATGCGGCAGGAGGTCGCCAGCCGCGAGCAGGCCGAGGAGGAGGCGCGCGTCGTCATCAATCCGTTGGAGAACCGGTCGAATCGTCGCCGTGCGGCTGCGAACGGCACTGCCGATTTCGCCGTGGCCCGCAAGGAGGGCGATGGCGGTTTCTGGTACGAGGTGACCGGCGTGAAGCCCGAACGTTGGGTGGTGCAGACCAATTTCGACAATGACGAGGCCGTCGGCTATCTGGCCGACCGACTCGCCAAGCTTGGCGTCGAGGACGAGCTGCGCCGGCTGGGAGCGAAGCCGGGTGACGAGGTGCGTATCGGCAAGGGGCAGCGTGCCGTGTCGTTTGATTGGGATCCGACCATCGCCGCCGGCGCGGAGATGCTTGACGGCGCTCAGCTGGGTGCTCGCGGCCGCGATCTGCGTCTTGAGGATCAGGAGCCGGGCGGCCGTCGCCGTACCAATGCGGAGCGTCGTCGTCAGTACCACGAGATGATGGACGCCAAGGCCGCGGTGCGCGAGGCCATGATGGCCGAACGTCAGGCCGGTCACTGGGCCGATCCGAGCGTCGACGACGACCGTCACGACGAGCAGAGCCTGTTCGGTCGCGGCGAGGACGGCGACGAGAATGACGGCGGTCTGGCCTGACACCTGACCACCCCCAGTCAGCTTCGCTGCCAGCTCCGCCAGCGGGGGGCTGGCGCGGAGCGACTGAGGATGGCTGGCACATTCGTCTGCGGTTCCACCAGCGCGGCGGCCGCAGCGTGGAACGGCGGCGTCCTATGACACCGGCGTCTGCGATGATTCAAGATATACGTGATCGGGAAGGGAGTGCGTGTTGTCCGTCACTGAATCGGATGTGCGCCGCGCCATTGCAGGCGCACGGACCATGGTCGTCAAAGTCGGTTCGAGCTCGTTGACGCAGCCGTCCGGGCATCTGGATGTCAAGAAGCTGAACTCCCTGGTGGCCGCGCTGTCCGCCGCCTCGGCGCAGGGCGCCCGCGTGGTGCTGGTGTCGTCGGGCGCCATCGCCGCGGGTTTCGGCCCGCTCGGCTTCGAGAGCCGTCCGAGTGACGTGGCGACGCAGCAGGCCGTCGCCGCGGTCGGCCAGGGGCTGCTGATGGCGCAGTATGAGGCCGCGTTCGGTCGTTTCGGCGTTCGGGTCGGCCAGATTCTGATCACTGCCGAAGACACGATCCGCGCGGTCCAGTACCGAAACGTGCAGCGCACGCTGAACCGTCTGCTGGAACTCGGCGTGGTGCCGATCGTCAACGAGAACGATTCGCTGGCGAGCAACGAGATCCGTTTCGGCGACAACGACCGGCTTTCGGCACTGGTGGCAAACCTCGTCCGGGCCGATGCGCTGGTGCTGCTCACGGATGTGGACGGCCTGTATACAGCTCCGCCGAGCACGCCGGGCGCCCGCCGCATCGGCTTTGTGCCGAATGTGATCGACACGATCGGCGACGTGCAGGTCGCCGGTTCGTCGTCCGGGGTCGGCACGGGCGGCATGGTCACCAAACTGGATGCCGCCCGCGTGGCGGCCGTGTCGGGCATTCCCGCCGTGCTGACGAGCGCGACGAACACCGGCCCGGCGCTGATGGGCGATCCGGTCGGCACGGTGTTCGCGCCGGTGAAGCACCGCGGTTCATCGCGTCGGCTGTGGATCGGCTTCGCGTCCGACCCGCGTGGAGCCTTGGTGGCGGATGCCGGTGCGGCCAAGGCGGTTCGAGGCGGGCGTGCGAGTCTGCTCGCCGCCGGCGTCGTGGAGGTTCACGGCGAATTCTCCGCCGGCGACCCGGTGTGGATTGATGACGAGGCGGGCGCGCATCTGGCTCGCGGGCTCGCGGGCTTCGACTCCGAGGAGATCCCGCAGATGCTCGGCCGCAACACCGCGCAGCTCAGGCGGTTCCTGGGCGACGAGTTCGCTCACCCCGTGGTGCACCGCGACAATCTCGTGCTGGTCTGATTCGTCGCGCAACGAGAGCCGCCGTGCCGGGCGTAGTCGGGGTCTGTTGTTTTTTCGTGCTCTGGGTTTAGCATGGATGGCATGACTATGGCTGACTGGCAGACTTTTTCCGACCGTATCAACAATGTGGCACCGAGTGCGACTCTTGCCGTCGATTCTAAGGCGAAGGCGATGAAGGCCGCCGGCGTCGACGTGATTGGCTTCGGCGCGGGAGAACCTGATTTCCCGACTCCCGCGGATGTCGTGGATGCCGCCGTCAAGGCGTGCAACGACCCGCGCAACTACAAGTACACGCCCACCGCCGGCTTGCCCGAGCTGCGCGAGGCGATTGCGGCCAAGGTGCTGCGTGACTCCGGCTACGAGGTGACCGCCGATCAGGTCGTGGTGACCAACGGCGGCAAGCAGGCCGTGTACGAATCCTTCCAGGTGCTGCTCAATGACGGCGACGAGGTCATCATTCCCACACCGTTCTGGACGAGCTATCCGGAGGCCGTCAAGCTGGCCGGCGGCAAACCGGTCGAGGTGTTCGCCGGCGCCGACCGCGGTTTCGAGCCCGACATCGCCGCCGTCGAGGCCGCTCGGACCGAGCGCACGAAGGCCATCATCATCACCTCCCCGAACAACCCGACCGGTGCCGTGTGGAGTCGCGAGACGATCCGCGCGATCGGCGAGTGGGCCGTGGAGCACCACGTGTGGGTCATCTCCGACGAGATCTACGAGCACCTCAACTATGACGGCGCCAAGACCGCATACGTCGGCGTCGAGGTCCCCGAATGCCGCGACCAGCTGCTGGTGCTCAACGGCGTCGCCAAAACCTACGCGATGCCCGGCTGGCGAGTTGGCTGGATGGTCGCCCCCGCGCCCGTCGCCAAGGCCGTCGCCAAGCTGCAGGGCCATTTGAGCTCCAACGTTTCCAACGTTCCGCAGCGAGCGGCGCTCGCCGCCGTCGCGGGTTCGCTCGACGAGGTGCATATGATGCGCGAGGCATTCGACGCCCGCCGCAAGGCCATTGTCGCCGCCCTGAACGATATCCCCGGCGTCCACTGCCCGACGCCCACCGGTGCGTTCTATGCGTTCCCCGATGTGACCGGCCTGCTGGGCAAGCCGCTCGGCGAGAACGGCACCGTCGTGAACACGTCTTCCGAACTCGCCGCGGCGCTGCTGGACGAGGCCCATGTCGCCGCGGTTCCGGGCGAGGCGTTCGGCGCCCCCGGATACCTGCGTTTCTCGTATGCGCTGGCCGATGACCAGCTCGCTGAGGGCATGCGCCGGTTCCGCCGCTGGGTCGGCTGAAACCGTTGCAAGAGGTCGTGCGCGGTATCTGCCGCGCACGCCGCGGCACGCCGATTACGCGCCGGTCGAGACACGCGATTGGACGAAATCGGCAATCCCCGCTAATATGGCCTCTTGGCGGTTTTGCCAAGTAACGGACACGTAGTCTTGCGTGCCGGGTACAGTGGGCAAAGTTCACCTAGGGAAGTGGCGCAATTGGTAGCGCAACGGTCTCCAAAACCGTAGGTTGTGGGTTCGAGTCCCGCCTTCCCTGCCAAGTATTTGCAACCAACACACAAAAGGATGAACATGGCGAAGGCAAGCAAGGCGGAGAAAGCGGTCAAGCCGAATGTATTCATGCGCATCGGCCTGTTCATCAAGCAGATTATCGATGAGCTTCGCAAGGTGGTCACCCCCACTGCGAAGGAACTGTTCTTCTGGTCTCTTGGCGTGTTCATCTTTGTCGTGTTGCTGATGCTCCTCGTCACGGGCATGGATTTCGGTCTGGGCAAGCTCGTGCTGTGGGTGTTCGGCTGATCCATCGACCCTGAAGGTGAAAGTTACGCATGACTGATGAAGTGAATCTCGATAACCTCGACGCGCTGGCGGATCTTCCCGATTCGGCCGACACGGCCGTTGAAGCCGATCCGGTTGCGGACGCGGCGGTTGATTCCATCAATGACAATGCCGAAGAACAGCCCGTCGCGGCTGAGGACGCCGTTGAATCCGGCACCGCCGAAAACGATGCGGAAGCGTCCGGCGACGCCGACGAGCAGGAATCTGAAGAACTCGACGCGGGCGCAAAGGCCGTTGAGGAGTTCTCAAAGTCGCTGCGCACCCTGGAAGGCAAGTGGTATGTGCTCCACACCTATTCCGGTTACGAGAAGCGCGTGAAGACGAACGTCGAATCCCGTGTCGTCAGCTTTGGCCTGGAAGACAAGATCTTCCAGATCGAAGTGCCGATGGAGGAAGTCGACAAGCACACCGACAAGGGTAAGAAGGTCATCACCCGCGTCCGCGTTCCCGGCTACGTGCTCATCCGCATGTGGCCCGACGAGGATGCCCGTCGTATCGTGCGCGAGACCGAAGGCGTGACCGGCTTCGTCGGCCCGACCAAGGATCCGGCGCCGCTGTCCCGCAAGGAAGTCGTCGCCATGCTGGCGCCGATGATCGCCTCCGAAGCGCTCAAGAAGGCCGGCGATAAGCCTGCCGCGGCAAAGAAGCGCGTTGTCGAGGTGTCTTACGCCGTCGGCGATCAGGTCACCGTCATCGACGGGCCGTTCGCCACGATGGCCGCCGTCGTCTCCGATGTCGAACCCACCACGCAGAAGCTCACCGTGCTGGTTTCCATCTTCGGGCGCGACACGCCGGTGGAACTCGGCTTCCATCAGGTGGAGAAGCTTCAGTAAGTCGTCAGACGTTGTTTGCATGAACGGCGGTCGGTTTCCGGCCGCCGTTTTGCGTTGCCGGCACCATTTGTGCCACGACATGCCACGCACGTACAATAGCTCTCATGGCATCCAAAGGAAAACCGTCACCGCGTTCCGCGGTCAAGCCGCTGTCCAATGCACAAGTGAGCAGGCTCGCCAAGGCGCACACGCTCGTCGATCCGATGCACGACCTGCCGACCGGCCCGGATCGCACGATCAACGAGGCCGAAATCGCCGCGCAGAACCCCAAGGGCACCTCACGGCTGCTCAAGGGCGTCGATGTCGTGTTCCGCGCAAGCTGCAGGACGTACGCCTGGGGGCTTGACAACATCCCTGAAACCGGCCCGTTCATCACCGCGGCCACGCATGTGACCATGTTCGACGTGTTCGTGCCGATGGCGTCGCTGTTCCACATGGGCCGTCGCCCGCGCTACATGGCGAAGGCCGAGATGGCGCACTGGCCTCTGATCGGCAAGTGGTTCCAGATTGTAGGCATGCAGCCGGTTCAGCGCCGGTCCGGCAAGGCACGAGCCATCGAGGAGACCTCGGTCGAGATTCTGACGAGCGGCCGCCCGCTGACCGTCTGGCCGGAGGGCACGGTGACCCGCGACCCGAAGAAATGGCCGATGAGCATGAAGAACGGCGTCGGCGTGATCGCATTGGAGGCATCGCGCCGGCTCGGATACCAGGTGCCGCTGTTCTGTGCGGTGACGTGGGGTGCGGCGAGCATCAACCACTGGTGGCCGTGGCCGCGCAAGAACGTCGTCATGTGCTACGACGCGCAGCTGGATTACGCTGATCTGCTGGTCGACAGCGAGTCGTGGGGCGATGAGCCGCCCGTGGAGCTCGCCGACGAGCTGACCCGCCGGGTACGTGTGCGCATGACGCAGGTCATGGCGGAGATCCGCGGCGAGCGTGCTCTCTCCGGCTACTGGGATTACCGTACGATGAGCCGCGTTACCGACTGATTCCCGAACACGACGGACATCCGAGACGCCCGCGCAGCGCCATGCCGCGCGGGCGCGTTCATACCTGCGCGACGTGCGCATGGAGGTCTCGTATCCGGGGCTGGAGTAGGGTAGTGGGTTATGAAATGTACTGTATTGGGTGCCGGCGCATGGGGCACCACTTTTGGCCAGGTGATGGCGGACGCGGGCAATGACGTGACGATGTGGGCCATCGAGCCCGAAATCGTGGAGGGCATCCGCGACCGGCACCACAATGCCGTTCGTCTGCCGTCCGTCGCCAAGCTGCCCGACAACATGACCGCCACGGGCGACCGGGCGCAGGCCGTCAAGGACGCCGATATCATCGTCGTCGCCATCGCCGCCCAGTTCGCGCGCGTGGCGCTCGCCGAGTTCAAGGACCTGATTCCCGATACCGCCGTCGTCGTCAGCCTGATGAAGGGCATCGAGCGGAACACCAAGAAGCGCATGGATGAAGTGGTCCGCGAGGCCCTCGACCTGCCGGCTGAGCGTTTCGCCGCGGTTTCCGGACCGAACTTGAGCAAGGAGATCGCCGACCGTCAGCCGGCCGCCACGGTCGTCGCCTGCGAGAATCTGGACAATGCGCGCAAGGTGGCGTCCGCCTGCACGACCAGTTACTTCAAGGCGTTCATCACTTCCGACGTGATCGGACTGGAGATGTGCGGGTCGTTGAAGAACGTCGTCGCGCTCGCAGTCGGCATGGCCCGTGGAGCCGGATACGGCGAGAACACCGCCGCGATGATCGAGACGCGTGGACTGGCGGAGCTGACCGCGCTCGGCAAGGCCGCAGGTGCCGATCCGAAGACGTTCGCCGGTCTCGCCGGCGTGGGCGATCTGACCGCCACCTGCGGCTCGCCCCTGAGCCGCAATTACACGTTCGGCGCGAATCTGGGCAAGGGCCTGAGCGTCGAGGAGGCCACGAAGGTGAGCAACGGCGTCGCCGAGGGCGTGCCGACCACCGACGCCGTGGTCGCGCTCGGCGACGAGCTCGGCGTGCCGACTCCGCTCGCCTACGCGATGAGCCGCGTGCTGAACGAAGGCATATCCTGCCAGCAGATGCTCTCCGAACTACTCGGCACCGAGATCACCGAGGAGTAGTCTGCATTAACCACCCCCAGTCTCGCTGCGCTCGACAGCCCCCGCCAGCGGGGGCGTTAGCATATGCCCCGCAGCGAGACGGGGTGGTTCGCGCCATCGGCAAAGCTAATCTCACCGGTGCCCACCCTGCTGAGTTTGGCGGGTTTTGCAAGAGGCGAATTGTTACGGGGCGGTGCGCCATCGCACGTATTAGGCTATGACCCAGTATGTGCAAAACATGGCATGGGAGGAAAACATGGCTGAAACGGCCAAGATTCGCGTTGTGGTGATGTATGGCGGCAAGGCCGACGAGCATTCGATTTCCTGCATTTCGACTGCCGGCGTGCTGCGTGCGCTTGACACCGACCGGTTCGAGCCGGTGCCGGTGGGCATCACCAAGCAGGGCCAGTGGATCGTGGACGGCGAGGACCCGCGCGGATGGGATATGGCCGACGGTCTGCCGGTCGTCGAGAAGACTCCCGGCTCGCGCGACGTCGTGCTGGACGTGGCGCTCGGGCAGGATGGCTTCTTCGCCCGCAATGACGACGGCACGCTGAGCTCGCTGGGGCACGTGGACGCGGTGCTGCCGGTTCTGCACGGCCCGTATGGCGAGGACGGCACGATTCAGGGTCTGCTGGAGATGATGGATGTGCCGTACGTCGGTTGCGGCGTGCTCGCGTCCGCCGCGTGCATGGACAAGCATTACACGAAGGTGCTGCTGGCCGCCGCCGGCATTCCGGTCGCTCCCGGCATCACCGTGGACGCGCGCGGCTTCGACGCGGTGTCGCGGTTCGCCGCTGATGCCGATGGTCTGCTCGCTCGGGTCGAGGAGGCCGGACTGGCGTACCCGCTGTTCGTCAAGCCGTCCCGCGCCGGATCGAGCTTCGGCGTGACCAAGGTGGAGCATGCCGGTGACGCCGCCGAGCTGGCCGCCGCCGTGTTCGAGGCGAGCCATCATGATTGGCGAATCCTGATCGAGCAGGGCATCGACGCGCGTGAGATCGAGTGCGCGGTGCTGTGCCCGAAGGCCGGCAGCGAGCCGCAGGCCAGCTGGCCGGGCGAGATCGTGCTCGACAAGCGCAACAGCGGCGACGACCAGTTCTACGACTTCGACAGCAAGTACATGGATTCGTCGGCGAGCCATGTGGAGGTGCCGGCGAATCTGCCTCAGGAGACTCTGCAGCAGGTGCGCGAGACCGCGGTCAAGGCGTTCAAGGCGGTGGATGGCGCCGGCCTGAGCCGCGTGGACACGTTCGTGACGCCGGACGGCGAGGTGATGGTCAATGAGATCAACACGATGCCCGGTTTCACGCCGATCTCCATGTATCCGAAGGCATGGGAGGCGACCGGCATCGGCTATACCGACCTGATCACCAAGCTGATCGACGGCGTGCTGCGATAGAAACCGACGGCACGGTTAGGAGAAACACTATGGGAAAACATGTTGGCGGCAAGCTGGTGCTTGCCGGAGCCGTAGCCGCGGGCGCCGCGGTCTGGGCCATCAAGCCGCGTTCGTTCAGCGACAAGCAGCGTCATTTCGTGCCGTCGGTTCCGGACGTATGGTATGCGCATCGTGGCCTGCATGACGCGGGATCGGGACTGACGCCGGAGTATGCGGCGCACAGCGGCGAGTATGTGGCGCTGGCGCGTCGCTGCGCATTGCGCGCGGGATACGGGACCGCTGACTTCAGCGGCTCTATCGCCCCGGAGAATTCGCTGGCTGCGTTCGCCGCCGCCTGTGAGGCCGGATTCGGCATCGAATTGGACGTGCAGCTCACCAAGGACGGCCGCGTGGTGGTCGTGCATGACGATAACCTGTTGCGCGTGGCCGGAGATCCGCGCAAGATCGCCGACCTGACGTATGAGGAGCTGTCGCGCATCCCGCTGTTCCCTGCGCCCGCGAAGCCGGGGGATGCCGAGGCGGCGCCCGTCGCCGACCCGGTGGCCGCCGCACAGTTCGCTCCGCAGGGCTACTACCAGCACGTGCCGCTGTTCGTCGACGTGCTGCGCGTGATCGCGGGACGTGTACCGGTGATCGTGGAGTACAAGTTCACCGACAACGCCGCGTGGGGCGAGCGGGCGGACGAGCTGATGGAGAAGGGCGACCAACTGCTGCAGGCGTATGACGGCCCGTATGTGATCGAGTCGTTCCATCCGGGCGCGGTCAACTGGTACAAGGAGCACCGTCCGGGGGTGTGCCGCGGCCAGTTGGCAGAGCCGGCGTCGCTCACCGGTACCGGGGCCAAGGAGTGGCTGGCCGGGCTGTTGGCGTTCGATTGGATCTCCCGTCCGGACTTCGTGGCGTTCGACTGGCATGGCGGCCCCTCTCCGCAGCTGCGGGCCGCACGCTGGATGGGCGCGATACCGGTGTCGTGGACGGTTCGCAGCGCGGACGAACTCGCCGAATGCGACCAGTATTTCGACCGCCACATCTTCGAGTCGTTCGTTCCGGATAGCAAATAGTCCTTTTATATAGTGCGTGCCCCCGTCGCGAAGCGACTGGGGGCATTAGCGTCCGTAAGTGCGCGCCGAAACGACAAGTGCGCGCACTTACGGACGCAAACAGACCCATTTGCGTCCGTAAGTGCGCAGGATCGTCGTTTCGGCGCGAACATATGAACGCAAATCACCTCCAGTGAGCATCGCATCGGCCAGTTGGCTCTTCCAGCGCTCCAATAAGTAAGGTAAGTTAACAAATAGCGGAAAACTTCCGCGAGACAGTGTTGTCGCGACGGGGAAAAATCACTGTTCTTTGAGGGGATTTGCACAGGTTTTTTCACGCATACCCATTGGTATATGGCGAAAATTTCTATTTTCCTTGGAAATTAATAATGTTAACAACACACGTTCTTGTATTTTGTTAAGAGTGTTATCATAGAAAACTGAGACGCGCGTGTCGGGCTTCCGTCATGCGTATCCGCTCAAGGTTAAACCTTAGTGCTCCATGATGAAGGTAAGGAAATATGAGAAAACGAGTGGTTTCAGTGGCCCTTGCGGTTGCACTCGCTGTCGCCCCACTGGGGGTGGGCAGCACAGCGTCCGCCGCGCCGCTTTCTGCAAGTGATTTGCAGACTCTCGCGCTCCGTTCAGCGGCTAGCTCCAATGACGCGAACGCCAACGATGTCGCCACCGTCGCGGACGATGCTGCCGTGAACGGCTGGACGATTGACCGCAACACCGCCAAAGGCGGCGAAATTCTTGCAGCCGGCACTGGCGATTATGCGGGATGGACTCATTTCAAGTCCACCTCCGCCAACGGCAATGCCACCAGCAGCAGTGGCTATCCGGCTGTCGCCATTAGCGGCAAGACGATTGACCTGACTCGGGCTGGAGAGTTCTCCATCAAGGTCAAGTCCCCGCAGGCTGGTTCCGCGAACCGTTTTGGCTTCTACCTCGGCTACAAGGATCCGGGCAACGCCCTGTTCCTGGGCTATGACAAGGGGGGCTGGTTCTGGCAGAAGTATGTCGGCGGCAATGGCGATTGGTACAACGGCACACGTGTCGCTGCCCCTGCCGCGAACGCTGAAATCACCGTCAACGTCTCCTGGACTGCCGCCAAGGTTGCCACGCTGACTATTGACGGACAGAAGGCGTTCGATGTGGATTACTCCTCGATGACCGCGCTGACCAACAAGCTCGCCATGAAGGCCGGCTCTTACTCCGGCACCAGCGAAGTCACTGATGTCTACTTCAAAAACTTCACCGTGGGTGAAGTCGCCAAGCACAACGTGACCGGCAAGGTCGTCGACGCCAGCGGCGCCGCCATCGCCGGCGCCGAAGTCGTCACCGGCAAGAACTCCGCCACCACCGCGGCGGACGGCACCTTCACCCTCACCGGCCTCGCCGCCGGCGACTACACGCTGACCGTGTCCGCCGAAGGCTACGATGACGCCACCAAGACCGTCACCGTCGCTGATGGCAATGCCTCAGTCGGCAACATCACGCTGAACAAGTCGGCCGAAGTCGCCACTGAGACGCTCTCCACCGCCGCCATGGACGTGCGCGTGAAGAAGAACTTCCCGTCCGTGTACGACTACACGATGAAGAAGCTCGGCGGCAAGATCATGTACGGCCAGCCGAAGGACGTGCGCGTCATCACCATCAACGGCACCGACGTGACGCTGAAGGACTCCGACGTGACCTTCAAGAAGGTCAGCGCGACCGAGGCCCAGTACACGCTGAACGTCAAGAGCGGCAACAAGATCAACGCGGTCGTCACCGTGCAGATCAAGGTCGTCGACAATACGCTCAAGCTCAACGTCACCAAGATCGTGAACAAGGCGGATGACGCCAAGACCGAGGCCGAGGAGAACCCGGTCCAGACGATTGCGTTCCCGAACCAGAGCCTCATCTCCGTGCGCTCCGGTCAGGACGGCGCCCAGTTCACCGGCGCCCGCATGTCGTCCGACACTGCCAGGCCCGGTGACACCAACTTCGGCATCACCGCCGACACCACGGTCGGCAATGCGAACGACTACACCTACGGCTTCGTCTCGGGCAATGGCCTGAGCGCCGGCCTGTGGTCCAACTCCGAGCACGACGGCACCACCGTCGGCAACACCGTCGCCGGCGGTGCGAGGAACACCCGCGTGCTCACCTCCACCCAGAAGGTCGGCAAGGCCACCTCCTTCGGTCTGGGCACTGCGCCGTGGTACTACCACCGCGTCGTGACCGACACGAAGAAGCGCACCTACACCGTCGAAGAGACCGACATGCCGAAGATGGCCGTCGCCATCGCCGGCGACGAGAACGAGGACGGCACGGTCAACTGGGAAGATGGCGCGATCGCATACCGCGACATCATGAACAACCCATACAAGTCCGAGGAAGTGCCCGAGCTGGTCGCATGGCGCATCGCCATGAACTTCGGCTCCCAGGCGCAGAACCCGTTCCTGACCACGCTTGACAACGTCAAGAAGGTCGCCCTCAACACCGACGGCCTCGGCCAGTCCGTGCTGCTCAAGGGCTACGGCAACGAAGGCCACGACTCCGGCCATCCGGACTACGGCGACATCAACACCCGCGCCGGCGGCGCCGCGGACATGAACACCCTGATGGAGAAGGGCACCGAGTACGGCGCCCGCTTCGGCGTGCACGTCAACGCGTCCGAAATGTACCCGGAAGCCAAGGCCTTCAGCGAGGACATGGTGCGTCGCAACTCCAGTGGCGGCCTGAGCTACGGCTGGAACTGGCTGGATCAGGGCATCGGCATCGACGGCATCTACGATCTCGCCTCCGGCATGCGCAAGTCCCGCTTCGCTGACCTCAAGAGCAAGGTCGGCGACAACATGGACTTCATCTACCTCGACGTGTGGGGCAACAACACCTCCGGCGCCGAGGACTCGTGGGAAACCCGCAAGATGAGCCAAATGATCAACCAGAACGGCTGGCGTATGACCACCGAATGGGGTGCCGGCAACGAGTATGACGCAACCTTCCAGCACTGGGCCGCCGACCTTACCTACGGTGGTTCCGGCATGAAGGGCGAGAATTCTCAGGTCATGCGCTTCCTGCGCAACCACCAGAAGGACAGCTGGGTCGGCGACTACCCGTCGTACGGCCAGGCCGCGAACGCCCCGCTGCTCGGCGGCTACAGCATGAAGGACTTCGAAGGCTGGCAGGGACGCAACGACTACGCCGCGTACATCAGGAACCTGTACACGCACGATGTGTCCACCAAGTTCATCCAGCACTTCAAGGTCGTCCGCTGGGTCAACAGCCCGCTCGACGCCACCTCCGTGAAGGATGCCTCCGTCAACAACGGCAACGAGCAGATCACGCTGAAGGACGACCACGGCAACGTCGTCGTCCTGTCCCGTGGCTCCAACGACACCAACAACGGCGCGTACCGCAACCGCACCATCACGCTCAACGGCATCACCGTGGCGTCCGGCGCGGTCTCCCCGGGCAACAGCAACACCGTCAAGGGCACTGAGTCCTACCTGCTGCCGTGGCTGTGGGACGTGAACACCGGCAAGCTCGTCAAGTCCTCCGATGAGAAGCTGTACCACTGGAATACCCAGGGCGGCACCACCGAGTGGACCCTGCCGAAGGATTGGCAGAACCTCGCCTCCGTCAAGGTGTACCAGCTCACCGACCAGGGCAAGACCAACGAGAAGACCGTCGCCGTCTCCGGCGGCAAGATCTCGCTGACCGCCGAGGCCGAGACCCCGTACGTCGTGACCAAGGGCTCCGAGAAGCAGATCTCCGTCAAGTGGAGCGAAGGCATGCACGTCGTGGACGCCGGCTTCAACGGCGGCCAGAACACCCTCAAGGACAACTGGGCCGTCTCCGGCACCGGCAAGGCCGAAGTCGAAGGCACCAACAACGCCATGCTGCGCCTGACCGGTGACGTGAAGGTCTCCCAGAAGCTCACCGACCTGACCGCGGGCAAGCGTTACGCGATCTACGTGGGCGTGGACAACCGCACCAACTCCCCGGCCAAGATCACCGTGACCAACGGCACCAAGGTCCTCGCCACCAACGAGACCGGCAAGTCGATCGCCAAGAACTACATCAAGGCGTACGGCCACAACACGTACTCGAACACTGAAGGCGGCAGCAGCTACTTCCAGAACATGTACGTGTGGTTCGTGGCTCCGGAAAGCGGCGACGTCAAGGTGACGCTCTCGCACTCCGGCGCATGCGACAACACCGACCATGTGTACTTCGATGACGTGCGCGTGCTTGAGAACGGTTACAAGGGCCTGACGCTCAACGCTGACGGCACCCTGAAGACGCTCACCAACGACTTCGAGGACAATGCCCAGGGCATCTGGCCGTTCGTGGTCTCCGGCTCCGAAGGCGTCGAGGACAACCGTATCCACCTGTCCGAGCTGCATGCCCCGTTCACGCAGGCCGGCTGGGATGTCAAGAAGATGGACGACGTGCTCGACGGCAAGTGGTCCGTCAAGGCCAACGGCCTGATCCAGAAGGGCACGCTGATCTACCAGACGATCCCGCAGAACGTCAAGCTGGAACCGGGCGAGACCTACAAGGTGTCGTTCAAGTACCAGTCCGGCTCCGACGACATCTACGCCATCGCCACCGGTGACGGCGAGTACAACGCCAGCACCGTCAAGCTCACCAACCTGAAGAAGGCCCTGGGCGAGGACGGCACGGCCGAGTTCGAGATCACCGGTTCCATCACCGGCGACAGCTGGTTCGGCATCTACTCGACCTCCACCGCTCCCGACCTGCAGAACACGTCCGATTCCGCCGCCGCCTTCGGTGGGTACAAGGACTTCGTCCTCGATGACCTGAAGGTCGAGCACGTGGCATCCGCCGAGCGCACCAAGGCCGACGCCGAGGCCAAGCTCAAGGAAGTCAAGGACACCTACAACGGCAAGAGCGGCGACTACTCCGCCGAAGTCTGGACCACGTACGTGAACACGGTGGCCGAGATCGAGGCGCTCATCGCCAAGGATAAGCCCGACTACACCACCGCCTACAACAAGGCTGTGGCGCTGGCCGAGTACATGAAGAACGCACCGGGCGACGACTCGAACGATGCGTACGACGTGGCGACCGACGCCTACACCGTCGAGGCGGGCAGCCAGCAGGCACTGTCGGGCGGCAATGAGGGCCCGGCAAGCCTCGCCCAGGACGGCAATGCCGGCACCCACTGGCACACCTCCTGGAGCGCCAACGCAGTGTCCGCCGGTACCGCCTGGTATCAGTTCAACCTGAACGAGCCGACGACCATCGACGGCCTGCGCTACATGGCCCGCAGCGGCAGCGCGAACGCGAACGGCAAGATCAAGAAGTACAAGATTACGCTGACGCTGTCCGACGGCACCACCAAGGACGTCGTCACCAATGGCACGTTCACCACGACCAGCGGTGTCTGGCAGAAGGTCAAGTTCGACGCGGTCAAGAACGTCACCAAGGTGCGCATCACCGCTCTCGAAACCGCGGGACAGTCCGCGGGCGAGGTGAACACGTACGCCTCCGCTGCCGAGCTGCGTGTCACCACGGTTCGCGACGTGCCGAGCACCGAGGTCAAGGTCAACAAGTGCGATCTGCAGAACCTGTACGATGACGCTTCCGCCCTGACCGAGGCCACCTACACCGCCGACACCTGGAAGGTGCTCGTCGCCAAGCGCGACGCCGCCAAGAAGGTGCTGGACGACGAGAACGCCACCGCGTACGACGTGGCTCTCGCCTACCAGAACCTGAAGGACGCCATCGCCGCTCTGGAAGAGCGCGTGGACACCTCCAAGCTCGCCGGCCTGGTCGCCGATGCCGAGAAGCTCAAGGAATCCGCGTACACCAAGGATTCGTGGGCCGCGTTCAAGAAGGCTCTGGATGCCGCCAAGGCCGTCCTGAACAATGCGAACGCCACCAAGGCTGACGTCGATGCCGCGTATAACGCGCTGAACGCCGCGATGAAGGCCCTGAAACCCGCCTCCTCCAAGCCGACTCCGAACCCGGAGACGACCGACAAGAGCAAGCTGCAGGCCACCATCGATCAGGCCAAGGCCCTGGATCTGAGCGGTTACACGAAGAAGTCCGCCCAGGCCGTGCGTGACGCCCTCGCCAAGGCCCAGAGCGTCCTCGCCGATGACAACGCCACCCAGGCTGACATCGACGCCGCGCAGAAGGCCCTCGCCGATGCGATCGCCGCACTGGAGAAGGCCGATGCCAACGGCAACGCCATCTCCAAGACGGGTGCGAACGTCGCCGTCATCGGCATGGCCGGCATGATGCTGGTCGCCGCCGCTGGCGCGGTGTTCATCGCCCGCAAGCGCGCCGAGTGATATAAGTAAATAGAAATAGGGAGGTCGCCCTGTGGCGGCCTCCCTATTTTGTGTTCAATCCGTTATGGATGGCCAGGACCGCGTCATTTTGCCCCCGCCAGCGGGGGCAGATATGTAGCCCTTTGTTTTATATTTCAGGCGTAGATGTTTCTCGGGCGCATGTCCTCCGGCAGGCCCTCCAGCAGTGTCGCCACGGAGCCTTCCTCGAAGACGGAGCGGATGCCGGCGGCCAGCAGCGGCGCCACCGACAGCACGGTCATGTTATCCAGGCGCTTCTCCTGCGGCACTGGCACAGTGTCCATCAGGATGATTTCGCGGGCGCCGCAATCGCGCAGGCGCTCCACGGCCGGGCCAGACAGCAGACCATGCGTGGCGACCAGAGTCACCGAGGCGGCGCCGGAGTTGCGCAGTGTGCGCACGGCCTCGCAGATTGTGCCGGCGGTGTCGATCATGTCGTCCACCACCACGCAGTCGCGCCCCTGCACGTCGCCGATGATGCCATGCGCTTCGGCATGGTTCGGTCGCGTGATGTCGCGAGTCTTGTGGATGAACGCGAGCGGGAGCCCGCCCAGCTTGGCGGCCCACTGCTCGGAAACTTTGATGCGGCCGGCGTCGGGGGAGACGATCGTCGCCTTGTCCATAGGCACGTGGCTGCGCACGTAGTCGATCAGCACGGGCATGGCGGTCAAATGGTCGACCGGGCCGTCGAAGAAGCCCTGCTCCTGCGCGGCATGCAGGTCGACGGTGACCAGACGGTTCGCCCCCGCGGTGCGGAACAGGTCGAACATCAGGCGTGCGGTGATCGGCTCGCGGCCCTGATGTTTCTTGTCCTGACGGGAGTAGCCGAGGAACGGTGCCACGACGGTGATGGACTTGGCGGAGGCGCGCTTGAGGGCGTCGATCATCAGCAGTTGCTCCATCACCCACTTGTTGATCGGGTTGGTGTGGCACTGCAGCACGAACACGTCGGCGCCTCGAACCGGCTCCGCGAACCGCACATACATCTCACCGTTGGCGAAGTCGTATGCGGTGGTGGGCAGCACGTTGATGCCGAGATATTGAGCCACTTCATTGGCAAGCTCAGGATATGCGCGGCCCGTCACCAAGGCCAGTCGCTTATCGGGTGTGCCCTCAAGGATCGCCGACATGTTTTTCCGCTCTTTCCGTCGATAGTTTCGTTACCGTTCACCGTGGTGATACGTTGCCGTACACAAACCTTATCCAATATACAAGAACCCGCCGTCCCAAGAGGAACGGCGGGTTGCGATGCTCACGGATTCTTCCACTTACGGCACGGTGCGCGCAGCAGGTGCCCCGTGCCGGGCGAAATCATTCCGATCAGTCGTCGTCCAGCGTGATGTCCAGCTTGTCGCCGTCCAGCGTGAACTGCCCGCTGATGCTGAAGCTGGTGGAACTGTCCGTCGGCTCCCAGGAGTCGTCATAGTTCTTGTACTCGTACGCCACCTTGGCTTCGCCGCCGTACACGTAGAAGCTGCCCGAGTCGATGCTGAGGTCATCAGTGGTGACGGTCGGGTATTCGGTGATGTTCCACGCGATGTTGCGGTAGTCGTCATCGGAACCGTACATGCTGAACGGGCAGCCTTCAGGCTGTGCATCCGTGGACTTGGCGCAGGTATCCAGCTTGTCCTTGATCTTCGCGTTGATCTCGTCTGCCAGAGCGTCGGTCGGCTCGGCAGAGATCGAGGCGGAGGATTCGGAGGAGGTGGTCAGCGTCGTCGAATCCGCGGTCAGATACTTCGACGTGACCGGTTCCACCGTGTACGAGCCCGGATACACCTTGAAGGTGTAGGTGCCGGAATCGGATGCTGTGGCGTTCTTCGCGCCGACCTTGACACCGTTGACGGTGAAGTTGGTGATGGCCGGTGATGCGTAGACGGAGATCTCCTTGACCAGCGGCGTCGTGATGTTCCAGTTCTTGAAGATCAGGAACTTGGATCCGTTCGGCGCGACCGTCAGAATGTCGGTCATGGACTTGCCACCCAGCGTGTACGAGATCCGCATCGTGCGGGAGCCGTCCGCGTTGTCGGTGGCGGAGATGATGCGCTGGTTGCTGATCGTGGTCTTGTCGCCCTTGGAAGCCGCATTGGTGAGCAGCGTGCGCTTGCCGTTGGCGACCTGCGGGTCGGAGATGCCGTTGGCCTTGTCATAGTCGCCGGACGCGATGGCCGACAGGTAGCTCTTCGCGGTGTTATCGGCGCTGAACACGGTGGAGTTGACCACTGCGTAAGCGATACCGAGCAGGGCAAGCACGCCGACGATGGCGCTGATGATGATGGCCAGCTTCTTCTGCTGCGGGGTCATGGCCTTGGCTGCAGCCGGGGCGGCGGGAGCAGCCACCGGAGCGGGGGCGACAGGTGCAGCTGCAGGAGCGGCAGGAGCGCCGGCAGGAACTTGGACAGTCGGGGCACCACCTTGGGCCTGAAAGGCCGCGGCGTCGGTGCCGGCAGCGGGAACCCCCTGAACCGGAGCACCGGGAACCGGGGCGCCCTGAACGGGAACGCCCTGAACGGGAACGCCAGCTGCGGGCGCGGTCGGCGCTCCGGTGCCGGCGCCAGGCTGTCCGCCGAAGGACTGCTGCGGGCCGGTGTAGCCGACGGCCGCGGCGACCTGTGACGGGAAGCGACCAAAGTGCGCTCCGCATGCCGCCGCATACGCGGTGACCTCGGCGGGGGTGGCGTGGGGGCGGGGGCGGGCAGGGAGTCCGGTCGCC
>OBXX01000287.1_pt1 | contig 33142 bp, 31 predicted proteins | sample 1495441 | NCBI WGS metagenome assembly OBXX01 (sample SAMEA2580168, study PRJEB22360) | human gut metagenome | biome: human gut; feature: human-associated habitat; material: faeces | place: Denmark | collected 2008/2010 | reverse complement strand
GTTTTGCAGCAATGGCCGCTTCTTCTGTCACTGGTAACCAGCCTTTTTCATTTGCCAAAACATTTTTTGCCCCAATTGTTTCAATCATTTCATTTAAAAATGTCCCATTACCAAAACTATAAATGTCTGGTAAGGCAGCCACTTCAAACAAAACAGTTTTTGGTTTTTTAATAGTTTTCCCAATTTTGGCTACTTCGTCGATTTCTTGATCCATTGTTTTGATTAACTTTTGTCCTTTTTCATGTTCAGATAAGCTATCCGCGATGAATTGGACGTCTTCTTTGATTGCTTTGATGCTTGTACTAGTGGGGATATTAACGACTGTAATTCCAGCATCTTCCACTTGTTTCCAAACACTTTCTGAGCTAGCTAAATTGATGTCATTCACATAAACAATTTGTGGTTTCAAGGCAATCAATTTTTCTGCATCGACAGCCATCATATCCATTTGTGGTAATTTTTTTAAATCAGTCATCATTGTGCTACTTTGAGTATCAACTGCGATTAATTGGTCGGTTTTACCTAAGTCTTCAATCACTTCTGTTGTTGATGGCACTAGGGAAATAATTTTGGTTGCTTCTTTGGGTAAAGTAATTTCTTTGCCGCTACGGTCTTTGGTTGGTAACGTTACTTCTGTTTTTTCAGAAGAGGTAGTTGCTTTCTTTTCCTGTTTGCCACACCCTGCTAAGCCAAGTGTTGCTACTAAGCCTAAAGTCATCATTGTTAAAGTAAATTTTTTCATTTTTTCATCCTCGCATTCGTCTATTTTATTTTGGGGAAAATTTTCTGAAATGAACCTCCTTTGTCTCAACGTCAAAACAATACAAAAAAACCACTTTTTTCTCCAATAGAAAAAAAGCAGTCACTTAACTATGCTAATGATATACTCAGCCAGTTATCTTCAAAGCCCCTTCTTTTTCCTACAAAAGAATGATTAGACTTATCAAGCCGGTATCCTGACTTAGCTTCTTCTTACTCCCAATCCTTCCAGAATAATCTGTGGTCTTATTGGTTTCATCCACCATACAGTAGGTAGGTCTGTAGAGGATTCACACCTCTTTCCCTGACACTTCATAAGTACATATATATTGTATCTTCGTTGATAACTAATTTTCAAACCAGTGATTAGACGTCTTTGTCTAATGACACACATTTATTATAACGGTTATCAACCATTTGTCAACGCTTCCTCAAGCAAAAGAAAAACTTTTCTTGTTTTAGTTATTAGACGTTGTTCCGTTTTTCTATTCATGATAAAATAAATCCTAGTTTGAATAAGAAAGAGGTTAACTTGATGAAAATCGTCATTTTGTTACTTGTTGCCTATTTATTAGGTTCGATTCCCTCAGGTGTTTGGATTGGCAAACTTTTCTTTAAAAAAGATATACGCCAATTTGGGAGTGGGAATACAGGAACAACCAATACATTTCGTGTCTTAGGGAAACCTGCCGGAATCACGGTATTATTAATGGATATCTTGAAAGGAACGTTAGCCACTTCATTACCCTATTTGTTTGGTTTACAAGGCGTGAACCCACTCTTCTTTGGGGTAGCAGCTGTTTTAGGGCATACCTTCCCTATTTTTGCCAATTTCAAAGGTGGTAAAGCCGTAGCCACTAGCGCTGGCATGTTATTAGCATACAGCCCCACATTTTTTATTTATTCTGCTCTTATTTTTGTGATTTGTCTGTATCTAACCAGTATGGTGAGTTTAACAAGTATGATTAGCGCTGTACTAATTACACTTTCTACTATTATTTTGCCTTTCACTGTCCCAGCTATTTTACCAACATTTAACTGGTTATTAACCGTGATTGCGATTGCTTTGACTACTTTTATCTTTGTCCGTCATCGTGAAAACATTCAGCGAATTAAAAATGGAACAGAAAGTCGCCTTTCTTTTGGCTTACGTGCAAAAAAATAAAGAAAAAGGCTGTGAACAAATAATGTTCACAGCCTTTTTCTTTATTTTACACTAATCATATACTGTGTTTTAAATAGTTCGTTAGCTGGTAACTTATTGATGCCAAATTTTTCAGCGAGTTGGCCAGTTGCGTCGACAGCATCAGCAATCCCGCACCAAGGTTCGATACAGACAAAAGGCGCTTCTTTCGGTGTCGGTGACCAAATCCCCACAAAAGGCATTTCTGGATAACTCAAAGTGACTTGATGGTCACTTTCGTCTGTGGCAATCGTAATTGCTGTTTGACCTTTTGTTTCAAAAATCATTGCATCATTTTCAAATAATTGATGCGTTAAGTCAAAGCTGGTATTCGTTTGGGCTAGCGTTTTATTCGCTAAATCAATAAACGGGCCTGCTAAGGGAATTTGTGTCCGTGATTTTTTAGGTGAAAAACTTAGATAATAATCTTCAAACGTTAGTGAAGATTCTAAAGGTACATTAAAGGCTGGATGACCACCAATCCCAAAATACATCTCTTCTTTCCCTGTATTTTCTACTTGGTAGTTTACAGTCAATTCTTGGTGTTCTAATGTATAAGTAATCACTAGTTCAAAATCAAAAGGATACTTCTTCTTGGTTTCTTTTGTTGATTTTAGCGAAAAAGAAACTTCTTCTCCACCTTTTTCAATCACATCAAATACTTGATCACGAGCAAAACCATGTTGAGTTAAATGATACGCTTGATTTTGGTACATATACGTATCTTCTTTTAGACGACCGACAATCGGAAAAAGTACGGGCGCATGGCGGGCCCAAAATTCAGGATTTCCTTGCCAAATATATTCAATGCCGGTTTCTTTTGATTGTAAACTTACTAATTCTGCTCCTTCTTCAGCAAATGTTGCGATTAGAAATTCATTTTCAATTTGTACAGTCATTGCATTGTCCTCCTAGTTGATACGAGCAATTGCTTATTTTTCCAACTCTTTAATAAATTGTTGATTTAATACTTTTAAATAAGTCCCTTTCATACCAAGAGAACGTGATTCAATAATTCCAGCTGATTCTAATTTTCTTAAGGCATTCACAATTACGGAACGAGTAATGCCTATTTCGTCTGCAATACTTGAAGCAGTTAAACGACCTTCTTCGCCATCTAAGGCTTCAAAAATAGCATGGACGGCTTTTAATTCACTATAGGAAAGAGTGTTGATGGCCATTTGCACGGCAGTCGCACTGCGAACATCTGCTTCAATTGTTCTGGATTGATGATACAAAATTTGCATGCCGACAACGGTCGCACTATATTCAGCTAACACTAAATCATCCTCGTTAAAGGATTTTTCAACACGCGCTAAAATAATCGTACCCAAGCGTTTGCCAGCACCGTACAAAGGCACAATAGTGGTTAACCCAAACGGATACAGCTCTCGTGATTCAAAAGGAAATGCAGTTAAATCACTGTCTATTGGAATATTGGCTTCGGTTACTTTGAGCATATCCACGGCCTCGGTGTATCCTTGAGGAAATTTTTTCTCTTTAAACATATTTTTGATACGGGCATTATTAACATCTAATTTTTCAGTATACCCCAACAAATCCCCTGAACTGCTAATAATATACGCATTACTTTCTAAAATATCCCCTAAAATCATTGCCATTTTGTTGTACGGAAGTTCTGCTTGTACGTCAAACAGATTATTTTTTTGCAAAAGCTCGTTCACTTGACGTGTTTTTTCTAATAATGTAGCCATCTTTTCTCCTCCAGCCTTTTTTATAAGATGTAACGACTTAAATCTTCATTTTGAACAATGTCATTCAATTTTTCATTGACATATGCTTCGGTAATCGTAATTTCACCCATTTGCATATCTGGTGCTTCATATAATAAATCTTCTAATAAACGTTCTAAAATTGTGTGTAAACGACGCGCCCCGATATTATCTGTATCACGGTTTACATCATAAGCGATGTGTGCTAACCGTTCAATTGCTTCTTTGGTAAAGATGACTGAAACATTTTCTGTGCCAATTAATGCTACATATTGTTTAATTAAAGCATTGTTTGGCTCAGTTAAGATACTTACGAAGTCATCCGCCGTTAAATCATCTAATTCAACTCGAATTGGGAAGCGGCCTTGTAATTCTGGAATCAAGTCACTTGGTTTTGACAAGTGGAAAGCACCTGAAGCGATAAATAAAATGTGATCTGTTTGTAAAGGACCATACTTCGTGTTAACTTGAGAGCCTTCAACAATCGGCAAAATGTCTCTTTGTACTCCTTCACGAGAGACTTCGCCCGAATTTTGTTGACTTTTGGAGGTGATTTTATCAATCTCATCGATAAAAATAATTCCGCTTGATTCAGCTAAACGAATAGCTTCACTATGGATATCAGCGTCATTGACAATTTTTGCTGATTCTTCTTTCACTAATAATTCTTGTGCTTCTTTCACCGTTACAGTACGTTCGATTTTTTTCTTTGGTGACAGAGCGCCTAACGTTTCATTTAAGTCGATACCCATTTGTTCTAGGCCATTGTTCATAGCTGGCATCGTTTTCTTCGGTTCTTCAATTTCAATTGTTACTTCACGATTATCTAATAGACCTTTTTCCAGCTGTTCCAAAATTGTTCGGCGATTCGTTCGAATATCTTCCGTTACTTCTTCTTGTGCTTCTTGCTGTTGCTGAGCCATGTTAAACATGTTCATCATTTGTTCAAATTGATTACCGCCAGCCTGTTTTTGTTCTTTTTTAATTCCAGGCACTAATACTTTGACTAAACGTTGATTGGCCTTTTTTAACGCTTGCGCATACACGCGACTGTATTGTTGTTTTTCAACAATTTGGATCGCATTTTCTACTAAATCCCGAACCATTGATTCGACATCCCGACCGACATAGCCTACTTCTGTAAATTTGGTTGCTTCAACTTTTACAAAAGGCGCATTGACAATTTTTGCGAGACGACGAGCAATCTCAGTTTTACCAACACCTGTTGGTCCAATCATTAGTAAGTTTTTAGGCGTAATATCTTGTTGCATATTTTCTTCTAATTGCAAGCGACGATAGCGGTTACGTAAAGCTACCGCCACTGATTTTTTGGCAGCTTGCTGTCCAACAATATATTGATCTAGTTCTTTGACTATTTCTTTTGGTGTTTTGTTTAATTCATTAATGGATTTTCCCTCGCTTATAATTCTTCTACAATGATATTATGATTCGTAAATACACAGATATCTGCAGCAATATTTAAGGCATTTTTAGCAATCTCTTTCGCTGGCATTTCTTTATCACCAAAGTTTTTCATGGCTCTTGCAGCGGACAAAGCAAAATTACCGCCTGAACCAATTGCTAAAATACCATCGTCTGGTGTGATGACTTCCCCAGTTCCTGAAACTAAGAGCATTTCTTCCTTATTCATCACAATCAGCATAGCTTCTAATTTTTGCATAGACTGTTGTGTACGCCACTCTTGGGCTAACTCAACCGCAGCTCTCGTTAAGTTTCCGTTGTATTCATTTAATTTTCCTTCAAACTTTTCTTCTAATGTAAAGGCATCTGCCACACTTCCTGCAAAACCGACAACGACTTCATCATTGTAAATACGGCGCACTTTTTTGGCCGTACCTTTCATAACGACAGATTCGCCCATTGTTACTTGGCCGTCACCAGCCATTGCAAATTTTCCATCTTTTTCGACTGCACAAATTGTTGTAGAGTGAAATTGTGATTCAACCATTATTGTTCCTCCTAGACGTTTACCTCCATTATGCACGAGGATGAAACGTTCGATAATTTTTTTGTAAACTTTCTTTTGTCACATGCGCATATATCTGAGTTGTTGATAAATTAGCATGTCCTAATAATTCTTGAACTGTCCGCATATCGGCGCCATTATTTAATAAGTGTGTCGCAAATGTATGGCGTAACATGTGGGGATGAATTTCCGCATTTAATGAACTTTTTTTAATTAGTTGGTTTAAGACATATTCAATCCCTGTTGGCGTGATTTGTTCACCATGATGATTAACAAAGACATACGGATGTTTTTTTTGATATTTTGTCATTAATAGCGCGCGGCCATTCTCTAAGTAATCCTTTAAGGCGTCTTGTGCAAATGAACCAAAAGGCACATAACGGTCTTTATTTCCTTTTCCGTGAACCAATAAAACAGAAGCTTGAAAGTCAACTGCGTCCACCGTTAAGTTCGCACATTCACTGACCCGAATACCAGTCCCATACAGAACTTCTAGCAACGCTTGATTTCTCAAATCAAGCGGTTGCTCCCCTTGTGCGCTCTCAAATAATGCATCCATTTCTTTTTCATAAAAAAAACGGGGCAACCGTAACTGTTTCTTTTTCATATGAACATAGGAAAAAGGATTCTCTTGGATTGCTTCATTTTTTAATAAGAATTGATAAAAAGAACGCAAACTGGCAATTTTTCGACTAATCGAATTGCGGCTATATTCCTGATCGTATAATTCGCTCAAATAAGCCCGAACATCCAAATGTTCCACAGTCAAATAATTGTCATTACCTGAAGTCTTTAAAAACGAAAAAAAATGTTGTATATCTTCTTGATATGCTTTTTTTGTTTTTTCTGAATAGCCTCTTTCGACAATAAGATAACGAGCAAATAACTCAGGCCAATTCTTTTCTTCCATGTGATAGCCCTCCTCATTCGATTACAAAGTAACTTTAGCATAACCTTTTTCAAAAGACAATTAAGTTGTCAGAATTTAATCAATATTTCTAAATATGTTCACAATTTTAACTATTCTTTAGCTTTTGTTATTTTTTTCTAAAAATCAAAAGACTGAGTATCATCGCATTTCTTAGCAATGATGCTCGGTCTTTTCTCATATTTTTTCTAATTTAGTCTAAAGATTGGATAACTTGAGCTTGGACATCTAAGGCCCGATTAGCAATTGCTTCATAGCGTTCTTTTTTGTCACGAATTCGTTCAGGTAACTCTGGGAAAAGCCCAAAGTTTGCATTCATTGGTTGGAAATGTTTGCCTTCTGCATGTGTAATATAATAAGCCATACTTCCTAAAGTCGTTTCGCGAGGGAATTCAATCGGCTCTTCCCCTTTGGCAAGACGAGCTGCGTTAATACCTGCGAGTAAACCACTTGCCGCGCTTTCAACATATCCTTCAACACCAGTCATTTGTCCAGCAAAAAACAGGTCGTCACGTTTTTTTGATTGGTAGGTTGGTTTTAGCAACTCTGGAGAATTCATAAAACTATTACGATGCATGACGCCATAGCGAACAAATTCAGCATTTTCTAATCCCGGAATCATACGGAATACTCGTTTTTGTTCGCCCCATTTTAAATGCGTTTGGAAACCAACAATATTGTATAAAGAAGCTGCAGCATTGTCTTGACGTAATTGAATTACAGCATAAGGGCGTTTACCTGTTTTAGGGTCTTCTAGTCCGACAGGTTTCATTGGGCCAAACAACATGGTTTTAATGCCACGTTGCGCCATTACTTCGATGGGCATACAGCCTTCGAAAAACTTCTCTTTTTCAAACGTGCGTAAAGGAACCACTTCTGCATTGACTAGTGCTTCATGAAACGCATTGAATTCTTCTTCAGTCATCGGACAGTTTAAGTAAGCCGCTTCTCCCTTGTTATAACGAGATTTTAAATAAACTTTATCCATGTCAATTGTTGATTTATCAATAATTGGTGCTGCTGCATCGTAAAAATAAAAGCCTTCAGAACCATTAAATTCTTGAATTTTTTGAGATAAGCTTTCAGAGGTTAAGGGACCCGTTGCAATAATTACAATCCCTTCCGGAATATCGGTGATCTCTTCATTTTTGATTGTAATTAATGGATGACTTTTAATTTTTTCAGTGATTGTTTCAGAAAAAGAATCACGGTCAACTGCTAAGGCGCCGCCAGCTGGTACAGCGGTTTGATCTGCACTACCAATAATGATTGAATTTAAACGGCGCATTTCTTCTTTCAAAACACCTACCGCATTGGTTAAACTATTTCCACGTAATGAATTAGAACAAACTAACTCTGCAAAATTTTCTGTTTGATGCGCTGGTGTCTTTTTGACAGGGCGCATTTCATATAAATCAACTGGTACGCCAGCATTGGCCACTTGCCATGCCGCTTCACTTCCGGCTAAACCGGCACCAATAATTGTGACTTTTTTTGTCATGTATAAAAATTCCTTTCTATGTCAAGAAGTTAAGAGCTGTCTCTTACAAACTCAATTCATTTTACTAAAAGAGAAGACCGAAGTAAATTCTTCGGTCTCAATTTTTCTTATTTTTGGACGTTTTCTTCATAATCGCCATTGATACAAACGACTTGTTTGCCGCCTTTAACTTTTTTCTCTACTAAATATTGCCCACATTTTGGACATGGTCGGCCTACTGGTTTGTCCCAAGAAGTGAAGTCACACTCTGGGTACCGACTACAGCCATAGAAAATTCGATTTTTCTTTGATTTGCGTTCGATAACTTGTCCTTCGTGACACACAGGACACGTCACGCCAATTTCTTTAACGATCGCTTTTGTATTCCGACAATCTGGGAAATTACTACATGCATAAAATTTTCCGTAGCGACCCAGTTTAATCACCATTGGATGTCCACATAGTTCACAGTCAAAACCTGCTGGTTCATCTTTAATTTGGATTTTTTCAATCTTTTCTTCGGCATTTGTTAATTCTTTTTCGAAGGGCTTGTAGAAGCGATCGACAACTTCAACCCATTTTTCTTGGCCTTCACCGACTTTATCTAGGTCCGTTTCCATTGTCGCTGTAAAATGTGTATCGACAATTTGTGGGAAAAACTCTGAAACTAGAGAATTCACAATTTCACCTAATTCCGTTGGTTCAAACCGTTTATTGGTTAGCTTCACGTAATAACGCCGTTGAATGGTTTCTAATGTTGGCGCATACGTTGATGGTCGGCCCACACCATTTTCTTCTAAAGTCCGGATTAACGTGGCTTCACTAAAACGAGCCGGTGGTTGAGTAAAGTGTTGTTTCGGTTCGATATCGACCGATTTAACAACGTCACCTTCCACTAATTCAGGTAAAATATTTTCCTTGTCTTCTTTACCATCATCGCGTCCTTCAACATATACTTGCATAAACCCTTTAAATTTCACTTTGGAGCCATTGGCAATAAACGTTACGCCGTTTTGTTGAAGCGTGACCTTCATGGTATCTAAAATCGCTGGTGTCATTTGACTAGCAACAAAGCGCGACCAAATAAGAGTATATAATTTTAATTGATCTTTATCTAAATACTTCTTCATTTCATCAGGTGTTCTTAAAACGCTTGACGGACGAACCGCTTCATGGGCATCTTGTGCACCTTGCGTATTTTTTGCTTTGCGGCCGCCATGTGCTGAGAACTCATCTCCGTAGGTCTTTTCAATGAATTCAGCAGCTTCTGCTTTGGCGGAATCGGCAATTCTGGTTGAGTCTGTACGCATGTAGGTAATCAGCCCCACAGTGCCTTGTTTCCCTAAAGCAATTCCCTCATACAATTGTTGCGCAACCATCATGGTTTTACGGGTACGGAAATTTAATTTACGTGCCGCTTCTTGTTGTAAACTACTGGTTGTAAAAGGTAATGCAGGATTACGTTTCCGTTCTTTTTTCTCAACTTTTGTAACATCGTAATCTTTACCGTCAATTCGAGAAGTGATTTCTTTCACCGCTTCTGCATTTGGTAATTTTTTCTTTTTACCATCTACGCCCCAGAAATTTGCTTTGAATTTCTTGCGACCTTTTTGGAAATTCCCATCAATGCTCCAATATTCTTCAGGTTTAAATTCTCGAATTTCATTTTCTCGATCAATAATCATTTTTAAAGCAACAGATTGCACACGACCAGCACTCAAACCTTTTTTGACTTTACGCCATAAAATAGGACTAATCGAGTATCCAACTAAACGGTCTAAAATGCGCCGTGCTTGTTGTGCATCAACTAAATCAACGTTGATGGTTCTAGGTTCTTTAAATGCCGCTTTTACCGCTTCTTTAGTGATCTCATTGAATACCACACGGTTTTTATCTTTTAAATCAAGGCCAAGAAGATAAGCTAAATGCCAAGCAATTGCTTCACCTTCTCGGTCCGGATCGGCTGCGAGATAGACTTTTTCAGCTTTTTTTGCAGCCGCTTTTAAACTTTTGATGACATCGCCTTTTCCGCGAATCGAAATATAATGAGGTTCATAATTATTTTCAATATCAATCCCCATTTTACTTTTTGGTAAATCGCGAATGTGACCAACACTGGCAACCACCTTGTAGTTTCTTCCTAGATATTTTTCAATTGTTTTGGCTTTGGCAGGTGATTCTACAATCACGAGATACTTATAGGCCATTCAATTAGCTCCTTTCGCGTTCGCTTTCCTACTATATAATATATGTAAAAAACGCACAAATCGTAATACATCATATGCTATATAGAACAGGTTTGTCAAGACTAGGCTTTCTAACATTTCTGTCATTTCTGTTTGACTGTCCGAATTTATAAATAAAAAATGCCTATGATTTATAGATTTTATCCTAAAGCATTAAAATACCTATAACATTCCAAACAAAATGAGTCAAGACAGCAGCTTCAAAGCGACCCGTGCGTAGATAGACCCAACTTAAAGCTAAACCCATGCCCCAATAAATAACAAAACTACCTATATCTGTCGGCGTGTGCACAAGTGCAAATAAAATAGAAGAAACGAGTATGCCTATTTTTGAAGCTGGCTTGAAAAACGCTTGAATCCCGACACGAAAAATTCCCTCTTCGAAAATTGGCCCAATCACACCTGCAAAAATAAGTATAAGCCCTTTAGGAATGGCTTGGACAATTTCTTCAACACTTTGTTGGTTAGAGGTCGTCTCTAGTCCTTCCAGACGTAATAAGAAATCACCAAGTATTCCCACACAAAAGATTATCACCAAACCTAACAAGACCACTGGCAAGGTTTCTTTGATTCCTAAAAAAGTCCAAGTTATGAGCTTTTTCTTTTTCAAAAAAGCAACAAATAGATAGACGAAATAGGCACCAAGTCCAACAGCCACTAATCCACTAACAAAGCGAAACCAAAAATTTTCTGTAGAAAATTGAACAACTGAGACCATCATCAAAGGAATTTGATCCAAAATCAAAAAGCCCAGTAGCTGCATACCAAACAACCATCTTTTTCTAACAAGCGTTTCCATTTAGACACTCCTAACTACCAACCAAAAGATTAAAATCTGATTAAATAGTACCGAAGTGAACGTAGGTTGTCAATTCACAATTAGTAAAAGTCACAATTCTTCACAAATATCATCAATTGTCTGAACACATTTAGCGCCGTCCTGAATTAATTCATGGCAGCCTGTTGAAAAAGACTGGAAAATACTTCCCGGTACGGCAAATACCTCGCGCCCGTAATCCATCGCCGCTTGTGCAGTAATTAAAGAGCCACTATTCTTACGAGCTTCCATCACGCAGACCCCTAAAGATAATCCAGCAATAATGCGATTACGTGCAGGAAAATGATATTTTTTCGGCCCACTCCCATTCACATATTCTGTTAAAACAAGCTGATTCTGCTTCATAGTTTGCTGTAATTCTTTCTTTTCATACGGATAATATACATCTAATCCAGTGCCTAAAATTCCAATTGTCTGACCCCCGTTCTGGATGGCCATCTCATGGCTACGACTATCGATACCTTTGGCAAGACCGCTGACGATTGTGAATCCTTCTTTGACTATTTTAGGAACCAGAGCTTCAGTCACTCTTAACCCATATGAAGTGGCATAGCGAGCGCCGACGATGCCAATTTTCCTTCTACTTAACAATTGTAAATTTCCTCTATAAAAAAGAATTGCTGGTGGATTATAAATTTCTCGTAATAATTTAGGATAGACGGCATCTAAAATTGTCATAAATTGGTGTTGGCATTGTCGTATATATAACGCTTCACTATGAATCGTATGGTGTAACCAAGATTGTTCAAATAATTCACGATATTTCTTGATTTCAGCAATTCTAATAATTTCTGTACTGGAAAAATCAACACGCTTTTGTGCGATAGCTTCTTGTAACACTTTTAAGATACCTAAATTGCCAATTCCTTGGCATACCGCTAATTTAAATAATAATTGTCGTTGTAAAATTTCCAACAAAAAACACCTCTTTCACATCTTCTTAAAATAAGAATACGTAAAAAAAGTGTTTTATTTTTAAATCATATCTTTTATTGGCGCAAACGTACGTCGATGAATGGGTGTTACACCGTATTTTTCTAACCCGAGAAGATGTTCTTTTGTTCCATAGCCTGCATTGTTTTTAAATCCATATCCAGGATATAATTCATCATATTCTTCCATTAATCGATCTCTTGTTACTTTTGCAATAATACTGGCTGCTGCAATCGAAATGGAGCGTGCATCCCCTTTAATCAAACTTTCTTGTGGTTTGGGAACGTCTAACTGCATTGCATCAATTAATAAATAATCTGGTGCAAAAGCTAAATCGTCAATTGCCATTTTCATCGCTTGTTTAGTTGCTTGATAAATATTAATTTGATCAATGACTCCTTGATCAGCGATACCTAACCCGATAGCGACAGCCTGTTCTTGAATCTGGTTATATAACGTTTCCCGTTTTTTAGCAGATAGTTTTTTTGAATCATTTAAGCCTAATAACTGACAATCTTTCGGTAAAATAACTGCAGCTGTCACAACAGGGCCAGCTAATGGTCCGCGGCCTACTTCATCAATTCCTGCAATTAAACGATGGTCTTTTTTATAGGCCGCTTCCTCAAATTGACTCATTTCTTTAAAAAGTTGCCACTCTTTTTCTTTGGCTAACTGGCGACGTTCCCATTGTTTGATCGCTTGTTGCACTCCTGAACGTTCATCTTCTCGCCAGCTTGCTAATCGTTCATCGGTTGCATCAGTGACAGTTAACAACGCTTCTTTGATTGCCTGAATCGACTCTTTTGCCATGTTATTCGTCTCCTAGTTCTTCCCAGCGGTCCAAAGTATACGTACCTAATTTTCCACTGCGAATTTCTAAAATAATCATTTCGCTGGCTCGATTATAATCATCTCTAAAACCACGTTTTTGGCTAATTAACATCAATTGTTCTGGGGCAGGTAAAAATAGCTCTTCCTCTGTTAAACCATATCGTTCCGTCAAACGTTGCGGATAAAAACGTGCAAAAAATTCTAATCCATAAATCGCCAAATCATCTAAATGCAATAATTGATCTTTTATAGCGCCAGTTAAAGCTAATTTTTTCCCAATTTCCTCATCTTCAAATTTTGGCCAGAGAATTCCTGGTGTATCCAGTAATTCCAATTGGGAACCAGAGCGTAACCATTGTTGTCCTTTTGTCACGCCTGGCTTGTTCCCAGTTTGCGCAATTTTTTTTCCGACTAAACGATTCATTAAAGTTGACTTACCAACGTTGGGAATCCCAATACACATTGCGCGAATCGCACGCGGTTTCAAGCCTTTCGCCTGTTCACGAGCCAATTTTTCTTTTAACGCTTCCTTGGCTGCTGGCACAATTTTATTGATTCCTTTATTTTGTTGGGCATTGATAACTAGGGTTTGGTACCCTTTCTTTTGAAAGTAATGTTGCCATTTTTTATTTTGGTCATTATCTGCTAAGTCCCCTTTATTTAAAAGGACTAATCGTGGTTTTTGTTGGACAATTTGGTCCATCATTGGGTTACGGGAAGAAAGCGGTAACCGCGCATCAACTAGTTCAAATACAATATCGACATATTTGATTTTTTCAGAAACTTCTCTTCTTGCTTTGGCCATATGGCCGGGAAACCATTGAATGGTCATAATCTGTTCAAATCCCTTCTTTAACACATTGTTTCTTTGATTTCAATTCTTCAACGAATCCTGTGTTCCGCGTAGATTCTTGCGAAAAAACACCTTCTCTAGTTTAACATATTTTTCACGGATTTGATTTATTTTCTGTAGTGTTCTTTAAAAAACAAAAAAGCTGAGACAAACTCACTTTGGATTTTGTCTCAGCCTTGTACACTGGTAAAGTATAGAAAGAAGTAGGTCAAGCTCTTCTCAAGACCGACTCAAGAGTATTTCTGTTTTTACTTGTTATTTAGCATGAAGTAAATTTTCTTTACAATGAATTAACTCTGTTAAAAACTGACAGTACGGTGTAGCAATCCCATAGACTTTCCCTTTGCGAACAATTGCTCCATTGATATAATCAATTTCGGTTAAACGATGATTGGTTATTAAGTCCTGATACATCGATGGATGGTGCAAACCAATTGTTTCTCGATTATAACACGAGCGGATTTGTTGAAGCACTGCTTGTTTATCTAACGTAACTTGTTCCACTTCAGCGACTGCTAAAAATTCATTAACTATTTGTTGAACAATTTGATCTGCTTGCTCTGTTTCGCCAAAGTCTGCCATATTACAATCCAACAAAGTACATAAACCATTCATTGTTCCATTCACACAGGCCTTCTTATAAATGGATGATAAAATATTCTCAGAATAACGAGCATTTAAGCCAGCGTTATTTAATACCTTAATGACTGCTTCTGCTGCTTGTTCACTTTGCGCTCCTAAATTTTGTAAATCAATCGAACCATTGCCAAATAATTTTACTTTGCCCGGTCCTTCTAACCCAGCGGTCCACATTGTGTTTCCTAATAAAATATTTTCGTATGGCACGTATTTTTTGATAATATCTTCGTGCCCAATTCCATTTAACAAGCATAAAACTTTCGTATTTTTATTAAGGAAATGTTCTAATGCTTCAAGCATTCCTTCCAGTTGCATTGCTTTTGTAAATAGAATAACTAAGTCTGCTGTAAAATCGATGCTTGCTACTTCTGTCTGAGGATAGAATTTTAGCGGTCACCACTTCGCCATTAAAATCAGCAACTAACCCGTTTTTTCTTATTGCTTCAATATGTTCTGGCCAACCATCGACAAAAATAACATCATTTCCTGCTTGATGTAACATTAGTCCAAAGCGACTACCCATAGCGCCAGCACCTGCGATAATAATCTTCATTTCTTTTCCTCCGTTCAATTTTTTATTTTTAGGTAAAAATCTGCTAAGAAAATCTCTATCTCTTACTTTTATAGCAATAAAAAGGCAAAACATATGTTATATTATAAGTGATCTATTTGTTATTTTTTATCCAAGCACATTTGTGTAAGCGCTTTTAAAAAGAAAGGGAGTTTCTGATGAATATTCAGCTTTTAAAGTACTTCATTGAAATTGTTAATACCCGCAGTTTATCGGCGGCCGCTCGCAATTTATTTGTCACCCAACCAACACTTTCTTTAGCATTGAAAAAAATGGAATCTGAGTTAGGCACAGCGTTGTTTGATCATTCTGATCAACCGTTTCAATTAACCGATACAGGTGTTTATTTATATGAACATGGCCAAGAAGTTGTTTTTCAATTCGATCAATTGGTAACAGATATTCGTGAAATGAACCAGAAACCAGTTAAAAAGCAATTGCGTTTAGGCTTAACTACTTTATTTGCTGTACAATTTATGAAAGAAATTTCACGATTTTTAACAACCCATCCACATGTGAATTTAATATTACAGCAAGATGGCTCGCCAAAATTACAAACGATGTTAGCAAATAAAGAAATTGATATGGGACTAATTTCTTTCCCAAATACCTTACCTGAAATTATTCATATTGAACCTTTAGAAACGACTACCAAAGGCTACCATGTTTATGTCGTAGTACCAGAATCAAATCCTCTCTCCCAATATGAAAAATTAACTTTTAAAGATTTGAAAGATCAACGATTTTCATCGTTAAGTGATAATTTTATGATTGGTCGCCTACTACTAGATCGGACTCGGAGCTTCGGTTATGAGCCGAATATCATTTTGCATAACGATGATTTACAAGTACTTCTTTATAGTTTACAAAAAAATAATTCGATTTGTTTGCTGCCGATTGAATATTATGAAGTGGGAAAAAGTCAGGGACTGAAATGGATTCCTTTAAAAGATAAGTTTGACTATTTCCCCATCGGCATTGCTTTGCGCCGCGATTTTAGTATGACAGAAGATGTTAGAGATTTTATCCAAATCATTAAAGAAAATTAATGGATAATCTAGCCTTGATAAGCAAAGACGACTTTACTATCATAAAGTTTCAACACTTTTTCAAATAAGAATTTTGAGAATAAACCCGTGACAATTGGAACAACAAACCAAGAAAAGAGTAAGGGTAAGATCCCTAAGCCCGCATCCAATGAAGCAAGTGGCCCCACGAGTCCAACCAAGCCAAATCCAGCCGATTGTGGGGTTCCTGAAATGTTGAATAGAACCACAGGAATTGCTGAAATAGTCGCTGTAAATAAACAAGGAATTAAAATAATTGGGTATTTAAATAAGTTAGGCATCATCATTTTCATACCGCCCAAAGAGACAGCCAGTGTCACTCCCGATTGGTTGACATTCCAAGAATTAATCACAAGAACAACAGTTGTGGCTGCAATCCCCATTGCGGCAGCCCCTGCAGACAAGCCATTCAACTGAATCGCCAAACCGATTGCCACAGTAGTGATTGGTGAAATAATCAGTGCAGCAAATGAACAAGCAATTAAAATACTCATGATAATTGGCTGGAAATCAGTAAAATTGTTAATCACTTTCCCAATGGCAACCGTGATCTGTGTCACATATGGGTAAATCAACATGCCAAACAAGCCTGCACCTACTCCAACAACGATCGGTAAAGCAATGATTTCCACTGAACCGAATTTTTTATCAATGACTAATAAAAGTAAGACTGCAACAGAAGCGGTAATCATAATATTAATGATGTCACCAGTACCTGCACCAATAAAGCCTTTCACTTCTGAATTAAATTTAATCACGCCAGAGCCAGCAAACGCTGCACCGCCAGCAATCATCATTTTCTGTGGCGTTAAGCCAAATTGAAAAGCAATCAGTCCACCGATAATTAAAGGGGTGGCTAGTTGGAAAATTTGCGCCGCATGAATAATCATTTCGATAATTTTGTATTCTGCAAAATATTTTAAAATGGCTCCTAATACAGCATTGGGAATTAAGGCGATAATGGTGCCGGAAGCTGTTCCAGCTAACACTTTGTTAAAAAATATTCTTGGGGTTAATTGAGCATCCAGTTTATCAGTGGGCATTTTCAACACTCCTATTGATTATTTTTGTTTTTTTTTAAACAAGTTTGAGAATGATTGAACTTTCTGTTAGATAAAGAGCGGCCTCAAAGAAGAGCGCTTATTTCTTTGAGGCGCTTTTTATTTAACTAAAGCAAGGAACGATTTTTAATATACATCCGTATCCGCATTATATTTCGCTAAATTATCTTTAACATCTCGCAAGAACTTACCTGCTTGTTGTCCATCTAAAATTCGATGATCAATAGAAAGACATAAATTAACCATATCTGCCACTTTAAAGCCTCCATCTGCGGTTGGCACAAGGCGTTTATTAATTGACTCTACTTGTAATATCGCAGCTTGTGGATGGTTAATAATTCCCATCGATTGGACGGAACCTAGTGTTCCAGTATTATTAAGAGTAAAGGTCCCTCCTTGCATTTCTTTGCTTGCTAGCGTTCCTTGTCGGACTTCTTGTGCCAAGCGATTGATTTCTTTGGCTAGCCCTGCAATCGAATAGTTATCCGCTTGTTGAATCACTGGCACATAAAGATGCTCGTCTGTCGTTACAGCTATGGATAAATTAACATCTTTATGATAAATAATTGAGCCATCATCCCAAGATGTATTGATTTTTGGATTTTTCTTTAACGCTTGAATGACTGCTTTGGCAAAAAATGGGAAGAAGCTTAGAGACAGGCCTTCTTGTTGTTTAAATTCATCTTTTAATGAATTTCTAAGTTGGACTAAGTTGGTCACATCCGCTTCCACCATTAACCAAGCGTGAGGGATTTCGTTGACGCTTTGGACCATTTTTTTAGCAATTGCTTTACGTACAGGATCTGCAGAGACAATTTTATCTGGGCTTGTTTCAGTTGGACTAGCTGTTGCGGCGCTTTCATTTTGCGAAGCAACTGGCTCCTCTGAAATTGAAGGGCTAGTTCCTGGACTCACTGTTTTCTCAGGTGTTCTTGCCTGTGTTGGTGTAAAGTTTGTAACATCTTTTCTAGTAATTCGACCATCACGACCTGTCCCTGTAACTTGTGTTAAATCAATCTTTTTTTCTTGGGCAATTTTAAGGACTGCTGGGGAATAACGACCATTATTTTTTTGATGGGACGTCGCAGTGCTTGTTGTTGCAACCGTTTCATGTTCTTGCGCTTGTTCCGCACTTGCTTCTTTCACTGGTGCTAAAGTAGCTACTTCTGTTTTTTCGGTTGTTTCTTCTGTCTCTAACGTCATCACCGCTGTTCCGATGGGCACATCTGTATCTAGAGAAATCAGAAATTCTTTTACTACACCATCAAAATCTGATGGGACTTCCGTGGTGACTTTATCAGAAACGACTTCCATTAAGGGATCATAGCGTTTCACTGAATCTCCTGGTTTAACTAACCATTGGACAATGGCTGCCTCTGTGACACTTTCGCCTAGATGAGGCATTTTGATTTCTTTTGTGGCCATTTATTTTTTCCTCCTTGCTTCAATTAAAATTCTGCTAATTCTTTCATTGCTGCTAATACTTGCTCTTCATTGATTAAAAATTCTCTTTCTAAAGGTAATGCATAAGGCATGCTTGGACAATCAGGTCCTGCAAGTCGTTGAATCGGTGCATCTAAATCAAAGAGAGCATCTTCTGAAATCATTGCTGCAATTTCACTCATCACGCTGCCTTCTTTATTGTCTTCTGTTACGAGTAAAACCTTCCCCGTTTTCTTAGCTGCAGCCACTAATGTTTCGCGATCTAAAGGATATAATGAGCGAACATCGACGATTTCGGCATCAATTCCTTCAGCGGCTAGTTTTTCCGCCGCAGCTAAAGCTAATTGCAAGGTCATGCCGTAACTAATCACGGTTAAATCACTACCCGTTCTAACGACATTGGCTTTGTCAATTGGTACGATATAATCATCTGCAGGCACTTCATCTTTTAGTAAACGATATAAACGCTTATGTTCGTAAAAAATGACTGGATCATCGGAACGAATCGCTGCTTTAATCATCCCTTTTGCATCATAAGGATTAGAGGGGGTCACAACTCTTAATCCTGGTTGTCCACAAAAAACTTTTTCTGTAGACTGAGAATGATACAGCCCACCACGAACACCGCCGCCATAAGGGGTCCGATAAACGATCGGCGCAGTCCAATCGCCTTTTGTTCTGTAGCGCATTGTCCGAGCCTCTGATAACAATTGATTGGTTGCAGGCAAAATGTAATCCGCAAATTGAAATTCACCAATTGCGCGATAGCCCATTAAACCTAAGCCGACAGCTAAACCACCAATTAAACCTTCTGTTAACGGTGTATTAAAACAACGCTCGTCACCGTATTTAGCAGCCAAGCCCTTTGTTACACCGAATACGCCGCCTTTGTCCCCGCCGACATCTTCCCCAAAAATAACTACTTTTTCATCACGAGCCATTTCTTCAGAAATTCCTAAGTTAATTGCTTCTAAATAAGTCATCTCAGCCATTATATTTCTTCTCCTCTTCTCTTATTTTGCATACACTTCTTCTAAAATTGATGTCGGTACAGGATCTGGCATTGCTTCTGCTTCATCCGTTGCTTGATTGATTTCTGCACGAATTTCTTCATCAATTTTGGCAATGTCTTCGTCTGTTAAATAGCCCTCTTCTAATAATTGTTTTTCAAAAAGCTTCACTGCATCGTTCTTTTTCATTTCTTCAATTTCTTCTTTTGAACGATAAACAGATTGATCATCGTCAGCGGAATGAGAAGTCAAGCGAGAAACCATTAATTCAATCAATTTTGGTCCTTTTTTCCCGCGAGCCGCTTTTACTGCTTCTTTAAATGCTAGATAGACTTCAGCAAAATCACTACCATCAACGGTCACACCTTCAAAGCCATAAGCTTTCGCGCGATCGGCCATTCGTTTATTGGCATACTGTTCTTCAATTGGGACAGAAATCGCATATTCATTATTTTCAACAACAAAAATGACTGGTAATTTTTTTACGCCTGCAAAGTTCATAGCTTCTTGGACTTCTCCTTGATTGGCAGAGCCTTCCCCAGTGGTGGTCAATGCAACAAAATCAGCTTTTTGAAGTTGCGCTGCATAACCAACACCTGTTGCTAATGGCATTTGTGTACTTACTGTTGAAGAGAAGGAAACAATATTATGCTCTTTTGAACCATAATGATTCGGCATTTGACGACCATGGGAAGAAGGATCCGCTTCTTTTCCAAAAGAACCCATTAAAATATCTTTGGAGGTCATGCCCCAAACCAAGCACGCGGTCATATCACGATAATACGGTAAAAAATAATCTTTTTGAGGATTAAAAGCCATCGCCATCGCTACTTGTGCAACTTCTGCCCCTTGACCAGAAATATTGAAAGAGGTCTTACCAATCCTTGTTAATTGCCACAACCGTTCGTCTAAACGACGTCCTCGTAGTACTTGACGATATGCCTGAATCAATTCTTCTTTTGATAAACCCGATTTTTTAAGCGTTTTCATTTTCATCAACCTTTCTCTATTTGTGAATCGCTAAGCCATAAGTATCTAAGGCTGCTTCTTGCAATACTTCTGTCATTGTTGGGTGCGCATGGATTGCTTCACCAATTTCAATGGGCGCGGCATCTAAATACATGGCAGTACTTGCTTCGGCAATTAAATCCGTGACATGTGGCCCAATCATAGAAACCCCTAATAAATCATCGGTCTTCTTGTCACGAATTACTTCTATAAAGCCATCTGTTTCTCCATAAACAAGTGATTTACCATTACCATTAAAATTAAAGGTACCAATCACTACTTCTTTATCTGCTGGTAAAGTTTCTCTAGTATAGCCGACACTTGCTATTTCAGGATTTGTATAAACACCTCGAGGCACGTTTGTATAATTTAAAGGTTCAACTGTCTCGTCTAAAAGATGCTGAACGGCTAGCTCTCCTTCTTTCATAGCCACATGCGCTAGTTGAAGTGTATCGATACAATCGCCAATCGCATAAATATGTCCTTCTGTGGTTTGATAAAATTCATTTACTTCAATGCCTTTGTCAGTATATTTCACTGAGGTATTCTGTAACCCTAACTTATTGATATTGGGTTGACGCCCAATTGCTACCATGACTTTGTCAACAGTGAGGCTTTCTTGTCCTGCAACTTCTACTTGAACCTTCTGTCCGGTAACTTTCGCTTCTTGGACTTTGCTACCTAATAAAATGTTAATTCCTCGTTGCTCTAAACGTTTCTTTAATTCTTTAGAAATTGTTGCACTTTCATTTATAAGTAACCGATCCAAAAATTCAATGATAGTTACGTTGACACCTAAACTATTTAATAAAGAAGCCCACTCGACACCAATAACGCCACCACCAATAATTGCAATTGATTCTGGTAGCTCTTCTAATTCAAGCATCCCATCAGAAGATAAGATAAATTCTTCATCCAGCGGCAAATTAGGTAACGTTTTAGGACTTGAACCTGTCGCAATAATGACATTTTTAGGAACGATAATTTCTTCTTCCCGTGTTGGATCATTAAACGTAACTGCCACTGCGCCAGAGACTGGTGAAAAAATAGAGGGACCTAAAATTGCACCTTCGCCTGCTAAAATTTTGATTTTATTTTTTTTGCATAAGCCTTCAACACCTTTGTGCAACTGCTCAATAATTCCTTCTTTCCGTTGTTGTATTTTAGAAAAATCAATGGACGCTGCCTCTGTTTCAATCCCAAAAGAAGCCGCTTGTTTTAAGGTATCAAAAACCTCTGCGCTTCTTAATAAAGCTTTTGTAGGGATACAGCCTTTGTGCAAACAAGTGCCACCTAATTTGTATTTTTCAACAATTGTGACGTTTAGCCCTTTTTGTGCGGCTCGAATTGCTGCTACATAGCCTCCTGTTCCGCCACCTAAAATCAGTAAATCTGTTTGTTCCGCCATTTTGATCACTCCTGCTCAATTTTTGCTTCACTATAATTTAAAGCTTGTTCTTCCCCTGTTAATACTCGATTGACGCCTTCATATAAAGCAGCCATCTCCATTTCACCTGGGTAAACCTTAATTGGTGCAATCCAAGTGATTTTTTGACTAATTTCTTGAACAACGGTTTGCGAATAGGCTGCGCCCCCTGTTAAAATAATTGCATCAATTGCGCCTTCAAGAACTACGGCCATCTCGCCAATACTTTTTGCGATTTGGTAACACATTCCTTTTAAATAGTAATTTGCTGTTTGATCACCTGCAGCTATTTGTGCTTGGATATGCCGTAAATCTGTTTCACCTAGGTATGATTTAAGACCGCTATTCCCCGCAATTAGCTTTTTCACTTGGCTAATCGTTAACTCCTGTTCAAGTATCCATTGCGCAAATTCAACGAGCGGTAAGGCACCACTGCGTTCTGGCGTATAAGGACCTTCACCATCAAGCCCATTTACCACATCCACCATGCGGCCTTTTTGATGCGCCCCCAAGCTAATGCCCCCACCTAAATGAACAACGATAAAATTGCTTTGCTCATATGTTTTCCCTAAATCCTCAGCGATTTTTCGAGCGACCGCTTTTTGATTTAAGGCGTGACCAACGCTACGCCGCTGAATGCCTTTTAATCCAGAAATCCTGGCTAATGGCTGTAGCTCATCTACAACAACAGGATCGACAATAAAGGCTGGCACGTGATATTTTTCTGCAAACTCATTAGCTAAAATCGCCCCTAAATTTGAAGCATGGGTATTAAAGCGTTCTGTCCGCAAGTCTTCTAGCATTTGTTGATCGACAAGATACGTACCGCCAGGAATAGGCTTAAGCAAACCACCACGCCCTACGACAGCGGCTAATTGTGTGATGTTATGTGTTTCTAAAAATTCCGCGATCATTTGTTTTCGAAATGGTGTTTGACTGACAACATTTTCAAAAGGTGCCAATTCTTGGACGCTATGTCTAAGCGTTTCTTCCGCCAAGCAATCATGATTAGCAAAAAGCGCTAACTTAGTGGAGGTCGATCCAGGATTAATAACCAATACTGTTTCCATTGTTTTCTGCTCCTTTTTTTAAACTTGTCTCATGGCAAATCTTAATGAATGGAATTTGCTTTCTGTCGAATCGCTTCTAGATGTTAAAACGACTGGGACTTTTGTGCCAACAATCGTTCCTCCCACCTTGGCGTGCCCAAACAAGGTTAATGATTTGTATAAACAATTTCCAACATCAATAGTTGGAACCACTAAAATATCTGCATCCCCCATGATAGGACCGCTGTAACGTTTATGCGCAACCGCTTCTTCAGAGGTCGCTAAATCAAGCGAAAGGGGCCCAAAAACCGTAGCCTCTTGTTGATTATTAAAATGTGCCGTGACTTCTTTTGCTAAAACAGACGAAGGCATTTTAGGATTGAAATTTTCCGCTGCGCTTAACAAAGCAATTTTCGGGTGGTGCAGTCCCAATTTTTGGGCGACTTCTTTAGCATTTTCAACAATTTCAATGAGGGTCGCTTGAGTGGGGGCGATATTCATCGCACAATCGGTTAACAAGAAGGTTTTTCCCGCAGGCAGCTCCACCATTGCTACATGGGAAAGAATCGGTTTATTTTTTAATTGATGCTCACTTTTCAACATTTCTTTTAGTAATGTGTGGGTCTGAATAATTCCTTTCAATAAAATTTGTGCTTGACCGGTTGCAACTAAACTGACAGCTTCCTGTGCTACCGCGGCCTCATCTGAGCAATGAACATATTTCCAGAGATTTTCAGTATCAAGATTTTCATTTGTATCAAATACAATAAACTGCAACGGTTGCTCGGCTTCTTTTAGTGCTTTTTTAACTAGCTGTAAAATCTCTGGTTGTGAACCTCCTGCAATTGAAACAGTGATCATTTTCTCACCTCATTTTTTCTTCTTTACACTTTAAATCTACCTTATTATGTAAGCGCATACAAATTGTTAATTTTTATGCCCTTATTAATATTTTTTATAGAGAAGGAAAAGCTTAGTAAATCAAGCTTTTCTTTCTCTAAACAATTGTTATCTAATTTACTTTTCATGAAAAAACTTCTTTTCTAAGAATGAAAGGAAAACTTATGCTTCGGCACCGCTGTTTATTTATGTCAGATCCTAAAGCATGTTATACTTTAGATACTTATTTTTAGGAGGAATTAAATGGCACTACTACTATTCTTTTTGTTTATCGCCCTACTAGGATTTGGTATATTAAAAATTAATAACCGCAGTATCCTCGGCGGTATCACTCTGGCTTCCGGTACCTTATTGTCATTAGTCACCTTACTATTTATCGGATTAGACAAAATTTATTTACATTTTAAGAATGGCGACCTAATTACCTTGGCCATTGCTTATCTATTAATTCCCGCTGTGTTTATCGGCATTTGCCTTTACTTTATTTTTAACTCACGTACGATGCAAACGAAAGAAGGCAAAAGTGTCACGGCTAAATTGTCGGCGGGCTTAGGGCTGAACTTATTAATTGCTTTACCAGCCTTTCTATATTTATTATCAGTTGGCACAGCGCAAATACCTTATGTGCTTTTTCTGTTCTTACTTTTTCTATTGTTAATGGATCTTTTGCTGACCTTTCTATTTGCTGCTTACGTCTTGTATTCATGGATGTACCAAATGATTCCTTTAAAAAAAGCGGTTGATTATATCATTGTTTTAGGTTCGGGAATTCGTAGCGAGGAAGTACCTCCACTTTTGAAGAGTCGGTTAGATAAAGGAATTGAATATTATGAAAAAAATCCCACCGCTAAATTTGTAGTCAGCGGTGGTCAAGGTCCTGACGAACCTGTGGCCGAAGCTTTCGCAATGAAAAAATATTTGCTTTCACAAAATATTCCTGCAGAAGCAATTTTGATGGAGGACCAATCCACAACCACTTATGAAAATATGTTGTTTTCTAAAGCAATAATTCAGGCAGATTGGCAAAAGATGCCGTCTGATTCTAAACAACCCTCTGTTATTTTTTCAACAAATAACTATCATGTCTTACGAGGAGCTATGTATGCCCATCGTGTTGGCTTAAAAGCTGAAGGTGTCGGGGCGCCAACTGCCTTATATTTTTTACCAACTGCTCTAATCCGAGAATACATTGCCTTACTGGTTCATGATAAGCGAATTGTGCTTTTTGTTTTTCTACTTGTCACTCTTCTTTTAGGAATCAGTATCTTACCCATCTAAAAAAACAGCGACTCACATTTTTGTGAGTCGCTGTTTTTATTCTTTTAATATAAAAAGGTTTAATGAACGTAATTGGCTATCAATGCAATCAGCCATAAATGGAGCGGATAGAATCCGTAAAATAAATATTTGAAAAATGGTGCTTTGCTCCCTCTCTCACCATTGTAAAGCGATATAAATGGTAACACAGTGATAAACATAAAATCAGAATTATAAGCTAACATTTCAATTGTCGTTGGCCAATCTCCCAACCATTGAAAACTTGTAACTAAGAAAAAGAGCGCTAATGCACCATATAAACAGTTCCGTAAGACAAGTCTCTTTCTGGCTAAATACGTAATCAACATAAAAGGTAACATCACAATGCCACCTTCAGCAAACATTGCTCCTATTCCTAAAATTGCTAATATACTAATCAATAAAACAATTTTTAAACTGATTTTTGGCATCTCTAGCATCGCTTTTGTCACAATTAACATACTGACACCAAGGGCTAAGGTGAAGAAAATATTATTGTGAACAGTGACAGCTGGATTATTCACTAAATGATTTAGAAGCGTATTTCCAACAAACATGATTGCTGCCCAAATATACAAACGACCATTGTAACGATAAACATTCCGTGTATAGTTGAACCCTTCTACAGCCATGTAACCAAAAAACACACCGACACAACGAGTAATTACATGAAAAATCAGTGCCCATTCTGGTGGAACAAAATAACTAATATGGTCAAGAACCATTAACCCCATCATCAATAACTTTAAGCGATTTGCGTTCATGAATCGTCTCCTTTATTTTTTCTACAGAAACTATCATATCTTTTTATATAACAGAAAATAACGAACATTCTTGTTAGATTCAACCATTCTTTTTGTCACTTTCGTTAAACTTGGTACCGCAAAGATAAATCTTCAAATAAATAATGTTGGTATTTAAATTGTTCAAAATGAATTTTTCGAATTTCTTGCTTAATGGCTGTTAAGCATTCATCGACCGTCATCAATGATTCTTCTTTTAGAAGCGCCTCTTCTATTAATAATTTGCATTGGCAATCAATCAATAAAAGTTGACTATAGAATGTGTAAAATGTTTCTTTATTTAATTTTTCAATCAAATTTTTAGCTTGATTCTGCAGCTTTTGATAACATTTGGTCAATTTTTGATAATCCATTAAATCAACTAACTGACCTTGTTTTAACATGTTACTAAAGTCTAAATCCCAAAGCATTTCTTTAGTCGGCTGTTGCAATAAATAATACATAGAATGACTACTAATAATTTCAGTGGTCGGTTCTTCAATTGTTTCATAAAAAGTCACAAAATATTCTCGCTCAATCACAGTAATAATTTCTTCTTCTGAAAGCTCACAATCTTCTAAATTTTGATAGAATATCAATAATTTAATCCGCTCATCTATTTTATTCAGCGAAGCGACTAATTCAGGAAAAAGAACCGACTGACAATTCTCTACTAATTCTCTTGCCTTATTTTGTTCATTTTATAAAAGCTGTATAACTTTTTCCGCTGTTTTAACGAGTTTAGTAAGTTATCGGGTATATTCCAGTAATATTGTTTCTTCATAGCATTCCCACTCTTCTTTTTTATGTACAATTTTACAAAATTGGTCTTAGCCAATTTCGTCTCTAGTTATTCTATCAAAAAAGTGACGCTTTTTTACTGACAATAATTACTCGTTTTACGCCCAAAAAGTGAAAACTCAGCTGTTAAGTAATTATTGGGGCTTGTTTCTCGCGGGCCGAAAAAACTTTTTCCTTTTAAAAGTCCAGAAAAAGACCTACACTAGAGATAGACAAACGTTGGAGGGATTTAAATGGATTTACACTTAACGAATAAATTAGCATTAATTACTGGTTCAACCAAAGGAATTGGCAAAGCAATTGCGATTGAAATGGCTCGTGAAGGGACCGATGTCATTATCAATGGGCGCAATGAAGCCGAAGTAACTAAAGTTGTTAAAGAAATACAAACAATGTTTCCAGACACTCATCCTCAAGCAGGGACTGCCGATATTTCCATTGAAAGTCAACGAGCTACTTTGCTTGAAAAATTCCCTAAAGTCGACATTTTAGTGAACAATATGGGGATTTTTGAGCCAATGGAATACTGGGACATCGATGACGCCACTTGGGAAAAATTTTTTACTGTGAACGTGTTGTCAGGCAATGCATTAGCAAAAGCTTATCTACCTAAAATGCTTGCACAAGATTTTGGTCGCATTATTTTCATCGCTAGCGAAGAAGCGGTGATGCCTTCTGGCGAAATGCCCCAATATAGCATGACAAAAACGATGAATCTTTCCTTAGCTAAAAGTTTATCCAACTTAACTGTCGGCACACATGTCACCGTTAACACGGTTATGCCTGGCTCAACCCTTACCGAAGGTGTAGAAAAAATGTTGGAAGATATGTACGCTGATTCAGACATTCCCAAAGAGGATTGGGAAAAAGATTTCATGAAAAATCATCGTTCTCGTTCACAAATCCAACGGCTCATTCGACCAGAAGAAATTGGTCGTTTTGTTACCTTTGTGGCCAGCCCGGATTCTTCTTCATTCTCAGGCGAAGCCTTAAGAATCGATGGCGGCTTAGTTCCAACGATCTTCTAAATTAAACAAAAAAGACAGCCAGCAAAAATTCACATTTTTTGCTGGCTGTCTTTTTAAGCATATTAATTGATTACTTACCAAAAGTAAGTTATATTTATCTCGAATTCGAAATAAAAAGAGGTGAAACAATGAGCCAACAGCAAGAAGCTTTAAAAGCCTATATCGGTTTATTAAGAACCAGCCATCAACTAGAGCAACTTGCCAAGCAAGATGTTACTTGTTATGACTTAAACATTACAGAATTTTCAGTATTAGAGCTGTTACTCCATAAAGGTCCTCAGACCATCCAAAAAATTAAGGAGAAAATTTTAATTGCTAGCAGTAGCACCACTTATGTTATTGACCAATTACATAAAAAAGGCTATGTAACGCGCACCCCCAGTGAAAAAGACCGACGCATTACTTACGTCGAATTAACAGAAGCTGGAAAAACATTAATTGAAGAAATTTTTCCGATGCATGCAAAGCGAATTGCAGAAGCATTTGAACAACTCTCTTCCGAAGAATTAACACTTCTTCAAAAAACTTTACGAAAAATAACAAATGAAACGAAATGAGGAAATAATGATGAAAAAAGAAGATCAATTATTAGGAATCCACCACGTTACAGCTATGACAAGTGATGCAGAAAAAAACTATCACTTCTTTACAGACGTTTTAGGGATGCGTTTAGTCAAAAAAACAGTGAATCAAGATGATATCTATACTTACCACACCTATTTTGCCGATGATTTGGGTACACCAGGTACAACCATGACCTTTTTCGATTTTCCCAATAACCCTAAAGGATTAAAAGGAACCAATACAATTTCAAGAACAGGGTTCCGGGTTCCTTCAGATGCAGCTTTGACTTATTATGAAAATCGCTTCAATGAATTTGCTGTCAAACACACAGGCATTTCTGAAGAATTCGGGAAAAAAGTCCTTCGCTTTTGGGATTTTGATGATCAAGCGTATCAATTAATCTCTGATGAATTAAATCAGGGCGTTGCAGCGGGCACCCCTTGGAAAAAAGGACCTGTTCCAACAGAATTTGCGATCTATGGCTTAGGACCTGTCGAAATAGCTATTTCCTATTTTCATGAATTCAAAGAAGTCTTTGAAGAAATTCTAGGCTTTCACGTAGTGGCACAAGAAGGCAATCGCTATTTACTAGAAGTTGGCCAAGGTGGCAATGGTGCCCAAGTCATTTTGGTAGACGGTGATACTAGCTCACAAGCACAACAAGGATATGGTGAAGTACATCACGTTGCATTCCGCTTAGCGGATCGCAAATCACTTGGGACTTGGCAAGCGCTCTTTGATCATTTAGGCTTACAAAACTCTGGCTATGTCGATCGTTATTACTTTGAATCATTGTATGTTCGTATTGGGCATATTTTAGTCGAATTAGCCACCGATGAACCAGGATTTATGGGGGATGAACCTTACGAAACATTAGGAGAAAAGTTATCTCTTGCGCCATTTTTAGAAAACCGTCGTGAGTATATTGAGAGTGTTATCAAGCCTTTCAATACAAAACGAGCCTAAGGAGGAAAAAACATGCATTCAATTTTTAAAAAAGGACATCCTGAAGCACCTGTCTTTGTGCTACTTCACGGTACAGGTGGTGATGAAACATCTCTCCTACCAATTGCCCAAGAACTAAATAAACAAGCTACTGTGCTAAGTATTCGTGGTGATGTTTCAGAAAATGGAATGAATCGTTATTTTAAGCGCCTAGCGGAAGGTCATTATGACTTAGAAGATCTAGAAAAACGCGGCGAGGCGCTTCATAAGTTTATTCAACAAGCCGCTAACGAGCATCAATTTTCATTGGATAAAATTATTTTTATTGGCTATTCAAATGGGGCCAATATCGCTATTCAATTATTGCTTACTCACCCCGACAGCTACCATCAAGCTGTCCTCTATCATCCCATGTTTCCTGTTGAATTGACCAATCAACCAGACTTGACCGACACTTCTGTTTTATTATCTCTAGGAGAGCATGACCCGATTGTCCCACTTCCTGAGAGTATGCGTGTGATTCAACTATTTCAGAATCATGGAGCAACCGTACAAGAGGTTTGGACACAAAGTCATCAATTAACTTATCAAGAAATTAAGGAAACACAAACTTGGTTGGCACATCTGTCCTCTTAACAAAAAAGTGGGTCCTAAGTCGAAATGACTTAGGACCCACTTTTTCTATTTTAAGATAATTCACTGTCTGAGCTTCTTTTTATTCTGCCATTTGAACAACTATTTTACCAACTGCATGGTGCGTTTCACTGAGTGCATGTGCATCATAAATCCCTTGTCTAGAAAAAGGGAAAACTTCACCAATAATTGATTTCACTTTTCCAGCTGCCATCAAATCAGCAATTTTTTGTAATTGTTCTCCATTTGGTTGAAGCCAAATACTTTCAGCAGAAACATTTTTTTCGGCTGCCAATTGTTTATCTTCAATGCCCACAATTGAAACAAGACGACCTGTGTTTGGTTTTAAGACGTCAAAACTATTTTTTTGAACCTCACCACCCATTGTATCAAAAACCAAATCAACATCAGTTAATACCTCTGCAAAATTCGTTGTATGATAATCAATCACTTCATCTGCACCAATTTTTTTCAGTAAGGCATGATTTTTTGCGCTAGCGGTCGTGATGACATGTGCGCCCGCTTCTTTTGCTAGTTGAATCGCATAAGTACCGACCCCACCTGCACCAGCATGAATTAAAACAGTTTCTCCTTCTTTAAGGTGACCATGATCAAACAATGCTTGCCAAGCGGTTAACCCAGCCAACGGAACGGCAGCCGCTTCTTCAAAGCTAATTGTTTCAGGGATTTTTGCTAATAAATGATCATCCACAATCGTTACTTCTGCATAGGTACCAAAACGAGTAGTTTCAGGACGAGCAAAAACTTTATCGCCAACTTGCCAATCCGTTACTTGACTCCCCACCTCTGTAATCACACCAGCGACATCCCAACCAAGAATAATCGGAAAGGACCAATCAAACATCTGTTTTAAATATCCTTCACGCAATTTCCAATCAATCGGATTAATTGATGTCGCGTATTCTTTTACCAACACTTGATGTTCCGATAATTCTGGCAGTGTTACTTCTGCTTCTTCAAGTACCTCTTTACTTCCGTACTGATTAATCACAACAGCTTTCATAAACCAACTTCCTCTCATTTGTTTCATTTTTCACACTTTTAGTATACGCCTATTGCCTTCTTTTTATATAAGAATATGCTTTAGTTAAATTGAGAGAAAGTAGCTGTTTTTAGTCTATTATTCATAACGTAAAGATTCAATTGGATCTAATTTTGCTGCTCTTCGAGCTGGTAAAGTTCCTGCTAAAAAAGCAATAAACATAATAACTAAGATAATCGTTAGTGAAGATGGCAATGAAAATTGAATTAATTTAAATCCTGTTAAAGCCTTTAAAAAAGAATCCGTTGCCAAACGATTAACTAAATTTCCAACCCCAACAGCTCCTAAAATGCCTAATATTGAGCCAAAAAAGCCAATTAAAGCCGCCTCAACACTAAAAATTGTAAAGACTTTCCCATTGCTAAGTCCCATGGCTTTCATTAAACCAATTTCTCGCGTTCTTTCTTGGACAGACATATACAGCGTGTTAATAATGCCAAAGCTTGCAGCTAACAAGGCAATTGCACCAAACATGGTTAAGACACCAGTGATTGCATTGATTATATTACGAATCATGCCAATTTCATCTTCGACAGTAGTCGCTAAATAGCCAGCTTTGTCTAAATCTTTTTTGATGTCCTTAATCTGCTCTGGCGTGCTGTCTTTTTTAACTTCAGCAATAATCATCGCGTATTGATTTTTTAAATGTTCTGGAAGATCTGCTTGATTGATTGAGACAACTTTATCAATCAATGCTTTATTCATCAGCGAGAGCCCATTTTGAATGACACTGGCATTTCTAACGCCAACAATTTTTGCTTCAATAACTTGCTCTTGTCCTTTCAAGGAACTTGAGATACCTAATTGAACTGTTTCTCCCACGGCAGCTTTACTAGATGTATAGCCAAGCGCTTTTACATATTCTGGTGACAAATTAATTTCGAAGTCCTGGCTCGTTTGCGAAACTTTACGGCCAGCCGCTAAATCAATGGTCATCTCATCTAGCGCAGAAGTAGCTGAAAATACATATTTATTCTTATCTGCTCCTTTTATATAATCGATAGCAACGGATTTCATTGGTTCCACTGATGTAACATCCGAGATTTTTTTAATCTTCTCAATATCTTTTTCAGCAAGCATACTTTGTTGTTGAATCGTACTGGTTTTTTTCTCTGGATTATATTTACTTGGTTCTGTTCCGTTACCAACATTCATCTCCATTTTTGGCTGAATAAATAACTGATTTGCACCACCGACACTGCCGACTTGTTTGTCAATATAATCATTTACACCAATATTGACTCCTGTAGTTAAAGCTATGGTAAATGCTCCAATAAAGATTGCAATAATGGTCAATACGGTTCGACCTTTATTACGCATTAAATTGGTACTAGCTGATTTTAAAATATCTCTAAATTTCATTTACTCATCTCCTCCTACAATCAAGCCGTCTCGAACATGAACTTGCCGATCACAACGTGCTGCTAAGTCTGGATCATGTGTCACAATAATTAAGGTAATTCCTTTATTTTTATTTAAATCAAATAACAATTCTTCAATTTTCTTCCCAGTGGCAGAATCTAAATTCCCTGTAGGTTCATCTGCAAAAATAATTTGCGGATTATTAACTAAAGCACGCGCTATACATACCCGTTGTTTTTGACCACCAGATAAATTATTCGCTTTGTTTTGAACTTTATCTTCCAAACCGACTGCTTTTAACGCATCTAAAGCCATCTTTTTCCTCTTGCTACCGGAAATCCCACCGATTTTTAATGGTAAAAGAACATTATTTAAAACTGTATCCTTGGCATTCATAAAGAATTGTTGAAAAACAAAACCAAATTCTTCATTTCTCGTTTTATTCAGCACTTTCTTTCTAATACTAGTAACATTTTTACCATTTAAATAAATATCTCCTGAAGTTGGTTGATCTAGCAATGCCAAAATGTGCATAAATGTTGATTTCCCAGAGCCACTTTTACCAATTATGGCCACAGATTCACCTTTTTCAACTTTTAAATCAACACCTTTTAACGCATCAAATTTTGTTTCGTTCTTTCCATAACTTTTTTTAATATTTTTTGCTTCGCGAATTGTAAAATTAAGTTAGAAAAATAAAAAGGCATTTATGGTACACTCAAA